>Ga0210388_10002072_pt1 | contig 15608 bp, 18 predicted proteins | sample IncBWC19OmetaG_FD_155485 | JGI IMG/M metagenome (GOLD analysis project Ga0210388, IMG submission 155485) | Forest soil microbial communities from Barre Woods Harvard Forest LTER site, Petersham, Massachusetts, United States - Inc-BW-C-19-O ...
GCCGACATTTTTATAGTTTAACGGGCGTGGGTCGTGCGCCTTCAGGCCCCACCGCAGAGTATTGTCCTATCTCTAATCCGCTTTGAAAGGGCACGACTTTAGTCGTGCCGCAAACAGCCTCGAAAAATGTGCGGCTTTAGCTCCTGAGGGAGGATTCGTGTTGAAGTCGGGGCACGACCAACTACTGAGCGTGCTTGCGCAGCCATGTGCGCGTCGTTGCCAAATCCTCTGCCGAGAGAGAGGGTGCGGCGCGCTTCATCATCTCCAGGTACCAGTCGATTTCCTGCGGCAGAACCGGATATCCGATGTTATCGCCTGTATTCCCGTTGCGGTAGGAATTGACGATCGGCGCGCCGCTCCCATCCGTCATGACGAGAAACGGGAAGCCGGGCTCTCCCACGCCGCCAAGAGCGGAACGCAGCGCTCCTCCTCCCGGAGTATCGGCATGTCTGGGGTCGCCCTCGCGTTCACCTACATCGATGCGCTGAATCACAAAGGCTTTTTCCGCGATGGACTTCATCTGCGGGTCTTCGAGAAAACGCTCGTAGAGTTTGCAAGGACCGCACCACGAAGCAGAAAACACCAGCAAAACATTGCTGTGCTTCGACTCCGCCGCGGCCTTCGCTTGCGCGAACAAGGAGTCAGCGGTCTCCGGCGGCGCGGCAAGCGCGGGCACGGCAAGCACGGCCGCAAATGCAAGCACTGCGGTCAAAGAAAGCTTCCAGTGCGATGCCAACGTATATCTCCTTGTAGACGCGTGTGACGCCATCATATCCTGTGCAGGCGTTTCATCGCCTCAATCAACCGTCGCGGCGAACTCGTGGGTTGTGCAGTTGCGGAAGCCTAACGCGGCCTCGCGAACTCCGACCGGTGGCGGCTGTACAAGAAATAAATCACCAACCCAATCGCCAGCCATGCGAAGAACCGGATCCATGTAACCACTTCAAGCCCCATCATGAGCACGATACAGAAAATAATGCTCAGCACCGGAAACACCGGTCCAAAGGGAGCCCTGAATCCACGGTGACGGTCGGGCTCCCGATAGCGCAGGATGAGCACACCGATGGAGACCAGCACAAACGCAAACAGCGTCCCAATGTTCGACAGGTTTGAAACCGTGCCAATGTCCAGCAGGCCGGCCGGAATGCCAACGACAAATCCAGCCACCCACGTGGCTACAGCAGGAGTGCGGAATTGAGCGTGGATGCGGCTGAAAATCGCAGGCAACAGGCCGTCGCGGGACATCGCAAACCAAACCCGCGCCTGGCCGAGCTGAAAGACCAGGATGGATGAGATCATGCCCAACAGCGCGCCAATCAACACAAACAGACGAACCCAATACAGATTTGCGCCGCCGGGTTCGAGCGAGAGCTTCTTCAGAGCGTTCACCACCGGCGCAGCGTCGCCCATTACCGACTGCCAGGGAACAATCCCGCTCAGAACGATGGCTACTCCGCCGTAAAGCAAGGTGCACGCCACCAGCGTGGCCAGAATGCCGAAGGGAAGATCCCGCTGCGCGTTATTGCACTCCTCTGCGGCGGTCGAAACCGAATCGAATCCAATGTAGGTGAAGAAGATGATCGATCCGCCGGTAAGCACGCCTGACCAGCCGTTGGGCATGAAGGGATGCCAGTAATGCGGCTTCACAAAGCTCGCGGCGGCGAACACAAAAACCAGAATGGCGGCGATCTTGATCAGCACCATGATGTTGTTGGCCCGCGCCGATTCGCGGATGCCGCGCACCAGCACCACGGTAAGCACCATCACCACCAGAAACGCGGGAATATTGAAGCCAAAATGCCATCCCGACTTGTAAATGTCGTTGCCCGCCAGATCCTGCAGGCCGTCGGGCAGATAAGCAGGTGATATCCATTTGGCCGAGGGATGCAGGCCGAACCAGTCCATCAGGTCGACGATGTGGGCGGCAAAGCCCACGCTCACGCTCATGTTGCTGAATGCGTATTCAAGAATCAGGTCCCAGCCGATAATCCATGCGATCAGTTCGCCCATGGTGGCATAGGTGTAGGTATAGGCCGAGCCGGCAATGGGAATCATCGACGCCAGCTCGGCGTAACAGAGTCCTGTAAAGACGCAGACGATGGCAACCAGCACCAGCGACAAAGCCAGCGCAGGCCCGGCCCCTGGACGCCCAGCCATCGCCGTGTGGTGAATCAGATAGTGAAGCAGCGGGGTATTGCCAATCTCCGGTACGTCGAACTTTTGCCCGGCCATGGCCGTGCCGATTACCGTGAAGATGCCCGAACCGATGACCGCACCGATGCCAAGCGCCGTAAGCGACCACGGCCCGAGCGACTTCTTCAACGCATGCTCGGGCTCCTCCGAGTCGCTGATCAGCTTATCGATCGACTTGCGGGCAAATAGTTGGCTGGCCAGTCCGGTTTCTCCTCATCCATAAAGGTGCGGGCACCGTCAAAAGCTGCATTCCACCGGTTGCGCGATGCTGCCCTGTTCAGGATGCCTTCGCCGCAGTGTACAGGATGAGGTCCCCGCTTTGGAAAGAAACGTCCGGATGCGGTTGTGGCCCAGCTTGCGGCTCAATTCGAACGGTACGGGCTTCGGCCCGTACGTCAACGTACCCAAAAATCAGCGTGGGCTTTAGCCCCCAAGGGAATGCTCTCTCAACCGACCCAAAAGAGAAAGGGCTCCGCCAGCGTCCGACTGTGGACGCCCCGAAGCCCTCCCCAGGAATTGTCTCGATCAATGATTCGATCTCTAGCGCTTCGACACGCCGCGAGCCAGCTTCTTAACCTTCTTCTTCTTTTCCCCGCGGGCTCCGGTCCGCGGCGCCTTGGGAGCGGCCTTCTTGCGTGCGGCGCGCTTCAGTTTCTTGCGTTCCAGCTTGTCTTCAACCTTGGTGGTGTCTGCCACGTGTAACCTCTTTCGCTGCAATGTTTTCTGGTATTCCCGCAATTCGGGGGATAAGAGCTATAGGATAACAGGGAATCTGCATTGGCGAAAGCGGCAACTCCGCATGGAATGGGCATTTCCGGCGAAATCAAGCGCGGCATTCGAGCAATTCCAGCGTACAATGAAGACTGACCACGCATTCGTTGATACGCATTCTGGAATAGACCAGCCTGCTCGGCTCCGGCCGTCCTACCGCTTCTGACGAGCTCCGCAACCCACGCAACCCAACCCGATTGCCGGAGTTCGCATGCGTTCCGATAAAATCCACCGCGCACTTGCGCAGGGAATGAACCGTTTTGAAGTTTGCCAGCTTGTGTCCAAGGGCGTGAAAGCCACCCACAAAACTGGCGCGCGCTTTGAAGATTCCATTAACGACGTGCTGCAATACCTGGGCACCCATGAAACACCCAGGGAAAGCCTTCATCCCGCCGCGCCGCAAGTCAGCGTGAAGAGCCTCAAGCCCGCCGCTTAGAAGAGTCAGGGACCAAGTGCCCAGGGACTGCCGGACTAAACGAGTTGCCAATTCCGCTCGATTGATCCGATTGGCAGGCAAATCACTTGTCGCAAGCACAAAAGAGGGACGGCAGCTTTGCCGTCCCTCTTTTGTTGATTCCAGATCAGATGCCCGGCGTTAAGCCTTAGACAACCTGAACGTTCTCAGCCTGCCAGCCCTTGGGACCCTTGGTCACGTTGAACTGCACGCGCTGGCCCTCTTGCAGTGAACGGAATCCGTTCGACTGAATGGCGGTGTGGTGGACGAAGACGTCCTCGCCGTTTTCACGGCTCAGAAATCCAAAACCCTTGGCATCATTGAACCACTTGACTGTTCCCTGTTCCATTTGGTGTTGCTCCTTCAAGTACGATTTACCGCGAACGCAATGTGGAAGTTTGCGAGTAGGCGGTAACCGGAACAGGCAAGAACTTCAGATCGAATTCTACGATTACATAGAGTGTAGCACGGATTTGGCAAATCAGTCGAACAGAACAAGTTGTACCCAACCCCGAGCATCTCGGTTTCAGCGGAAGGTCTCACGCCGAGATTGGTCCGGAGACTGGTTTTCGGACGGAGCAGGGGCATTCATGCCCTTGAAGAGAGCCGCCAATGAGCCGGCATTCAGGCCCGGCCCTCGTCTTGCCGCCGCGGCCACTCTAATTCATCTTCATCCCCGGCATGGCTGAATGATCCATATTGTCGTGCCCCGCGTCGTCGTCATCAACGGACCAGATCTTCTTCGGGTCAGTTTCATAGGGATACACATGCACCATCCAGCCGAATATGTGCGGATGAAACACGCCGCCTGCCGCCTCGCACGCTTCCCTGGTGGTGATGGAGCCCATCAGGCCGAACTTTGCATCGGCCCCGAAGTATTCCGCGAAATGCCCCGCGGGCGCCTTGCAGAAATTCGTGTGCTTATGCCAATGCGCAATGCTGAGCGGAATCCGCCCGTTCAACTCGTCCTCGTTGGCATCCACTCGATCCGTGTACATCGCGCCCACCAGCGTGTATCCGCCGTCCGCCGTCTTCTTGTAAAGCAGAGAAGTCGGTTTCAGCGGATCGAAGTGCGTCGCAGCCTCGCGGCCGTTTTCAGCCTTGGTAAAGTGATACTGCGGCTGCGGAATATTGGGCAGGAAGATGGTATATCCATCCGCCAGCGCCTTATGGAAGTCCCGGTAAGGCTCCATTGCCGTCTTCGCATCCGCCACGATTGTGTTGGCCTTTTCCTTGTCACCATGCTTCAACGGCCGCAGCGAAGTCAGATACATGTGCCCAGCCATGTGCGCCATTCCACCCTCGGACATTGCCGCCATCGACGGATGGTCAGCTTGTTGCGCATGCGTTGGGGAAGGGCATGCCGCCCCCGCCAGAAAACCGAGTGCCAGGCAGAGCAGCTTGAATGACCCAGGACTTGCTCCGAACACACGATGAGAGGAACGCGCAGACATTTTTGACCTCCCGACAAGTCGAATGACTTCGGCGCATACCGGCCGCGCTCTTGCCGCGCGCCGGAAAGCCGCGACGAAATCAGGTACGCATCGACCAGAATGAAAGTTGCAATCGACTCCGCGCCCGCATGACGAAAGTAATGCCGAGACCGCTTTTGCGCCGGATAAGCAGCCTCTAAATCTTCTGCAGGTTGGCGAACTTCTCCATCAACTTCTTCATTCCATGCCGATTGAACAGCACGGTCAGCTTGGCGTCTTCGCCTTCGCCCTCGCGCATCAGCACCGTGCCTTCTCCGTATTTCGCGTGGCGCACGCGGTCGTTTCTCTTCAGATTTGCGGCGCCAGTGGGGGCAGCGACGTTCATCGACGGGCGCGGGAAAGCGCCTGGCTTGATGGTTCCAGGCTTGCCGCCAAAGAAGCGCGCGATGTTGTCGATGGAGCGAGCGTCAGGTGTTTCCACTGAGGCCGCGCTTTCATCCTTCTTACCGGCCGCAGGAACCGGCGCAACCGCCTTGGGTTTCGCCGTCATCCACGAAGCGACGAAGGGCTTGGAAGACCCGCTCCTTGCGGCGACTGCGTTGCCTCCGGATGCGTGGGAACCTGAAGATTCCTGGCTCTCGTCTTCGTAGTTGTAATGTTGCTCGGCGAACTCGCTGAACTGGCTTGGCCTTCGCGCCGCACCATATCCGGTCGTCCGCGAGTTGTAGCTCGGTGTCGACCAGGCCGGCGAGCGGCCGCCAAGATTTTCAACCAGCGAGTTGGGCACTTCCTCCAGGAACCGCGACGGCACGCTCATCTCCGGCGCGTCGTTGCCGTAGCGTCTGCGATAATGCGCCCGCGTCAGGATCAGCGTATTCATCGCCCGCGTCATGCCCACGTAGCACAGCCTCCGCTCCTCTTCCAATTCGTCCGGGTTCATCAGTGTGCGCGAATGCGGGAACAGCCCCTCCTCAAGCCCGGCCAGGAAGACCAGCGGAAACTCCAGGCCCTTGGCAGCGTGCAGCGTCATCAGCGTGACCCGCGCCTCGGGATCGAACTGGTCGGTGTCGGAGGCCAGGGCCGCATGGTCCAGAAATTCAGCAAGCGTCTCGCCGCGAGCCTCCGCATCGTGCGCGGCGTTGGCCAACTCCTTCAAGTTTTCAATGCGGCTGAACGCCTCCGGCGAGCCTTCAGTTTCAAGAGCCTTGATGTAGCCGGTACGATCAATGATGAAACGAATCAACTCCGGCAAAGTCGCCGCATCGCCGGGAGCGCGGAACCCGCCGTCTTGCTCCTTCGCTTTTTCCGCAATTTCTTTTCCGATCTCTTCCGGATCCGATTCGAAGTCGGGTTCGGGCGGGTTCGGACTCTGCGGCGCGCTGGGTTGTTTTGGCATCTTCAGAAACGGCCGCTTAGGCGCATCGGCAAACGGCGAGAAGCTCGCCGCATCCAGCAGCGTCATCTGGTTCTCGTTGCCGCCGAAATCAAAGCTCGCGGCAGAGTCCGCGCTGGCGGAGTTGGAGCTATTCTCGTCTGCCGTAGTCGCACCAAAACCAAAATCGGTGTTGGCCTCTTCATTCTCTGCACTCGCGGCCACGTCCGCTGAAAGCTTGCCGGCGAAATCCGGGTCCATCATCGCCTGCGCGTCAAGAATCAACTGCCGGAATGAATCCAGCGCCTGCACCGCCCGGTTGGGAATCAACCGACCCCCGATCGCGGCATCCAGTGCCTCCCAGGTCGACTTGCCTGTCTCTAGCGCCAGCCGCTCCAGCGTTTCGAGCGTCGTCTTCCCAATGCCCCGGACCGGCGTGTTGATCACCCGCTGCAGAGCCATCGAATCGTGCGGATTGCGCACCAGGCGCAGATAGCTGAGCAGATCCTTGATCTCCGCGCGCTCGTAAAAACTGAACCCGCCCACCATGGTGTAGCGAATGTTGTAGCGCCGCAGCGCCTCCTCCACCAGCCGTGATTGCGAGTTGGTGCGGTAGAGCACCGCGCAGTGCGCCTCATCGCCCTCGTCCCCTGCTTCGCGCAAAAACTTCTGAATGCGGTCGGCGATGAACAGCGCCTCATTTTCCCCGTCCGGCGCCTCGTAGAAGCCGATCAGGCTTCCGCCCTGGCGATCGGTCCACAGCTTCTTGCCCTTGCGCCGCAGATTGTTGGCCACCACCGCGCCCGCCGCCTCAAGAATGGTCTGAGTCGACCGGTAATTCTGCTCCAGTCGCACGATGCGCGCGTTGGGAAAATCCTTCTCGAACTCCAGAATGTTGCGAATATCCGCGCCGCGCCACGAATAAATGCTCTGGTCCTCGTCCCCCACCGCGCAAACGTTCTTGGCCTCTCCTGCCAGCAGCTTCATCAACTCGTACTGCGGGCGATTGGTGTCCTGGTACTCGTCGACCAACAAGTATCTGTACCTGCGCTGATAGCGTTCCCGCACCTCGGTTGAAACCTTGAGCAGCCGTGCGGCCTCCAGCAGCAGATCGTCGAAATCGAGCGCATTATTCTTGCGCAGCTCGGCCCTGTACTGCTGGAAGATGTGCGCGATCCGCTCGCTGTTTGGATCCTTCGACGCCAGATAATATTCCTGCGGATCGACCATGTGATTCTTGGCCCAGCTGATGCGCCCAAGGACCGTTCGCGGCGTCAGTTGCTTGGTGTCGAGCCCCATCCGCCGCATTACCTGCTTCACGATCGCCTGCTGGTCGTTCTCGTCGTAAATCGCAAATGACCGCGTAAGGCCTTCACCACCGACCTTCAGCGCCTCGATATCACGCCGCAAAATGCGCACGCAAAGGGAGTGAAACGTCGCAATAAGCGGCTTGGCCAGCGACGAATGCCCCAGCAGCCGGTCGACGCGCTCCGCCATCTCGCTGGCCGCCTTGTTCGTGAATGTGACGGCGAGAATGGAGTCCGGCGCAACGCCCTTTTCGCGGATCAGCCAGGCGATGCGGCTGGTGATGACGCGCGTCTTTCCCGACCCCGCGCCAGCCAGGATCAGCAGCGGGCCCTCCGTAGTCTCAACGGCGGCGCGCTGTTCGGGATTCAGGTTGTCGATGAGCGGCTGCAAGGCGGTGTCCGGGCGGGAAGGGTCCTTCTTCTAGTGTACCCGGCATGAGGGTTCCGCGCAGGCCACGTGGCCACTGTGCCTGCTTCCGCTTTATGCTTGTTTGGGGGTGCCGAAACCATGAACAAGCAATTCACCGCCAGGCTGCAGAAGTCCCCCGCCAAAGGCGGCTGGACCTACGTCATCATGCCCGGCTCCGCAAAGTTCTTCGGCACCCGCGGCCTGGTCAAAGTCCGCGGAACCATGGACGGTCACCCGTTTCAAAGCTCGTTCATGGCTCTAGGCGACGGCACCCACAAGCTTCCGGTCAAAGCCGAGTTGCAAAAACTTCTCGGCAAAAGCGAAGGCGACACCGTGACCGTTCGCTTGACCGAAAGGCGGTAGGCCTCGCTCGGAAACGAGTTGCGCTGTCAATGTGGCCCGTTTTTTCAGAGGGATCCGAAAACGGGCAAATTGTACATTTCGTCTAATTTGTACAATTTGTACATTTTCGATATTCTAGCTCAATGACGACCGTCTCCGCCACTCACGCCAAGCAGAACTTCGCCGCCATCCTCGATCAATCGCAGCGGGAACCAGTCCGCATCCAGCGCCATGAGCGCGATGTGGCCGTGCTGGTGTCGGCGGAGGAGTACGAGAAGATGGTGAGAGATCGATGGAGGGAATTCGACCGCCTGTCGGCGTTGGCTTCCGCGCAAGCGCAAGCCAACGGCCTCACCGAAGAAATACTCCAAGAGATCCTCGCTGAGCGATGACTGAACTGCGACGCTTGCTCTTGGACACAAACGTTCTGGTCAGTGGAGCTTTCCGCAATGGGTCTCTGCCGCACCGTACGCTACTCAAAGCCCGCATGGAAGCGCGATTGCTAGCCTCCGACGAGACCCTTGCTGAATTCCACGAGGTGTTGCTGCGGAAGAAATTCGACCGGTATTTCAATCGCGATCTTCGCGAGGGCATGCTGGAAGAATATGCGCGGCTCTGCACTCTTGTTCCAATTCCTACCCCCATCCGCGCCTGCCGCGACCCCAAGGACGACAAATTTCTCGAAGTCGCAGTGCATGGCCATGCCGATGCGATCGTCACCGGAGATGCCGACCTGTTCGACCTCAATCCCTTTCGACGGATCGCGATTCTCACTCCTCGCGAATATATGGAGCGGGTGTAGCTTCGTCCGTCGACCCGCTATTCTTGACACAGGATGGCCGCTTCAATCAATCCTCATCGCCGCGTTGCCGTCTACTGCGGATCTGCCGACGGAAACGACCCCGCATATCTGGCCGAAGCGCGCGCGCTTGGCGCAGCCATTGCCGCCGCCGGCCTGGGCCTGGTCTACGGCGGCGCCAGCGCAGGCCTGATGGGCGCCGTGGCCGATGCCGCCCTCGCCGGCAGCGCTGAAGTGATCGGCGTATTGCCCCATGTGCTTGCTGGAAAGGAGATCGCCCATGCGGGCCTAAGCCGCCTGGAACTGGTCTCCACCATGCACGAGCGCAAAGCCCGCATGGCTGAACTCGCCGATGCTTTCCTAATCCTGCCCGGCGGCTATGGAACGATGGAAGAACTGCTCGAAGTCGTCACCTGGGCGCAACTCCGCTTGCATAACAAACCGGTTATCCTCATCAACACGGCGGCCTACTGGGATGGGCTGCTGGCGTTTCTGGATACGGCCGTTGCCGCCGGCTTTCTGAAGCCCAAGAACCGCGCACTGCTGCGCCAAGCCGCAAGCGCCAATGAGGCAGTAGAGATGATCGATGCGCATTGACTTCGGCGATGAGGTTCAAAAATCGAGATTGGAACCCGGAGCGCATTGCAATTGATTCCTATTCCACGGTTAAGTTCCCCAAGAAGAAGTCGAAATCCTTCATTGCCGGGTCTTCAATCGACGCCGCCGTGTCCAGCAAGACGAGGTAGAAAAGCTTTCCGGGCATTCTCTGCTGGGTTTGAGCGAACCTGAATGTCTCAGGTCCTTTTTTCCCCTCTTGGTGTGGAAGCGAGGTCGGGGACTCAAAGAGAAGGCCGGGAAAATCGGGCTGCTCGCGTTCAAAGAAAACCAAACGTCCGTGTCCGTCACCGTTCCCTTTGTACATGCCCGGTTGAACGCCCTTTTCCGCGATGCACCTTTCTGCCGGGCAGCGCGCCGGTGTGTACGGCACAAAGGTTCCATCTCGTCCAAAGTTCGCGGCGAAATCATCGAGTGTCTGGCCGGGCTTGGCTTGTTTGACCAGCAGCAAAATACTTGGCCTAAGCGTGCCCTTCTTTGCAGGGTAAGGGCCAGAGGAAAAGATTGACGTGCCCTTGTCTCCCTTCAACTGAAATCCCGTCTTTTCCCAGTCGCGGCGCACCTTCAACTGGACTCCGAAACTTTTGCCGATCAGCCCCTCATCGTTGCTGGCCGGGCCTGAAATCCAAACTGCACTCGGTTCGTATTCCTTGTTCGGGTCGAATGGCTCAATACGCTGGTGTGCAAACCCAACGTAGGCTTTCCCCCGATTCGATTGCGACGCATGCACCCTCTCCAGGTAGTCGGCGGCGCGCAACACATGTTCCGGCATTCCGGACAGCAGCGCGCATTCCATGTAATCGTCCCAAAACGCCGGGGGCAGTCGATCCGGCGCCCCGGCGGCCTCCAGCGCCAGAAAACCCTTGGCGCCGTCCTCAATTTCGGTGGACTGGCAGTGAAGTCTCGATCGAAACCAGCCGGCGCGGAGATCGCCTTGAGTGAGTTTGCCGGCCAAGTCAAGCATTTCTGTCGCGGTTTCGTAGGCGTGTTGCAATTCCAGATTGTGAGCGTAGGTCGCAACAAGTCCGGCGAGGATTGCCACTTCGGCGTTCTCCGGATGTGCCTCCGCTGCCTGCACCAGGAAACCGAGATCCTTGCTCAGTCGATCGGCGACCTGCTGTCGTGGAATATCAAATTGCCACAACGCCGGGGCAGTCCAATATAGACAGAACGGCTCAATCTGCTCAACGTCGTCCAGTGCCGCAAGCACCGCCGTTTCTTGGGGCAGGGCGGCCCTATGGATGGCAGCAAGATCGGCATGGAGCGGGACAGTTGGAAAGAAAAGCGCCAGGGCAAGCCAAATCGCTGCTTTGCGCACATGAGCCTCACGATGCGGAACGTGAGAACAGTGTAGCCAACTTTATTGTCTTTAGCATTCAGTTTGTTGGGCCAAAGGATCGCTGGCCAGAACTTCATTCCCGCTGGTGAGCGCCGGGGTTGAACAAGCGCTCCATCTGGCAACGTCAAGCGGCGCGGGAAAACTTATCCACTTTGGGCCGCTTCCGCCGCGCCTCGTGCCACAGGTCGTACTGCTGCTGAAGGTCCAGCCACATGCCCGGCTCGGTGCCAAATGCATCGGCCAGCCGCAACGCCATGGCCGCGGTAAATGAAGCGCGCCCGTTCAGCAGGCGCGAAAGCGTAGACCGCGCTACGCGCAGCCGCCTCGCCGCTTCGCCAACCTGTACGGAGCCAAGATATTCACGAAGAATCTCGCCGGGATGGGCCGGGTTGTACATCGTCATCCCCATGTATATCCTCCTTCTCTCAGTGGTAATCCTGATAGTCCACGAGAATTGCGTTCTCATCCTCAAACGCGAACGTCATGCGCCAGTTGCCATTGACCTTAATTGACCAATGATTCGCAAGGCTTCCCTTCAACGGGTGCAGGTCCCAGCCGGGGACATTCATTCGATTCGCGTTCTTGGCTGTGTTGAGCAGTGAGAGCTGTCTGCGAAGCTTCGATCCATGCGCGGGTTGAATTCCCGCCTTGCTCCCGGTCAGAAAAAACTTCTCCAGCCCAGCGTGCCGGAACGATTGAATCATGATTGCACTGTAGCGCGTAGCGCCTCGCGCGTCAAGAAGTTACATGCATACAGCGTCATCCACAGTTAATTCGGCGTGCCAGTAGCCTCTACATTTGCAAACGCGCACTCCCTGCACTGGCAAACTCGCCGCAGATATTCCCACGAATAAATCCCAGCGGTGTGCCCATCCTGCCAGTTGAACTGTAGCGCGTAGCGTCCCACCGCATGCGCGCTGGCCGGTTTCGCCGGCGCGGAATACATGGGCAGGACAGCGGCCGGTTTGCGCTTGGGCTCTCCCGGCTTTCGGCCTTCGTTGGCTCGCTCCTCATTGCAGGTTGCGCAGGGGCAAGCGTCGCGCAGCCACGCAAAGGTCCAGACGCTCTTGTGCCCATCCTGCCAGTCGATCTCCAGGCCCTTACCGTCGGAGAGCAGGACGCGTACCTTTTCCGGCGTCACCGCAATACGGGCAAGTGGCCGATTATCAACCGTCTCCCTCGCTGCGTGCTCCTTATCGACAAAGCGAATGCCTTCGTGGCTCATAAGTACAGTTTACAGCGGACAGTGAACGGCTATCAGCTAACAGCAAGTGCGTTGCAGTCTTTAATTGGCTGCCGTCAGCTGTTAGCTGCCTTACCGGTTTCTCCAGAAGAACCACGCCGCTATCCCCAGTCCGATGCACACCACCAGCCCGCGCAGCACCGGTTGCGGTATCTTGCGCGCCAATCGTGCTGAGCTGTATCCGCCCACCGCGCAGGTCACCATGGCCAGAAGACAATAATGCCACTCCACCTGCCGTCCTATGACGAAGATCAGGAACGCGGCCCCATTGGCCATAGTGGTGGAAACCACCTTCAGCGCATTGATCTCATTCAGATCCTGAAAGCCGAACAGGGAGAGCAGCGTGATGAGCAGAAACCCCGCGCCAGCGCCGAAGTACCCGATGTAAAAGCACACCACAATGGTGGAAACAAAGACCAGCAGCAGCTTTGGTGGATGGGCCATTTCTCCAGCCGCGGCCTTGCGGCGGGCCAGCCAGCGCGTCACCGGCCCAGTAGCCGCAAAGATCAGAGCCGCCACCAATAGCAGCCAGGGCACCAAACGAAGAAACGTCGTCTGCGGCGTATTCAGCAGCACCACCGCACCGGCCGTGCCACCCAGCAAACCTGCCAGTCCCATGGGCCAAGCCAGCCGCCGGTTCTTGCGGATATCTTCTCGATAAGCTGCGATCGACGTGAGTTGCCCCGGCCACAGCGCCACGGTATTGGTGGCGTTGGCCTGCACTGGAAGCATCTTCATCCCCAGCATGGCCGGAAACAGCAGAAAACTGCCGCCGCCAGCTACGGCATTCAGCACCCCGGCCAGAAAAGCAGCCACGGCGAGCCAGACCCAATGCCAGTCAATGGAATGGAAAAGGTTGTAGAGCGGGGTCATCCAACTTCGATTGTAGCGGGATGTTCGCCGACAACCCTTCGGGTTACGGCGGGAAGAAGCCCTGAAAGGAGCGGAGAGGAAAAAATGTAACTCCAGCGGGCCTCGAGTCGCCCGCGAAACACAATATGCCGCGTCTCATCTATATCGCGCAACAATCCCGGCGGAACCGTGTTCAGACATAAGAGGAGATACGTTAACCATGTTGTCGAGAAAGACCATTCAAACCGGGAAGCCTTCACACGACTTTGCCTTCGAGCAGACCCAAGCTCGCATGAGCCCGCGAGCCATGCGGTTCCAGGCGGCCGCCTTACCGTCCATCGGAACCGCCCAGCATGCGGCTCTGGTGTCGGATCTCAGGAATGCATTTCCCGAGATTTACGCCCCTGCAGACAATACCGAAACCGCCAGCTAACTCATCACCCGACACCTCCCGCCGAGCACCAAAATCCTCAATCATATGTTGGCTTTTCTCGCCGTCAAACGGCGAAGAGTGCCGGGCTGCGCACGAATTAATTCAGTAAGATAAAGAAAACGCTATGTTTGCACCAGTCCGCAAAATATGAGTATTTAACGCTCATATTTGATGAATCTAATGCGCTATATTTTCATCAGATTTGTTGGGCGGCCGAGACTCAGCCCTTGGCCCCATCACACATTGAGAATCAATCTGGAGGAAACATAATTATGACAATCACTCGTTGGGACCCCTTCCGAAGCGCCGTAGGATCGCAGAACCGCGTCAACTTTTTGCTTCGCGTTCTGAATGAGGGACAGAAAGCCGATGCGGCTGCCAGCTTTGTGCCGGCGGTCGATATCTATGAGGACGCGCAGAAGGTCGTCTTGAAGCTCGAAGTTCCGGGCGTGGACGAGAAGAACCTTGACATCCGCGTGGAAAACCGCACGCTCACGGTCAAGGGCGAGCGCAAGTTTGAAGCGGAGGAGAAGGAGCAGAACTTCCATCGCATTGAGCGGCGCTACGGCAGCTTTTTTCGTGCATTTACGCTGCCTACTACCGTGGACACGGACAGCGTGCAGGCCAACTACAACGCCGGGGTGCTAAAGCTGGAGTTGACCAAGAAGCCCGAAGCCCAGCCCAGGCAGATCAAGATCAACGCCGACAGCGAAAAGAAAGTCGAAGCCGGCGAAAAGGTCGAAGAGCCAGAGCTGGCGGGCGCGCGGTAAAGACAGCTGCTAGCCTCATTGTTCGGGAAGAAGCGGCTTGGACTTGGACGCGCTGGAGGGTGATCGAAATCTGCCCTCCGGCGCTTCATTTTTGTGCAACAAGCAATGATGGAAGAGAATCATTGTAGGTGAGAAGCTTTGTGCTAATGGCTGCATGAAATAGCTGGATGCGGGAAGCTGGCAGTCAGGAGTTTACGGAATGGCAATTCGTTGGGATAAATTTACCGTCAAATCGCAGCAGGCAATGCAGCAGGCGCAGGCGCGCGCCGCGGAACTCGGAAATCCCGAGGTCCAGCCGGTGCACCTGTTGCTTTCGCTCATCGAGGACCGCGAGGGCGTCATTCCTTCAGTGCTGGGCAAGATCGGTGTGCCCACCGAGCGGCTGGAGCACGACCTTCACCAGATCGAGGAGAAACTGCCTCGGGTGGCAGGTTCTGCCAGCCAGCCTGGACTGAGCCAAGCGCTCAACAAAGCCCTGGAGCAGGCCTTCCGCGAAGCTGCCAACTTCAAAGATGAATACGTCTCGACAGAGCATCTGCTGCTGGGCGTAGCTCATGTGAAGGGTGACCCGGCGCTCGATGCGTTGCTGGCTCTGGGCGCGACGCACGAAGCCATTCTCCAGGCGCTCACCGCGGTGCGGGGCTCGCAGCGCGTCACCGACCAGAATCCTGAGGGCAAGTTCCAGGCTCTCGAAAAATACGCCAAGGACCTCAACGACCTGGCCCGCCGCGGCAAGCTTGATCCCGTAATCGGCCGCGACGAAGAGATTCGGCGCGTGATCCAGGTGCTCAGCCGCCGCACCAAAAACAATCCCGTTCTCATCGGCGAGCCCGGCGTCGGCAAGACCGCCATCGTTGAAGGCCTCGCTCGCCGCATCGTCTCCGGCGACGTGCCCGAAAGCCTGCGCGACAAGCGCGTCATCTCGCTCGATCTCGGCTCCATGCTGGCCGGCGCCAAGTATCGCGGCGAGTTTGAAGACCGCCTCAAGGCAGTGCTCAAAGAAATTGAAGAGTCGAACGGGCAGATCGTCCTGTTCATTGACGAGCTGCACACGCTGGTGGGCGCAGGCGCGGCCGAGGGAGCCATCGACGCCAGCAATATGCTGAAGCCGGCGCTGGCGAGGGGCGAACTTCGGGCCATTGGCGCAACCACGCTGAACGAGTACCGCAAATACATTGAGAAGGACGCAGCCCTCGAACGCCGTTTCCAGATCGTCTATGTTGGCGAGCCAAATGTCGAAGATACCATCGCCATTCTGCGCGGCCTGAAGGACCGC
>Ga0210388_10002073_pt1 | contig 15605 bp, 10 predicted proteins | sample IncBWC19OmetaG_FD_155485 | JGI IMG/M metagenome (GOLD analysis project Ga0210388, IMG submission 155485) | Forest soil microbial communities from Barre Woods Harvard Forest LTER site, Petersham, Massachusetts, United States - Inc-BW-C-19-O ...
ATGGGATGGCTTAGCTCTATTTGTTTAGAGATAATATTTATAACTATCTGATATATATGCCTAAAATAACATTTATTTCCTTCGACGGTGCGCGCCGCACCGTCGATGTTGCCGCAGGCACCACGCTCATGCGGGCAGCCACCGATAATCGGGTCGACGGCATCGACGGCGATTGCGGCGGTAATTGCGCCTGCGCCACGTGCCACGTGTACATCGATCCTGGCTGGGCAGAGAGGGTTGGCGCGCGCACGGCCTGCGAAGTGGATATGCTGAATTTGGTGGCTGAGCTGCGCGACACGTCGCGGCTGGCCTGTCAGATTGATGTCGATGCGAGTCTGGATGGACTGATCGTGGCTACACCCGAATCACAGCATTGAAGGGAAACGGCTCATGAACGCAACCACTCCTCTCATCGCGCGCGACTCCGACGCGCGTGCACGAGCTTTCGCCCTCCCCTTGGAGCAGCTGGATCCGGCGGATCCCCAAGGATTTGTGGACGACACGGTGGGCTATGTCTTCGAGCGGCTCCGACGCGAGGACCCGGTGCACCGCTCCCACAGTCCGGTGCCTGGTATTGATACCTATTGGTCGGTCACGCGCTACCAAGACATCATGCATGTCGACAGCCATCACGAGATCTATTCCTCCGAAGGAGGAATTACCCTGATGGACTTTCCGCCGGATGATGAGCAGAAATTGAAAATGTTCATCGCGATGGACCCGCCGAAGCATGACGAGCAGCGCAAGGCAGTGAGTCCCATCGTGGCGCCGGCCAATCTCAACAATTGGCGCGACCTAATCCGCCAGCGTACCGGCCAAGTACTGGACAGTCTGCCGCGCAATGAGACATTTGACTGGGTCGACAAAGTCTCCATCGAACTGACCACCTACATGCTGGCCACGCTGTTTGATTTCCCGCTGCAGGACCGACGACTGCTCACGCATTGGTCGGACATCTCGACCGCCAACAAGCTAACCAATCCCGACGCTCCCGAGCCGGAAGTTCGCATGGCTGAGTTGCGCAAGATGTTGGAATATTTCACGCGGTTATGGAACGAGCGCGTCAATCAACCGCCACGTTCCGACCTGATTTCGATGCTGGCGCATGGCGCCGCGACCCGCAATATGGGTCCGCTCGAATACATGGGTAATCTGGTGCTCCTGATCGTTGGCGGCAATGACACGACCCGCAATTCGATGACCGGCGGTCTGCTGGCCTTGAACGAATTTCCTGAACAGATGGCCAAACTGCGTGCCAATCCGGCGCTGATTGAAGGAATGGTCTCTGAGATCATCCGCTGGCAGACCCCGCTGGCCTATATGCGGCGCACCGCCACGAGGGATACGGAACTCGGTGGCAAGCAAATCAAGGAAGGCGACAAACTTGCGATGTGGTATTTGTCGGGCAATCGCGATGCAGCCGCGATTCCTGAGCCGGATCGATTCATCATCGATCGCGAGCGCCCCCGCCAGCATCTCTCATTCGGTTTCGGGATTCATCGCTGTGTGGGGAATCGGCTGGCCGAACTGCAGTTGAAAATTTTGTGGGAAGAGATCCTGCGTCGTTTCGAGCGTATTGAAGTGGTCGGCGAACCGACGCGCGTGCGCTCGGCCTTCGTGCGCGGTTTCAGCAAATTGCCGGTGCGCATCGCGGGTTGATGCCGTGGGAGCCAAGTGATTTCCTCGCCGCCAGCCCTTAGCCCCGTGTCCGATTCGCCGGCCGAATCCTTGCGGGCGCTGCTGCGCATTCAGCAAGCCGCCTTTCAAGCCGACATGTCGCCCTCTCGAGCCGTGCGCCTGGATCGGCTGAAGCGTTTGAATCAACTGGTCGAATCGCACGCCAACGAATTTGCCGCGGCGATTTCCAGCGATTTTGGCACCCGCTCCCTGATCGAGATCCGCATTACGGAAACGCTGGTTCTACAAAGCGGGATTCGCCACGCAATTCGCCATCTTGCGCATTGGATGAAGGCGCGCCGCGTGTCGACGGCGCTGGCCTACCGCCCGGGCAAGTCCCTGATCCTGCGTCAGCCGCTCGGCGTGGTCGGGATCATCAGTCCCTGGAACTACCCGCTGCAACTCGCGCTGGCGCCGCTCATCGGCGCGTTGGCTGCAGGCAATCGCGCCATGTTGAAGCCATCGGAGTTGACGCCGGCATTCTCTGAAGTCTTGGCCGGGGCCATCGCCAAGGCTTTTGCACGCGATGAGGTCGCGGTGGTGACGGGCGATGCCTCGGTCGGAAAGCAGTTTGCCGCGCTGCCTTTTGACCACCTCGTTTTTACCGGTTCGACCGCCGTCGGCCGCGAAGTCGCCCAGGCAGCCGCCAAGAATCTAACCCCCGTCACTTTGGAATTGGGGGGTAAGTCGCCGGCCATCATCGACACCTCGTGCAATCTTGCGGGCGTGATTGACCGGATCGCATGGGGAAAGCTGATCAACGCCGGGCAAACTTGCATCGCGCCCGACTACATGCTGGTGCCGCGCAACGATGTGGATCGCTTCGTTGCGCGACTGCGCGCCAGCATGACGCGTCTGTATCCTACCTTCCGCTCAAATCCGGACTATTCGGGAATCATCAGCGAACGCCATCTGCGGCGTCTGCGCGAACTGATCGAGGACGCACGCGCGCGCGGTGCAACCGTCATTGAAATCGAGCCCTTGGATTCGCTCGCGGCCGCCGCCGGCAGACAGCTGCCCCCGACCTTGCTGCTCAATGTGAGCGATGGCATGCGCGTCATGAACGAAGAGATTTTCGGCCCGATCCTGCCGATCGTTCCGTACGACACCCTGGTCGAGGCACTGGCTTACATAAACCGGCACGAGCGGCCGTTGGCGCTTTATTGGTTCGGCCAGAATTCGGCGGCGCGAGATCAGGTCCTCGCCGGCACGATTGCCGGCGGCGTGTCAATCAACGACACGTTATTGCATATCGCCCAAGAAGGCCTGCCCTTCGGCGGCGTCGGCGCATCCGGGCAGGGTCACTATCACGGCGAGTTCGGATTTCGGCAATTTTCCAAGGAGAAGCCCGTATTTATTCAATCGCGTTTCTCCGGCGGCGGCATCATCCGTCCGCCTTACAAACCTTCCATCGAGCGAGTTCTTCGCTGGCTTTCGCGGTTTACCTGAAACCAATCCTCTAGGGGAAACGCGGCGGGGCTCGCCGTCCAGTCAGACAAACGTGGCGGGATTCGCCCCGTTTTCCGGTTGTACTAGAAGAGCCCATGAACGCCCTTCTCACCGCACGCCGTCAGTTCGATCGCCGTTTTTACTTCGGCGCGGCCCTCGTTGCTCTCGGATTGGTATTTTGGGGATTTGCGCCCAGCTATTACCTGAAGCTGATTTTCGGCACGCCGCAACTCTCAACGCGGCTGCACATTCACGGCGCCGTCATGAGTTCCTGGCTGGCTCTGTTCGTGGTCCAAGCCTGCCTGATTTCCGCTCGTCGCACGGATTTGCATCGGCGTTTAGGCATGCTTGGAGTCGTGATTGCGGTCGGGGTCGTCTTACTGGGCTCGACCACGACGATCAACGCGGCTGCCCGCGAAGTCGGCCGTCATTCTGCAGAGGCGAATGCCCGCGTCATGGTGCTGTGTTTGGAACTGGTCCAGATGGCACTGTTTGCGGGCCTCGTCGCCGCCGCAATCGGGATGCGCCGTCGTCCCGACTATCATAAACGGCTGATGCTGCTGGCCACCGCCTGCATGATGCCATCCGCCTTCTCCAGAATACCGCTCAACCTCACTTTCATGGTGTCTGGCAACATGTCGATTTTGCTGCTTTTCGATCTGTGCGTGATGGTCCCCGTGTTGATCGATACCCTGCGCAACCGCCGCCTGCACCCGGCGTTCGGCTGGGGCGGTTTAATTGCCGTGGCCGCGCTGAATCTGGCGTATCCCTTTGCGATCAGTCCGCAGTGGTTGCGCTTGGGCACCTCGCTGGTCACGTAAGATCCCAAAGCGGTGAATCAACGTGCCGTTTCCAGTTCGCTGCTGCCATAGAGCGCAGAGTCTTTTGGGATCGGCTCGTTCCAAATGTGATGGCTGAACCAGTCGAAGTTCGCCTGCAGCAGCGCCAATCCCGACTTCGGCGTGTCGATGCCGTGGCCAAATCCTGTGTACAGGATCAATCGTGCATCGACGTGCTGGTCGAGCAATCCTCGGTAAAGCTCGAACGCGTCAGGAACCGGCACGCGATGATCCGCGCTGCCGTGCTGAATGAGCGTGGGCGTTTTTGCCTGGCGAATCGTCGTGATCGGCGAGGTCTTGGCGTAGATCTGCGGATCGTCCCACGGAGTCGCCCCTAAATACTGCGGCGTAAAAGGCGTGATGTCGGTGCTGACATAGTAGGTAGTCCAATCGCTTATTCCGGCACCCACGGAAATGGCTTTAAAGCGATCGGTGTGGGTGGTCAGAAAGGCGGATATGTAGCCGCCCTGCGACCAGCCCATGGCGCCCAACTTGTTGGGGTTGACCATCCCCTTGGCGATTAGAGCGTCCACGCCGCTCATCACGTCCCACATGTCGCCGACGCCCAAGTTACGCACATTGAGCGCTCGGAATTTGGCACCGTAGCCGGCGCTGCCCCGATAGTTGGGCTCGAGAATCAAAGCCCCCTTCTCCAGGAAGGCTTGTACCGGATAGGCGTAATCATTGGGCAAAAATCGGGGTTGGGAAACCCCGGTGGGTCCGCCATGAATCTTGACCAGCAACGGGTACTTGCGGTTCGGATCATAGTCTGCCGGCTTGTGCAGCACCCCCTCGATCAGGGTGCCGTCTTTGCTCTTCCACGACACGACCTCGACGCTGCCGAGCTTCCAGCCGCTGACCTGCGCCGTCTGGTCGGTGAGCTTCTTCGGCGCAAACGCCTTTGAGCTCGAGACATAGAGCTCGGTCAAATGCGTCGCATCGTCCGCCGTGAAGGCCATGGCGGCGCCGTCGGGCGTTACACTCGCCTCGTCGATGATCAAATGATTGTCGGTCGACACAGGCTGGATCTGCCCGCTCGAGGGCTCCAGTCGGAACAGTGTCGCGGTCATTTTTTGAATGGCGCCGAAGTACAGTCCGCCCGGAACCCACTCGAGCGCCTCGGGATCTTCATCGAAACTTTGGGTCAGATCGCGCACCTCGGCGGCGGTGCTGGCCGGTTTCTTCAGGACGGTGGCAAGATCGACCAAGGCGATGTGCGTGTTGGCGTAAAAGAATTTTGGCTGCCCGAGACTGGTCAGAAAGGCGAGTTGCCTGCCATCCAAGGAAAACACGGGCGAGCCGTCGGGGCCCGGTAGGGCAACGATTTTTGTCACGGCCCCTGGGCTGGACCCGGCGGCTCGTGGCAGATCCATCAAATAAATGTCTTCGTCCGCAAGATCGGCCAACAGCGGATCGCGGCCGGCGCTGAACGCGATGCGGTCGGACTGCGGGGAAATCGCGAACGACCTGACGCTCAACGCAGGATCGGAGGTCAACGGCTTCGCCGCCTGGGGTTGCAGCGCCTTGATGGCGGTATCGGCATCGACCCACCACAGCTGATGTTGCGCGAAATCCTTCTCGACCACATCGTACGCGCTGAAGCGCTCCTTACGCGCCTTGCCGGCTTTGCTGGGAGGTTCTACCGCAGTAAAGACAATGACCTTGCCGTCCTTCGACCACTTAAACTCTTCGACGTCGGTCTCTGACTTCGTGAGCGGCCAAGCTTCGCCGCCATCCGGTGCAATCAGCCAAATCTGCTTGGCGGCAGGCTTTGCCGCCTCCGGCGCGCCGCTTTTGCCGTCCTCCTTTGAGGGCGGATCCTTAGCGGCCGTATCTTTTTCCACGTCCACATACGGTTCGATGACGTTCGCCTCGCGTTCGGTGACAAAGGCGAGCCAGCGGCCGTCCGGAGACCATGCCGCGGAAGCGACCGATTTCTTGCCGCGGGTCAGCTGCACCGCGTTGCCGCTGCCGACATCGACTCGCCACAGCTGCCAGACAAACTCATTGTCCTTCCAATTGGTCTGGCGCTGCAGATAAGCCACCGAGCGGGCATCCGGCGAAATCGCCGGCGCACGAATGCTCGTGCGGCTCAAGGACTCCGCGAGGGTCGCGATGTGCGAGCCTTGCCCAAATCCGCTCAATGGCAGCATGCCCAGGGCGCATGCCGTCAAGACCGCCCGCCCGCGCTCCGGTGATTTCATTTACCCACCTGAACCGGAATGGGCGGCGCGGACTTGCGCGGAATTTCCGGCGCGTTTTTCAGCTGCTGCAAAACATCGCTGATCGCCGCGTCCAACTGCACATCGGTGCCGGCGTTCACCGCGAGCGGGTCCAAGGTCACCTCGACATCGGGAGCGACGCCTTCATTCTCGACACGCCATTCGCCCTCCGGTGTAAACACGCGGAAGAACGGCACGCTGAGAAAGCCGCCGTCAATCAACGACGGATTGGCGGATATCCCGATCAATCCGCCCCAGGTGCGGGTGCCGATGAGTTTGCCGAGGCCAAGGTGGCGAAAGCCGTAGGGCAGAAAGTCGCCGCCGGACCCTGCATCCTGATCGATCAACATGGCTTTGGGTCCGTAGATGGCACCGGCGGGCGTGTTGAATACCAAGGCATCGCGGTCCTTCCAGCCGGAAAGATACTTACGGTTCAGGACCTCCAACACGTAGTTGGCAGCTTGGCCGCCGCTGTTGCGGCGATCGTCGACAATGACCGCCGGCTTATCAACTTGGGCAAAAAACATGCGGTTGAAAAACGTGTATCCCTCGCCGGCGGTATCCGGCAAGTACACATAGGCCACCTTGCCGCCGCTTTTGCGCTCCACGTATTGACGATTGGCTTCGACCCAATTCCATTGACGCAACGCCGCCTCATTCGCAATGGGAATGACCACCGCGGTGTGCGGACGGCTCTGGCCGGTGCGGCTCACCGTCAAGGAGACCTGTTTGCCCGCGGTGCCCTCGAGCAGCGAGAAAATATTCACCGACCCGTCCAAGGGATGACCGTTAATCGCCAGGATTGCATCGCCTTCCTCGACATCGACGCCGGCAGTCGCAAGCGGTGCGATGATGAACGGATTCCAGCGATCGCCGTGATAGATCTTTTGAATTCGATATTGGTTGTTCTCGACCGTGAAGTCGGCGCCCAATAAGCCGGTGCCGGTGGGTGGGGCCGAGTAGACATCGCCTCCGCCGGTGCGGTTATGCCCGACCTGCATTTCGCCGATCATTTCGACCAACAATTCACTCAGGTCTTCGCGGCGCTGCACGAACTGCAGCAGCGGCTCATAGCGCGTGCGAATCGCGGCCCACGGCAGTCCATGCATTTTGGGATCGTAGAAATACTGCTGTTCCATGCGCCAGGCTTCATCGAAAATCTGGTGCCATTCCTGGCGCGGATCGATGAGCATCCTCACGTTGCTGAGATCGATGGGCTTCGAGTCGAGCTTCTCATTGGCATCCGCGACTTCCAGCTTGCCTTCGCCCAGGGTGAGCAGAAGCTTCTTCTTGTCCGCGCTGGCGGAAAAATCCACAAGATGGGATTTGAGCAGCTTTTCCTCACGCTCCTCGAAGTTGAAGCGATACAGATCCGCGTCGGCATTGCCGTTGGGACCGGGCGGTTCGAGGATCGACCCCGGCTGTCGTCGCGCAATGTAGAACAAGGCGCCATCCGAGCCGACGACCAGACGCTCATAGTTACGCTCCGCGACCGGAATGGGCACAAATCGTTGCGACAGCCCGATCGAATCGACGAGCGTGGGTTTGACCGCCTTGTCAGCTTTGTCGTCCTCGCCGCTCTTCTTGGATTTGGCGTCCGGGGCGGCCTTGGCGTCTGGGTCAGACTGGGCGGGATCCTTATCCTTGTCTTTGTCTTTGCCGCCCTTGGCATCCTCATCGCCGCTCTTGGGCGGCAAGGGAGAATGCCCGGCGGCGGAGAGCACGGCCGCATAGATGGCCATGCGCAGCGGACGCTCTTGCGTCGACATATCGAGCGAGACGCGCGTCGGACCCGCATCAATCGAGGCGGTAAAATACAGCAGATCGTTGCTGCCGAAAACCGGCGTATCGGTTTGCACGAAGGAGTCGGTCAAATCGATATTCTTCGAGGCGGCGAAACTGTGCAGCCGCACCTGCGTAAAATAATTCTCCCCGATTACGGTATAGGCGAGCCACTGACTGTCAGGCGAGAAGTCCACCCGGAAAGTGAGGCGGCGCGGCGTAGAATCGACCAGGGTGACCGCGTCGGTCGCCAGGTCGATGGCGTACAGATGCAAATGATTGTCTTCGAACGCGGCGCGGCGGCCGTCCGGCGACCAGCCCAGCAGCGTAAAGTAGCCCGTCTTGCCCAATGCGTGTCGCGTGGGTTTCTCCAGCCCGAGTGCATCGCGGATCACCAGAGCTTGAGCACCGCCCTCGTCGCTCAAATAAGCGACGCGTTGACCGTCCTTGCTCCACAGCGCATCGGATTCGCGTACCCCCGACGTTGCCGTTAGGTTGCGAACCGACCCATCCTTGACCGGCACGCTGAAAACATCCCCGCGGGCCGTAACCAGCACGCGCTTGCCCGTTGGGGACAGCTGCGCGGCGGTGATGTTTTTGGCGGCGTCCTTCCACTGCGGCCGCGCCTGCAAGGATTGCAACTCGAGGTGGATCGCAAGCGGCTGAACCTGCCCGCTCGCCACATCGAGCGTTTTCAATTGACCGCCGGCCTCATAGACAATGGTGTGCTCATAGGCGCCGGCGTTGCGCACGTCCCAGACCGTTTCATGCGTCAGTTGCCGCACAGCATGGGTGTGAGCGTCGTACAAATATAAGTTGGCCGCACCGTCGTTACGGTCGGAAATAAAGGCCACATCATCGCCGATCCACATCGGATTGCTGTCGGAGGCATTCACATGCGGGATCTTTTCCAGCTGATTGCCGGCCGGATCAATGATCCAAATCGGCGGTGTATCGCCGCCGCGATGTTGGCGCCAGCCGCTGATTCCGGCGTAGGCCATGATGTAAGGGCGATAGGCCAAGCGCTTGCCGTCGGAAGACCAGCTCCCCTCGACAGCGACGGCTTTCATGACTTTCTTTTCGTAGCCTCCCGTGAGCGCCACTTCATACAGCTGGCTGCTGCGGCTGTTGGCAACCTCGCGACTGGAGGTGAATAGCACCCGCTTGCCGTCGGGACTCCATCCAGTGACCACGTCAGCCGCCGGATGCCAGGTCAGACGCCGCGGTTGTCCCCCTTCGGTGGGCACGACATAGACATCGGTATTGTTGTCATAGTTGGCCGAGAACGCGATCCAACGCCCATCCGGCGAAAAATGCGGCGCGAACTCGCTCGCAGGATGAGCGGTAATCCGGATAGGGTGGCCCCCGTCGCGATCGCTAATCCAAATGTCGCCGCCGAACACAAAGGCTAGATGATCTTTTGATACAGCCGGCTGGCGCAGCAGGCGCGTCTCCGGCTCATCCGCCGCGTTGGCGGCTCCCCACGGCAATAACAGAAACAAACTCAACAATGAAAGTAACAGTCCGCGCAGCTGCATAACACCCCTGCTCTTATTTGGTTGTAAATCGTCCGGCAAGCCCGGATAGCTCTGACCAGCAATAGCGATCGACGTTCACTTCGCTTCCATCCGGCGCCAGCTCGGGCTGGCGCCGCGTGTTGACCCCGCCGAGCCGCTCATAGAAGCGGCGCGCCGCGAGGTTTTGCTCGTATACCCACAGATGCAAACGACCGCGGGGATTGGAGCGCCACACCCGCTGCGCCACAGCGGTCATGAGCTGCCTTCCCAAGCCGTGCCCCTTGAGGTCGGGAACCACATGCAGGTTGTCCAATAAACAACCCCACTCCGGATCCGCCTCGAGAAATGCGCACGCAAAGCCGCGAATCGTTCCCCCGTGCTCCTCCACCAACACAAACTGCTCAGTCCGATCCGTCTCAGCGAGACGGGCCTGCCACAGCACACGGCGATTCTCGGGCAACGGACCTTGCAGGAAATCGTCGCTCAGAATTCCCCGGTAGGCTGTCTGCCAGCTACGGGTGTGCAATTGCGCAATTGCGACGGCATCCGCCAATCCCGCTGCACGTATCGTCATGGCTGTTTCTAGCGCGCGCGCAGGACGATTTGGTCGGCTTCTTCTGTTGCCTGAAGATCAAAGGCGTGTTCGAGGCTCTTGACCCAGCCGCCGATATTTTCGCGTTCTACCGTGCCGGTGATGACCAGCGAGCCCATGCTCTCGGTTTGCAACACAATGGGCTTGTGAGCGTAGCGATTCACATCTTCCAACACGTAACGCAGCGGTTGCAGGCGAAAAGCGAGATGACCGATTTGCCATCCCGTGGCAGGATCTTCCATCTTGGTGGGTTCTTCGACCCCTGCGCTGCCCGCCGTGGTCTGCTGACCCGCGTCGACGTGCACGCTGCGCAGCTTAGGTTTAAATTCGTTCAGCAACACCGGCAGGAGGCCGACGTCAGGCTTGACTTCAACCTGGCCTTCGGTGACCGAGACGACGGCGCGATCGCTATCGCGCTCCACATTGAACTCCGTTCCTACCGCAATGATGGTGGCATCGCCGGCTCGCACCCGGAATGGGCGTGCTGAATCTTTCGCGACCTTAAATAGGGCTTCGCCCTTGATCAGCTCGATGGCGCGCACTTTTTTAGACAGCGCCACCTCGATGTGCGTATCGCCGCCCAACGAGATGATCGAGCCATCGGCTAAAGTCACGCTGCGATTCTCGCCAATTTCGGTTTCAAAGGACTTCGTTTCCGCGGGCGTCTTCCAGAAGGCAAAAACCAGCGCAAAGAGGGTCAATGAGGCCGCGACACCCAGCCGGCCCCAAGGCCACGGCGCTCGCGGCCGCTCATGCGGAAGCCGAGGTTTCCAGTGGCCGATGGGAACGGAAGCATCGTAGCGATCGCGTTCCAACAGGGCCATGGGCACCGCGGCAGGCGCAGGCAGATCGCGTAATGCCAGCGAAATCTCTTCGAGGCGAACAAACGCCTCGGCATTCGCGGGATTCGCGTGAATCCAGGCTTGCCAGGCGAGAGTCTCCTCCAGCGATACCTCCGTGCTCTGCAATCGGACCAACCAATCGGCCGCCGCCAGGTGCACGGGGTCATTTTCGATTTCAGTTGACAACGACATGGGTGGTTCAGCCATTGCGTTCCAGGTCCATGTGCGCGCGGCAGTGAAGCAGCGCCCTCACGACGTATTTGCGCACCATGCTGTCGGTGATACCGAGCCGGCGCGCGATGGTCGCGGCGTCGAGCCCCTGGATTTGATTCATGACGAAGGACTCCCGGCACTTGGGCGGCATGCTCTCAATCAGCGCGTCAAGGTGACGCAGTGTTTGCTCGCCGGAAAGTTGCCGTTCTGGCGTGCGGGTCTCGGTCAACTCGGTAAAGAGTTGGCGACCCGCGACTTTGTCGAAGTATTGATTCCGTCGGCGCCGATCGATGGCGATGTTGGCGGCAGTTTTGAAAAGAAAGGCCCGCAGATAGCTGACCGCGCCCGGCTGATCCAAGCTCAAGAGGCGCACATAGGCTTCTTGCGCCACTTCCAGGGCTTCGTTGTGAGAGCCCACCCGCCCGCGCAGAAAACGAATCAACGCCTCATTGTGTTCGCGGAATAGCCGTTCAACCACGCTGGCACGCGATTCCTCGCCATCGGGAGTCGGGTCGGCCACCTGCTTAGGGTTCGGTGGCGGCACACTCACTGCAATCACCATGAGGAGTTATTTTAGGCACCCTTAATTCTAGCTTAGACGAATGACAGGCCGAAAACGGGAATGCACGAGCGGCTCTGTCGTGTGTACTCCGAGCCGTTTTCGCCCCCACCCCACTATTTGACCATTAATTCGACCGCTGCGTGGATGAATCGAAAGGCATTCATAAAATCGTCAAAATCTGTTCCCGTATTTAAATTCTCATTCGTCTTACACCTTAAGAAGCGGATATCGAGCCGTGTAAGGGGAAGTCAATGAACGCAACGAGAGTCGTGGGACGGTTAGTGCGCGGCGCGGCAGCGCTGCTCGTCATTCTAGGCGCGTCAGTCGCCATCGGCATCCAGCCGAGTATTGCGGCAATCGACCTCGCACAGCAGAGGCAGTTTGACATCGCGCCGCAACAGCTCTCCTCCGCGCTGCTGAAATTCTCGGCACAATCGGACATTCAGGTCACGGTTCCCGGTCAGCTTGCGGAAGGAAAACAGTCGGCCGGGGTCGTCGGCAGATTCAATGCCGGCAGTGCGCTCGCAATCCTCCTCAAGGACACGACGCTGCACTACGACGTGGTCGATGGCAGCACGGTCGTCATCACGGGACCGAGCGAACACAAAGCCGCGCGCAACGACTTCCAAAAAATCAATGATCCGGTGTTGGCCGCCGCGATGGCGCCGTCGGGCCAGGAAATCAAGCTCGCGCAGGCCACCTCGACCACGGCGCAGACGCCGGCAATTCAGAACTCCAATGCGGCAGCGACCACTTCTGCATCGAGCGGACCGAATCCCGATCTCACCGAGATCGTGGTCACCGGTACTTCCATCCGGGGTCTCGACGCAGAAACCGCACTGCCCGTGACGGTGATGAAGGCCGAGGACATCGCACGCACCGGTGCGACCTCCGCGGAAGATCTGTTCCGCTACATCAGTTCTGCCAGCAGCTCGGGCAGCACCGTCCAGGCGCAGGCCACCGGCAACCAGACCGGCTCGATTTCCACCATTTCGCTGCGCGGTTTGACCTCCGCGAGAACCCTGGTATTGATCAACGGCCTGCGATCCGCCCCTTACGGCGGCGGGTCGACCGGCACCGCCGGCAACTCGGTCGACATCAGTTCCATTCCCGTCGCGGCCATCGACCGGGTGGAAATCTTGAAGGACGGCGCCTCGGCGATCTATGGCAGCGACGCCATCGCCGGCGTGGTGAACTTTATATTGAAAGACAATTTCCAGGGTGTTGACGCCAGCGTCTATGGCGGTGCGCCGACTCGGGACGGCGGCGGCACTGAGCAGCAAGCCAACTTCTTCGGCGGCATCGGCGATTTGAAGACCGACCGCTACAATATCAACTTAGGCTTGAGCTTCGACCACACTCAGGAAATCCTCGGCGCTACGCGGCCCTTCGCGACCCGCTACAGTCCGCAATACGGCAACGATGTCACCTCGTCGTTTGCCTTCCCGGCGAACATCGCGGTTTTTCCGGCGCCCCCCAAGGGCTCGCCGACCACGATTAACCCAGCCGTGGGAGCGTGCGCGCCATCGCTCAACGATGTTAACTTCCCGGCCCAGTGCCGGTTTGATAACTCGCCCTACGATTCGCTGCAGCCCGATACGAAACGGGGCAACGGCTTGTTGAACGCGCATTACCAAATCAGCGACACCACGCAGCTGTACTCGGAAATCACCTTCGCGCACGTCGAAACCCTCACGCAGGTGCAGCCGGTACCGCTCTCATACCAGAACCCATTGCTGCCGAGTAACCCGTTTCTGGCGTATCAGGCCAATTTGCTGGCGACGGAATATCCGAACTATCACAACCCGGCCATCACACCGACCGCCGCGGCCTTTCTGCTGCCGCCCAGCAGCCCGTACTATCCGACCGCGTTCGCCGCGGCCAACGGCATGGCGGGACTGCCCTTGAACTTGATCTATCGCGACTTTGCCAATGGCGTTCGCTTGGAGGAAGACACTTCCGACACCACCCGGGCGGTCGCCGGTTGGAAGGGTAGCCTGCTCGGTTGGGACTTCGACACCTCGATCCTCTATAGCGAGGTGAAAGTGAAAGAAGACCTGAAGTCCGGTTTCCCCTTGTATTCCGAGATCATGCCGCTGTTGGACGGCGGCACCATCAATCCCTTTGGACCGACCACCGACCCGGCGGCACTGGCAGCGGCCAAGGCCGCGGAATTCGTCGGTCAAGATTGGAGTTCCAAGACCTCGCTCACCAGCCTGGGCGGCTCAGCCAGCCGTCCTCTGTTTGACCTGCCGGGTGGGCCGTTCAGTGCCGCCGTGGGCGCAGAACTGCGCCGTGAAACCTTCATCTACGATCCGTCCGGCCCGATCCAAACCGGCGATATCACCGGCGAGGGCGGCAACCAGCTGCCAGAAAATGCCGCGCGAAGTGTCGAATCAGCCTATCTCGAAGTGAACATGCCGATCGTGCACTCGTTGGATGCCGATGCGGCGGTTCGCTACGACCACTATCAGGGGGTGGGCAGCACGGTGAACCCCAAGGGGTCGTTGAAGTTTCAGCCGTTTGATTGGTGGTTGTTGCGCGCATCGGCAGGGTCGGGTTTCCGCGCGCCTTCCTTGACGGATCTGTACGCGGCGCAGGCCACCAGTGTCACCGCCAACGGCACACGCGACCCGATCAAGTGCCCGACTTTCGATCCCAACAACCCGGCCTGCAGCTTTCAATTCAGTACGGTGACCGGCGGTAATCCGAACCTGAAACCGGAGAAGTCGACCACCCTGACCTTGGGCACGGTGTTCGAGCCGGTGAAGAACTTGAGCCTTGGCTTCGATTCCTTCTGGATCTACCTGAAGGATGCGATTGTCGTCGGCGGTCTCCCGGTCGCAACAATTTTGCAAAATGCCGCTTCCGCGACGCAGTTTGCCAGCCTGATCCAGCGCGATGCGAACGGCAACATCGTCTTCATCAGCCAGACCAACGCGAATCTCTTTCGAGAGGATGTCAGCGGGTTGGACATCGATTTGAAATACGCTTTCGACATCGGCGATTACGGGCGCATCAGCCTCGTCGGCGACGGCACCTACTACTATAAATTCGCCACGCAAAATCCGAACGGCAGCTGGACCGGCCAAATCGACAAGGGCCTGACCACCGTCAGCGGGGTCATTTCCCGTTGGCGCCACACTGCCTCGGTGGTCTACGACATAGGGAATTGGGAGGCGGCGGTCATTGATCACTTCCAGAAGCGGTATCACGATTCCAACGGCAACATCACGGGCGCGCCTCGCGACGTGGGCGCCTATGACACCGTGGATTTGCAGGCGTCCTATCGCCTTGCCAAAGCGTGGACCTTCACCGGGGGCGTGATCAATGTCGGCAACACGGCGCCGCCCTATGCCAACTATGCGTCTTCAGCGAATAACTTCGTCGGCGGTTACGACTTGACCTATGGTGATCCGCGCGGGCGCTTCGTCTACGGCCGGGTCGGATTCCAATTCCGCTAAAAAAACGACTGCCCAAAAAATCAGCAATCCTCAAAGGCCGCCGAACTCAGGCGGCCTTCTTATCAGGTTCGACACGGATAGTTGGATGCGCCGGCGGCTTGGATCCTCGCAGTCGCGTTCACTGCTTTTGCAACAACGCGATCGCCACCGACGACATGGCCGTTACACCGGTGCGCAAGGTCGGTTCGGGTACCGGCTGAAACAACGCGTTATGCGGCCCCGGCAAGGATTTGCCGGCCGCGCGTGCTTCGGCCAGTTTGCCGGCGTCCATGGCGCCCAAGCCGAACATCAGCGACGGTATCTTGTGTCCGTCCAGGCCAAAATTGCCGAAGTCTTCGCTTTCCATCACGGGCGAGGAGCTCAACACGTTTTGCGCGCCCAGCGCCGTGACGAGCGCGGCCTTGACGCGCGCGGTCAGCGCAGGATCGTTGTACATCACCGGCGCG
>Ga0210388_10002074_pt1 | contig 15600 bp, 7 predicted proteins | sample IncBWC19OmetaG_FD_155485 | JGI IMG/M metagenome (GOLD analysis project Ga0210388, IMG submission 155485) | Forest soil microbial communities from Barre Woods Harvard Forest LTER site, Petersham, Massachusetts, United States - Inc-BW-C-19-O ...
GAGACCAAGGCCGTCACCAACGTCCTGGTACGCCGCGGAAACGAATTCCACGGCCCCGACAAAATGTATCTGAATGCCCGGCACATTATTATGATTGAGCCCGTCGGCCCGACCTCCAAGGTCGCGCAGCTCATCACCGAAGACAAAGCGAAGCACTAGAAGCTCAGTGAACCGAAGTCTCACGAAGCAGCGCCCACGCGGCAAGAATCCCTTCGTGCTATTTACTGTCCTTCGTGGTCATTGTCTTGTAGGTAGCGCGGCGCGTTCGCTAAATCTGGTAGTCCACATCTTCCATAATCCTCTGCAGCGACGCTGCCATCGGCTCGTGCTTGCTCTCCGCGCCTTCCAGTTGCTGCATCCGTTCGCGTAGCTTATTAACTTCTGTCGCCACCGCGGCCAGCGCTTCTGACAGCGGATCATTAATCTGCTTCGGATCCGTAATCACCACGCGTCTGCCTTCGCGGAAAATAATATGGCCGGGCACTCCCACTACGGTTGAATCGGGCGGAACGCTGCGCAGCACCACCGACCCCGCGCCGATGCGGCTGTTCTTCCCCACTGTGATGTTTCCTAGAATCTTTGCGCCGTCGCCCACCACCACGTTGTCCTCGATCGTCGGATGCCGCCTCCCGCGTTCCTTGCCCGTGCCACCCAGAGTCACACCCTGATACAGAGTCACGTCGTTGCCCACGATCGCTGTTTCGCCTATCACCGCCCCCATCCCGTGATCGATGAACAGCCTGCGCCCGATGTCGGCGCCCGGATGAATCTCGATCCCGGTCAGCAGGCGCGCGACCTGCGACAACCATCGTCCTAGAAGAAGGAATCCGTGGCCCCACAGCCAGTGATTCACGCGGTAAAACCAGACCGCATGCAGACCGGAGTAACACAGCAGCACTTCCAGACGCGATTTAGCCGCGGGATCGTGCTCCATCACCATGGCCACGTCTTCCCGAATTGAGGACAGCAGTGGCATGGGGATGGTGATCGGTCAGGCCGGCAGTACCACGGTCGGAATCTGCAGCGCCTTGTCCCGCAGTTCCTGAAACAGAATGCTGGTCAGATAGCGTTCGCCAAAAGACGGCAGGATAACGACAATCAATTTCCCCGCGTTCTCCGCGCGCTGCGCCACTTTAAGCGCCGCGACCACCGCCGCTCCGGAAGAGATTCCCACCAGTAATCCTTCTTCGAGCGGTAGCCGCCGCGCCATGGCGATCGCTTCGTCGTTCGTCACCGTGATGACTTCGTCGATGTAGTCCCGGCGCAGAATGCTCGGAACAAATCCCGCGCCGATGCCCTGAATCTTGTGCGGCGACGGCTTTCCTCCGGAAAGTACCGCGCTGTCGGCAGGTTCTACGGCCACCGCCTTGAACGAAGGCTTTTTCGGCTTGATGTACTGGCAGATTCCGGTAATCGTCCCACCCGTGCCCACGCCGGAGATCAAAATATCGACCTTCCCGTCGGTGTCATCCCAAATCTCGGGTCCGGTGGTTTCGAAATGAATCTTCGGGTTGGCCGGGTTGTCGAACTGTTGTAACATGTAGCCGCCCGGAGTATTCGCGAGAATTTCTTTCGCCTTTAGAATTGCGCCTGTCATTCCGCGCGGGCCCGGCGTCAACACAATCTCCGCTCCAAACGCCAGCAGCAGCACGCGCCGCTCCAGGCTCATGGTTTCGGGCATGATCAGAATCAGCTTGTAGCCCTTCACTGCCGCAACAAATGCAAGCCCGATTCCCGTGTTGCCGCTGGTTGGCTCGATCAGCACCGTCTTGCCGGGCTGGATTTTTCCCTCGCGCTCGGCTTCCATAATCATGCTTACGCCGATGCGGTCCTTCACGCTGCCCACGGGATTCTGGCTCTCCAGCTTCGCCACCACTTCACCGACACAGCCCGCGGTTACTTTGTTCAGCCGCACCAGCGGTGTATGCCCGATCAACTCCGTCACATTTTTTGCGATTCTCATGTTCGGATATGAAACTCTCCTTCGGCGGGACGTTGCAGCGTCCCAGTGTATTACAACCAGGAATCATCAACATACGGAACGATCAGCCGTATGTTGCGACTCATCTCGTTGACCCTGAGTCACCGGCAGGAGAACGACATTTCGTATTTTATACAGCGAATAACACCGATCGGGCGCTGAAAACATTGACATCCTCCCTGATCTTTGCCAGACTTCGCTCACGGAGATTTGAGTTTCGAATGAGCCCGCATCGTCTACCCTGTTCCTCGCTTGAAAACTCCGATGCGCCTCGATATCTGGTGAACGCCGGTGCACTTCAGGCCGGCCTCTAGAAAATTTCCTTGGCTTCTGTCCGTCCCCCCCCAGCACCACATTTCACAGCTGAAAAATTGATCAAGTTCCTGGAGGCGTAATGAAATCGACCCGGTCGCTCGCCCTTGCGGCGCTGTTGGCAGTCGCAGGTTCCCTGATGGCGCAGACTTCGGAAGGCCGCATTCTCGGCACTGTCTACGATCAAAGCAACGCCGTGGTCGCAGGCGCTCGGATCACAGTTACGAACACGGCCACCGGAGTCGCCCGCCACCTGGTTACGACGGGCGCGGGCGAGTACCTCGCTCCGAACCTCGAACCGGGTCCCTACACCGTCGCCGCCGAGGCTGCCGGTTTCAAGAAGGCCGTGAGCACCACGATCACGCTCGAAGTGTCGCGCGACGTCCGTCAGGATCTGAAGCTGCAGCCGGGTGCGATTAGTGAAACCGTCGAAGTAACATCTGAGGGGCAGCTTGCCGACACCACCGACGCTACGCTCAACGGCGTCCTCTCCAACAAGGCGATCACCGAGCTTCCCGTCCAGGGGCGCGACTTTCAAAACTTGCTGGAACTGCATCCCGGCGTGCAACGCACCCCGGGCGGAGGCTTTCACTCCGTCACCTCGAACGGCAACCGCCCCGACGACAACAATTTCTTTATCGATGGAGCCGATGACAACGACGCCTACTACGGAGAAACCGTAGTCAACGATGCCGGCATTTCAGGCACTCCCGCCAGCTTCTTGCCGCTCGACTCGATTCAGGAATTCAACACCCAGGAAAGCCCGACCGCGGACTACGGCGTCAAGCCGGGCGTCGTCATGAATATCGGCATCAAGTCTGGGACGAATCAGATTCATGGCACCGCCTACTATTTCAATCGCAACAACGCATATGACGCGCGCAACTACTTCAATCCCGCGCCCCAGCCGATCTCCGCGCTGAACATGCACGAGTTCGGCGTATCGCTCGGCGGCCCCATCAAGAAGGACAAGTGGTTCTACTTCTTCAATTACGAAGGCATCCGCGATAAGGTAGGGAACCCGGGCGTCACCGATAGCCCCGTCACCTCTTCGCTGGCCACGCAAATGGGCGGCATCGCGAATTCTGACGGCAGTCCGAACTCGGCGACCTACAGCGTGCCCGATGCGATCGCCTATTTCAATGATCCCAACAACGTGGCCTACTGCCAGACCAACTACGATTCCTCCTCCGCTTGCGCCGTAAATCCGCTCAGCCTTCAACTCAAGCAATTGTTCCTGCCTAATCCGGGATTCACCATGTCGCAGTCCGATCCGGCTGCTATCAACTTTGACTTTGTCAATCAGAACCGCGGCGACAATCTGGTCGCCAAGACGGACTTCGTCTTGAACCAGCACCACGTCCTCAGCGCGCGCTTCATCTACGCCAACACCAATCAAACCGAAGAAGACACGGTTCCATTGAGGCCAGAATGGCTCTCCACCACTAGCCCGATCACCCAGGTCTTCGGCATCAGCTTGGCTTCGACTCCGAGTTCGGCGTGGTCCAACGAGGTTCGCTTCAGCTACAACAGCTTCAACGAATCCATCGCGCCCGTTGATCACAACATCAATCCAAGCGAATACGGGCTGAACACTGGCGTCACCGATCCGCGCCTGTTCGGATTTCCCCGCATCAGTCCCGGCGGAGAATTCAACTACATGGGCGGCAATTCGAGTTGGCCCTTGAACACGACTCCCAGCAAGACTCTCAGTTTCTCTGACACGGCTTCCTACACGCGCGGCAAGCAAACCATCCGCTTTGGTGGCAGCTTCCGTTTCGGAGACGTTGACTACTTCCGCGCTGGCTACGGCCGCGGGCGCATCGATTTCAGAGAGCTCTATCAATTCATGTCCGGAGATGTTCGCCGCTGGCGCTTTCTCTATGGCGATCCCACCCGTCAGGTCAGTCAGAAGTCGTCCGGATTTTTTGTCGAAGACGACGTGAAAGCCACGCCCAACCTCACGCTGAATCTTGGTCTGCGCTACGACCTGACCAGCCCGATCAAGGATTCCCACAATCTCCTCGCCAACTACGATCCCGCTTCGACCAGCGGCCTGGTTCAAGTTGGGCAGGGCATCAATTCGCCCTACCCGTTTAATCACAACAATCTTTCGCCGCGCGTGGGCCTCGCCTGGGACGTTTTCGGCACCGGTAAGACTGTGCTCCGTTCAGGGTTTGGCATGATCTTCGAACAGCCATCGATTCGCACTTTCATGTTCAATGGCGGCGGTCTGAACCTGAATCCCAGCGGCATTCCTTTCGTGGACGGCAACGGCGTCACCCAGCAGCCCACCGGCACGATCACTTCGTTCCTGCAAATCTCCTCCGATGGAACCCAGATCAACTGGCTCTCCCCCAACCAGGCACCCACAGTTTTCCCCGTCGGTTCCTCGGGCGGATTATGCAGCGTCGACAGCCAGTGCGATGTCTTCGGCGTTGACCCGCATCTGAAAACTCCCTACGTCATGAACTGGAACCTGAACGTGCAGCAGGCACTCACTCCCAGCATGCTCTTGCAGGTGGCCTACGTCGCCAACCATGGCGTGAAGCTCTACAGCGTCACCGACATCAACCAGGTGAACCCGCTCTATGACGATGGTGGCGAGGAGATCGGGCGTCCGCTGGTTACCAACTGCCCCGTGTCCGAAGGCGGACAAGGTTTCGGAGGTCCATGCCATCCTCAGATCGGATTCCTGGATCAGCTTGGCAATCGCTCTAATTCAAGTTACAACTCTCTCCAGGTCACGCTGACTAAGCGCTATTCCCACGGGCTCTACCTGCTCGCCGGATACACCTACGGCCACGCTATTGATACCGCAACCAGCAATCTTGCCGGCGTGCCGCCTAACAGTGACAACTACAACGCCGAGCGCGGCAACGGTGACTACGACATCCGTCACCGCTTCACCCTTTCGGCTACCTATGACCTGCCGTCGGTGAAAACCAAATGGCAGATGCTCGAAGGCTGGCAGGTGACCGGCATTCTGAATCTGCAGAGCGGCGAGCCCTACACGCTTGGCGATTTCAGCGACGACATCAGCTATACCGGCGAGTTCAACGATCGCTGGAATATGAGCGGCAACCCGAAGGACATTCACTGGTCGCCGACCACGCCCCTGCCGTTTTACGACTTTTCCGATGACGCGCACAGCAATGCCGCCTGCCTGGCGCAGGCTACCGCCATGGGAACTCTCGATAACCTCTACTACTATGGCTGCTATCAAAACGGCAGCGCGGTGATCACGCCGCCCGCTGACACGACCCAGGGCAATATGGGACGCAACATCTTCCGTGGTCCTCGTTTCACTAACCTTGATTTTTCGGTTTCGAAAATCTGGAGGCTGAGCGAACGCGTCAAACTGCAATTTCGCGGCGAATTCTTCAACATCTTGAATCACGCCAATTTTGATGTATTCACCATGAACACGGACCTGGGTGTTCCCGACAACATAGGCACGGTGGTTTACACCCCAGACGTCGCGGCGGCCAATCCTGTGATCGGCTCCGGCGGATCGCGCCACATTCAACTGGGGGCCAAATTTATCTGGTAAGCAGTCGAGCAGTGAACTATAGACACGAATCAGAAGACAGGAACTAGAAGACGAGCCGCGAGACTCGATTCGTCGAAGGCCGTCGTCTACGGCACGCTCGCGTTGATCGTTCCTACCATGCCGGTGCGCCCATCCTGCACCGCGAGGCGCAACTGTCCGGGTTTGGGATCCACATCCAGATGCAGCATCATCCCCTTCTGGACAATCTGCTGGTATGTGTTCGCGTCGAAGGTCTGGTCAACCTTCTGGCTAGTGTTGGCAACGATTTTTCCGCCGGCAAAGATGCTGGCGTAGAAGACCACATTCAAACGTCTACCGCCTGCGGTATCTTCTGTGGAGAGAGTGGTCGCGTCCACCAGGTACGTGACGCCGATTTTGCCCGGAACCGAATTCGCCGACGGCGGTTTCACTTGCGCCGTGAACGACACCATCGTCGAAGGGGCGACATCTGCGAGCGCCGAAGCCACTTCCAGTTGCGGATTGTAGCCCTTCATCTGCGTGGGATCGATCGCGTAATATCCGCGCCGGCTCTGTACTTCCACGCCGTCCCGCTTAATCTTGACCTTGATCGACCGGTACTTGTTGTCGTATTTCTTGTTCTCCGGATAATAGCCAATCGTATAGGACGCGGCCTCATCGTCAAACGCCCGCTGTACCCCAATCTTGATTTCGTTCTGATTCACATAGGCGCGGCCGCCCGTCTCGCGGGCCATTTCCCGCATCGTTTCCTGGGAGTTGATGTCGGTCGAAATCGACAATCCCCTCGCATCCACCGGGTACACCGCAACCTGCGCGCTGGCCAGACGCGCCGCGGTCTCGCGGAATTCCTGGGCGTGTGCCGTCCGGAAAGTCTCGGCGGCATTTCCTGCTGCATGCTCCCCAACCCGTCGCGTGTTGATGCCAGACTGGGCTTCCTCTATCTCCTCTTGCGTCATCGTGCGGTCTTCCGGGATGAAGGAAATGTCTCGCAGATCACCTGCGACCCATATGAGATTCTTTCGTCCGGGAAGTCCGCCCAGGATACGTGCCAAACTTCCCAGCGCAGAGAGAGTAATGACCGCGCGCTGGTCCTTGGCGTACGCCTGCGCCACCCCCGAGAAGGATCCAAGCGCCGCTTCAGCCGCACCCACGGCATCGTTCAGCGGACCTGTGCTGGCGTCGAGGCTGGACACCGCCGTTATGGCAGTCGAACTGTTGCTTAGACTAGTCGAAGCCTGGTCCGCCTTCTGAAACGTCTGTGGCTGCGCCTTGTAGCGTTGCAGCGCCGTGTACAGAACCTGCGGATCGCTAGTGAAGTCCTGTAAGACATTCAACGAACCCGTCAACGTAAATACAGCCATGCGGTCCGACGGTTTGAAATTGTCTCTGACAAAGGTCAGCATCTGGCCCCGGGCATACGCCTGGTCGGTAAATTCTGTATTCAGCGCGTCCAGCAACAGCACGGTGATAGGCGCGCCCGTAGACCGGTACTGCGGCTTGTTGGAATAAATTCCGGGAGGCAATTGCGGCCCGAGAGCGGGGCCGTGATCCGCCGGAGTGGTCAGGCTCGCGATCTTCTGCGCCTTGCCGTTCTCTTCGATCTCGAAGTCTTCCGGCTTCAGGCCCGTGATCGCTTTCCCCTGCTTGTCGGTAACGACGGCGTCGACCAGCACCATATGCGTGGTCACGCGGATGGTCGGAGCCGGGATCGACGTTGACGCTTGCTGTCCCTGCTGCGCACCCATCGAAACCGCCACCAGCAGCGTGGCCGCCCCCCGCAGGAATTGCCGCCGCAAACGCAGATCGTGAGCCATTTTCCCTCCGCCAACTATTCGGCCATCAACGGTATTATCTTTCCAACTCGGTTGCAACCCGTTTGTTACGATGACGAGGGAGCGATCTTGCCTTCTGTCCGACAGCATATTGGGGATGTGTACGCCGCCGGGATTGAGTATCTCTCGAGGCGAATCTTCTGCCATCGTATCCCTCCGCTTATCGCCCTGACGCTGGCGCTCTCTACGGTGGCTCTGACTCAAAACCAAACATCCACGCTCATTCGTGACGGCCAGGCGGCTCTCGATGCTGGTGACTTCGCCCGCGCAGCTCACGACTTCGAGCAGGCCCGGTCGCTTGCCCCAGATAACAAAGAAGTACAGCGCGGGCTTTTGCTCAGCGATCTTCAGTTGGGTCGGCTCGACGATGCGCAAAGCATTGGTGAGGCGGCCGTCGGGCGATGGCCTCAAGATGCCGAACTTCAACACTGGCTTGGACTGGTGTACTTCAAGAAATCTCAAAACACAGACGCACTGGCGGCGTTGCAGCGATCCGAAGCTCTCGATGCCACGCACTACGACATCCACTTCGATCTTGCCCTGGTGTTGCTCTCGGATTCCAATTACGCCCAGGCCGCGGATGAACTTGAAAAAGCCGCCAAGCTCGACTCCAAAGCCGCGCTAGGGCACGTCCTCCTCGGCCGGGCGTATCAGAACACGAACCGTACCTTGCAGGCTGTCGAGCAGTTCAAAATCGCACTGCGCCTGGAACCCGGTATTCCTTTGGGCCACTACCATCTCGGCTTCGCCTACGCGAGCCTGGGCCGCAACCGCGAGGCCATCCTCGAATACCAGAAAGAACTCGATCAGGCATCCAGCAATCCCTCGGTCCTTTATCAGCTTGGTCATTGCGAATTAGAAGCCGGAGAGTGGGATTCGGCGGTCGAGCATTTGAAGAAAGCCACGGAAATCGATCCCGACAACGCGGATGCGTTTTACGATTTGGGCAAAGCCCGGTTGCTGCAAGGCGACGCCGAGTCCGCCATGCCCGCTTTGCGCCGTTCTATCGCGCTGAAGCCATCGAATCCTACACCTCACTATCAACTGGCTCGCGCGTTGGAAAAAGCCGGCAAGAAAGAAGAAGCCAAACAGGAACTCGAAACTTTCGCCACTTTGAAGAAAGCGCAACCGGTCACCGGAGGCATGGCGGCGGGGCCGGTCCAATGATGATGGCCGCGCTCGATCGCCTGTGCCGAAATCTTGTGCTCGCTGCCATCGCGATTAGCACCGCCCTTTCTCCCTCGCCCTGCGCTCAGAACACTCCGCCGCACTCCGCCGCAACTAAGCACCTGCCGAAGGATTCGTCTCCTGGCGTTTCGTTTGACGACATCACTCGTGCCGCCGGTATCGATTTCCATCTCACTTGCGGCGGTCCGCAAAAGCTCTACATTGTCGAGTCCATGTGCGGCGGCGTCGCCGTTTTTGACTATGACAGCGATGGCTGGATGGACATCTTTCTGGTCAACGGTTCCACCCTCGAAGATATAAAAACCGGCAAGTGCCATCCCAGCAAGCTCTACCGCAATAATCACGACGGTACTTTCACCGACGTGACCGAAAAATCCGGAATCAATCACTGCGGCTGGGGATTCGGTGTCGCCGTCGGCGACTACGACAACGACGGCAATGAAGATCTCTATATTACCTATCTGGACGGTGCCGTCCTCTACCGCAACAACGGCGACGGAACGTTCACTGACGTGACCGCCAAGGCCGGAGTCGGAAACCCCGGACGATGGGGCACCAGCGCCGCTTTCGGCGACTATGACAACGATGGCTACCTCGACCTCTACGTCACCAACTACGTCGATCTCGATCTCAACCACCTGCCCGAGTTCGGTCAGGGCAGCTTTTGCCAATATCGCGGCATCCCGGTCTCCTGCGGACCGCGCGGCCTCAAGGGCGCTCGCGATCGCCTGTATCACAACAATAAGGACGGCACTTTTACCGACGTCACCGAGAAACTCAACCTCGATCCCGGCTCCTACTACGGACTCGGTGTCATGTGGCTCGATTATGACCTCGATGGCTGTCTCGATCTCTTCGTCTCCAACGATTCCACTCCCAGTCTGCTCTACCACAACGACTGCAAAGGAGGCTTCACCGAGGTCGGCGCGGAAGCCGGCATAGCATACAGCAGCGACGGTCGCGAACAGGCCGGCATGGGAGTCGATTCCGCCGACTACGACAACGACGGCTGGCCCGACATTGCCAAGGCCAATTTCTCCGACGATACCAACAACCTGTTTCACAACGACCACGACGGAGAGTTCACCGACCTCGCCGGACCGACAAACTTTGGCCCGGTCAGTATTCCGTTTCTCGGTTTCGGAATGAAGTTTCTCGACGTCGACAACGATGGCTGGCAGGACGTCTGTGTCGCCAACGGCCACGTCAACCCGCAAGTCGACCAGCATTCCTTCGGCGTTACCTATGCCGAACGGCCTCTGCTCTTTCACAACATGCGCACAGGAAAGTTTGAAGAAATCGGAGCCAGGTCCGGCGTCGCCATGTCGCGCCGCTACGTCGCTCGCGGCGCCGCGACCGCCGATTTTTTCAATGACGGCCGACAGGACCTGATCGTCACCGCTCTCGACGCCTCGCCCGTACTCTTCCGGAACCAGACTCAACCATCCGGCCACTGGATTCGGATCAAGACCATAGGAGTCCGTTCCAACCGTGACGGCTTCGGTGCCCGAATTCGGGTCAAAGCTGGCGGTCTGACCCAGTCCGCGGAGGTTCGGGCCAACGCCAGTTTCGAGTCGGCCAGCGACCCCCGCCTGCATTTCGGCGTCGGAGCAGCCACCCAGGTCGATTCCATCGAGGTTCATTGGCCCTCGGGGACCGTCGACCAGGTCTCTGCCCTGCCCGCCGACCAGGAAGTGACCATAAAAGAAGGTAAAGGCATGGTCCCTAAGCCGTCCGCAAAGCCCATCCATACCTTGAATCGGACGAATTCGGACTCGTCACCAGGCCCGAAGTAGCCAAAGTTCCGATTTAGGGAATCGAAATCTTTCCGGGTTGAGCTCCCCAACAGAACAGTAAGGGTCGGTTTCGAAGAGAGCTGGCTGGTTCATAAGTTCTTTAAAACATTACGGTAAGTACCTTCCTGCAGCGTCACTCCGGGGCTTTGTTCTGAGCCCTCTGCTGGCCTGCGCTTCGGCACCTTTCGTCAGTTGCAGCAGGCTGGCGTTTCAACGCCCGAGAGCACGTAAACATTTCTTGACAATCGCTATTCATGGGATGCACAATGCCGCACGTTTCGCGGACCACTGTCTGCGTGCGTGTATTTTCTTTTGGCTGTGTAGTTTGAACTTCAACACGCGCTTGTGAGGGAGATTATGACTAAGTTACGTTTCTGCCTGGTTTCGTTGCTTGTCCTGTTGTTCGCGCTGAGTGCGATGGCGCAGATTCAAAACGGCCAATTCGCCGGCACCGTAACCGATCCCTCAGGCGCCGCCGTGCCCAACGCCAAGATCACGATCAGCAACGCCGCGACCGGCCTCTCTGTAGTCGCCACCAGCAACGCGACCGGCTCTTATCAAGTCTCGGAACTCCCTCCCGGCGTTTATAAGGTCACAGTCGAGGCGGCCGGATTCAAGACTTACAGCGACACGGGCGTCACCCTCAACGCCGGATCGACCACCCACGTCGATCCGAAAATGACGCTCGGCCAGACCCGCGAAGTCATTGAAGTCACAGGCGAAGCTTCGCAGGTGAACACCGAAGAAGCGAAGCTGGCCACCACCATCAGCAGCACCCAGATCGAGAACCTGCCGCTCAATGGCCGCAACGTCTATGACCTGATGCAGCTCGCCCCCGGCGCCGTCAACGTCAACGGCGTAGATTTCGAGAACGGCCACGGTACCGTGGTTAACGGCCTCCGCGAAGACTTCAACGGCTTTCTTATCAATGGTGTAGCCAACAAAGGCCTCAGCGGCGGCGTCAACAACACGCCCATTGAAGATACCGTCCAGGAATTCCAGCAGCTGCAGCTGAATATGTCCGCCCAGTACGGCAACAGCGCCGGCAGCGTCAACAATCTCGTTACCAAGTCTGGCAGCAACACCTACCACGGCAGCGTCTGGGAGTACATCCGCAACGACAAGTTCGACGCCAACGACTTTTTCTTGAACCAAACCGATCCAATCACACCCAGGCCGCCTCTTCGCTTCAACCAGTTTGGCGGTACAGTCGGCGGAGCGATCGTCAAAGATAAGGTATTTTTCTTTGGTTCGTATCAGGGGGATCGATTTACCACTTCCGGGACTCCACAAACTACCGTAGTCGAGTCTCCTGAGTGGGAACAGGCGGTGATTGCAGGCCAGCCGAATTCGGTTGCGGCCCTTCTTTACAAGAACTTCAAACCTTCAATCCCCGGGTCTGTCCAATCCACCATATCGAGCTACTTCGGCTACGATCTGGCCAAAAACGTTTGCGATGTTAGCTACCCCGTTGGGCCTGGGATACCCACCATCGGATCAAATCTGCAGCCCATCCTGGGCGTCACGGCCCAAGAGATTTCGGAGATGCAACAGCCGATTTGGGGCCCGGCCAACAATCAGGTCTGCGGAAACGTTCCGGCAGCGCCGATTGTCGGGACGATTGGAGCCCGCACCAACAATATCGGGGGCGTCCTTGGGCCGGGCGACGTGTTGCCATTCGAGAACAGCAGTGTTGCGATTTTCAAAACCCAAACTCAGACGCTGGGCAACCTGTTCAACGGAAACGAAGCGTCGATGCGGTTGGACTACAACTGGAACGCCAACAACCGCACCTTCGCGCAGTTCAACTGGTTCCATTCGACGGATTCGTTTGGTCCCTGCGATGCCGCGTGCTCACGCGGTTTCTCGAACCCCAGCCGCAGTTTCTTCCCGAATGGGCAGTTGAGCTATGTGCACACTTTCTCGGGTACGGTAGTCAACGAATTGCGCGTCGGCTACACCCAGAACAACACCGGAATCCAGACCAACCACCCCGGAGTGCCTGATATTTACTTCGACGACGGCACCGCCGGCTTCGGTTCCTACAGCGGCTATCCGCAGTTCTTCAAAGAGCACGACTATAGCTATGGCGACATGGTCTCGATCAGCCACGGCAAGCACAGCATCAAAGTCGGAGTAGACGTTAAGCGCAACATCGAGAACAGCGAATTCAACGTGGCTCGCCCTTCGTACGAGATGATCGATCCGACCTTGTTCGCCGCGGATGCGCCGTCGGAACAGGTCGCAGGCGTCGACCCTGGCTTTGTCGGTAACAATCCGGCGCAGCTAGCAACTAACATCCGCCACTGGCGGAACCTCGAATTCGGGGCTTATTTCCAGGACGACTGGAAGGCGAGCCGGCGTTTGACTCTGAACTTGGGCATTCGCTACGACATCTTCACGCGTCATAACGAGCTGAACAATCTGGCCACTACGTTTAAACTTGGTCCCGGCATCGGCCTTGCTAACCAGATCGCGAGTGCCAACGTGGCGTTTGGAGCCACTGAGCCCGATGGCACAGTTTGTAATCCAAGCAACCCCAATACCGTGATCCTCGCCGGCGTATGCGGGCCCGGTGGCTTTGCCGCTTCTCCCAACCTGGGAGCCGGTGACCATAATGATTTCGGACCACGTGTTGGCTTTGCCTACGATGTTTTCGGTGACGGCAAGACTTCATTGCGCGGCGGCTTCGGCGTGTCCTACGAGAGCACTCTCTACAATCCCCTCTCCAACTCGCGCTGGGATCCCCCGTACTACTCCTTCAACTTGGCCACCGGCCCCTTGAATGGTGGCACTGAGCAACTGATTTACGGACCGTCGATTTGCGGAACGTCAGTCTGCACACCCTCCGGCGCCACCCCAACATTCACTGGGCCGGGATCGAACCCCGGCATGGGATCGGGCGCACAAGCCACCGGCAACATCGGAGGCTGGGCTGCTTTCAATCCTGATACGGCATATCTGACCGGAATTGTTTTGCCGCAAGGAATCCGCGACCCGTACGTTTACAACGACTTCTTGAGCATCCAGCGTGAAATATTCCCCAAGACGGTGATGGAGATTGATTACGTCGGAACGGTCAGCCACAAGCTGTTCCGCGCGCAGGATATCAATCGGCAGGCTGGCAGTCTCCTGCCTGTCGGGGCATCTGTGGTCGACAATCTGGGCCGCACTCTGACCGGCCTGGATGGGCGCCCAAACCAAAACTACGGCATTCTGCGTAACTGGCAGAACGCCGTTAACGGCGCGTATCACGGACTCCAAGCCTCACTGAAGCGGCAAATGGGCCACGGCCTCCTCTTCAACGCCAGCTACACCTACAGCCACTCGATCGACGAAGGTTCGAGCTGGCACAGCGGCGCAACTACAGCCAGCGGCGGCGCTGGTGGCGACGGATATTCCACGGACCAGGCGCTACCCGGCTTGGATCGTGGCAACTCCGTATACGATATTCGTCACCGTTTGGTGCTGAATTATGTGTACGAACTACCAGGCAAGAATCTTCATGGAGTGGCTGGTGCGGCGCTCGGTGGCTGGCAATACAGCGGCATTTGGGCTATGCAAACCGGAGCCCACTGGTCGCCGTACGCCTCAAACTCCGCTCACCTGACGGGGAATTCGGATCCGTCGGTAGGTCCTCTTACTGGCTGCTACGCGGTGCCGTTCGTGGCGGCAAATTGCAGCAATACTGGCGGCGACTTCAATCTGGATGGGGGAAAGAACGACCGACCCAACAGCAGCATCGCCCAATTCGGCGGGGAGAACCGCGAGACTTGGGCCGTCGGTTGGTGCAAGTTTGGGACGAACGGTGGCATTACCAATGGTTGCAATCCTGATCCAAACAATCCCACTGGCCCCGGAGTTCCAACCCAAGCCGGCCTCCCAACCCTGTCGACACCTTGTCTTGGTTGCACGGGCAGTCTTGGCCGCAACCAATTCCGCGGTCCCGGTCAGCTGTTTGCCGACATGACTCTGGGAAAGACTTTTAACCTAACCGAGCGGATGCATCTCAAGTTCGAGTGGCAGGCCTTCAACGTCTTCAACCGCGCCAACTTCATCCTGGCGACGGCAGGCGGTGGAGCGGCCAACCACAACAGCTTTGGGAACTTCGGTCAGGCGGCTGGCACGCTCAACCCGCGTCAGATGCAGTTTGACTTGAAGTTGAGCTTCTAGGCAGAGGGGTCTGATAGACACCGAGGGGCTTGTTCTCTTTTCTGAACAAGCCCCTTATTTTTCGAGGGCAGTTCTGTGAGCGGTTGGGCTCAGATGCGCAGCGGAGTTTGTGCACTCTTGTTCTGTGCGTGTGCCTGCTATCCTCCCTCCGCGTTGTCCCAGCAAGCTCTTGGTTCTGTTGTCGGCCACATGCGCGTCTCGCGCGGCGACACTCCTCCCCAGCGCGTCCTGGTGACTCTCGAAATGCGCGGCGCGCCCATGGAGAGCTCCTATACCGATTCCTCCGGCACGTTCGGTTTTCATAGCCTGTATCCCAATCCTTACTACGTGGTCGTGAGCGACGATAACTACGAACTGGTACGCCAGTTGGTGGTCATCGATCCCAACACCATGGCTACCCCGGTTTTTGTGGAGATCACACTGGTCCCCAAAAAGAAAGCCCAGCCGGAGGCCGACGCCTCGCCGAATCCGAACGGCGCCAATCCAGATATGATCGACGTGCGCGAATACGCCGACAAATTTCCCAAGCACGCGGTCAAAGAATTCGAAAAAGGCCTAAGCTCTGACGCCGACGGCAAACGCGACGACGCCATTCGCCATTACTTGAAAGCGGTCGAAATCGCTCCCGACTTCTATCTAGCACACAACAATCTGGGGTCGGACTATCAGGGCAAATCAGACTTTCCCAATGCCCGCAAGGAATTCGAGCGCGTCGTTCAGCTCAACCAGAGTGATGCGGCCGCTTATTTTAATCTGAGCAACATCTGCATGCTGCCTGCCCAACTC
>Ga0210388_10002076_pt1 | contig 15597 bp, 10 predicted proteins | sample IncBWC19OmetaG_FD_155485 | JGI IMG/M metagenome (GOLD analysis project Ga0210388, IMG submission 155485) | Forest soil microbial communities from Barre Woods Harvard Forest LTER site, Petersham, Massachusetts, United States - Inc-BW-C-19-O ...
CGAAGTCATGTTTATCGATCAACACTTGAGCGAAACGGTGGAGTTGCTTCGCAGCCGGCAAATCGGTCCGATTGATATTGCGATATTGGAATCGGTGGCCATCACCGCGGAGGGCGGGATTATACCGACGACCTCGATCGGCAATTCAGCCACGTTTGGCATTTTGGCTGAGAAGGTAATCATTGAGATCAACCTGAATCAGCCTTTGGCTCTCGAAGGCATCCACGACGTCTACATCCCGACCCGACGCCCGTTCCGTGAACCGATCCCGGTAGTCGCACCGGAGAGCCGCGTGGGGCTGCCTTTTATTCCTATTGATCCAGACAAGATCATTGCCATCGTTGTCACCAAGAAGCTCGACTCTGCCTCCACAATTCTCCCCCCGGATCCGGAGACGCGGCAGATCGCCGGCCATTTAATCGAGTTTTTGAATCACGAGGTTAAACAGGGTAGGCTGAGTTTACAACTTCCTCCGCTTCAAGCCGGAATCGGCACTATCGCCAACGGCGTACTGCACGGATTGATCGACAGCCCGTTTCACGGTCTAAAGATGTATTCGGAGGTACTCCAGGACAGTGTATTTGACCTGTTTGATGCCGGCAAACTTGAATTCGCCTCCTGCTCATCGATCACGGTATCAGAGACCCGGTACCACGAAGTTGTGCCAGTCATCAATAAGTACAAAAGCCGCTTGATCTTGCGTCCGCAGGAGATCAGTAACCACCCGGAAGTGATCCGCCGCCTGGGGCTGATTTGCATCAACACGGCGTTGGAGTGCGACATCTACGGAAACATTAACTCCACACACGTCAATGGTACACACATGATGAATGGCATTGGCGGCTCGGGCGATTTTGCCCGCAACGCATCCTACGCGATCTTCGTCACCAAATCGCTAGCCAAGAACGGCAATATCAGCCGCGTCGTGCCGATGGTCACCCATGTCGATCATAACGAGCACGACGTAGATGTCATTGTCACCGAGGTGGGCTTGGCTGATCTGCGCGGTCTCGCACCCCGAGAGCGCGCCCGTATGATTATCGAAAACTGTACTCATCCAATTTACCGGGACGAGCTTCGCGACTACTTTGAGCGGGCGCTGAAGCGAGGTGGTCATACTCCGCACCTGCTGGAAGAAGCTTTTTCCTGGCACGATGTCTTTCGCAAGCACGGCACGATGAAGGATGCTGGTGCGAAACAGAGGGCACAAGAAGCTGTCACTCCCTAACAGAGATCGCGCCGGCGGCATAAGAGCTCCCGGCTAAGGCGGTAATTACTCAATCTGCTTTTGGCGTCGGATTTCCAATAGTCGCTTTTCGTATCCTCTGGAGGGAAATTTAATCCATGGCAAATCGATCCAGTAAGCAGTCCAACTTGCCCTCGACCGCAGCTGCGCTGGTGGCAGGACTGCGCCTCACACCTCAGATGTTGATGATGTTTCGCGCCTTCTTGGGTTCGCCGCAGCGGACCAAGCTCCTGCTGCTGGGCGTCGCCATCGTCGCCATCATCGGCGCAACGGCCTTCGGTCAAATCAGGTTGAACGCCTGGAACCAACCCTTCTACGATATGCTCGCGCACAAGGATTTACGTGGGTTTCTTCACCAACTCGTGGTCTTCGGTGTGATCGCGGGCGGCCTTTTGGTCCTAAACGTGGCGCAGGCTTGGCTCAATCAGATGACCAAAATCAAGCTGCGCGAATGGCTCGTGTGTGACCTGTTCGACGAGTGGCTTAAGCCTCGGCGCGCCTTTCACCTGGTCAATGCCGGCGAGATGGGCACTAACCCCGATCAGCGCATCCACGAGGACGCCCGCCACTTGACCGAACTGACGACTGACCTCGGCATCGGGCTCCTGCAGTCTTCGCTTCTCCTGGGGAGTTTTATTGGCGTCCTCTGGATCCTATCACGAAACGTGACCTTCCATGTGAGCGGACGCAGCTTCGGTATTCCCGGTTACCTGGTCTGGTGCGCCCTGCTCTATGCGGGCACCGCCTCCTGGCTCAGTTGGCGCGTCGGCCGCTCTCTGATCGAGCTCAATTCCGAGCGCTACGCTCGGGAGGCCGATCTGCGCTTCGCGCTGGTGCGCGTTAACGAGTATAGTGACAGTGTAGCGCTTTATGGCGGCGAACAGGATGAGAAGCGGCGCCTTACTGCCGAGCTCAAGAAAGTACTCGACGCGATGCGGCGGATCGTCAGCGCGACCACGCGGCTTACCTGGATCACGGCAGGTTACGGCTGGTTCACGATCATCGCGCCGATCGTAGTTGCATCTCCGGGATACTTCAGCGGCGAGCTTTCCTTCGGCGCGCTGATGATGGTCGTCGGAGCCTTTATTCAGGTCCAACAGGCCCTGCGGTGGTGTATCGACAATTCCAGTACCATTGCAGACTGGCGGGCCACTCTGTTGCGCGTCGCGAGTTTCCGCGAGATGGTTGTGACGATGGACAGGCTCGCCGCGACCGAGAACCGCATCGAGTGCGTTGAAGCGGTCGGCGGCACGATGAGCTTCGAGAATCTGGAGATCGCCACTCCCAAGGGCTGCACAACACTGAGCGAGCGGCATGTCGTAATCCGACCGGGCGAACGTGTACTCATCGTTGGAGACTCCGGTAGCGGCAAGACCATGCTGTTCCGGGCGATCGCGGGCTTGTGGCCTTGGGGCTCGGGCCGCATCGCGCTGCCTCCGTCGAATAGCGTAATGTACGTACCGCGCCACCCTTACGTGCCGCTGGGAACGCTGCGCGCAGCGCTGGCCTATCCCTCGCCCGAGACCGCCTACACTGACGAGCAGATCCTGGCTGTGCTCCAGTCCGCCGGCTTGAACCGTCTATCCTCTTCGCTCGACCGCATCGCGCGCTGGGACAGGGAACTCACCGATGACGAGCAGCAATGTTTGGTCCTCACGCGTCTCTTGCTGCGCAAGCCCCGCTGGGTAGTGATCGATGGAGCCCTCCATTCGCTGGAGGACGACGCGCACCAGCGCATGATTAGCCTCTTCCGCGACGGGTTCAAGGACGCCGCTGTTATCAACATCGGCCGGCCCGAGGCTGAGAACCACTTCTTCAAGCGTGTTCTGCATCTAATCAAAGATCCGCACGCACAGTGCTTCATACCCAAGCTCAGCGTCACTTCCGCCGACCAGCCGATGGCCGCGCCCGCGGTCCGTCCGGTCAATCCCGTCGGATGAGTGGTGGGTTTGAAATAGCTGTTTGAAAACATCCGCCAGAGTGTATTTTTCGCTGAGGTTCGCAGCTATGTCCATCCGTGCGTCCCGGACCAATATTGTTCTCCGACCCGATCCCTCGCGTGTTTTCTTCCGGCCATTTGATTTAATGAGTCAGGAGCGCATTACGCGGATCGTCGCGCGAGTTACGGCTTTGGAGCGCAGTGAAGCGGAGCAAGAGGCCAGGATCATGCTCGACCGCTTCATGGAGCGGCACCTGAAGCTTAAGGGCTTCCTTCTGAGGCGATTCGAGGAGGTGCGCGACCACGTCATCACTGATCGACCGCTCAATGATTGGCAGAAGCTGCTGGTCGGCGCTTACTTTACACTTGAATATTCGCTGGAGGCAGCGGCGCTTTTCAACCCCTCGATCGTACCGCATCCGGATCAATCAGGACTTTCGCCGGGCACGTTGCGATTTGTGCTGAGTCTACGAGCGACCGGTGAGGGGCATCTGTCATCGATTGTGTTCCGCACGGGAGTGGTCGATGAGAACGGTCAAATCTCGATCAATCCGCCGACCCGTTTCATCACCGCGGCAGAGGTGCAACCGAATCCGAGTTACGAAAAGCGGCTCTTTGAGCGAAAGCTCCGCGAACTCGGCGTGCTGTCCCAGGATGCGCAGCACCTGATGGATCAGCTCGGCGAGCAATTTACTTTCCAGCAGCTCAGTGCGGTCGCTGATGAGGGCTTGCGAGGTATTCGGCTGCTCGATGGCAGCGTACGACGCACTGCTGAGAATTTACTAGCGGTGGCGCGGGCAAACTACGAGATCAGCTTTGAGCCATCGGAGCGGTACTCCGAACGCGTGATCTTCCCTTTGGCACCCGCAGAGGCGCGCGGGATCGAAGACGCTCGTTTTGTGAGGTTTCATGACGAAGCGGGTCGATCGAACTATTACGCCACCTACACCGCGTTCGACGGGCATGTCCCGTTGCCCCAATTGCTCGAAACGGAGGATTTCGCGCACTTCAAAATTAGTACGCTCAACGGACCAGAAGTGCAAAACAAGGGGATGGCGCTCTTTCCGCGGAAGGTGTGCGGTCACTATGCGATGCTCTCGCGGCAGGACAACGAGAACATTTACCTGATGTATTCGGACATGCTGCACTTCTGGTATGATAAGCAACTGCTGCTGCGGCCGACTTTTCCTTGGGAGTTTGTGCAGCTAGGCAATTGCGGCTCGCCGATCGAGACCGACGCCGGCTGGCTCGTACTCACGCACGGCGTTGGGTCGATACGGCGTTATGCAATCGGTGCAGTCCTGTTGGACCTCAATGATCCCGGCCGTGTCATTGGGAGGCTACCGAAGCCATTGCTCGAGCCAATTCCGGAGGAACGTGACGGTTACGTGCCGAACGTCGTCTATAGCTGCGGAGCGCTGGTTCACGCCGGCCGGCTCATTTTGCCTTACGCGATGAGCGACCAATGCACGAGCTTCGCAACCGTGCCCCTGGAAGAGTTGTTGAGCGAGTTGAAATCGCAGCCGCCAGACAGCCTGCTATGATCAGCCAAAGAAGATCGACAACGATGGAGTCCTAACACAAGCAAGTATCGCGCAGGAACTCTGCAGCTTCTTCCGGCACACAGGGATTAACCAGGATTCCCGATCCTAGTTCGAAACCGGCGGGTGTCGTTATCCGCGGGGTGATTTCGACGTGCCAAAGAAAATATGCCTGCAATTCATCCTCAACCGGCGCAGTGTGGATAACGAGGTTGAAATGAGGATCGTCGAGTGCACGATGCAGGCGTAGCAATGACCTGTGAATGCGGATGTGCGATGTAACTTCCTGTTCGCTCAGTACCAACTTCACGCGAGGATCTGCCTTCAGCGCTAGGTGCCTTTCACGATAGGTTAGCAACACATCGACGAGCTCATCTTCCTGCATAGAGGCCAGCGTCTGATCATGCTCAGGTGTCTCGATAATGACCTCATGGTAGCCGAATCCGTCCATCGACCGATAGAAAGGAGGAGTCTCATAACGTGTCGCGGTGGCCTTGCTGCTCAGGGCCGGAAACTTGTTTCCCACGACCCGAATACGCCACTGTCCATTCCCTTCAAGTAGCCAGACTTCCGGCGGTGTCTGGCTTCGTTACCTCGGCAGAAAACACACGAACGGCTGGCTTGGTCTGCTGCGGAAGAAAGGGATGTAAACTCATGTGGGCGCTTGGCTCGCTCGGTTGCGATAATCACCCATTCACGTGTTGTCGGGTCCTGCCTGATCTCTGGCATAACCTAGTTTACGTCACTGGTTAGTTTGATTTTTGCCTCTATGACTTCCGCAAAACTGTCGTAACGCATCGTGAAGCCGAGCTTCTTGCAGATCTGCTGCATGGCCTGGTTGTCGGACAGCACCTGTCCGATGATATATTCAACCCCTTCCTGGCGGCCGATGTCCAAAAGAAGTTTCATGAAGTGAGTTCCGAGGCCATGTCCTTGCCACTGATCGCTGACGACAATGGCGAACTCAGCCTCGTTGACGCCGTGGACCTTAATTAATCGGCCCACTGCGATAATCTCGTCTTCCTTTGTTTCCGGCGCATTTCTTACACCGATTATTGCGATCTCGCGGTCGTAATCGTTAAAACACATGCGCACCAAATGATCATGTGCGATACGCTGCTCTAATTTCACTAGGCCGAAGTATCGGAAGTGCACGCTGCTTTCAGACAACGTGCCATGAAACTTAACCATCATCGGTTCGTCCTCCGGTCGGATCGGGCGAATGATGATCGGACTTCTGTCCCTCAGTTTCCAAGTACTTACATACTGTTGCGGGTAAGGACGAATCGCGAGGCGCGGCAAATTTTCTTCCCCGACCGCTGGATCGTGCAGAATAATCCTCGCATCTAAAGCGAGCATCTGGTTCGTCGACACCAGGAGCGGATTAATATCAATTTCCTTGATTCGCCGCTGCTCGGCCACCAGCAGACTGAATTGAACAAGCAACCTTTCAAGCCTGGTAAGATCAACTGCGGCACGACCACGCACACCTTTGAGCGCGCTATAAACGCGCGTCTGCTCCATTACACGTCGCGCCAGGGTACGATTCAGCGGCGGGAAACCAAGGGCGTAATCTTTCGTGATCTCGACCATTTGCCCTCCTGAACCGAAAAGTAGTACCGGCCCAAATTGGGAGTCAACGCTGCTTCCCAGCACAAGCTCGTAACCATCCGACTGAATCATCTGTTCAACCGTAACTCCCAAAAATGCATTTGATTTCCCTGCAACAGACTTTTCGATCTCGCGGTATGCTTGGCGGATTTCGTCCTCGCTTCGCAAATTCAGCTTTACGCCACCAACGTCAGTCTTGTGCGTAATGGTTTCGGAATGAAGTTTCAGAACCACAGTTGGCCCAAGTTCAGCCGCGATTCTTACTGCTTCGTCCTCACCCTTTGCGATGCGCGTCGGGACAGTCGGTATCCCGTATGCATCGAGGATCTGCTTCGATTCAACTTCGGTCAGGATCGTGCGCCTGGCTTTTTGGGCAGCCTTAATAATTGCCGCCGCTCCAGCGTGCCCACGCGCGTTGGCTGTGAGCCCTGCCGTTAACGCGGGCGTTTCATAAAGTGCATCCAAATTGTGGCTATACCGGCACATGTAACAAAAACTGCGAGCTGCGGTATCCGGATACTCGAACGTCGGAATCGCGGAGGCATTGAGAATGGCTTTGCCCTCCGCAACTTCGCTTGCGCCCATCCAGCTCGCCAGAAGGGGCTTTCCGGGGATCTTATTGAAACCGCGCAATCCTTTGGCTATCGCAGTAGCATCGGTCTTGGCCTGCGGAGTCACGATTACCAGAATCCCGTCATTGTTGGTATCGGCACTCACAATCTCTACTGCCTTTACAAATCGATCCGTTGTCGCATCATCAAGGACATCCACAGGGTTGCTTCGGCTCCAATGGCTCGGCAGAAACTCATTGAGTCTGCGGAAACTCTCCTCAGAGAGTTCGGCTATTTTGCCGCCCTCGGCGTCCAGCATGTCCGTTGCCAGCACACCAGGACCTCCAGCATTGGTAATGACGGCAAGTCGGTTTCCCTTGGGTCGTGGCTGCTTACTCAATACCCCGGCCATGTCGAACAGGTCGGCGATCGTACTGACCCGCAGAACTCCCACCCTGCGAAAAGCAGCACTGAGAACCGCATCGTTACCCGTCAGGGTACCGGTGTGAGACGCCACGGCCTTTGCGGCGGCTTCGGTATTTCCCGCCTTGATGACGATGATGGGCTTCCTTAGAGAAACCTCTCGCGCCGCAGAGAGAAAAGATCGCGCGTCTCCGATCGATTCCATGTAGATTAGAATGCTGCGAGTATAGGGGTCGTCAGCCAGGTAGTAGATTAAGTCCCCCCAGCCTACATCCAGCATTGAACCAGTGGAAAGGAAGGCGCTAAATCCGACTTGTTCACGTAGACTCCAATCCAGGATTGCAGTGCCCAATGCTCCACTTTGGCTGATGAATGCGACGTTCCCGGACAGTCCCACCTTTTTTGCAAAAGTGGCGTTTAGACCTGTCGAGGGGATCATAACCCCAAGGCAATTCGGTCCAATCAGGCGCATTCGGCCCTTTCGAGCGAGGATCGCTTGTTCAAGCTTCTGTCCGGCCCTGCCGGACTCCCTGAATCCGGCCGAGATGATCACCGCTCCAGTCACGCCCGCAGAGGCGCACTCGCTGATCACTTCAGGAACAGTGGCCGCCGGAGTGGCAATGATCGCCAGATCGACAGCGGCCGGCACGTCTGAAATCCTTGGAAAAGCCTTAGTCTCTAGCACACTGCTCCTTTTCAAATTGATCGGATAAACCGTCTGACCAGACGAGATAAGATTTTCCATTAAGGTCCGACCAACGCTGTCTGGGGTCTCAGTTGCGCCGATCAGAGCGATTGTCTTCGGGTTCAACATTGCTCGGAGGATCGGTCTGCGATCCACCACCAGTGTCTGGATTGATTTCGATTTCTGGCTGACCTGCTCAGTCATTTCAGCTAGAGCTTAAGAAATCGGTCTAACCAGGGCTATTGAAATAAATCACCTGCTGGCCGCCGATTTGCCGACAGAGCGAGACTTTCGATGAAGACGATCTCTACAACCCTCAGTACTTGGCGCGTTCTTGCAGTTCCGTGACGCCGCAACGGTCATTCCTGAGCAAAACGCTTGATGTCTTCGGGGGCGGCCTTGGTCGCCACCTTCGCCTCGCCCTGAACCATGATGCGGATTTGCTCGACTATCTCGGAGTTGGCAAGGGTAGTAACGTCGCCAATGTCCGTGGTATTCGAGATGCAGCTTAGCACCCGGCGCATGATTTTACCCGAGCGCGTCTTGGGCATGTCGGGAACGATACGAACGGCCTTGGGCCGCGCGATTTTGCCGATCAAAGTTTCGATTGCGCGAACGACCTTGTCTTCAATGGACTTGCTTGGCTTGAAGCCGGGCTTGAGCTCGATGTAAATCTCGGGTACCCGCCCGCGCACCTCATCCACCACGGGTACCACCGCGGCTTCCGCGACCTCATCGACGGAGAGACAGGCGGACTCAAGTTCCTTAGTTCCGAGACGATGACCGGCCACGTTGATCACGTCGTCGACGCGGCCCAGAATGCGGTAGTAGCCGTCGGCGGCCTGCATCGCGCCGTCGTTACAGAAGTACGGCCAGTCGCGCCAGTCCTTGCTTTTCGGGTCCTTACAGTATTTGTGGTAGTAAGTATTTACGTACCGCTCGGGATCTCCCCAGATGGTTTGGAAGATTCCCGGCCACGGGTTGCGGATGCAGATGTTTCCGGCCCTGCCGGAGCCCGCCGAAACCTCGTTCCCATCTTCGTCCCAAATGACGGGATAAATCCCGGGCACCGCGGGTCCTGTGCTGCCAGGCTTCATGGGATCCAGCGCCGGCTTGGTACTGCACAGAAAACCCCCGTTTTCCGTTTGCCACCAGGTATCTACGATCACCGCCTCCCGCTTGCCGACCACGTTGTAGTACCAGCGCCACACATCCGGCTCGATCGGCTCGCCCACAGTGGTCATGTGCTTAAAGTGGTAATTATACTTGCTCGGCTCGTCCGGGCCGGCTTTGCGCAGCATCCTGATGGCCGTAGGTGAGGTATGGAAGACATTAACATTGAGCCGCTCGGCGATCCGCCATGGGCGCGCGGGGTCAGGATAGGTGGGAACCCCCTCATAGATCACGCTGGTAGCGGCTATCGCCAGAGGGCCGTACACGATATACGAATGCCCAGTGATCCAGCCGATATCCGCCATGCACCAGTAAACGTCTTCGGGATGGATATCCTGGATGTACTTCGAGGTTCCCGCCACATAGGCCAAGTATCCGCCCGTGCTATGCTGGCATCCCTTCGGCCGCCCGGTCGTCCCGCTGGTGTACATCAGGAACAGCGGTGCTTCCGCAGGCATCGACACCGGGTTCACCTTGCGGCCGGCGAACCCCTTCATGACCTCGCGAAGGTCGTAGTCGCGACCCGAGACCATCGGGGTTGAGGTGGCGTCTTGGTCGCCAAGGCGCCGCCACACTAAGACCTTGTCGATCTTCTGCCCGTTCCGCGTGGCGACAGCGGCTGCGATGTCCGCATTTGCCTTATGGTCGATCAGCTTCCCGCTCCGGTAATAGCCGTCCATCGTGATCAGCACCCGGCTGGCGGAATCCGCTACCCTGATTCCGCAAGCCTCGCCGCTGAATCCCCCGAACACCTCCGAATGAATGACGCCGAGTCGGGCACATGCCAGCATTGTAATCGGCAGTTCCAGAACCATCGGAAGGTGCAACGTCACGCGATCACCGGCCTTAAGACCGGCGAAATCACGCAGCATCGCCGCAACTTCGTTGACTCGCGCCCAAAGCTCCTGGTACGTGATCGCCTGGTGCCCTGCCTCCTCGGGTTCCGGCACGAAAATTAACGCCGCCTTGTTCCCGTACCTGGGCAGATGACGGTCAACACAGTTGTAACAGGCGTTGAGCTTTCCGCCGACGAACCATTTCCAGAACGGCGCGTTGCCCGTGTCCAAAGTGGTGTGCCAGTACTGGTCCCAGCTCAGCATGTTGGCATATTCTTTGAAGCACTCCGGGAATTTATCGATGCTGAATCGCTCGTCTACCGAAGGATCCGTCAGGTTCGCCTGGCCAACGAATTTGGCGGGGGGATGGTAATATTCTTCCTCCTTCCAATGGACTGCAATTTGCGCCTCGTTGACGTCGGCGTTGGTCTCGCCTCCTGCCTCTGTTTTGTCCAGCTGTGTTTCCTCCGGCATAGGATGTCCGTTATAAGGTCATATTTTTAATGCTTTCGCGTCGATGCGATCACTGTATTCGCCGAAGCGTGCCACGCGGCGATCGCAGTTAGCCCAGTCCGACCTGATATTAGAATCACTCGTCGGTGTTGAGCGCGAAGCACATCGTGCGAGAGCGCGAAAACTGGGGTTGTAGCCGCTGACATAATTTATTCGGGAAATTAATCGGAATTAACCAACGCGGTCCGGGGGTGGTTAATGCCAAACAGATGACGGCGGTTTACCTGCGTAACCCCGGCAGAAAATATGCGAATTGAGGCCGTAGGTCAAGCACCGACTGAGGGTCGTTGCCAGCGAATCCGACGCTTCACGCGAAATGCTGCGGTTCTTTTTGGCAATCTGAAACTTGCGACGGTTCAGATGTTTGTCGCCAAAGATGTAGAGCGACCTAAGCCAGGTTCTCGAACAATCAACACTGGGCATGGAGCGTTCGCCAAGATCCGGTCCGCATGTCTAGCGAACAAAAGATGTTCAAGCCTTTTGCCGTGGTGTAAGGAGACAATTAAGAGGTCTGCACACAACTGCCTCGCGATGACGTCAATCTCACGGTCAGGATCTCCGTACTCGAAATATCCGATCGAATCAGGGTATTTATTTCGCGTCTCCCGCAACAGGTTATAGAAGTCAGCGAAGACCTTCTGCCGTTGCTCGTTAAACAGATCGCAGTTCGGGCTTCGAGAGCTCTGGTTCACTACGTACGGCTCTTGATAAAGGTGGAGTAAATTCAGGGTCGAACCAAACGCGTTGGCGAAGCGGATCGCATAGTCAATGCTGGCGGTACAATCATTCGTCAGATCCACTGGAACAATGATCTGCCGGAGTTTCTCGGCTGGGAAAGACGATTCCAATGCCGGGCCGACCGTCAAATCTGATAAGGCACTTTTTTTCATTCAACGCTCTCCTTTTCGCTCCACAATATCGCGACTCAATCCAGCTATGACTACACTCGCATTGACCATCCCCACTCGCCGAAAGCTGTCCGGTCACGCACGGACAGGTTTGGACGGAACTGCCGCGTGTCAATCGGTGCGCTGGACGAGCCAGTCAACGGCTCGCGGCCACAGATCCTTTTGAGCCCGGCCGCTGACGGCGAGTCCAATGTGCCCGGCTGGCCAGATGATCTTTTCCTTGTCGGTGGAACTGACCAGGTCGTTCAGCGGCTCGGTCTGGGAGCACGGAACGAGGTCGTCGTTGCGGGCCATCAGGTTGAGCAGCGGGCAGGTTATCTTGCGCAAATCGACGATGTGCCGACCCAAAGGCATCCGGTTTTTCGTCAGCAGGTTTTGCTGGAAGAGGTATTTCGCAAATTCGCGATAGACCTCGCCGGGCAACGGAATGTTGTCGTTCAACCACGTTTCCATATAGAGATAGTCTTCGACGAATTCGTCCCGGTGGATGTTTTCCATCAGGTTAATGGGCTTTTCGATCAGGTTGGCGATGGGCTTCAACATGAGAAAGGCCGACTGGAGAAAGTCCGCGGGGACGTTGCCCATGGTATCGACAAACTTATCGACATCGAAGTAACGTGGATCGGTCCACAGATTGATCAGGCCCTTGCGGGTGGAGTAGTCAATGCCCGTGGCGAGCAGGACAAGATTCTTCACCAGGTTCTGGTGGATTGCGGTAAACATGGTGCTCAATGTGCCACCCATGCAGTAACCAAGAAGGTTCACCTTATCTGAGCCATTCCTTTCCCGCAGATATTCGACGACGTTAAGCAGATAGCCGTTGACATAGTCGTCCGTGGTCAGGAAGCGCTCCGCCCGCGTGGGCGTGCCCCAGTCGATCAGGTAGGTGTCGAAGCCGGCTTTAACGTAGTTTGCCACGATACTCCGGCCTTCCTTGAGATCCATGATGTAAGGCCGGTTTACCAGAGCGAAGACGAAACAAAGGGGCGTTTTGAACCTGGGTTCGCCCTCTCTGATGTAGTGGTAAACTTTGAGCCGGTCCTCCTCGTAAACAATCTCCCGGGGAGTCACGCCTTTGCGGACTCGTTCGATTTTCTCGGGCAGGAACGGAATGCTCGTAAGACGCCGCAAGTTCAAGAACGTCTCGTTTATGAAGGAGGTCTGCCATGCCTCCCAGTCGACTCCATCGCTAGTTTTTTTGTCCATTTCAGGAGAAGTAGTAGTGCTCATTGGGTCGGTGAATGCTTGGCGCCTGTGGTGGCCGTCCGTTCTATTCCTCGGTCTTTGAAGTCTGTCCCTGCGGTTCGATGGCCTTCTCCTGCTTGGCGATCCGCTGATCGACCTTGTCGATTTTTTGGTCCAGGTTCGCCACCCGGTCATCGAGTCCTTCGAGCCGGTCGAGAAGCCGCCGCTCCACATGGCGGATGGCTAGCAACACTCCATCGATATCCTCCTTGCTGGGGCTTTCGAATTGTTCGTGCACGCGGTTCATTCCGTCGCGAGCCATGCGTTTGAGGTCGAGCGCCCCGTTCAGCGATGCCTTCATCATTTCCATGAAGAGGGGCGTCCGCATGTATTCATCCCAGGTTTCGGCCAGCACTTTCAGCATTCCGCCCCGCATCTTGCGCATCTCTTCTAAGGGCGGGGAGCCGGGGGAAAACCCAGACCAGACGCTGGTCATGTTCGCGAAGGAGTCGGTCCAGAGCTTCTGGAAAGCGGCGACCTGGTCGAAGGCTTTGTTCATGTTATCGTACAAAGTGTGATTGGCTCAAGTGACTATTTCTTCACAGCCGGGCCGAATCGATCCGCGAGTTCCTGCCACGAAGCGATGATTTTAGCATTCGTGTTAAGGGCGCTCTGAACGTTAGCCCGCTGGGCGGCCAGCGAGCTTTCGATCAGATCCTGCACGCGGCGCTGCGCATCGGGCACCGAGGTGGCCTGGTAAACGCCCAGCGTTTTCTCGAACAGATCAATGGTCTGATTGCTCGTGCGGTTGAACGTCTCGACAAACTCCTCCATCCGCTTGCGAGCCTTCGGGAAAGCGTCCGCCGTCATCGACTCGAGCTTCGCCTGGAACTCCTCGGGGGAGCCGAGTTTGGTGAGCAGGTCTTTCCAGAGGTTCACTGATTCCTCCTGCAGTTGAATACCCGACTTCAGGGCCTTCTCATAACTGCGCATGGCCTCCTGAAAGACCTTGTCAATGGCTTCCGACGTTGCCGCGGTGGCCTTTTGGGTAGCTTCATTACTCATGTTTTTTCCTTGCTTCTTTTCTGTGCGGGGCTCCGGGTGATTCCTGAGCTTCTGCACGGAACATCACACGGATTTTCGAAACGCGCCAACAAGTTGTTCGCATTTGCACAAAACCTTTTCCGGATCGTGCCTGCGAAATGGGCTGCGAGCGTTCGCGTGGGCAGCCCGGAACGATAGAAATCGGGCCGGTCGAGCCACGGGAATTGAATGCTCCAGATTCGCGCGACGGCTTCGCTAGCCAACACTTCGGAGGCATACGCGAGGGTTTCCAGCCAGGCATTGAAACTGGGGTCGAGCTGGCGCGTAATTCCCTCCAGCGTCAGGAAAGCTTTGCGCAGGAGGAGAAGGTTGGACGGCACTGGATGGCCCTGCAGAGCCAGTTGCTGCACGATCTCGAACGCGGTGTGCAATGGATCGCCAGTACCCTGAGGCAGCGCAATCCGGATGGACTTCCGATTACTCTCGAGCAGCCGCCCCAGGACCTCTGGCGACGGCTCGTCGCCGGTGACACAGTAAAGACAGAGCGCGATGAGAGCGTGGCGCAGCGGTGCGGAGAGCCGGCCCGCTTGGCTCCAGTCCAGAAGCACGAGCGTGAGCGGGCCATGTTTCTGCGTTTGCACCATGAGATTCCCGGCATGCGGATCGGCGTGGAAAATGGATTCGGGAAGTCCGGAAAACAGCGGATCCAGGACCAGGCGTCGAAAAACAAGCCGGGCAGCATCGTGCCGGGATTCGTCGTCGAGCGGAGCGTCGAGAAGCGGAACGCCCTGGACAAACTCCATAAAGATTCCCCGATCGACGGGGATGCCGATGGCTGCAGGGACGCGGATGCGGCGGTTGAATTGGTAAAAGGCGCCCGCATCCCGCAGATTGGCCGCCTCCCCGACGAAGTCGATTTCGCGGAGTAGCGCGCCAGCCGCATCTCGAAGCGCTTCCGCCAGGGCGACTGCGAAATTGGGTCCGGCGACGACGCCAACCGCCGAGCAATCTTTAGACATCCGCATGAGTATGGCGGCCTCGTTTTGAATGCGCAGCAACGAGTCTGCGCGCACGGTTTTGAACGCGATGGCGTTGCCTTCAGAAGTTCGATCCCGAAACCGGAAGACATCGGCCACGCTGCCGCGAGCGACTTTTGGATGCTCCAGGTCCAGTTCCAAATCTGGCCGCGCCTGCGCGGCCAGAGCGGCTGCCGCCGAAACGGCCGTATCCGGAATCGCTTCCGGCGGGAGGCTTTCCAAGGGCGCGAGTGCGGCGCGAGCTTCTGCTGGAAGGTGCGGATTCCGCGCCAGCATCTGACATATTTTGTGCAAAGCGGTCAATTGTCCCGCCATTCGTGCCGCGCGCGCAGCGGCTGATGCGGATGGCGGAAGGGCGCGCTGGTGATCCAGTAGCAGGGCCAGCACCGCGCTGTCGAAGTGCCGCAGGAAGGCCTCAAGAAGTGCCTCGATTACCGGGAGCCACTGCGCCTGTGCCGGGGGAATCCACGCCCCTGGTTGCAGAAGTTCCACCAGAGCGGCGGCGGCATCCTTGTCCTTGCTGGGACGAATGTGCGGCGAGGCGGACATGGGGCTACGTTTTTTGCTTTTTGCGCGGCGAGGAACTGCGGGGTTTGGATTGTGCCTTCAGTTTCGAAATCTCTTCGCGAAGCGCCGCCATCTCGTTTTGTTCTCCAGCGGATCCGGGATCCTCATTTGACGCGCTGGCCGGAGCCGGCGCTGACGGGAGGGGAGCGGAAAAAGGCATCCACGCCGGGAGAAGGTTGACGGCCGACAACGCTGCCGCGGGCAGGACGGAGGTCAAACGATGGGCTTGACGAAGCATAAGTTCGACCTGCTTTTGCGATACGCAGAACGCCTCAAACGCCTGCCGGAAGTAAACGTCCACGAAATCCTTGAGCAATCGGTCGTTTACACGAATTGCA
>Ga0210388_10002077_pt1 | contig 15594 bp, 14 predicted proteins | sample IncBWC19OmetaG_FD_155485 | JGI IMG/M metagenome (GOLD analysis project Ga0210388, IMG submission 155485) | Forest soil microbial communities from Barre Woods Harvard Forest LTER site, Petersham, Massachusetts, United States - Inc-BW-C-19-O ...
CCACCCGGTCCTGGCCGCTGGCCGCACCACCCCCGGAGCCCGCGCCACTGCCGCCATGCACGAAGACTACGGCCGCCCGCCCCCAGCCGGCCGCGCGGAACACGCATGAATCACAGCAGACCCGAACCCCGGGGAACGATCAAGGCACCGACCGGACAACCCCGTTTTGACCTGGATCTTCGCCGCGGACCGGGGACGGGAACCGGACCCGCACAATCAGCTAGGGAAGTGGACCAATCATTGCCTGTACGCGAAAGCGCGGCGGTCATTCTGGTCGCCGGCGGTGCCGTTAGCACGGCCGTGTCTTTCGTAGAGCCTGGCGGGGGGAGGGTCAGCCGGGGAGCAGGAGCGGGCGAGGTCAGGGGAGCTCGCGACGGACGAGCCAGCGGGGCTTGCCGCCGCGCCGGCCGGCGGTCTGGCGGACGCGCTTGAAGCTGTGTGCCTCGAAGAGCTGGACGCTGCCCACGTAACCGCTGGTCTGGTCGATGCGCTCGCTGCCAGGGTCGACCGGGTAGCCTTCCACCGCGGTCGCGCCCATCGCATGCGCGTGCCCGACCGCGCCGTCCAGCAGCTGGTGCATAAGTCCGCGCCGCCGGAACCCCGGCCGCACCACGAAGCAGACCACCGACCACGCGTCCTCGTCCTGGACATGGGGGATCGTCCGCGAGTTGACCAGGGCACGGTAAGCGGACTTCGGCGCGACCGAGCACCAGCCGGCGACCTGGCCATCGACGTACGCCAGGACGCCGGGGCCCGGCTCGCTCTGGCACAGCGCACGCATGTGCGCGATACGGCCGGGCATGTCGAGGCTGGAATTGCGGTACGCGATGCAGACGCATCCGCGGCCGCCCGGCTTGCGCGGCACCATGAACGACGCGAAGTCATCCCATCGCCCGGCGGCCGGCAGCACCTCGATTCCCATGCGCCGAGGATAGGCCCGGTGCTGCCTTGTTAGGTATGTACAGCACCCGGCCTGCCCCGCGCATGAGCCCGTAGCTGGCCTAGCCGCGCGGTGGTGTACAACTGCGATCATGGCCACGGGCAAAGACCAGGAGGCGCCGTCGCTGTTGTCGCTGCGCCAGCAGGCCCGCACGATCTACGGCCGCGACGCCCAGGGCTACGACGCGGGCCGGCCCGATTACCCCGCGGAGGTGTATGAGATCCTCGCCGCACGCTGCGGCCTGCGGGCGGGTGCATCGGTGGTGGAGATCGGCCCCGGGACCGGGCTCGTCACCCGCCGGCTCGTGGCGGCCGGCGCGCGGGTGGTCGCCGTCGAGCCGGACCAGAACATGGCCGCGCACCTGGCCGCGGCGGTGAGCGGTGACCTGGAGATCATCCGCGGGACCTTCGAGCAGGCTCCGCTCCCGCAGGACAGGTTCGATCTCGCCGTAGCGGCCACCTCGTTCCACTGGGTCGACCAGGACGCCGGGATGCCCAAGCTCGGCCGGGTCATCAGGCCCGGAGGATGGGCGGCAGTGTGGTGGACCATCTTCGATGACCCGGACCGCCAGGACGCATTCCGGGACGCGCTCCAGGCCCGGACCGGTGACGGCGACCCCGGCAGGCAGCGCAATCCCCGGTTCCAGCTGGACGCCGCGGCCCGCTGCCGCGATCTGGCCGAACGGGCCGGGCTCACCGATGTGAACCACAACCTGATCCGCTGGACGGCGGAGCTGGACAACGCGCAACTGCGGGCCCTGTACGCCTCGATGATCAGGATCCGCCGGCTGCCCGCCGACGAACAGCAGGGCATCCTGGACCAGATCTGCCTGCTGGCCGACCACGACTTCGCCGGCCGGGTACAGCGCCCATTCATGACCGCGATGTACACCGGCCGCCGCCCGGACCAGAACGCGTAAGCCCTCATAGCCAGTCCCTGAGCGAGCAGAATGCCGGATCTGTTCGTTCGCCCATCAACCTGAACATGACCGCAGGGCCGCCCAGGCGGATACGCGAGCGAGTTGCCACGGCGACCCGATCACGCACCGTGGTCGTTTTATCAGGCTTGACGCGTAGACGCAGCGAGCACCCACGATGCCCTATCTGGCGGCTTGGAGGCTAGATCCCGGTCCTCGCAGCAGGGGCCGTCTGGCATACGCTCATGATCCCAACGCGCCTCATCACGGCAGAAGCGGACATTCATCCCAAACGCGGCGATGCATAAATATACGGCTGGCTGACCGTCCATAGGGCTGTAGCCGGGACTGCTGAGGGCGGCCAACGGCACGAAGAGCGCCTGATAACCGCGCCGACTCGCCATTAGGCGCGTTTTATGGGACCGATCTTGGTTAGACTGCCATCCCCGCGCCTGACCGGATGATCTGCGCGATGACGTCCTTCGCGCGGTTTCAGTCGGCCTTCTGCTGAGCCGTTCGCGATCCATACACCACGTTGGATGCGAACCATCCGGTTCCAGCGTGAAACGATCTGGAATTGGCCGGAGCTGCGTTCAGACCGGAGCTGGCCGGAAGCGACATGTGTCATCGGCAGACGCTGGGCTGCGGTTCACCCGGGGCGTAATGCGTCCAGTCTGCCTTTGTCGGCGGTCCGACATCGGCACAGATTGCTGCGTACGGATTAGCGAAAAGCGGCATATCCCACGTCCGCACGGTGCCGTCCGCGTCGGCCGTGGCGAGCAGCTTGCCGTCCGGGCTGAACGCCACCCCGTTCACGGCGGCCACCGAGCCGGCGTAAGCCGGGAGGGGAACGCCGACGGCCTGCCCGGTGACCGGGTTCCACAGCCGCACATACCCGTCGCCGTAGGCGGCGGCCAGGAGCTTGCCGTCCGGGCTAAACGCCACGCCGGACACGCTCCCCCCCGAGCCGGTACCGGCCGGGAGGAGAGCGCCGACGGCCTGCCCGGTGACCGGGTTCCACAGCCGCACATACCCGTCGCCGTAGGCGGCGGCCAAGAGCTTGCCGTCCGGGCTGAACGCCACCCCGTTCACGGCGGCCACCGGCCCGGTACCGGCAGGGAGGAAAGCGCCGACGGCCTGCCCGGTGACCGGGTTCCACAGCCGCACATACCCGTCGCTGTAGGCGGCGGCCAAGAGCTTGCCGTCCGGGCTGAACGCCACCCGGTTTACGGCTTCCACCGGGGCGGCATAAGCCGGGAGGAGAGGGCCGGCGGGCTGCTGAGTGGCCAGATCCCACCTTCGCACGGTGCCGCCTACCTCAGCGGCGGCCAAGAGCTTGCCGTCCGGGCTGAACGCCACCGTGTTCCGTCCGGAAAAGCCGCCTGAAGCTTGCCTGGTGACCGGGTCCCACAGCCCCACGGTGGCGTCGCCATTGGCAGCGGCCAGCAGCTTGCCGTCCGGGCTGAACGCCACCGCGTCCACGTGGCTCCCCGGGCCGGTCTCGGCCGGGAGGACGCCAGCAGGCTGCCGGGTGGCCGGGTTCCACAGCCGCACGGTGCCGTCGCCGCCGGCGCTGGCCAGCAGCCTGCCGTCCGCGCTGAACGCCACCCCGTTCACGCCGCCGGTGACGGGCGGGAGGGGAGCGCGGGGAGCTTGCCGGGTGGCCGGGTTCCACAGCCGTACGGTGCCGTCGCCGCCGGCGCTGGCCAGCAGCTTGCCGTCCGGGCTGAACGCCACCCCGTTCACGCCGCCTGCGGCGGCAGCCGGGAGGGGAGCGCCGACGGCCTGCCGGGTGACCGGGTCCCACAGCCGCACGTACCCGGTCGTGTCGGCGGCGGCCAGCAGCTTGCCGTCCGGGCTGAACGCCACCTGGGTCACGCTGCCGTTGGCGACAGCCGGGAGGGGAGCGCCGACGGCCTGCCCGGTCGCCGGGTTCCACAGCCGCACGGTGCCGTCGCCGTCGGCAGTGGCCAGCTTGCCGTCCGGGCTGAACGCCACCCCGATCACGCCCTTATTGGTGACAGCGAGGAAGGGAGCACCGACGGCCTGCCCGGTGGCTGGATTCCACAGCCGCACATACCCGGCCGAGTCGACGGCGGCCAGCAGCTTGCCGTCCGGGCTGAAGGCCACCCCGTTCACGCCGCCGCCTCCTCGTGGGTTGGTTTCGGCGAGGAGGGGAGTGCCGACGGCCCGGTGGGTGGCCGGGTTCCACAGCCGAACAGTCCCGTCCACGCCGGCGGTGGCCAGCAGCTTGCCGTCCGGGCTGAACGCCACCTCGTACACCCCTCCCACTGGGCCGGTATCGGCCGGGAGGGGAGCGCCGACGGCCTGCCCGGTGGCCGGGTTCCACAGCCGCACATAGCCGGCCGCGTCGGGGGTGGCTAGCAGCTTGCCGTCCGGGCTGAATGCCAGCCCGTACACGCCTCCCTCCGACGCGGTATCAGCCGGAAGAGGAGACCCGGCGGCCTGCCCGGTGACCGGGTTCCACAACCGTACATAGCCGTCGCCGTAGGCGGCGGCCAGCAGGTGGCTATCCGGGCTGAACGCCACTGTGTTCACGCCGCCGTTGGATGGATCACCGGGCAGGATGCCGCGTTGCTGCTGCTGCATCAGCAGGCTCGCCAGAACGGAGCCGGCCTGACCGGTGGGGAAGACCCGCCAGGCGGCCACGGCCAGCCGCCGGGCGGTGAGCGGACTGGCGGAGTCGGCGGCCAGGGTTTCGGCCGCGAGCTGGCGAGATAGGGCGATGGCGTGCTGCCGGGAGGCGCTGGCGGCTTGGCGGGAGGCGTCGCCGGCGGCGCGGACCGCGACCCCGGCGGCGCTGACGGCGATCACGGTCAGCGCCAGCAGCCAGGCGATCACGCCGCGCCGCCGGCGCGCCGCGCGGCGCGCGGCGTGGTGCGCGGCGCCCAGGAACGCCTGGCCGGTGGCAGGCAGCCGGGGATAGCGGGCCGGAGCGGCCTGCCAGCGGGCGGCGGCGTCGTCGATGGTGGCCAGCCGTCCCAGCCGGTATAGGTAGGAGGAGTCCCGGCCGTTGCTATCCCAGGCGGCCGCGTCGGTCACGACCTGGCTGTACATAGCCCGGTCGAGCTGGTCATCGCCCAGCCAGTCCCGGAGCTGTTTCCAGGCCTGCAGCAGCGCGTCGTGGGCGATCTCGACGCTGTCCTGTCCGAGGACCAGCAGCCGCCGGGCGCTGAAGACGCCGATGACCGCGTCGATGTCCGCGGCCATCGGCGTTCCCCCGGAACTCAGATCGGCGGGGCGGCACCGGTGCCGCACGACCTGGCCATCCGCCGTGATGACGGTCAGCTGGGCAAACATCAGCCGGGCCGCGTCCTTTTGCGACCGGGTCAGGGCGTCGTAGGCGGCCTGGGCGCCGCGGTTGACCGCGTCGGCGACCCCGCCCGCGCGCCGGTAGCCGCGCAGCGTCAGCTCATTGCCCTCACGGCGTTCCCAGGTCGCGGCCATCGCCTGAGACATCAGCGGCAGCACCCCGCTGCCCAGCCCACCCCCACCCTCGCCGCGCAGCTCCGCGATCACCGCCTGCACCACGGCAGGCTCCACGACCAGGCCCGCCTCCGCGGCCGGCCCGGTCACTGCCAGCCGCACCTCGGCCTCGCTCATCGGCCCGACCGTGAACAGCCCGGCATCCAGCGCCGCCTTGAGCGGCGGATACGCGATGAGGCGACCCAGGTAATCCGCGCGCACCGCCGCGACCACCAACGCCGGCGGGAGCTTGCCGGGCCCGGCCGGGATCGTCGCCGCCGCGTGCAGCGCCGTGACGAACGCCGCCCGCTCCGCCGCGCCGACGTCGGCGTCCTCGCCCGCGGTGAACAACTCCTCGAACTGGTCGACCACCAGGACCAAGCGCGACGGCACGCCGGCTCCGGCGCCGGCTGGCCCGTCTGATCCCGGGTCCGCGCCGCGCCCGGTGGCGGTTCGCGCCGCCTGCTCGGCCAGCATCGGCGCTTCATCCGGCGCCGCCCGTAGCGACCGGTACACCGACACTGGATCGGTGCCCGCCATCTCGGCCAGGGTCATCGCCAGCTCCCGCAGCGGGCTGGCGGTGGGCCGGATCACCCGCCGCGGCCACCGCTGCGACCCCGGCCCCAGCGCCCCGGCGGCAAGCCGCGGCAGCAACCCCGCCCGCAGCAGTGACGACTTGCCCGATCCCGATTCCCCGGCGACCAGCAGGATCCCCGCCCCGTCCAGCCGCTCCGCCAGCCGCCGCACCAGCTGATCGGCCAGCTCGTCGCGTCCGTAAAACAGCCGGGCGTCCCGCTCCTCGAACGGCACGAGCCCCAGGTAAGGGCCGCCCGGCCACGCCGGGCCCGGCGCCGCGGCTTCCCCGCGCAGGGCCGCCAGCACCTCTTCGGCCCGGGCGCGGCCGCGGGCGGCTGCCACGAACAGGGGGCGGGCCGGCTCGGCCAGGCCCAGCGCGCCGGCCAGGAGCTCGGCGGTGTCCTTGCGGGCGGTGCGGTGGATGCCCCTCTCCAGGTCACTGACCGACCGCGAGCTAAGGCCCGCCGCCTCCGCCAGCTCCTCCTGAGTCAGCCCGGCCTCGTCCCGCAGCCGCCGCAGCAGGCCGCCGAACCCCAGCGCCTGCTGCTCCGCCATGATCTGGCCTCCCCCGGCAGGTCCTGATCTCGCCGCACACAACCCGGCAGAGCGCCGGCAGGACCTACACCCAGGCTAACCAGGCCCGGCCACCCGCACCATCCTTTGCCAAGCCGCAGATCGTGTGGGCCGTCATGTGGCCGTCGTGTGGGCCCGCATGTGTGGCGGTCAGCCGGGTCGGCGAGCACGGTGGAACCACTGGCCCGGCCGCGGGCCGCAGGCCTGAAGTGCCAGGCAGACCGCGATACCCGGGCCAGCCTGCATCCGGCCAGCTGCCGGCAGATCCATCATCAGCGCCTGCTCGCGCGGGCCAGGACGAAAGGAACTCCCACCATGTTCGACCGCTTCGCCGCACCCCGGTGGCCGGCGATCAGGAATCTGTCGACCCGCATGCGCCGCTACGCGATCGGCGCAGCGATCCCCGCCCTGCTCATCGGCGTACCCGGGACCGCCGGTTCGGGCGCGCCGCACGACAGCGGCCTCGTCGCCTGTACGTACCCGTTGGCCACGCAAGACGTCCCCGCGGCCGAGTACCCGAAGATCCGCGCCGAGTTCGCCGGCTCGCGCTGGCCGGACCTGCGCACCGCCGGCACGGCCTATGTCGATCTAGTCATCGCGCTGCGCACCGCGCGGGGCACCGACGGATACCAGACCGTCTGGTTCTACCAGCGGCTTTCCGCCACCTGCGCGGAGCACGGGCAGCCACTGAATGGCAGCACCTGACAAACCGTTACCCACGAGGAGATCATCGTGAACAGCATTGGGCGCCTCCGCCGGACACTGGCCCGCCGGGCCAGCTCACCTGGCCGAGTTGAGCCGCAGGAACGCCAGCTCAAAGGCCAGGAATCCCACCTGGCCGGCCGGCCAGGCCGCGATGGCCTCGCCGCACGGTTCATCCAGCACGCCGCAGCCGACGCGAACGTAGCCGCCGGCCAGACTAGGCCCGCTCCCGCGACCACACGCTCCCGGCGGTGCACGATGACCATGCCCCGCCTGCTGCCGTACACCATCCAGCTGTGCGTCCGCTGCCGGCACAACCCGGCCGGGTTCTGGGTCAGCCGCACTAGCGGGCAGACGGTACGCCGCCCATGGCGCCTGTCCTGCTGCCAGCACCCGGACCCGCGCTCCGATCACGCGATCCGGTCCGGTGGTTAGGACAATGCGAGAACAGCCATGCCGCAGCCGCGCCGGCGCTCGCCAGCCGAGCTCACCGGGCTCCCCGTCAGACCCGACTGCCGCCACCGGGTCATCGTGGCCCAGGCTGGCCGCGGCCCGCGGCGCCCGCACCGCGCGCAGGCTGTCCCGCTGGGTAATCGTGGCTGGGATCGTCCTGCTCGCCGGCTCGATCGCGGCGACGATGATGGGGCGCGCCGTCTCCTCGTCCTCGCCGCGGCCTGCTGCCGGGTACCTGCTGCTGGCCCGTGACGCCCATTTCACGGCACTGTTCCCCCGCAAACCGCAGCACATTGAGAAGACCGCGGGAACCACCACCGTCATCGTCTACCTAGCCGACCTTCCTGGATATGCCGTCGGGATCATCCGCGCTCCGGTGCCCGCATCGGGCCGGGTCAGGCTTGACCGTGCCGTCAACGTGGCTGCCTCAGCCCTGCCCGGGGGGGAAGTGGTCTCCCGCCACAGGCTCACCTACCACGGACAGCCCGCCGAAGACGCCACCATCTCGCTCCTGGGAGAGCCCGGGCAGATCCGCGTCGTGGTATTCGGCTCGTCGGCCTACATCTTCGAAGGATTCGGGGCCACCGCCGCCAGCTTCGCCCGCGACTTCAAGATCCTACTCAACACGTTCACGCCATATCGCTACCGCGGCACAACGGGCTAAAGCGCCGTACACAAAATCGGCCAATACGCGTGCCTCCAGCAATGCTGGCGTCTGGTAGTCCTCGCGCTCGTATTCGGCGATCCGATTTCCCTACTAGAACGATGGGAAAGGCCACACGGTGATCGCCCGCAAGGTCGAGAAAGCGTGAGTGAGTATTCCGTTTCGTGCATAGATATTCGAGCGGATGACTTACTCATTTCGGCAGAGGAGTAAGCTCCCCCAGCTCAGGTAATCCACGCTCCACCGCGCATCAAAGTACGCCCGGGCAGCTCATTGACCTCCCGCCAGGCCTGGATCCGCAGCGGGCGCAGCACCAGGAACTGCATCCGGTCGCCCGCCTTTCGCGGGTCCCAGTCCGCTTGCATCGCGTACTGCTGGGCCAGGTTGTCCGGGACCTCGTCGAGGCCATAGGCCTGTTCCAGTTCGGCGTCTATCATGACCACGTCGCGGGTGGGCCCGAGGCCGAGCCGGGCGCGCCGCTGGCTGATGATGTTCCTGGCTGTGAGCGAGTCCGCCTCGGTAGCCAGCACGACTCGCTCATCGATCCAGGCCAGGGACAGCGGTACCAGATAGGAGCTGGCGTGCCCGCCAGCCTCCGCCGCGGCGGTCGCGACCCACACGTCCGCGGCCGGGGCGGACAGCTTGGCCAGCGTGTCGGTCTTGCGCTGCTCTCGGGTCCGCGACAGTCGATCGGTCATGTCAGCGGCTCACCGCCTTCATCCAGTGCGCTACTCACGCTCACCTATCACCCCCGCGACGCCGCCCTCACACCTATGACCGGCCACGGCGAGACACCGTGACCGGTGAGTGTACCCGGACCAGCCGGGCCCTGGCCCGGACTCGAGGCCCAGGAGCCGGACCGAGCCGGAACCACGTCGTCCAGCGGCGCGCACTGTGCATGCGGAGGATGCGCCCGGCAAGGATGATAGAAAAGGCCATGACCTTGCTGACGGTGCCGGGCGACGGACCGGCCTTCCCCTATGCCGGTCGGCCGATGCACATCCTCCCGGGCCACGACCGCATGCGCGAGATCTACGCCCGGCGCGTCACACGTCTCCTGCCTTGACAACCCCGCAGCTTGTGTACATTGCGATCTCAGCGGACACCAGGCAACGCCGCCTACGCGGCATGAGCGTGCGTTTCGGCCCTGATGATCGGGCTGCCGGATTGGCAGTTCGCGGTGGCAGGGTCTTCTTTTAGAAGCGCGCCGTTCCTTGCTGCAGCTGCGAGGGCGTCGTCAGGAGTCCTGTTGCCATGCCTTCAGGAGATTTTCCGGAATGTGCACGTATTGGCCGGGTCCGGGTATTCGCACAGGAACGATGGTGCGGAGGCGGGGCCTTCGACTTCCAGCCCCACCAGGGGGTAGGTACCCAGGGTGCCGGTACCGAACTGGATGCTGATGATCCCGGCATCTGGCTGGTGCTGCAGTCCCATCATGGAGCGGGAGCTGGTGCCGATCTGCCAGGTGCCGTGCCCGTAGCTCGGCGGGGGCGGCCCTGCGGCCCAGCTGAACACCTGCGGGACGTCGACGAAGGTGACTGTCCCGCCGGCGATGATGCCGCCGCTGGCAGCGGCGGTGAAGCGGGGACCGGCAAAGATCATTTTCCCGCCGGCTGAGTCCTGCCAGGTCCCCTGCAGGGAGCTGAGCTGAGCGAACTGCTGGCCACCGGCACTCCATACCGCCGGGGGCGCCGGGAAGATCCGGTGCAGGGCGAAAAGCGCTGCCCATGTCAGCATCGCGGCGGTGATGACCAGCGCGAGCAGTGCGAAGAGACATCCGCGCCGCGAGATCTGCCCCGGTGTGCGCGTTTCCCCGCGGAGGCTCGCGTCGCTTGCCATGCCGGCCCGCCTGTTCTTCCCGTTCCCTGCGGCTAACCTGGCCATCTTGCCATGATGCACCGGACCTAGCGGGTCGCTCAGCCGATTCGTCACCTCCCCGGACAACGCCACGCTGACGGCACTGAGGGCCGACGCAGTACTTGACGTTAGACAATGTGCATCGACTGACATGATCACCGCACCCGTCGCGGCATGAGCGTGAAAGACCCGTAGCTGTCCGGCGAATTACCCATTCTTTGTTTCTGGCGGGACATAACTTACAAGATTCCAGTTTCGGACCCACAGGGCCACCTGGCTCAGTGAGACAACATGGTGGAACGCAGTGAACGGATTCCGATCACCCTTCTGATGGTGCGCCGGGTTACGCATAGCCATGAAGCAAGCCTTCGCGTAGTTCAGAGCACCAGTCTGCTGAGATCTAACAGTATCGTCAGCTTGGTCGCCAGGGCAGCGCAGTCGAGGCTTGCCGGGCTGAGGCGGAGCGGTGCTGAATACCGCCTCCATAAGGGAGGCCCCGAAGACGTCCCATCGCTGGAGGCGCCTCTGGGTGTAGCGGTCCACGTTGGTGGCCGCCTCGCCTACGGCGATCCGGTAATGACCGTGCTTCCAGTGCTTGATTGCCGCTTGGTAAACGAGTGGATCGAGCACTGTCATCGGGAGCACAGGAGAGCCGTTCTCGGCCTGAGCGCCGTCTATCTGGCGACTGGCACTGATCACATCCTGCGCTTGCTCTACAAAGCAGAGAGCGGCAGTGTGATCGCTGAGCGTTACGCCCGTCACTCGATGCGCGTCGGGAGCGAGGCGGCCGAGCGTCTGGTTAACTCGGCGAGCGGGCATTCTGAGCTGAGGGACTGGGGCCTGCGGGTCTGCTGGCGACCGCTGTGCCTGCTTGGCACTCCCTTACCTGCGTCACATAATCCGCTAGTGTTTTTTCAGCCCGTTCGTAGTCCATAGCACATGATCTTACCTATGCCAACGTCAGACGGTCTGCCAAGAGGTATTGCGTGGGCTGTCCGATTAGTCATAATGCTCCGAACTGAATACTTCAGCTACAGAGCCGCCTATCCTTTTCGAACAGGTCATCTTGTGAGCCCTCCCGCTCGTCCCTAAGCGAAAGATCTCCTAATATCAAGAGCGCGATTCATCAAGCTACTGACAGCCATTTGCGCCCTGGCACCGCCACGTCCGCTCATCGGCAGATTCGGGCGTTGGCCGAGCGTCAGACTATCAGTTTGGCGGCAAGCAGATAATCCGGTTCGACCCGCCGGAGCGCACGGCGTGCGTATCGTCGCTATGTCCCGGTTGGCTGAGCGGCCGATTTGACGGGGGCTGCTATGCGCCGGGCCGGCGATACCCCGTCTCTTGCGCCTTGCGCATGGCCTCGACTCCTTCTTCCACGCTCAGCAGCGGGGTGGTCTTGAACGTCTTCGCAGCCCCTCCTGCCGCGATGGCCATCGAGAACGCAGCGGCGTCGGTGTTCTCCGGCAGCTCGACTACGCCGACGATGTCATACTCGCCGAAGGCCAGCCAGGCATGCTCGAACTTCCCGCCCAGCTTCTCGACCACCGGACGGACTGCCTCGAGCCGGTTCTGCGGCTGCTTGACCATGGCAGCCCACGCATCAGAGGTGTATGCCAATTGAATGAGATAGCGGGGCACGCTGGACTCCTCTCTGCTGGGCTTGATCCGCCCGGCCGTCGGTCACCGTGCTACACCGACGAGGATTTCACAAGGGCCACGCGGCGGCCATACGGCGGCGGCACCTGGTTGATCGCGCTTCGGGGGACCGTTGCCTAGGCGTGTCCTCCACGGCATTTCCGCAACAAACTCACGTCTGCTGCTTGCGCAGAAGCGTCACCGGCCAGAACAGCCAGCTCTATCGCGACTGCCGCCCACACCGGAGGAGATGCGCTTGCGCGGTACGACGTCCTGCGGGCCTCGCCATACCCATGAGGAAGGCAGCCCGGCTGCTGAGCATCCCGGACGGCGCGGCCGTCTGCTGCGGCAGCCGCACGGCTTCGGTCAGCCGCACCCAAGCAGATGTCCCCCGCGAGCCGACCCGGCCACGAACAGGCCAGACAGCGGGCGGAACAGCGAACACGCCGCCGGATATCCGGGCCCGCCCGCCCGGCTCGTGTTACTTTTATTGCATGATTTGCCCGATCCGGGGAGATCGCACCGGTTTCCGTGTTCAAGTCCCCCCTCGGACACGTTAAATCCCCATGAGTTGCCGTTTGCGGGCATGCTCGATTGTCACCCGTGCTCAGCCTCCGGCGGCGGCGGGTGCTCTCTTCCGCTTTCCCTAGGCGGTCGTCTTTTTCTTGCCCTGGCGTGAGTGGGTGCCTACGGCGTCCGTGCCGATTGTGACCGCCGGCGCGTCATGACCGCCGGCGCGCAGGGTCCGGCCATCCGGGTCGTAGGTCAGGACGGTGCCGTCGGCGCGCAGTTGGTCCATGAGCGCTGCCGTGCCGTCCGGGCCGGTCAGGTGCGCCCGGCGGCGGCTCCCTCGGACGGCCTCCCGGCTTGGTCGGCGAGGAGGATCGCGAGTGCGGCCAGGTGCGAGAGGATCTGGTCTTCGCGGACGTAGGTGTTTTTCGGCCGGTCCGGGTCCGGGCTAGTGGCGCTGGCGTAGCCGTGGCGGCACCGGTAGGCGGGCCTACAATAGGACCACGTCGATTCCAGCCGACGCCCGCACCGCCCGCACATGATGAACCCGGCCAGCAGGTACCTGCGGACCGCGGGTCCGGCCGGGCCGCGCGGCGCAGCCGCGTGCTGCGCGGCGATGAAGTCAGCCTCGCTGACTAGCGCGGCATACGAGGGATGCTTTGAGATGACCCAGCCCTCGGGCAGGTTCCACCGCTGCACCTGCTTGTGACCGTTCCCGCACGGACCTGAGCACCGAAGAGATGGTCACGGTACTGCGCGACGGCCTGGGCCGGAACACGCTCCCTGCTGCGGGTCGTTCAGGCCGTTGACAGCGTGAGTCCGATCTTGGACCGTAGCCATGCGCCCATCTCGGCGACTGCCGCGTCGATCTCCGGAACGTGCCCGGCGCCCAGGAAGAAGTTGTGCTGCCCCTCGGGCAGCGAGCGGAGCTCCAGGTCGACGCCGGCCGCACGGGCCCGCTTGGCGAACTCGTTGGCATCGTCGACGAGGATCTCGTACCCGCCGTAGTAGATCATCGTCGGCGGCAGCCCCGCCGGATCCGCGTAAGCCAAGTTGATCCGCGGATCGGTTATGGCGATCCCGGTACCATCCAGCATGGAATCGCTGAATCCGCGCAGCAGGTCGCGGCTCAGCATCTTGTCGACGCTCGCGTTCGTGTCGATGGATTCGTTCTTCAGCTCCATGTCGAACCACGGTGACATGGACAGCACCGCCCCTGGCAGCGGTGCGTTCTTGCGCTGCAGCGTCAGGGTCAGGTTCACCGCGAAGTTCCCGCCGATCGAGTCGCCCGAGCTGGCGATCCGCGACGGGTCATACCCCTGGTCGAGCAGCCACCGGTACGCGGCCTCGACGTCGTCGATCTGCGCCGGGAACTTGTCCTCGGGCGCCAGCCGGTAGTTGATGACGAGTGCTCGCGCGCCGGCCGCCTTCGCCAGATGCCCGACGGCCTTGCGCTCCTGCCACATTGACGCCGTGACCCCGCCGCCGGAGTGGCTATGCAGGAGGATGTGGTCTGGAGAGCTCTCGGTCGGCATCACCAAGATGGCGGGCACCCCATTGGCGGTCACGTCCCGGTAGGTGACGTCCTCCGGCTCGCTGGTGAGCTGATGTAGCCGCTCGGAGATGTCCCGCCAGAGCTCGAGATCGTCGGTCAACCCGAATCGGCGGGTCGTGTCGGCGTAGAAGTCCGCGTATTGCGCGAGTTCCGGACTGCCCATGGCACTGCTCCTTCATGTGGTGAGTTCTGTGATGCACCGAGAGTCCCCGGCAGCTAACTCGCTAACCGAGTGCGCCCGAAGCTACTGGCCACCGATATGAGCGGCCATCACGTCATTCATGTGATTTGCGAGCCAGCAGCCGCGGTCGCCAGACAGGGAGGGCGGCCGCGGCCAGCGTGACGTGACTCAGCCTCAAGATCTGGCCGTATCGTCCTTGCCGGCTGTCACGGTACTTGCCTAGAAACCACAGGTGAGGCGACGTCACCTGCCCGCTGCCATCACAGGTACCCGCCCCCGTCGCCAATGCAGGCCGGTGAATCACCTAGATCATGCGACGGCTGCTCACCGGCTTCCAGGCGCCGGTGGCCGGTCAGCCCAACCAGCTAAACGATCGTGCTCACCGACAAAGGGACATGTACTCCTTCCGATGAAAGGAGAGCCATGCCTACCGTTACCGTTCCCGCACAGACCTGAGCACCGAAGAGATGGTCACGGTACTGCGCGACGGCCTGGGGGCCGACTACAACGTGCTGCCCGGGATGACCATGGGCCAGCTGCCCTTCCAAGGCCCGCGCGAAGGCCGGCCGGACATGATCATGGTCGGCACCGGCGACAACCGGAGAGTCAAGGCGCAGGTGACGATTACCTCGCCGGGCGGGCAAACCAAGCTGCGGATCCACCCCAGCGGGATCACCGTGACCCTAGTGCTCAACACCTTCGGCATCGCCCGCACGGTCCGCGAGGTGCTGGCGAGCAGGCCGCGCCTAAGGCAAGCCGAGCGGACCAAGCGCCGCTCCCCAGTGGATGGGCCGACGGTAACGGGATGACCAGCGGGGCGAGTTCCGCGCGGTGGCGCGGTTGGCCTATAGGGGCTGGTGGCCCGACTGTGGTCCTAGGATGCCCGGGACCAAAGGGGTAAATCGAGGGAAGTCGCTCCCTAGCTTCATAAGTGATAGCTGCGCCGAGCACGAGCCATTGCATTGACGGCACTCGCGGCGCTGGGATTATCCGGTGACCCGGTCCACGCTCGAGGCCCCTGCGCCAAGTCATCCTGCTACTGTGCGTAACGTCGCCCTAGGCGCCGCATCCACGCGAGCCCGGCCGGCCCCAGACAGAATATGTGCTGCCCGTCGGGCACCGAGCGGAGCTCGACGTCGACGCCGACCGCAGGCCCGCTCGGCGAACTCGATGGCATCGTCAGTGGGGAGCTCGTTCTCGCCGGCCGCGGGCATGAGCGCCGCAGGGCGGCGGGGACCGCGGGTCCGGCCGGCGGCGGTATGGTCGGCTGGCGCGTGTCGCGGCGGTTCCAGGCGCAGCAGCTGCCTGAGCACGGGCCGGGGCGATAGGGCGGGCCCCTCAGTCCTCCGCCGGGTGCCAGTCGACCGGCGGCGGAAGCGAGCCCCGTTCGATGATGTTGGCGTACACGCTTTCCAGCGCCTCGCTGAGCGGCCGCACTAGGCCGTCCGGCAGCCCCTCGAAGAACAGCCGCCGGACAAGATCGACGTGCCCGGGCGCCGCCTCTTCCAGAGCCTGCCGCCCGCGGCCGGTCAGGCCCACCTCG
>Ga0210388_10002078_pt1 | contig 15592 bp, 11 predicted proteins | sample IncBWC19OmetaG_FD_155485 | JGI IMG/M metagenome (GOLD analysis project Ga0210388, IMG submission 155485) | Forest soil microbial communities from Barre Woods Harvard Forest LTER site, Petersham, Massachusetts, United States - Inc-BW-C-19-O ...
AACGACGGATTCAACCCTATCGGCCTCGTCTGCAAGCTCAGCGAAGTTGACGGCAGGCCAGCTGTCAAGCTCTCCGATAATTTTTCCAAGGCCTTGGGCGATCCCAAAGAAGCCGAGCGCTACCGGCGCGTTTTCGGCGTCGCCGGTGTCGCCGATGTTCCCGTGCTCACTTAGGAAACATTGCGCACAAACAAATCCGCGCTCAGGCTTTTCCAGCCCCGAGCGCGGCGTTTTTTCTCAAATTGAAATCCTTCGCGAAAACCGGCTATTTCTTCCCTTCCGGCGCAAACCCAAAGGTCACTGAAACCGAAAAGCTCCGCCCAGCCATAAGACTCGGAGTATCTGCGCCGCTGATCGCAGTGGTCGCATTGAACTGGTCGGTGTAAGTGGTTCCGTTGGTTCCGACCAATGGCTGCGTAGTCGGTGAGTTCGCCAGAGAAAGGCTCTGAATGTTGTGCGAGTTGAGAAGGTTGGTTCCGGTCAGACGGATCTTCGTCTGGTCGAACAACGAACGGTTGCGGATGGTGTAATTAAAATAGCCACCCAATGTGCTGAAGGGAGCGATGATTCCCTGGTTGTGGAAGATGACCGACTCGCCCTCAACGTCGGTGTAGGAGCCGCTATCCACGCGCTCTTCGCCCACGCGCTTGTTGAAGATGCCCAGATCGAATCCGTACTTCTGGTAGGTGAGACCCTGCATTTCGGTGTCGGACGGTGTTTGCGCCACCCACAAGCCCGATGGAGCTGTCTCAAAGTACGGTGCGTTCAGGGTGGCGGCATTCAGAGAGCCCGAATAATAGGCATTTCCAGCGGTCGCATTCAGATATAGATTCAAGCCGCTAGCCAAAACCATCGTGCTTTCAAATTCAATTCCTCTTGTAATCGAGCTCGGCTGCAGCGCATAGAAGGTGTCGCCGAGATTGTCATCCCCTGCGGTAATATCCTCTGCCGAGGCATAGCTATTTTGAAAGCGAATGCGATAGGCATCTGCATCCAGCGTGAACTTCTGCCCCTTGTACACCGAGCCAATTTGATAAGTAGTCGACCTCTGCTGTTTGGGAGGAGTCTGCAACTGCGGATTGGGAATTGCAGCTGTCGGCGTCTGGTAATAGTCGTACACCGCACTCGGCGGCACGATGCTGCCAGTCGACACTTGCCCGTAGGCCGACCAGTTGGACTGTATGCGATAGTTAAAATCGAGCGAAGGCAGCCACGCGGTAAAGCTGCCTTTGTTGGTAACTGTCGCCGAGCACGGCGCGGGTGGATTGGTCAGCACGCACGTCAAGGGGCCAACTGTTGAGCCGTCGTCGGCATGATGGAGTACATCGATGGTATAGGCTGCGAATTTCGCTCCCGCCGTGATATTGAGATGAGGAGTTACATGGAACTCGTATTCAGCAAAGGGTTGATAGGAGTTAGTCCAGTAGCTCTCGTTGAACTTGGGCAGCGCTTGATCGGTCCAGTTAGTGGTCGGATCGCTCGGGTATTGGTGCCGGTTTGTGTCAGCCCACTCGTACCACATGCCTGCACGCAGGATTCCGAAGTTTGACGTCTGTGTTAGCAGTGCAGTTTCGCCGTACTTGCGATAGCTGTTGTACTTGTCGATGCCGCAGGGCTCAATGACCGTCGTGATTCCGCCCGAAGTCTTACTAACCGGAACATCGCAAGGAGCAATAGCTACACCGTCATAGTAGGCCTTGCCGCCGGTAACAAAGGTTCCGGGAACCAACGAGGGATTGGCGAGAGCCGCGGCCTGGGTCACTTCGGTCAACGGTTTGGCATTCGTATAGAGCTCGCCATTGTCGTAGTTATACGTGTAGCCTTTGAAATCCAAATACCAGCCCTTGCCGATATCTTTCTTCAGTCCCACATATTCAAAGTCCGTCGGAACCTGGTAACTGTTGTATTGATAACTGAACCAGTTTGCCGGGTCGCTGCTGCTGGGCGCGGTCATCAGAAATTTGAGACCCGCGCCCGTGTAAGGCGCCAGCCCGTTTGCCGTATCGGCGTTGAGGCAGCTGTTCGAGCCGGTCGCAGGTACGCCGGGCGCATTGACGCCATAGAGCATGCAGCGGGTCGAAGAGATGTTCGGCGTATTCGCGTGCAGCTGAATCACTCCACTGAAGCCGGTCAAAACGGTCTTCGGCGAGATTTGATATTGGTAGAGCAGCGAACCGGCATTGCGCATGTTGAAGTTGAAACTTTGATAGCCGTCCGACGTCATGCGGTGCCAATCAACGAACATATTCATCTTGTGGCCTGGGCCGAAAGCTCCGGCGTTGTAAGCGCCATCGTAAAGCTTGGTGTTCCAAGTGCCGTACGAAAAGGTTCCGCGGATATCTTGCTCGCTGGTAAGCGGCTCAGACAGCAGATGAATAGACCCTCCAAACGGAGTAGGCCCTATCGTCGAGGCAGTACCGGGGCTACGGTCGAAATCCACTCCGCCAATCCACTGTGACGGGAAAAAAGCCCACGAGTGATGAGTCGGCGTGTTGGTGTCGTAGAAGGGGATGCCGTCGAAGTCGATGTCGTAATCGCCGTCAGGAAAGCCGCGGAAATACGTCTTGCTTTGGCCCAGTCCTACACCGTCCGTGCTGGTCGTAAAAGCGCCGGGCACGATCTGCACAATCTCGCCGAAGTCGGCGATGGGTGAAGTGAAATTCTGTATATAGCTGCTCGAAATCAGTGATTGAGCCGAACGTTCTTCGACAAAACCGCCGCTAGGCGCAGCTTCCACGGCGGGGGAATCGATGCCCGCATTCACCGTGATTTCTTCCACCACGGCGCCGACTTGTAGCGTGAGAGAAACCTGCTGCGCTTGCCCGGCGGCGAGCACAACGCCGGCTTTGGAGCCAAGCGCGAACCCATTGCCAATCGCCTCCACTGTATAAGTGCCAGCTGCCAATCCGTCAATCGAGTACACGCCACCGCCGTCAGCGTTGACAGTCTTCCTTTCCCCGGTAGCCGCGTTGGTAGCGGTTACTGCTGCATTGGGAACAGTCCCGCCCTGTGCGTCGAGGATCGTACCCTCGATCTTCGCGCTCGTATCCTGCGCGTGGAGTCGATCGGCGAAAACTACGGTCAACGTAAGAATCATGGCCATCATTGCGCTTATACCAATCCAACGGCGCACACAAATGTGTGTCATAGCTAGCCTCCAAATAAAAAATTGTGATTGTTTGAGAAGCCCGGACGACTGGAGAGTAGAAAACTTCCTGCTCGCCCGAACTTAACAATCGAAGATTTCCGCCGGATTAAACGCGTGTTACTGAACGGTTACAAATGATCGAAGGCCGTATCTAGTCATCTTTTCTTGTAAAGAACATCTAAAGGCGACGCCGCACGACCTGCCGGCTGTCTTCGTGAATGCGCCCGCGACAAGACGAGCGCACGGGTCCTATCTCAACCACGGTTCCAACGATCCCAGCGAGCTGACGAAGTCGATATTACATGCCAGCTTTAGAATGTGTTCTGAACAGGTTTTCGTTGATGAATGTGCAGGCTGGTCTGTACGCAGCGCAGCTCCGGCAGGAGTTGACTTTCCGAAGCCGCATCTTCGCGCGCGGGCGCGCGCACGTCGAAAGCTACGGCTCTGCGCCGGTGATTGTCTACGAGCCTGAGAACGGCCGCCACAGCAACTTCTTCGACGCTGCCTACTCGGCCATCGCCGCAAACCCAGACTGGATGCGCCGCTTTGATAAAGTCCACGCCCAGGCGGCCCGATCGCTGCCCAAGCCGAAACTCGATTCCGCGCGGCGATGGCGCGAGCTCGACTCATCCATGAGCTCCGACGCCTTGCTCATGAACATTTTCTGTACGCCCGGCGTCGCCGATTCACCGGCAGTGCAACATGCGCTCGGCGTGGATGCCGAAGCCGCGCTCATCTTCGGCTGGAAGGCTCGCGTGCCGCTCGCAAATGGCCGTTTCGACCGCACCGAGATCGACATGCGCTTCGGTTCCCTGTTGGTCGAGGCGAAGCTTACCGAGGTCGGCTTCCAAACTCGCGCCGCTGGAATCGTCCAAGCTTATCGCGACTTCGACGTCGTCTTCGATCGCGATCGTCTTCCCCGCGCAGAGATCCCCACATCGCGCTGGCTGCGAGCCAGCGAATTTCCCGAGAACAACTCCCAGGAATTTGAAAGCATCGTCGCCGATCCCAACCTCGCCTCCGCTGTCGACACAATTTTTCGTCCCCCGGGTGAGCCCGGATACGCTGGCTATCAACTTATCCGCAGCGTGCTGGCGGCCTATGCCAGCGATTCTAGCTTCTGCGTCCTTCACGACGCGCGTCGCCCCGACCTTCGCGAGGAATGGTTTCAAATCATGGCAGCGGTCAAGAGCGCCGCTTTGCGTGTGCGCCTTAAGGTCCTTACTTGGCAAGAGTTGGCCGCGCTTCTTCCTGTAGCGCTTCAGGAATTTCTCGACGTGAAGTACGGCATTGTCGCGCCCGGAGATACGCCCTCACCGATCCAGGAATCTGCGGAGATTTCTGATTGACCAGTTCTGCGGCCCCTACAATCCCAAAATCTTCCGATTGCTCTTCTCATCCGCATGGCCGCTCGCAAAGTCGTCGAACGCCCGATCGGTTACGTGAATAATTCGCTCCCTCACAAACTCCGCGCCTTCCGCCGCGCCCTGCTCAGGATGCTTGATGCAGCATTCCCACTCCACCACGGCCCAACCCGGATAGTTGTACTGCGCCATCTTGCTGAAGATCTGCTTGAAATCAATCTGGCCGTCGCCGAGCGATCGAAAACGTCCCGGCCGGTCAATCCAATTCTGATAGCCTCCATAAACTCCCGACCGTCCACTGGGCCGAAACTCCGCATCCTTCACATGAAACGCGCGCACGCGATCGTGATAAAGATCCAGAAAAGCCAGGTAATCCATCTGCTGCAGAACCATGTGGCTCGGATCGTACAAAATGTTCGCGCGCGCATGGTCGCCTACCATTCCTAGAAAGTGCTCGAAGGTCGCACCGTCATGCAGGTCCTCACCGGGATGCAGCTCAAAGCACACATCCACTCCCGCCTCGTCGAACGCATTCAAAATCGGCAGCCATCGCCGTCCCAACTCCTTGAACGCCTCGTCGATCAGCCCTGCCGGTCTCTGCGGCCACGGATAAAAGAACGGCCACGCCAGCGCTCCGGAAAAAGTCGCGTGCGCTTTCAGTCCCAGGTTGCGGCTGGCTGTTGCCGCCGACCATAACTGCTCAACCGCCCACGCTGTCCTCGCCTTTACGTTTCCATGCAGCTCCGGCGGCGCAAACGCATCAAGCAGCGTGTCGAACGCCGGATGGCTCGCCACCAGTTGCCCCTGCAGATGCGTCGAAAGCTCAGTGATCGCAAGCCCAGCCTTCGCGGCGACGCCCTTGACTTCATCGCAATAAGTCTGGCTCTCGGCGGCCTGCTCAAGGTCGAAGAGCCTCGCGTCCCAGCTCGGAATCTGAATCCCGACGTAGCCATGTGCCGCAGCCCACTTCGCCAGGCCTTCGAGTGTGTTGTAGGGCGCTTTGTCGCCGGCAAATTGCGCCAGAAAAATCCCCGGTCCTTTAATCGTCTTCATCGCTTCTCTCCGTTATGGATCGTTTCTCGGCATCGCAGAATTTGCAGGCAGTCGGGATTCGAGCCCATTCACTTCATCAAGGCGCGTCGCACCATTAGACCCAGGCTAGGAGCTAGAAACTAGCAGCTAAAAGCTTGCACCTAAAACTCCACCCAGCCTTCGCTGCGGTTGCTCTCAATCGCCCGCTCCATAAACCGCATTCCTCTCACGCCCGCTCGAATGCCCGGCAGCGTCGCTGGCAACGCCTTCAATTTTCCCTGCTTCCATGCAATCAGCGCATCGGCAAATTCGCGATAGAGCACCGCGAATGCTTCCAAATACCCCTCCGGATGCCCGGCCGGAGTGCGCGCAACAGCCTTTGCATCGCCGCCTAGATAACTCATCGCCGCGTGGTGAATCTCCTCAGGCTTGTCCAGCCACTTCACCTTCAGCCGGTTCGGATCCTGCTGCCGCCACTCAAGCGATCCGTCCTCACCGTAAACGCGTAGCAACAATTCGTTCATCTCGCCCGCCGCCACCTGCGAGCAAGCCAGCGTGCCAGCCGCTCCGTTGTTCATCCTCACAAACGCGTTGCAATCGTCATCAAGCCTTCGCCCCGGCACCACTGAACGCAGCGTCGCGTTGATCGCCGTCACTTCCAGGCCGCTCACATATTCAAGCAGATGAAAAGCATGCGTGCCGATATCGCCAATCGCCCCGCCCGGCCCGTTTCGCGCGGGGTCAGTCCGCCATTCTGCCTGTTTCTGTCCGCCCGTCTCAATCGGCCGGCTAAGCCATCCCTGAAAATATTCCACAGCCACTTTGCGAATCTTTCCCAGCTTGCCCGCCGCGCACATCGCTCGCGCCTCGCGCACCATCTGGTATCCCGCGTAGGTGTGCGTCAGTCCGTAGGGCAACCCAGCCTTTGCAACTGCGGCTTCCAGCTTCAGGGCTTCCTCATACGTAGCCGTCAGCGGCTTATCGCTCATCACCGGAATTCCCGCATTCAGCGCAGCAAGCGCGATCGGCAAGTGCAAATGATTCGGTGTCACGATCGCCACAAAATCGATCCCGTCTGCCCGCTTGCGCTCGGCTTCGATCATCTGGCCGAAGTCTGCGTAAGCCCGCGCTGGATCGATATGAAACTTTGCGCCCGCCTCGCGTGAGCGCTCCTGCGACTGCGAAAACGCTCCCGCAACCAACTCGATCTTTCCGTCCAGCTCCGCCGCAATGCGGTGCACAGGGCCAATAAACGCGCCAGGCCCGCCGCCCACCATTCCCATTCGAAGCTTGCGCTCTTCCGCCATCGCTTACCTTCCGTTCGGTTCCTCGTCTCTTGTTCGCTCGTTCCCAGTTTTCAAACGTTCACTCCGCTGGCAAGGTAGCCTCCGTCAACCGCGAGCACTTCGCCGGTGACGAATCCCGCTGCCTCTGACGCCAGAAAAATCACCGGACCAACAACTTCCTGCGGACGGCCGAAGCGATGCATCGGCGTACGCGTCAGCAATTCCTCGCCGCGTAGCGTGTCCTTCACCATCGGCGCGCTCAGTTCCGTCGGGAAAACGCCCGGCGCAATGGCGTTCACATTCACGCCAGATTCCGCCAGTTCAATAGCCAGCGTCCGGGTCAGCGAAGCCACCGCGCTCTTGCTCGCGCCGTAGGCGGCCAACTGAAACGACCCGCGAAATGCTGTCGACGACGCAACGTTGATGATTCGCCCGTAATGCGCTTTGACCATCGTGCGCCCGAAAATCTGGCAGGCGCGCATGGTTCCAGTCAGATTGGTATCGATGATCTTCAGCCATTCGTCTTCGTCCTCGTCGAGCGTCGGCACCTTCTTGGCCATTCCCGCGGCATTCACCAGAATGTCCACCTTGCCGAACGCCGTTATCACCGCATTGTGCAGTCGCTGGATCGATGCGCGATCCAGCACGTCGCACACCTCGCGCAGCGTGCGCCGGCCCAGCGCTTCAATCTGCTGGGCCAATTCGCCCACGTGCTCCCTTGCTCGCGAGCTGGCTACAACATCGGCGCCCGCGGCCGCAAAGCCCAGCGAGATCTCGCGGCCGAGGCCAGTGGTGCCGCCAATGACAACCGCGACGCGCCCGTCTAACTCAAAGAGTTCCTGCCCCTTCAATCATTCCTCCCGCCGTCCGTGCCGCTTCCCACTCCTCGCCGCACAACCCTCGGCGTCGCCCGGCGATTTCAAACAAGCCTAGCCTATATGATGCCTCCTGTACGCGGTCTTGCATTCTGCCGCTGAAATACAAAACCTGACCGCTCCCCGACCGCCCCCGCCGCAGTGAGCTAAAGTATTGGTTGAAGATGAACCCGCTTTTCATTCCCGATTCCAAACGCCGCTGGGACTGCCTCAGCCTCGGTGAAGTCATGCTTCGCCTCGATCCCGGCGAAGGCCGCGTCCACACCGCGCGCCAATTTCAACTGTGGGAGGGCGGCGGCGAATACAACGTCGCCCGCGGCCTGCGCCGCTGTTTCGGCCTGAGCGCCGCCATTGCAACCGCGCTCGCCGACAACCCCGTTGGCCGCCTCGTGGAGGATTTCATCCTTCAGGGTGGCGTCGATTCTTCGCTCATCCGCTGGGTTCCCTACGATGGCGTCGGCCGCACCGTCCGCAATGGCCTCAACTTTACTGAGCGCGGCTTTGGTGTGCGAGCCGCTGCCGGCTGCTCCGACCGCGGTCACACCGCCATTAGCCAGGTCAAGCCGGGAGACTTTAATTGGGAGTCGATCTTCGGCGCCGAGAACGGCTCTCGCTGGTTCCACACCGGCGGGATCTTTGCCGCGCTCTCCGCTTCCACCGCTGACGTCACCGTTGAAGCTATGGACGCCGCGCGCAAATACGCGACGCCAATCTCTTACGATCTCAACTTCCGTGACTCGCTCTGGAAGTCGATCGGCGGCAAGGTCAAGGCGCAGGAAGTCAATCGCGCCATCGTTCGCAAAGTCGATGCGCTGCTCGGCAACGAAGAAGATTTCTCCGCCATGCTCGGCATCGCCATCAAAGGCGTCAGTGAAGATTTCGCCGAGCTGCCCATCGCCGGCTACGAAGAGATGCTCCGCGAAGTTGCGGCCGCCTATCCGAATTTGAAGCTCATCGCCAGCACGCTGCGCACGGTTCACTCGGCCAGCCGCAACGGGTGGGGCGCGATTGCTCTCTATGAAGATAAGATCATTCACGTCCCGCAGCGCGACATCGATATTCTCGACCGCGTCGGCGGCGGCGACAGCTTCGCCTCCGGTCTTATCTACGGCTTGCTCGCCGGTAAAGGAATCGATTGGGCCGTCCGTTGCGGCGTAGCTCACGGCGCGCTCGCCATGACCACTCCCGGCGACACCAGCATGGCCACGTTCGCCGAGGTTGAACGCTTGATGAAAGGCGGCTCCGCCCGCATCGCGCGCTAGAGGCGCAGTCTCGCAAAGATCGCACGACAAACCGTTTTCCGCGTGGCCTCTTTTTCCAGCCACGTTGAAGTGCAACGCATCAATAGCAGCAAAAACAATGAGCAGCAGAAACAATGTTATAGCAGCAGAAGCATTGCTATAGCAGCGGAAGCAATGTCATAGCAGCAGAAACATTGCTATGCAGCCGAAGCAATGTTTCAGATGAGCACGAAGTATCAGGGCACGACTTGAGTCGTGCCGCAAGCAGGTAGAGTTGTTAAGGGGGCTTTAGCCCCTGAGGAAATTACAGATGGCGGAAACAACAGCTGAAATCATCGAACGCGTCGGCCTCATTCCCGTTCTCCGCGCGAAAAGCGTCGCCCAGGGCCGCGCCGTCGTTGACGCAATGGTCGCCGGCGGCGTCACCGTCGTTGAAGTCACCATGACCGTTCCCGGCGCGATCGATCTCCTCAAAGAACTCAAAAAGGCCTACGGTTCCGAGCTCCTCCTCGGCTCCGGCACGGTCACCACCGCCGATCAAGCCCAGGCCACTATTGACGCCGGCGCGGAGTTCGTCGTCAGCCCGAGCCTGCATCCTGAGGTGATCGCCAAGACCAAAGCCAATAAAAAGATCTCCTGCCCCGGAGCGCTCACGCCGACTGAAGCCATCACTGCCTGGGATGCGGGCGCAGACTACGTCAAAATCTTTCCCTGCTCGGCTGTCGGCGGCGCTAGCTACTTAAAGTCGCTCCTCGCACCTTTCCCGCATCTCAAACTCATCCCCACCGGCGGCGTCACGCTCGATACGGCAGCCGGCTTTATCAAGGCTGGCGCGCGCGCACTCGGCGTGGGCAGCGACCTCGTCAACCTCGCCGCGGTCGACGCAGGAAACGCCGAAACCATCACCGAAACTGCACGCGCTTATCTGAGAGCGCTGGCCGACGCGCGCAAATAACTCCGGCGTCCGATTGAGAGCGGCAGCTGACTCGCTACCCGCTGCTGTCCATTCGCTATTGGCTATTGGCTACTGGCTGTTGCTCTGAGAACAGCCACGCGTAAAGCGCAATTCCAACAAAGCACGCCGCAGGCACCAGATAGCTCGTCGCAATATTGACGCGATCCGCGACTCTCCCCATCGCAAGCGTAATCAGCGCTCCGCCGATGATGGCCATCACAATCAGCGCCGCACCCGTCTTGGTGCGCGTTCCCAGCCCCTTCGTTCCCAATGCAAAAATCGTTGGAAACATAGTCGACATCAGAAAGCTCACCGTGACCAGCGAGTAGACGCCCAGCCAGCCCGGCCGAAACACTGCTACGCCACAGATGGCAGCGTTGAGCACCGCATAAGTCCCGAGCAAATGCGCGGCAGGCACAAAACGCAGCAGCCATGCCGAAAAGAAACGGCCCGTCGTAAACGCCACAAGCGCTCCCGTCAGCCAATAGCCCGCGATGCGCTCGCCCACTGCCGTCGCGGAAATCACATATGGAATCATGTAACTCCACGTGCCGACCTGCGCGCCCACATAGAGAAACTGCGCGATTACCGCAAAAACAAAATGCTTCCGCCTCCATAGTGGCTCTGAATGGTCGCTAACCTGCGCCTCGTGCGAGTAGTCAAGGCCCGTATGCGGAAACGGCGTGCGCGCAATGAGGATTGCCCAGAAGAGCACCACGCCGCCAAGCACAAGGTAAGGCGTGACCACGCGCAGTGTCTCCGACCGCAAGTACGCCTGATACTTTCCCGCTGCTTCCATCGCCACTACTTGCGCGGGTTTCAACTCAATCCCCGAAAAGATGAATCGGCTCCCTACCAGCACCGCCGTAATGCTTCCCAGCGGATTGAACGCCTGCGCAAAGTTCAGCCGTCGCGCGGCGCTGCGAGGATCTCCCATTTGCAAAGTGAAGGGGCTAGCGGCGGTCTCCAGAAATGCCAACCCGCTGGCGATCACAAACAGCGCAGTGAGAAAAAACCAATATCGCCCCACCACCGCTGCCGGCCAAAACAGAATGCACCCCGCGCCGAATAAACACAGGCCAACAAGAATTCCGGCTTTGTAACCGGCCCGTTTCATAAATTGTGCAGCGGGCATGGCCAGCAAAAAGTAGCCCATGTAAAAAGCGAACTGTACCAATCCAGCCTGAAGCCGATTAATCTCGAACGACTTCATGAATTGGCGAATCAAAATGTCGTTGAAATTGTTCGGCACTCCCCACAAAAAGAAAAGCGCGGTGACCAGAACGAATGGCGCCAGCCTGTCCGCCGGAATCAGCGGCGCGTCTCGATCTTCGCCGCGCAATTCATCTTTACTCTCGCCGGCAGCCCCAACAGAAATGCTCAAAGTAGACTCCCACTCGCGTAGAACGCTCGGCAGCCCGCGCGGGGCGTCCGTCAAAACGCGCACTTCCTTAACGCTGCGCCAATCCAGCATGAAAAGGCTTTCACATTTCTACCGAATCCGCGCCGCAAATGGCAAGTAACACGCATTCTCGCTTTGAATGTGAACCCGCCGGAGCCCGGATCGCGCGCCAATCTCCGCATCGCCGAAGCGCCTATAATCCGTGCGTAAGGCGGCGCTGATTCCTCCCAATCTCATCACTGTGCCGCCGGCCAACGCGATGCAGCCTTTCGAAGCCGATCCGATCGAATCCGCGCGGCATTTTTTCGCAGAGGAATTGTGCCGCATCAATCACATCTCCTCGCCGGCAATTCTTGCGGCCTTTTCTACCGTTCCTCGCGAGCGTTTTGCCGGCCCCGGTCCGTGGATGATTCAGACTGGCGGCACGCAGTTCTTCACCGAGAGCGCCGATCCGCGTAACGTTTATCAGGATGCACTCATCGTGCTCGACGCGGCCAAGCGTCTGAACAACGGCCAGCCGAGCTTATGGGCGTTTCATCTCAGTCTGCTCGACATCCAACACGGCGATCACATTCTTCATCTCGGCTGCGGAGCAGGCTATTATTCCGCAATTCTCGCCGAGCTAACCGGCCCTCACGGCAGCGTCGTCTCCGTCGAGATCGACGAGGCACTCGCTGCCCGCGCGCACATCGCGCTCGAGCCTTGGCCCCAGGTGACCGTCCTTCATGCCGACGGGGCCCACGGCACATTCGATCCCGTCGACGTCATAGTCGTCAGCGCCGGCGCTACTCATCCGCTGCCAGCATGGCTCGCCGCTCTCAAACCGCAAGGCAAGCTCCTTTTTCCGCTCACGGCAACTCGCGGCGCAGGCACAATGGCATACTTGACCCGCAAGAGCGCCTATCTTTACGCCGCTACGCTTACCGGCTCAGTTTTCTTCGTCGATTTTGAAGGCGCACGCGACCCCGCAGTGATCGATGATCTAGCCCAGGCACTCAATCGCGACGACAGCTCCGGCGTGCGCTCTCTTCGTTGCGATGTTCACGAGAAGGACGAATCCTGCTGGCTCCACGGCAGCGGATGGTGCTTCTCGCGCCGCGCGACGGACAGCTTCCGCCAGCTCTGAATAATCCGCGCCCCACATCAAATTTATTCCGTAGCTGCCGGCTTTTGGTTACGGCCTATTGGCTGCTGTTCACAGCACCCGCGCCAACCACTTGCCAGTGTGCGAGTGCAGATTCGCCGCAACCTTCTCCGGCGGTCCCTCCACCACAATTCGCCCGCCGCCTTCGCCGCCCTCCGGTCCCAGATCGATCACCCAATCCGCGCTCTTGATCACGTCCAGATTGTGCTCGATCACGATCAGCGATCCGCCGCCATCAATCAGCTTGCGAAATGCCGTCAGCAGCTTCGACACGTCATCAAAGTGCAGCCCAGTCGTCGGCTCGTCCAGAATGTAGAGCACTCGGCTGGCTTGCGAGGGCTTCGCCGTTGCGTTCACCGCGCGCACCGCGGATAAGTGAGCAGCCAGCTTCACGCGTTGCGCCTCGCCGCCGGAGAGCGTCGTCGCCGACTGCCCCAATCGCAAATATCCCAGCCCGATCTCATCCAGCACGGCCAGCTTTTCCACGAGACGGGTCTGCCCGGCGAAGAAGCGCAGTGCTTCCTTCACCGTCATCTGCAGCACTTCGTGGATATTTTTTCCCTTGTACTGCACGCCGAGAATCTTCGCCTGGTAGCGCGTGCCATTGCAGTCTTCGCAAGGCAGCTCCACGTCGGCCAGGAACTGCATCTCCACCGTCACCGTTCCGTCGCCCTCGCAGGTATTGCAACGCCCGCCCGGCACGTTGAATGAAAAATGTCCCGGCGTCAGCGATAGCCGCTTCGCCTCGGGCTGCGCCGCAAACAACTCGCGCACCAAATCGAATCCTTTGATATACGTGATCGGATTCGAACGCGGCGTCCGCCCGATCGGCGTCTGATCCACCAGCACCACGTCGTTCAGCCGTTCTACGCCGCTCAGCGAACTGAACACGCCCGAAGGATCGCTGCCGTCCGTCTGCCCCAGAGCCCGCGCCACAGCGCGATAAAGCACCTGATGCACCAGCGTCGATTTCCCCGACCCTGAAACACCGGTCACTGCCACCAGCATTCCCAGCGGAATCTCCACGTCCAGCCCGTGCAAATTATTCGCTCGTGCTCCGCGCAGCACCAGCTTCTCGCGCCCCGGCGCGCGCCTCCGCGTGGGCACGGGAATCGCAATCTTCCCACTCAAATATCTCCCGGTGAGCGACGCCGGATTCGCTTCAATCTCCGCCAGCACGCCTTCAGCCAGCAATTTCCCACCGAATTCGCCCGCGCCCGGCCCCAGGTCGAGCAGATGATCCGCGGCGCGCAAAATATCCGCGTCGTGCTCCACCACCAGAATCGTATTCCCCAAATCGCGCAGTTCCTCAAGAATGTGAATCAGCCGCGCCGTGTCTCGCGTATGCAACCCTATCGATGGTTCATCCAACACATACAACGCGCCAACCAACCGCGACCCCAGCGAAGTGGCCAGTTGAATGCGCTGCGCCTCGCCGCCGCTCAAGGTCGACGCCAGCCGGTCCAGCGTCAAATATTCAAGTCCCACGGCCAGCAAAAACCCGAGCCGCTGCCGCACCTCGAGCAGAATCGGCCCCGCAATCTCCTCCTGCATCGGCGAAAGCATCAGCCCGTCGAAAAACTCCTTCGCCTGCGCAATCGTCAACGCCGCAGCCTGGCAAATGTTTTTGTTCCCGATGCGCACCGCGCGCGCTTCCGCCCTCAGCCGCTGCCCGCGGCAATCCGGACACTCCGCGTAGCCGCGATATTTGCTCAGCATCACGCGCACATGCAGTTTGTATTTCTTGCGCTCCAACTGCGCAAAGAATCCCATCACGCCGGCGAATCCTTCTTTGCCTTCCGTCGCGGGCCTGCCGCGCAGCACCGTCTCCCGCGCCGCTTCGGTCATCTCACGCCACGGCACATCCATCGGAACACCCAGCTCAGCCGCGCGCTTTTTCAAATCTGTAAACCACGGCCGATATTTCGGCCGATTCCACGGATCAATCGCGCCGCCCGCCAGAGTCAACCCCTGGTCGGGAATCACCAGCCCAAGATCGTAATCCACGGTGTTCCCAAATCCCTGGCAACGCGGGCACGCTCCAAATGGATTGTTGAAGCTGAACAGTCGCGGCTCCGGCTCGCGCCCGGGCCGATGGCAATTCGTGCACTCATAAGCTCCGGAAAACCGCAGCCGTCGGCGCACTGTTGCGACCTCACCCGCCGTCTCTTCACGCCCCTCTTGTCGCGGAGCCTCTTCAAAAATCACCTCGCCCGCTTCGCGATAAGCCGTCTCAACCGCATCCACAATCCGCGGGCGATTTTCCGCATTCACCACAATCCGGTCCAGAAGAATAAACAGCGGAGCAGTCAAGTCCAGATCGATCAGCGACTCCGGCGTCGAAAACTCAAACAGCCTTCCCTGCTGCCACAGCCGGTTAAACCCGCTTGCCCGCAACTCTGCCAGCCGCGCCTTGACCGTCTCCGCGTGCAGCCCCTCGCTCGCCTTAGCCGCCGCCTCAGATTTCAACGCCGATTTAGATTTCACCGCCAACTTCGTCGCACGCCCCGCGGACTTCCCAGTTCCAGATTCGAGCTTCGCGTCTGGCTCCGCCGCGCGCTCCGCAGCGCTGATCGCCGGAAACAGCACATTCAGCCGCGTTCCTTCTCCCAGCGCCAGAATCTTCTCGACAGCCTCATCTACTGAGTCGCGCTTCACCAGCCCGTCACAATAAATGCAGTGCACCTCGCCGCAACGCGCGTACAGCAGCCGCAGGTAGTCGTAAATCTCCGTCGCCGTCGCTACCGTCGACCGCGGATTGCGCGTCGTGTTCTTTTGCTTGATGGCAATCGCCGGCGCCATTCCGTCGATCTCGTCCACGTCCGGCTTTTCAATCCGCTCCAGAAACTGCCGCGCGTATGCCGAAAGCGACTCCACATACCGCCGCTGCCCCTCGGCATAAATGGTGTCGAAGGCCAGCGAACTCTTGCCAGAACCCGAAACGCCGCTGATCACCGTCAGCTTGCCGTGAGGTATCTCGCAGGAGAGATTTTTCAGATTGTGTGTCCGCGCGTTGCGGATAATGATGGCATCGTTCAAAGAGAAAGCACCGGTCAATTGTTCCGGCAGCGCCACAGTGCTCTCTGTGAGCCTCAGGGCGCAACCGTGCATTCTCTATTATAAATTACGGCGCAAGCCCGCTCCG
>Ga0210388_10002079_pt1 | contig 15591 bp, 21 predicted proteins | sample IncBWC19OmetaG_FD_155485 | JGI IMG/M metagenome (GOLD analysis project Ga0210388, IMG submission 155485) | Forest soil microbial communities from Barre Woods Harvard Forest LTER site, Petersham, Massachusetts, United States - Inc-BW-C-19-O ...
GCGAATGACTCGCCACCCGGTGTCGCGATTGAATTCGCAGCTGTAGCGCTTCGAGGTTCCTTTTGGATAGGCAAACCACAGCACGGCATCGCCCTCGCAGGCCGCCGCGAGAATTGTCGACACGCGATCCAATTCCGCTTGGCTCACGGCAAAGGCCAGGCCGAAACTCAGCTTTTTTGGTTTCTTTGGGTCGCGCAACACCTTGATGTTTTTGAGGCGTGCCAATTCCGGCTCGAAGGACTTGGGTGCGTTGAACACGGCGATTTCGGCGTGTTCGCCAAGATTGAGCTTGTTGAATACCGGCATGCTGCTGCTCTTCATTTGGCGACCGCCGATTTGCTGTTTGTTGCGCTCTAAGCCTTGAGAGATGCTGCGATCTGATCCAGCACCAGTGGCCAGGCTTGCAGGTGACGATCACGGGCCGCCGCATTGGGAAATCCCGCGTGCTTGAGTTGCAGCCGGGTGCCCGCTGCACTGGGCTGCAATTCCACCGTAACGATGGTTTCCGCACCTTCGGTGCCGAGTGCACCGGTAACCCAGGTCATCTCCACCAGTTGCCCGGCAATCAGCCGCAAAAACCGTCCGTAATGAGGGTGGCGCTGGACTGCCGGCTGCGATTGGTGCTTGAACTCGGTCTCGAAGAAAAATACCGCATTGACCTCGGGCCGCATCAGCACGGAGCCAGGCGCCGCAAACCACCGATCGAACCCTTGGGTCCAGGCCTCGTACAATGTAGCCGCGCTTGCAGCAAATGTGCGCTCCACGGCCAGATCGAAAGGGCGCGCGGAAAGATCCGGGACACGAATGGCGGGTGCTGTGGGTTTCGTAGCCATCTTGAACTAGCGATTGTCGGCCAGCGCCAGCCGCAGTCCGACGAGTATGAAAACACCGCCGACACAACGGTTGAACCATTGTTTGAAGGTCATGCTCGGCGCGAGCGCGCTGCTGATTCCCGCCGCAAGCCGCGCCACCAGCAGATTCCAGAGCGTGCCGTTTATATCGAAGATCGCGCCCAGGAAAAGAAATGCCAGCGGATTTGGCGCCTCGGAATCGACGAATTGCGGAAGAAACGCCAAAAAAAACAGCGCAACCTTGGGGTTCAAGACATTGGTGAGAAAGCCCTGAAGAAAGATGCCGCGCATGGAGGTGAGCCGCCTGTCCGTCGCGATTGTCGCTGCAGCAATCGTTGCCGCGGAACGGATCAGACCAATGCCGACATACAGCAGGTACACGGCGCCGATGATTTTGACGGCATTGAATAGGGTGGCCGATGCCGCAAGGATCGCGGATAAGCCGAGCGCAGCCGCGCAAATATGAACCAGAGCACCGGTACCAATGCCGAGCGCCGCGACGGCACCGGCGCGCGAGCCTTGGGTGGAACTGCGGCCGACAATGTACAGAGTGTCCGGCCCGGGCGTGATGTTCAACAGCAATCCGGACAGTATGAACAACCAAATATCGTGAGTACCAAACACCGACTACTCCTTCGGCGACGGCCCGGGTGCGCGCGCTGCAGGGCTTTGTTTCGCCTGCTGCGCAGCCCACCGCTCCCGACTCTCCTTGGACCACACCTCGGCTCCCTTGTAGAACTCGGCGACGGCGGGCGTCCCCGGCGGCAGCGTGAACCACGGCTGCTTGGAGGTCGTATAGATGTGGATGTCGGGCGGCAGCGCCCCGGGCTCATCCAGCGTGCCGACGCGGATAAAGCGCATGGCATCGCCGGCACCCGCATAATTGCTCCACACCGCAACCGAGCATTTCGGGCAGCGGGCGATTCGTTGGCCCTTGCCGCTGTTCGAGGGCGTATCGATGACCACGACCTCGCCTTCCAGCAGCTGCACGCGGTCCGACTCAATCACGGCGTTCAGCGCAAATGCCGTGCCGGTTTCCCGCTGACACCAGCGGCAGTGGCAGCAGTGCACGATGAGTGGTCTGGACGTCATGCGGTAGCGAACCTGGCGGCAGGTGCAGCCGCCATCGTATGAAGGGTCCGATTTATTCATGCGTTGCCTGCGATTTGTTCATGTGGCTCGTGCGCGCGGTAACCTCGATCTCGATTTGCATCCGGGGGTCGGCCAGCCCGGCGCAAATCATGGTCGCGGCGGGACGAATACGCCCAAAGTATTTTCGCAGAATTGGCCAGCAATCGGAAAATCTTTCTGCCTTCGGCAGTATGTAGGTCACCCGCACGATATCTGCAAGTTCGGCTCCGGCCTGCTCGAGAGCGGCTTGAATATTTTTCAAGCATTGCTCGGTTTGATCCAGCAGACTGTCGGAAATGCTCATGGAGGCGTAGTCGAAACCGGTCGTACCGGATACGAAAATCCATTCTCCGTCGACCACGGCGCGCGAATAACCGATGTCCTGTTCAAACTGAGATCCTGAGCTGATCAAGCGCCGGGTCATCGCGGCTCCTTTGGCGGCCTTGGGCGCTGCGAGTATATTCGCTTCCGTGACGAATGAAATTCATGTCCGGTGCTGTATTGCCGGCGGCGGTCCGGCCGGCATGATGTTGGGGTATTTGCTGGGCCGCGCCGGAATCGACACGGTGGTACTGGAAAAGCACGCGGATTTCCTGCGCGACTTTCGCGGCGATACCGTGCATCCCTCGACGCTGCGCATCATGCATGAACTGGGACTCCTGGAGGAATTCCTAAAGCTGCCGCACTCCAAGATTCGTTCATTGAGCGCGGAGATAGGCCGGTCCAGTTTCAAGATTGCCGAGTTCGGCCGCTTGTCCCCGCCGGGAAATTTCGTCGCGCTGATGCCGCAATGGGATTTTCTGAATTTTCTCGCGCAGCAGGGGCGCCGCTTTGCTTCGCTGCAAGTGATGATGTCGACCGAGGTCACCGGTCTGATCGAGACCGGCGGACGCGTCGCGGGCGTGACCACCAGCAGACTGGGCGCCCCGCTCGAGGTTCGCGCCGATCTGGTGGTTGGCTGCGATGGCCGCGCCTCGACCGTGCGCGCAGCCTCGGGCTTGGTGGTTGAGGATCTGGGCTCGCCCATCGATGTGCTGTGGTTTCGGCTTTCCAAGAAGGATTCGGATCCCGGGCAGGTGGCCGGACATCTGGGACAAGACAAAATGCTCGTGACCATCGATCGAACCGACTATTGGCAGTGCGCCTTCGTCATCGATAAGGGGGGCATGGAGCGCGTCCGCGCCAGCGGACTCGAGGCGTTCAAGGCGGCTGTCGTCGACGGAGCACCCTATCTGTCGGACCGTGTCCACGAACTCCAGTCCTTCGACGATGTGAAGCTCCTGAGCGTGGCAGTCGATCGGCTGACCACTTGGTCGAAGCCCGGACTGCTGTGCATCGGCGACGCCGCGCACGCGATGTCGCCCATCGGCGGCGTGGGCATCAATCTTGCGATCCAGGACGCCGTAGCGACAGCGAATCTTCTGGCCGGCAAGCTCAAGGATGGAACCTTGCAGGACGGCGATCTCGATGCTGTGCACCGGCGCCGCTTGTTCCCGGTGAAGGTGATTCAGGGGTTCCAGGTGCTCGTTCAGAATCGGATACTGAAGCCCAGGGTCTCGGGCGGCGCCGCGGAACTCAAAGTACCGTGGCCGCTGAAGGTATTGAATGCGAGCGCATGGGCCAGACGCTGGCCTGCGCAACTTCTCGGTGTCGGCGTGCGGCCCGAGCATGTTCGCTCGCCGCAGGGCGGCTGATTACACGCGGCGCCTATCTTGCGCACGCGTGTCGAAATACCAAAGGCCGCCTGAAAACGCGAACCACCATGCGGCCGCGAGCCACCACCCGGCAAGAAACGGTAAATAGTGCCTGGCAATGAAGGCGAAAAACGTCCCCAGCACGCACCCCGCGGCAATCGCAAGAATGAATCGCGAGGAAAATTTCTGCAGCCAATAAAGACGAATCAGCGACCCATAGGTCATGGCGCCGGCCGCCGAACATATCCCAAGTGCCATGTACAGCCGCGCGTTCGCGGCAAGAATGGCGAACAACGCCAAACTCAAGATTCCGACATATAAGGTCAAGACGCTGAGAACGGCGGCGAGGGCGACAAAAGAGCATTTACGAAACAACGTGGAAGGTGCGCGCAACGCTACAACCACGGCCAACGCGTGCAGCGCGCCGCTGATGGCGAATGTTGGCAGCAATGCCTCGTTGAAAAAACCCCAGCGCGGCAGAATCAAGACAACAGCCGCGGCGGCAAGCACGCCGAAATGCCGCCGGTAGTGAAGGTGTCCCACTGGGGTGCTCGTAAGCGGCCGGGGCCTCAATGCTGCGGTGGCATCGTCCGGATCAGTGGCGCACGTGGGTTCAGGATCAGCAGCAGCGCGCCGGCGAGAATCGCCATGTCCGCCACATTGAAAATACCGGTGCGCAGCGACCCGATTCCCACGTTGAGGAAATCCGTGACGCGGCCGCCATACAGCAGCCGGTCGATCAAGTTGCTGATTCCGCCGCCCGCAATCAGCGCCAAAGCAATGAATCGCCAGAACCCCAGCCGAGTGGCAAACAGCGACGCACCAACCAGGCACAGCAGAAGTACGGCAACCGCTCCGGTAAACAGCGCGAAGCGCAGATGTTCCGGCAGCGAGGCTCCGAGACTCAAGAACGAGCCCGGATTTTGCACCAGTTGCAGGCGCAGCGCGTCGCCGAGAAACGACTCGGCGATGCCGGAAGACAGCAGGGCTCTGGCAGCCGACTTCGACACCTGATCGCAGCCGACGCAGCACAGCAGCGTGAGCGTTACGACGAGGAATCTTGGGATCAACCGCATGGTGCTCCTAGAACCGCAGTTTGCCGGTCAAAATCTCCCACCACAAGCGCCAGTCGCCCATCAAGCTGAATGCGGGATACCTGAATGTTGCCGGCTTATTGTGCTCAAAGAAATAATGGCCCACCCAGGCAAATGCGTAGCCTTGGACCAGCGCCACTGCGACGAGCCACCACCTTTGGGTGATTGCCGCCGTGACCAGCAGCGCGACTGCGATGCTGGTGCCGGTAAAATGCAGCCGGCGCGAGACCTGGTTCGAGTGCTCGCTCAGGTAAAAAGGATAGAAGTCGCCAAAGCTGCGATATCTCTCTTCGTTCATGGGATTACTTCGCCAGACTGGCCTCGACCCAATCGAGGCGCGTCTTGTGAAAGTGCTTCGCCGCGACCGGTATGCCATTCGCGGGAAATTCCATCACATACTCATCGGTTGAGTCGAACTTCGGCCATGCCGCCCCGCCGGCGGAGTCCGGATCGCCGGTTTTGGCGAACTGCGCCCAGTACCGGTTGGCGGCGGCAGCAACGGCTTGGCCTTCGTCGTCGAAGGGAGTCGCGCGCGGCTTGTTGAACACATAGGCGATTTCGCCGCCGTGCGGCAGGCCAAACATGGTCGCGCGCTGCGCCGCGGGCGTGTACGAAAAGTGATACACGTAAGTCGCATTTCCATGCTGCGCGTGCAGCCGCGCAAGATCGCGATCCGGTTCACTGATGGACGTGTCGGTGATATAGCGCGCCACGATACGGTCGGCATCGCCGGTGTTGTCCGGATCATAGGCCGCGAGGAACGCTTCGCGATTTTGCTGGATTGACGCCAGACGTTCGGCGGCATTCAAGCCTCGCCGCGTCAAACTGGCTTCGTCGCTGTTGCCTCCGAGGAGGTACGGCACGCGCGCCTCCGCTCCCTTGGCGAACCCTTCCGCCGCGCTGCCCGTGATCATCTTGCCGTCGGCCATCGGCAGAATCTGATTTGGATCGCCGATCCCCGGCATATTGGCGGCAAGCTCTGCCCACGAGAGAGCGCGCAAGGCTTTGGCTGCCGCCGCATCGGAGCCATGCACCCCCGCCTTGTCGGCGAACGCCGTGCCGCCTTCCGCCACCTGGGATATCGGTCTGGCCCCGAGGCGGCCGAAGCCCGACTCCGACAATGCCCTGGCAAACAATCCCTTTGCCTGCGGAGCCAGCATCAAGTAGTTGATGGAAATTGCGCCGGCCGATTCACCGAACACGGTGACGTTCTTCGAATCGCCGCCGAAGTCCTTGATGTTGTCCTTAACCCATTCAAGGGCGGCGATTTGATCCATCAAACCATAATTCCCCAACAGTCCTTTCGGATTCTCAGCCGTGAGCGCGGGATGCGCGAACCAGCCGGCCCGGCCGAGCCGATAATTCACGGTCACGACGATGAGGCCTTGTTTGGCGAACTGGCTGCCGTCGTAAGCCGAGCCCGAACCAAATAAGAACGCGCCGCCGTGGATCCACACCATGACCGGCAGCTTCGCGCCCTTCTTGGCATCGGCCGGTTCATAGATGTTGAGATACAAACAATCTTCGGCTTGCGCGCAGGTGGCCGAGAACACATTCGCGGGCCGCACATCCGGCCACCTCAAGGCCGGCTTGGGGGCCTGCCAACGCAGCTCGCCCACCGGCGGGGCTGCAAACGGCAAGCCTCTGAAAACCGCCACGCCGTCGGCGATGAAGCCCTGGACCTTGCCCTTCTCGAGTTTGACGGTTGGCCCGTCAAGTGCCGGGGGTGAGGCGGCAGCCGGATCAGGGGCTCTTTGCGCCTGACCGAAGGCCGCGCCGCCCGCCAAAACCAAAGTGATAACTGCGGCGTGCAAGCCGTGGCGTTGTGTCGACATTACTTCCCCTTCGAGACCGATCCTGTGGATGATAAGCGATGGAGGTTCAGGTGTCAGGTAGCGGTTGCCGACCGCCGTTCGCGCATGTACAAAAAAAGCGGCAAGCCGCAACTGACACCGATCAAGCACGTGGCGGCGACCGGCACCCACAGCAATCGAATGCGTTGCTTTGCGCCCTCGCGGCGGATGAAGCCGATCAGCACCACAGCCGAGATCAGCACATCGCAGCCGAAGAATGCGCCGATGCGCGTGGAGAACAACTCGCTGAAGAGCATCGGCAGGTTCATACCATGCTCGGCGAGCCACGGCAGGAATTGCGAGTAAGGCACGGCGGCGCCGATCACCGCCAGACAGAGATATAGCGCGCGCATGTTTTTCCTCGTTGTGTTGGTATTTTTTAAGTCAGCCTTTCTCGCGCATGGAAAGCTCATCCCACAGCCGTATCAAGTGGCCGTCGGGATCGCGCAGCTCCGCGCCGTAGCCCCAAAAGAGCTTCTGCGGCTGCGCCTCGAGCACCACACCGCAGTTGCTCAATTCACGGCACTTCTCCTCGACGTCGGCGACGCGAAACGTCAATACGCAAGACGCAGCGCCGCCGGATTGCGTTGCCTTCTCCACAAATAGCGTGATTCCTCCATCATCTTGAAGCGCTGCCACATGGGCGCCCGGAATCTCGAATTCGAGCTTGAGGCCGATGCGTTGCGTGTACCACTCGCGCGAGCGCGCGACGTCAGCGACAAAGATGGTGAGATGATCCAGGTGAATCATGTACGGTATGAATTTCGCTTACGCTCCCGTAGCGAATTTCACCGTGGCGGGACTCAAGATATCCCAAGGCTGCGCGCTGCGGGTCCAATATTCCCTTGTCGCGCGAAACCAACTGGGATCATCAAGGCTGCCGGCCCTGATTCCCATCACATCGGGACGCGCGGAGCTCGACGCGAACAAAGGCGATCCGCATTTGTCGCAGAAACCGCGCCGTGCAAGGTTGCCGCTGACGGCGGTAATTTCGTGATAGCGCGGCTCGCCGCGCAGCAGGCGAAAATCTGCAGTTCGAATCACCACGGTCGGCGCGTACGCGGAGCCGCCGGCACGCTGGCAGTCGCGGCAGTGGCACTTGATCATCGCGACGGGACTTGTCGAGCAATGGTAGCGAACTGCGCCGCACGCACAGCCGCCCGAAAAGTTCGCTGCCACCTCCACCGCGCCGCCTACTCGAACCAGATCTCTATTTCGTAGCCATCGGGGTCGCGCACGAAAGCGTACGGCAGGCCCGGCGCGAATTCTCCCCTCGAACTGATCGTGCCACCGGCCTTTTCCACCGCGGCGACGGCGCCATCGATGTCTTCCGGCCGCGTCAGCCTGAAACCGAAGTGAATGATGCCGCCCGGCACGCCGGCCCCATCCGGGCGTCTTTCGAATGCAATGACGTCGTGCGGACCGGGCCCGAGCACCTGAATGGTGTCGGTACTGCGAAAATATTCCCTTACGCCAAATACCGACTCGTAGAACCGCAGTGCGCGATCGGGGTCCCGCACGGATAGAGCCAGGTGAGTCAGGCCGTGGGTTGCGATCATTGCGGAATCTCGCTATTGCCCGAATCGGGGTGGGTCGCCATATTTTAGCACTCATTGGATCGCATTGGCCGCCGCCTCCAACTCGAGGCGATCCACTTTCGGCTGCATGGACGGGTTGGCCGGGTAGTGCGTACCGCTGAATTTAAGTACCACCTCCCCCTTTCCTTTTGAATAAACGATGAGGGATCGCCAACCGTCGACGCTGTTCGCGGACACCCGAATGGGCGCCATGACAATGGCGGTGGCAGAGACCAAGGTGAAGCCCTGGTCGGTGCCGCGAAATACGAGCATGGTGCACCCGTCCGCACCGCAGTATCTCGGACCCGACAAAAGCACGATTGCATCGTCGCGGCCATCGTCATTGAGGTCCGCCAATGCCCAGCGAAAGGCGGGACTATCCGCGCCGCCGTGCTCATGTCCGTAAAACTGCACGGCGCGGGAAAGCTCCGGTGGCGCTTGCGCCATCACGGCGGAACTTAAACCCGCCAGCAGCAGCCCGATCTGCGTGCAGTATCCGGCAACCCCGCGAAACTGCTTGTATTCGTCGCCGCGCATTACGATTTCTTACACCCGCACCCGCGGGACGTCAAAGGTTCAACGCGATCCTGTGGGACTGGCGTCGGCAGGCGCTTGGGATGCATCATCGCATCCCTCGGCAAATCATCTTAGGAGATGGCCATGATCAAAGTGAGCGTGATGTACCCCAATACGCCCGGCGCTAAATTCAACCATGAGTACTATCGCGACAAGCACATGCCGCTGGTGAAGAACCGCATGGGCGAAAATTGCAAGTTCTACACCGTCGACAAAGGTCTGGCGGGCGGTACGCCCGGCGCTCCCGCAGCCTTCGTCGGCATGTGTCACATCTACTGCGATTCAGTCGACGCCTTTCAGCGCGGCTTCGGACCGCACGCAAAGGAAATCATGGGCGACATTCCGAACTATACCGATCTGACGCCGGTGGTGCAGATCAGCGAGGTCGTTGTCGGCTGACACCAATCGCGGCTCATAATTCCTGCTCATAGACGAGGAAGCCGGAATGCCTGGCGACCTTATCGTACAGCCGCCGGCCGGCCGCGTTCGATTCGTGCGTTTGCCAGTAGACGCAGTGAATGCCCGCCGCCCGCGCGCAACCGTACACGCCCTCGATCAGCGACTTTCCGATTCCGCGTCCTCGTTCGGATGGTTCGGTGAACAGATCCTGCAAATAGCAGGTGAGTTCCACGCGCGTGGTGTCGCGGTGATAGAGATAGTGCACAAGTCCTAGTATCTTGCTGTCGCGCTCGGCGACCAGCGCAAACACCGGCTCATTCGGGTCGAAGAAGCGCCGCCACAAGGTCTCGGTAATTTCGCGAGGCAACGCGGTTGCGTCCTTGCGCCCGTAAAAGGCGTTATATCCGCTCCACAGCGGCATCCATGCAGTGAAATCAGCCTGCTCGACCGGCCGGACCTTGATTGCTGCGTTCATGGGGGCTTCCAGGGAATCGTGGGGCTAGAGGATACGCATAGCTCGCAACATTCTGCGGGCTATCGCAGAGGTTGGGGAATATCTGTTGCTTGTTCAAGAGACCTTCGTATAAGAAGCCGCCGCGTTCGAGGACGCGGATCGACGCCGAATGGGACGGGTGGCACAGGGCATAGAGGCGCGTCATCGCCAGAGTCTTCGCAACTGCGACCACCGCGGTCAGCGCCTCTGAGGCATATCCGAATCCCCAGGCGTCGCGGGCAAGGACGTAGCCGGTGGAAGCCTGGGTTGGTGATTCAAATGCCAGGCCGGTCGAACCCAAGAGAGCCCCGTCGGACCGCGATTCAATCAGGAGCGGTCCCACCGGCCAGCGCGCCCATTCGGACGCTGAAAATTCCACAAATGCAGCCGTCTCGTGGATGCTGGCATGTCGAGGCCAGCCGACAAAACGCGTGACTTCCAAATCGCCGGCGTATCGCCCGAAGATCAGCGCCGCGTCTTTTGCATCCGGCGGCCGGAGAATGAGTCGCGGCGTGAGGATGGGCGTGGCTACAGGCATGCGCTCGTCGCTTCAGTTGCCGTACAGTCCGAACACCGCGGCATATACGAATGTAATGTGCATGTCCCGGCGCTTGCCCTTACGCCCGCGGCTTCTGCGGTCGACTATAGGCCATCATTCAAGTTGCGCAATATCCGTTCGCCCATCGCGGCGTGCGGCGGATTATCGGTCAGTCCGGTTTCCAGCAGCACCAATCCAAACAGAACCGCCCAGCCTCGTGCGCGCTGCCAGGTGGCGGTTGAACCTCCGTACGCGGCCATCGCCATTGCGCGAGACTCGCCATTTGGCAGCCACATCCAGACTGCAGCCAAATCGGTTGCGCAGTCGCCTTTGCAGAGATCGCCCCAATCGATGACCGCGCTGAGTCGTTGCTCGTGCACGAGCACATTGCGTGCGTGCAGATCGCCGTGTATCCACGTGTCGTCGACATCGATGGGGGCGGCCAGAGCGTCTCTCCAGATCGATCGGATCGGATTTCCCACGGATTGTCTGGTTCGGCCCAAGCGCTCCATGCGCTCCTCGACTGCCGCCGCGCGCTGCAAAAGCGGCACGCCTCGATACGGATTGCGCGGCGCTGTTGACGGCGCCGGCGTGTGCAGGGCCTTGAGAAAGCGCGCCAGCGCGACTCCCTCGGCGGCGAATAAATGCGCTTGATCGGCAGTGGCGCCCGGCAGCCAGGGCAGCACACTCCAACTCCACGGGTAGTTCAAGCATGCGATCCCCATGCGCACGGGCGAGGGAATCGGCAACGGCAGGCGTTCGCTGAGCGCCGGCAGCCAACGCTGCTCGTTTGCGAGCAGCGCGGCAGACGCTTCACGCCGCGGCAATCTCACACACAGTTGGTCGCCGAGACGAAAGATCGCATTGTCCCAGCCGGACGCGACGGGCTCGAGGGCAGCGTCGGCCAAATCCGGATGCTGTGCCTGCAGCAGCCTTTTGACGAGCGCGACATCGATTGCAATCTCGGCTTTGGGCGTCGCGACCGCCGCTGCTGCCGGCGTCCCCGAGCGCGGGCCGCTCACGCCTGTGCTCGTTCTTTCCACTTCGCGACATTCACCCCTTTTACCGTGAGCCATAGGGCGAGTCCCAACTCGGCGGGAAAGGCGGGCAGCATCAGCCAGGGAAATAGATAGTTGGCGGCGAAGGACGGCGCCAGAATTTGCGCCAGACTGAAGAGGATATAGCCCATTCCCCCGATCACGAGCAGTGTGCCGAGAATCTTGGGCAGGTACCGGGAATTGCGAATCAAGTAGCCGAACAAGATGCAGCAGAAACCGAAGAATAGCAGGCTGACGCCGTATCCAAGCCCGTGCACTCTGAGCGCCACGAAAGCCAGGTCGGCCAATTGCGGTGCGTCGAAGGCTTTCAGATAATCGGCGCCATCCAACGCCGCCAACGCGGCAATCTCGAAAAGCTTGGCGACGCTATAAACGGCGACGAACGTCAATCTGAAAAACGCGGCAAGCAAGGCCAGGTTGCGGCTCACCGGCTTGAGCAAGACGTACAGGATCAGCGTCACTGTCACGTCGCACACGCAAGTGAGCATTTCGCCGGCCAAGCCGACGCGGAACAGCGTCTCGGAGCCCAATATATTGCTGGCGGTAGCGATCGGATCGCGCGCCACCAGCAGGCTGCCCCGAACGTAGGCTTCTCCGAAGAGCGCAGCCACGATGATGAAAAGGTAAAGCACTCCGCCGACCCGCGCATAGGTCTGCGGCGAGGCTTCGGGAACTCGACTGGCCATTTGTCTCCCCGGTTTTAGCGCGATTGCAGCAGGTGATTGAGCATGAACTCGCTGCCTTCGAAGTACACGTCCACGAGATCCTCGAAAGTCAAAGACAGATCGTGGATTTCATTGGGAATCACTTTCTCCGCGATCTCGACGCTGTCCGTCTTGCTGCGCAGCGCCTGAAGCAGCGCAATGCTTTGGTTGAAATCGACATTGCGGTCGTCGTCGCCCGCCACAATGTAGACCGGCGATTGCCACTGGCCGACGAAGGCCAGCGGCGAATATTTGTACGTGGCGCCGGGAAAACCGTGAACCCCCGCCATGTCGAATCCAACCTTGAAGACATCGGAGTTTCTCGCCAGCGCCTGTGCGGTGAGGTATCCGCCCCAGGAAAGGCCATATATGCCGATCTTGTCGATCTTAAGATCGCCGCGCGATTTCAGATAAATTGCACCGCCCAGCACATCCTTGTATTCGCTGGCTCCGCCGTTTCCCCAACCCGGCGCATTGCGAAAGGCATAGCCGCGCATGATGCTGCTGCGATATTCAACCGAGAGGACGGCGCACCCTTGAGTCGAGAAATATTGATTCAGCTCGTACAGGTTGGAGTAGGCGTCCATATAATGGAAGCCGAGCAGCATCTGCCGCGTGATTCCGCCGTGGACGAACACCACGCCGCAACCCGACGGCTTGGCGGGCACGAACAACTGGCCATAGGCAGTCTGCCCATCCACGCCCTGAAAGCTGACCGGCTGGGGCTTGACCATCTGGGCTGAAGGGTACGCGTCTGGAACCGCAGGGCCGCCTGCGCCCCGGGTCATTCCTTTCATGTCCTGCAATACCACTGCGGGGGGCATCGCCCACCCGGCATCGATGTAGGCGAACCCGGCCGCCAGCGGTACCGGCGTCCATTGGCTGGTGGGGCCGAAGGTTTTGGCCGTGGGCGCTCCGCCGCCGAATGCCACCGCCGCGATATGCCGCCTATAGGGATCGCCGATGTTGGTGCTGTACACCAGAGTTTTGCGATCCAGGGAAAGCGCAGCCGTCTCCACCTCGCCCTCGCCCGGCGTGAGCAGCCGCGGCTGACCTCGCTGCGCGGACACCGCATAGAGATGCCTCCATCCATCGCGCTCCCAGGTAAATCCGATGTCATTGCCATCCGACCAGAACAATTGGCGCACTTGAGCCCCGGTATCGGTCGGGTCCTGATCCAGGTCGTAGTAGGCGGAGCCCATGCCGGGGTCGGCGCGCCAAACCTGGCGGACTTGATGAGTGGCCACACTCGCCACCAGAATCGCCCAGGGTTCCTTGGCAACGTACTCCCCGGCGTATCCGTTCTCGGTGGGTGGCTGAGACCCGACCAGGCGCCGCAGGGCGATACTCTCTCCATCCGGCGACCAGGTCGGATCGACATCAACCGCATCGGCCGGCCTGGCAACGGCCCAGGTCGCTCCCGATTTCAGATCGAAGACTTCGACATAGGCTGAGCGCTCGTACGCCAGCTTGTTGCCGTCGGGCGAGAAGCGCGGCGCGAAGAGTGGTCCGGCCAGCATGATCTCGGCGGCGCCGACATCGCTGTGGTGGCCGTCTTTGTGAAGCAGCGGCGCGCTGGCCACGCCCCGCTCCGTAAGCCAGATGAGCCGGGCACCGTCGGGCGAGAACTGCGGTGCGTATCCTATTCCTACTGGCCGAGGCGCAGCGCCGCCCGCCGTATCGAGAAGCCAGACCTGACGCAGCGGCGGCGTCGCGAGCGAACGAGGGTTGGGTATTTCGCGCTTGGAGTTGGGCGGGCCGCCGCGTACAAAGCTGAGCAGGCTGCCGTCCGGCGACAGGGCGACTTGGGTGAGGTCCTGGCCATCATCGTCGGTATACCTGACGAGGGGTTTTGCACTCTCCCCCACGCGCAAGAAATAAATGGCTCGCGTGCGCGCCGCGCGCGCCACAAAGGCCAGCGAACGGCCGTCCGCCGCAGCCACCGGCTGAAAAACCAACGGGGTCGCGAGCAGCGCTGTAAGTAATGCCTTGTTCTTTGGGGTGGCGCCGGGGCGGGGCTGAGCGTCCGGGATCATCGATGTCTGGATGGCATCCGGCCGTCCTTCAATCCGCCGGGTGTAGGAGATGGTGTCGTTGCTCGACCAATGCGGGTCGCGGTCTTCTGCAAAGGACGGATTCACGTAGGAGACACGTTCATCGTCGAAATTGAAAATTGCTATGAAACCCCAGGAATAGGCGCGAACCGCACCCCAGATGTCGGGATCCTGAGTCGAGTACCCGCCGCGCGCATTTTCAAATGCAAGCTTGCTGCCATCAGGCGAAAACGCCGGACTTCGAACCACGCCGCGGATGGCGATCTGCGCGGGATTTGTCCATGCGCCCTCGGCGCTGCGCTCGGCATACCAGAAGCCGGCGCCGTCCTCCTTCGCCCACACCGACCGTTTGCCGTCGGGCGAGATCAGCGCGTTCGACGGCACGACGGCGGTCTGCTCGCGGAGCAACCGCGTATCCGATCCTGGGAGGCCATCTGCCAATGCCGAGCTCGCGCCGAAGCAAACAACCAAGCAGGCCGCGCAGGCCAATTTGACGCAGCGATTCGCCACGACCGGGTTAGAGATATAGTGTGACGGCCGGACCATGATGAATCTCATAATAACCTTAAGTAAGGAGACCATGCTCCATTCGGAGCTGGATGCGATGTGCCGCGAATGACGAGCGGTGAATCCCACCACGGCGGGTGTTTGTGCGGAGGTGTGCGCTATACCGTGACCGGCCCGCTGCGAAGCATCATTGCCTGCCACTGCGAGCAATGCCGCCGGACCAGCGGCCATTTCGCTGCGATGACCAGTGCCCGCATCGCTGACACCACCATCACGAGTTCGCAGTCTTTGCGATGGTTTCGTTCCTCCGAGTCCGCGGAGCGCGGATTCTGCGCAACCTGCGGCAGCAATTTATTTTGGCGCCCCCTCGGCAGCGACACGATCAGCATCACGGCGGGCTCATTGGACACGCCCACCGGTCTTGCCATCGAGAAGCACATCTTTGCCGGCGCCAAGTCCGACTACTATCGGATTGAGGACGGGCTACCGCAGCGGGATCGGTGGTAGCCGGCCACGCGCATGGATTTTCAGAGGAGCAGGAACATGTACAAAGATGGATTGCTGTCGGGTAAGCGCATTCTTGTGACCGGGGGAGGAACGGGACTGGGCCGTTCCATGGCAGAGCAGTTCCTGACCCTGGGCGCGGAGCTCTACATCTGCGGGCGGCGCAAGTCCGTCTGCGATGCGACGGCCGCGCAACTCATGGCCGCCCACGGCGGATCCGTCAAGACCTACGGTGTGGATATTCGCGATGCCGCCGCCGTTGATGCGATGGTCGAGGACATATTTGCGCAGGGCCCCCTGACCGGCCTCGTGAACAACGCCGCCGGCAACTTCATTTCCCCGACCGCGGCACTCTCGCCGCGCGGCTTTGACGCAATCGCCAATATCGTCATGCATGGCACATTTTACGTCACGCACGCCGTCGGCCGGCGGTGGGTGCAGATGGCGCGAGAAGGACGATGGCAGGCCGGTGACCCCTATCGCAGCGTCATGTCGATCATCACCACCTGGGTCTTGAACGGCGGGCCGTACGTCGTACCGTCGGCGATGAGCAAGAGT
>Ga0210388_10002080_pt1 | contig 15587 bp, 14 predicted proteins | sample IncBWC19OmetaG_FD_155485 | JGI IMG/M metagenome (GOLD analysis project Ga0210388, IMG submission 155485) | Forest soil microbial communities from Barre Woods Harvard Forest LTER site, Petersham, Massachusetts, United States - Inc-BW-C-19-O ...
CGTCCGGACGGGAGCTTTGCAGTTTTGCATGCGACAAGCAGGGGCCGGCCGCCAGAGCGCCGCTCAAGGCAAACGCCAAGCACACATTCTTGAACATAGATGGCAATCCTCATCGGAAGTCGTGTTGGCAATATACGCCGATTGCCCCGAAGTCCCCGATGAAATTATAGTGCCGCAGCCAAGCTCCGCGGCGGCATCCCGCATGGGTCTCGCCACGGCGGCTATTCAGGGAGACGATAATGATTCTGTATGGCTATAACTTAAGCTCGGCATCGTACCGGGTGCGCATTGCCTTGAACCTGAAGAAGTTGCCGTATACGTCGGTGCTCAAGAATTTGCGGGCCGGCGAACACCGCCTGTCGGACTTTTTGAGCATCAACGTGCAAGGCTTCGTGCCTGCACTAGGATTGAACGATGGCGCCGTGCTGACACAGTCGGTGGCCATCATCGAATATCTCGATGAAATCTACCCCGAGCCGCCGCTGCTGCCGGCCGAGCCGCTGGCCCGCGCTCGGGTACGCGCGCTGACACAGGCGATCACCAGCGATTTGCATCCGCTGAACAACTTGCGGGTGCTGCGCTATCTGGAAGATAAACTGACTCTGGACAAGGCGACGCGCGATGCCTGGTATCGTCACTGGGTGGAGGTGGGATTCGATGCACTGGAGCGCTGGCTGGTACGGGACGCAGCGACCGGACTATGCTGCCACGGCAACTCTCCGACATTGGCGGACATTTGTCTGGTGCCGCAGGTGTTCAATGCGCGGCGATTCGAGGTGGATATGAATCCTTATCCTCGAATCTCCGGCATAGACGCCGTATGCAGGGAACTGCCGGCATTTCGCAGCGCCGCGCCGGAAATACAATCATGAAATCTGCCTACGGACGAGAGATGCGTCCGCATCAGGAGTTGAAATGACGCCCGAGATTCGAGCATTTGAATTTGCATTGGGACTCTTCGCGGTTCTCATCGGTCTCGCGGTAGCCGATGTAGCCACGAGCTTCCACAGGCTCATGCGGAACAGAACGAAGGTGAAATGGGACCCGCTGGCTCTGGTGGCGGCTCTCTATTCGCTTCTTCTGGCGGTTGGCATGTGGTTCGATCTCTGGGGAGTGCGACATTTCGAGGAGGTCAGGCACTTCGTGTTTTATCTGGCGATTGTTGCACAACTATTCGTGCTTTTCCTGATTGCGGCGGCAAGCTTGCCGGACGATGTCGAATCGTCGATCGATTTGCGTGAATTCTATGCCGGGAACCGCCGCTACTTTTGGTTTCTCGTGTCCCTTAATCAGCTAGCCTATCTAGTGCTTGGTGTTTACTTCACGAGCCCCATTTTCTCCCGGCTGTCGCCATTGCAAATGGTACAGGCGGCCATTACTTTGGGCGCGTCGTTCATCGTCTCGCTCGTGCTGCTGGCGGCAAAGTCGCGCGGCGCGCACTACGTCGGGCTGGCACTGCTTTTCTTGATAACTCTTTTTCATTATTGGTCGATGAAAATCAATTGACACGCCGGGCTTACGAAGCACCAGTTGCTGCAAATGAGCAGCGCAGAAACAGCAGTCGACTGCCGCGCCGCGCATCGATGAGCGTGCCCCAGAGCGGGTCGCGCGGCGCAAACGTCTTTCCCATCACCAGGCCAAGCCGCTGGTCGGGGATGTCGCGGCCCGCAATTTGCGGTGCAAGTGTCAGAAATTGCTCGTCCATGAGACGTTCGCTGTAGAAGGTGCCCAGCAGTCGCGGACCTCCTTCGACCAGGATACGTCTGCCCGGATTTTCGCGGCTCAGTTCTTCGAGAATGGCGCCGGCCGGAATTTCGCCGCCGCGCGCCCGGAGCACGCGGATCTGCACCGAATCCGGCACTCTGTGCTTGTTCAGGCGCTTGACGCCGCCCGTCGTGGTCATGATCAATGCGGGCACGGTATGGGAAGCGAATACCGGCAGGCGCAGGTTGACTCCACCGCTGGCGCTGACGACCACGTTGAGCGATGGTTGTCGTTTGAGCAGCGCCTTTTCCAGGCGACGGTAATCATCCGCGAGTTCCGGACAGATTGCCTGTGGCGTCCATACGTGACGCGGGTCGGCCTCGAGCGTGCCGGAACCCACGATCACGACGTCGGCCGCCGCGCGCAGCAGCCCCATCACCATGCGATCCTGAGCGCTGAATCCGCTGATGTCGCCGCCGCCGCTGTGTCCCTTTGCTTGCAGTGACACCACACCATCCAAGCTGCTGACAAAATTGCTGAAGACGTGAAACCGCGAGCGCGGCAGCGGCATGCGCAAGGTTCCGTACAAACGCGCCAGTTTGGGCGGCAGCGGCAGTTTGGGCCCATGCCCCGACTCAAACAGCGTCTCGAGCGCCGCAAATTGCGGGTGTTGATCTGTTCGCGTCATCGCTGCTTTCGGTCGTCGGCGCTCCTTGGATACGCTATCGTAACAATATCCGTAGTGGCCGCGGGCCGACGAGCAAGCCTTTTTGGGAAAAATGATGACGATGAAAAGGTTCCGCCAATTGTTTGGCATCGAAATGCGGCGCCGGCTGCCGTGGATTGCGCTCGCCGCCTCGGTACTCGGAGCATCGTTCGCCCATGCGCAGGAACCCGTCGCTGCGCCCGCGCTGCCCGACGCCACCGCCGAACTGGCGGACTCCGCGGGCTTGCGCGCGACCGTCTTCGGCACTCCGCCGCAGAACATGGCCAGCCTGCCAGACAAGGTGCCGCTCTCCGAAATCAACATCACGCTGCCCTGGAGACTTCCGGTACCGGATGTCCTGTGGTTCGATGGCAAGCTGCGCGTTTGGCTGTCCGCGCAAAAGAAGCCGGCGCCGTTGGCCATCGTCATCTCCGGCACCGGCAGCGATGGCAATACCCGCAAACTCGCGGTGCTGCGCGCCGTGCTGTACGAGGCGGGCTATCACGTGCTCACCATGCCGTCGCCGACCTTTCCTGGCTTCATCGTGTCGACATCCAGCACCGGCGTCGCCGGTGATTTGATGCAGGACGGCCATGATCTGTACGCCGCCATCGTGCAGATTCTTGCGCATTTGCCGCGCAGGATTCGAATCACCGACATCGATGTGCTGGGTTACAGCCTGGGGGGCGCCAACGCCGCAATCATCAAGTCGATCGATGCCGCGGAAGGTAAGCTCAAGGTCCATCGTGTGGTCATGATCAATCCCCCGGTCAGCCTGTTCTCGTCCGTCGGGCGCCTCGACAATCTTTTTGCATTGACCATCGGCAATAGCGATGCGGACATCGAATTCCTGTATCGCAGGCTGTACGCGCAGCTCGCGAATCTGTACCGCGCATCGGCTCGGCTCGAGATAGATGAGGACTTCCTGCTGAGTGCGGCTGCGACGACGCTGAAGACGGATGCCGAGTTCTCCGCCGCGATCGCGCTGTCGTTTCGCATCGACCTGATCGATATGTTCTTCGTCGGCGACCTCTACGCCAAGACTGGAGTCGTCATCGATCCCGAGCATCCTCCGCAGGTGGGCGATTCGCTCGACGACATCCAGCGCGGGCTGCGCGATCGACCGTTCGCCGATTACTTTGCCAGGGTTTTCGCGCCTTATTATCTCAAGCGCCGCCCCGATGCGACCAGCGCGTCGCTGATCGCCGCCAACCGTCTCGACATCATCGGCGATGCTCTGCACGCCGACGGCGACTACTACGCGCAAACCAGCGGCGATGATTTGATTCTCGACAAGCGCGAGCTCGCATGGCTGCAAGATACCCTGGGTTCGCGAATCGTGGTCTACGATCACGGCGGACATCTCGGCAACCTGGGGGATCGGCAGCAGGTTGCCGACATGCTGGAGATGCTGGCCGGGCGTTGGCCGAAGGGTGGAAAATGAAGCCCGCGGTTTTCATGCTTACGGCGATGCTCATGCTCGGCGGCTGCGCCGCGCCGCTGGCCACTATTCGCACCGTCCCGGACGATACGCCCGCCGCCGACAATGCCGCAGCCACTGCCGATGCGGCGGCCTTTGCCGAGGCCATCGCCACGGAGTCTGCAGTTGCCTCTGCGCGCAGTCCGCGAGAGGCGCTGCCGCTGATGACGCCCGAGGATGCGCCGCCCATGACTACCTATGATCCTTGGGAGCGCATGAATCGCTTCACCTACCGGTTCAACGCGCGCTTCGATGAAGCGGTTTTTTTGCCGGTGGCAAACACCTATCGCCGGGCGCCGGCGCCGATTCGCGAGGGCATCCACAATTTCTTCGGCAATCTCTCTGAAATTGACAGCGTGATCAACCACACCCTGCAGGGGCGGCTCAAGTATGTGATGCGCAGTTTGGAACGCTTTGTGATCAACAGCACCATCGGCTTCGGCGGTCTGATCGACGCCGCCACGAAGCTGAATCTGCCGCCTGCCTCCACCGGCTTTGCCACGACTCTGGCCAAGTGGGGCATGCACCCCGGTCCGTACCTGGTGATCCCGTTTCTCGGACCGTCGACGCTGCGCGGCGGCGTCGGCTTTCTCGCGGACTACGGCACTTCGTATGAAATCAACGTCGCCGGTTTTTATCGCGGCGATGTTTCATGGGGACTCGGCGTGACCAATGCCGTCGATCAGCGCGCCAATGTCGGCTTTCGTTACTATTCCAGCGGCTCGCCATTCGAGTACGAAAGGATTCGTTTTTTGTACGTCCGCAAGCTTTTGATAGAGGATGCCGGCCTGCACTCCCATGCGCCCGGCAATAAATCGCGGGCCGAGGAACCAGCCGGAAAATGAAGACGGGGATCGGTCGCTGCTTGTAGTCCTCGATACGCAGGTAGCGCTTAGCGGCCGCCGGACACGTCGAGAATGGCTCCCGTGGTATACGAAGCGCCATCGCTTAAGAGCCACACGATAGCCGCGGCGACTTCCTCGGGACGTCCCGGGCGGCCCATCGGGGTGGTGGCGCCGAGACGTTGCGCGCGGTCCGGTTGTCCGCCGCTTGAGTGAATGTCCGTTTCGATCAGTCCGGGACGAACCGCGTTGACCCGCACGCCTTGAGGCGCCAGTTCCTTGGCCAAGCCAATCGCCAATGTGTCCAAAGCCGCTTTCGAGCCGGCATAGTCGACGTATTCAAACGGCGAACCCAACCGGCTCGCCGCAGAGGACACGAGAACCACGGAGCCGCCGCTGCCGCCGCGATCCTTGGACAGGCGGCGCGCGCTCTCCCGCGCGCAGAGATAGGCTCCGTAGACATTGACCTCGAACATCCGCTTCAATCGCGCGCTGTCCATCGCGGCGAGCGGCAGGGACGGCGCCACGATGCCGGCATTGATGACGACACCATCAAGCCGGCCAAACCTCGATAGCGCGGCGTCGAAGACTGATACAACATCGGCCTCCACGGCGACGTCGCCTTGCAACGCCGCCGCATTGCCGCCGGCGGCCTGCACTTCGCAGACGCACTGCTGCGCGGCGCGTTCGTCCCGCAAATAGTTGAGCGCCAACGACCAACCGTTTCCGGCGCATTGCAGCGCCGTAGCTCGACCGATGCCGCGGGTGCCGCCGGTTATGAGGATGGTCTTCATCGATTCTTCGCGCATATTACCGGACCCGTCGCCGGTTGCCAGAGTCGTACTCATTTCCAAGAGCCCGTCAGCGTGGGAAAATGCGCCGATGCGAATCACCCGCATAGAACACGTGCAGCTCGCCATGCCGGCCGGCGGCGAAGCGCTTGCCCGCGAGTTCTATCATGAAGCTTTGGGTATTGTGGAGATTCCGAAGCCGCCGCATCTGGCACAGCGCGGCGGATGCTGGTTCGAGAGCGGCGATCTCAAGATTCATCTCGGTGTTGACACGGAGTTCCGACCGGCGCGCAAAGCGCATCCGGCCCTTCTCGTCGACGACCTACCCGCACTGAAGCAGAGGCTGAGCTCCTTGGGATATGCGCTGCAGGATGACGAGCCACTCGAGGGCTACCAGCGTATCTACGTCGACGATCCCTTCGGCAATCGCATCGAGCTGATGCAGCCGTCCTAATCGACTGCTCGCTGCGCCAGGAACTCGGACAAGATTCTCGCCGTGTGGCTTTTGCCCGCTTCGCGCACGATGGCTTCGGGCGCGCCTTGCGCGACGATGCGGCCGCCGCCCGAGCCGCCTTCGGGGCCCAAGTCGACGACCCAATCCGCTTCCGCCATGATGTCGAGATTGTGTTCGATGACAACCAGGGTATTGCCGGCGTCTACCAGCCGATGCAGGACGCGCAGGAGCTTTTCGACATCGGCCATGTGCAGACCCACCGTCGGCTCATCGAGCACATAAAGAGAATGCTGTCCCTCGCGCCGCGCGATATCCTGGCCAAGCGCATCGGTGCGTACCTTGGCGAGTTCGGTGACCAGCTTGATGCGCTGGCTCTCGCCCCCCGACAACGTCGGGCTGGGCTGGCCCAAACTCAAGTAGCCGAGCCCGACATCGGCCATCAGTTCCACGGGATGGTGCACGCTGCGCTGCGCGGCGAAGAAATCCTGCGCGTCCTCGACGCTCATCGCGAGCGTCTCGCCGATGCTCTTGCCCTTGAACAATATGTTCAAGGTCTCTGGATTGAATCGCCTGCCGCCGCAGACGTCGCACAGCACTTGAACATCCGGCAAGAAGCTCATCTCGATGCGCTGCATTCCCTGCCCCTCGCAGGCCTCGCAGCGGCCGCCGGCGGTATTGAACGAAAAGCGGCTGGCGGTGAAGCCACGCATGCGCGCTTCGGTGGTGTCGGCGTAAAGGCGGCGAATCGAATCCCAAAATCCAATATAGGTTGCCGGGCAGGAGCGCGGGGTCTTGCCGATCGGAGTCTGGTCGACTTCGAGGACGCGGCTTAGGCGTTCCCAACCGGATATGGCGTCGCAGCCCTGAAGAATCACCTCGGCTTTGCGCGCGCCATTGGCGCCTGGCCTTGCCAACAGATGCTTCAGGTTGGCGAGCAGCACGTCGCGGGCCAGCGAGGATTTGCCTGATCCGGACACGCCGGTGATCACGGTCAATCGTCCCAGCGGGATGCGTGCATCGATGCGGCGAAGATTGTGCAGGGCGGCGCCGCGGATTTCGATCATCGGCGTCTTGCGATCTATGGCGCGGCGCCGCGATCGGGAATGCTTGAGCGGCGTGGCAAGACAACGGCCGGTGGCGGAGTTGCCGAGGCGCGAAAGTTGCGCGGCCGTGCCTTGCGCGACCAATCGACCGCCGCGAGTTCCCGCTCCCGGGCCCAGGTCGATCACGTGATCGGCCCGGCGAATCGTGTCCTCGTCGTGTTCGACCACCACCAGAGTGTTGCCTTTGGCGCGCAGCCGATCCAGAGTATCGAGCAGTACCAGATTATCGCGCGGATGCAATCCGATCGTGGGCTCGTCCAGCACGTAACACACACCCTGCAGATTCGACCCCAGCTGCGCCGCCAGGCGAATGCGCTGCGCTTCACCGCCCGAAAGGCTCGGGGCGGCGCGATTCAATTGCAAATAACCCAAGCCGACGTCGCAGAGGAAGGTCGTGCGCGCGGTAAGTTCGGCCACCAAATCACGCGCAATGTCCTGCTCGCGGCCGACCAATTTTAGCTTGCGAAGGCCAACAAGAAATTCCTGCACCGGCAAATCCGTGAGCGCGGCCAGCGATTGGCCGCGGAACAGCACGTGCAGCGCCACCGGATTGAGACGTTGACCTTCGCACGCCGCACAAATGTCGAGGGGTGCTTCCGTATCGCGCCACGCGGATTCCTCGCCGCTTTGCTCGGCATCGAATTGCGGCATTTGCAAGCCCGTGCCGAAGCAGCTGCCGCACCAGCCATGCTTGGAGTTGAAAGAGAACAACCGCGGGTCGAGTTCCGGAAAGCCGGTGCCGCATTTCGGGCAGGCGCGCTTGGTCGAGAACACGCTCGCAGAAGATCCCAGCAGCACATGAACCACCCCGCGGCCATGCTCCAATGCCGTTTCGAGCAGTTCGCGTAACGGCCCTTCAGCCGACGCGCTGACCTTCACTTCGCCGACCGGCAGTTCGATGCTGTGTTCGACGAAACGGTCGAGGCGCGGCCACTTCGCCGTGGGAATAAGCTCGCCGTCGACGCGCAGGTGCGTGAAGCCTTTGCCGCGCGCCCATTTGGCAAGCGCCGTATACAGGCCCTTGCGCGCGACGATCAGCGGCGCCAAAAGGGTGATGCTTTTGCCGCGATAACCTTCCAGCAGAGTGGCCGCAATCGCGTCGGCCGATTGCGGTTCGATCCTTGATTCGCAAACCGGGCAGTATTGCGTTCCCAGCTTCACGTACAGCAGCCGCAGGAAATGATAAATCTCCGTAAGCGTCGCCACCGTGCTCTTGCGTCCGCCGCGGCTGGTGCGCTGTTCGATGGCGACCGTGGGCGGGATGCCGAATATGGCATCGACGTCCGGCCGCGAAGCAGGCTGCACGAACTGCCGCGCATAAGCGTTCAAGGACTCAAGGTAGCGCCGTTGGCCTTCGGCAAACAAAATATCGAAAGCCAGTGTGCTCTTGCCGCTGCCGGATACACCGGTGATCACCGTGAATTTGTTGAGCCCCAAGCTAACGTCGATATTTTTGAGATTGTGCTCGCGGGCGCCGTGAATCTCGATCATCGTGGGCGCGGCCGCGTAGCGGCGGGCTCCGAGCGCGTCACGAACTGCGTCGTCCCCCGCGTCCGCTTCGGCGAGTGCGCGCCCGGTGTGCGAAGCGGCGGCTTGCATGACTTCGGCGGACGTGCCGGCGCAGACGACGCTGCCGCCGGCGGCGCCGCCCTCCGGACCCAAATCGATGATCCAATCGGCGGCCCGGATGACGTCCAGGTTGTGTTCGATCACGAGCAGCGAATGCCCGGCATCGATCAGCTTCCGAAACGCGCGCAACAGCTTGGCGACATCGTCGAAGTGCAGTCCGGTCGTCGGTTCATCGAATAAGAACAGCGTTCCGCTCGGGGCAGCGGCGCCGTTCGCCGCCTGCTTGGCTGATGATTTTTTGGACCCGGCCAGGCGCGCGGCGCTATCGGCTAGATGACCTGCAAGTTTGAGGCGCTGTGCTTCTCCGCCGGAAAGGGTCGGGACCGGCTGCCCCAGCCGCAAATAGTCGAGTCCGACATCCTTGAGCGGCGCCAACCGCAGGCACACCTCTTTGTCTGCGGCGAAAAACGCCAGTGCCTCGGACACCGTCAGGTCGAGCACGTCAGCGATGCTCTTTGGCGCGGAATTGCCGCGGGATATCTTGATTTCGAGAATTTCGGCTCGATAGCGGCGGCCGTCACAATCCGGGCATCGTAGGTACACATCCGAAAGGAATTGCATCTCGACGTGTTCAAAGCCGTTGCCGCCGCATCCCGGGCAGCGGCCATTGCCGGCATTGAAGCTAAAGGTGCCGGCGGTGTATTTGCGTTCGCGGGCCTGCGGCAACCGGCCGAACAAATCGCGGATGGCGTCAAACGCCCCGACATAACTCGCGGAATTCGAGCGCGTGGTGCGGCCGATGCGGCTCTGATCCACCATGATCACCGCGTCGATCAGCTCTGCGCCTTTGAGATCCCGATAGGCGCCCGGATTCTCGGTAGGTTTGCCCTTGGCGCGCAGCAGCGCCGGGAACAGCACGTCGTGAACGAGCGTGGATTTGCCGGAGCCGCTGACGCCGGTGACGCACACCAGCCGCTGGAGAGGAATCGCGACATCGATGTTTTTGAGATTATGCTGTGCGGCGCCCGCGAGGCGCAGAGTGCGTGCGGCTGGGCGGCGCGCGGCCGCAACCCGCGGCGCCTCGACTCGCTTGCGATGAAACAGGTAGTCGGCAGTCAAGGACCCGTGAGCGTTCGGCAGATCCCGAATCGGGCCGTAGAACACGATTTCGCCGCCGTGCTCGCCAGGCCCGGGACCAATATCGAGCACCCGGTCCGCGGCGTGTATGACTTTCGGGTCATGTTCAACCACCACCAGCGTATTGCCGGCATCGCGCAGGCGGTGCATGACGCCGACGATGCGATTGACGTCGCGGGGATGCAGTCCGATCGACGGTTCGTCGAGTACGAATAAAGTGTTGACCAGCGAGGTGCCGAGTGCAGTGGTGAGATTGATGCGTTGCACCTCGCCGCCGGATAAGGTGCGCGACTGGCGGTCGAGATTCAAATATCCCAACCCCACGTCGGTCAAATATTTGAGGCGCGCGCGGATCTCCCGCAACAGAAGATCCATCGCCTCATCGAGCAGCCCCGGCAATTCCAGGGCCGCGAAAAATCGCTGCGTCTCGTCTATGGGCAGCAGCATCAACTGGCGGATGTCGACGCCGGGATTGCCAACGCGCCACAGCAGCGCCTCCGGTTTCAAGCGCGAGCCTCGACAGGCCGCGCACTCGGTATACGAGCGGTACCGCGAGAGCAGCACGCGGATGTGCATTTTGTACGCTCGGGTTTCCAGCCACGCAAAGAAGCGCCGCACGCCATACCAGACATTCTTGGTCCACTCGCCTTCACCTTCGATCACCCAAGCGCGCTCGGCATCCGTCAAGTCGCGCCATGCGGTATCGAGCGGAATGCCACGTTTGCGGGCGAATTTGACGAGATCCGTCTGGCATTCTTCATAGGCATCGGTCTGCCAGGGCTTGATGGCCCCCTGGCGCAGACTCAATGCGCCATCCGGAATGACCAGGCCGTAGTCGACGCCAATGCTGCGGCCAAAACCGCGGCAGGTCTCGCACGCGCCAATCGGGGAATTGAAACTGAAGGTACTGGGACTCGGGTCCTTATAAGCAATGTCGCAATCCGGACAATGCAGGCCGGTGGAAAAGCGCCACGGCGGAGACGAATGGCCCGGGTCCGCGCCTGCATCCACCGGGTAAACATCGAGGCGGCCTTGGCCGACCTTGAGCGCCGCTTCGATGGCATCTGCCGCGCGAGCGGCGTCGATCGCGGACCAGCGAAATCGATCTTGAATCACCTGCAGGGTATTGCCGCGCTTTTCATGAATGCGCGTGTATCCCTGCCGCTCCAACAAGTGCTTGATTTCAGCCTCGGTGAAATTCGCGGGTATCGGTACCGGAAAAGTCAGCAACAGCAGCGGATCGCCGTGCCCGAGCGCGCGCCGGCCCAACTGGTCTTGAATGCCCGCGGGCGTGTCGCGGCGCACGGCTTGTCCGCAACCCCGGCAATGCAGCACCGCGGCGCGCGCAAACAGCAGCTTCAGATGATCGTTCAGTTCGGTCATGGTGCCGACGGTGGAGCGTGAAGTGCGCACCGGATTGGTCTGATCGATGGCGATCGCGGGCGGAATGCCCTCGATCCGATCGACCTGCGGTTTGTCCATGCGATCCAAGAATTGGCGCGCGTACGGCGAAAAAGTTTCCACGTAGCGGCGCTGACCCTCGGCATACAGAGTGTCGAAGACCAATGAACTCTTCCCGGAGCCGCTGACGCCCGTCACAACGATCAATTCGTTGAGGGGCAGGTCCAGGTCGAGATCTTTGAGATTATTCTGGCGCGCGCCACGGATGCGGATTGCATCCGAGCGTGGAGGATCGAAGGGTGGCATTCCTGTAAGTTTACAGGATGTGTCAAGTTCAGCGGCCTGCGAACTGCTCCATCATGAGGCCGGTGCCGCCGCGGGTTACGTGCGCGACGATGGCGGTACGGCGATGGATCTTGGTCACCAATCCCAAGTTGATCGCAAACGCCAACTGCACCTGTTGTCCCTTGCGCAGCCCAAGATTTTCGGTCTCGACGAAGACGCCGTTCGCGCTCAAATTCTTCGCCTTGCAGATGCGGCTCTTTCGTCCGGACATCACCACGTAGACCGTTGTCCGTGCGCGGTGGCGAGTGTGCAAGCGGCGCTCCATCCGGACTTACCTTCGGGTTGAATCGTGGTGAGGCCTGCCATTATGCACATTGGAACGGCGTTAGCGAAGGGTTCGAAATCCGACCAAAGCATATGTCCGGCGACCGAAAGATATGTAAAATCAAAAGACTACGGGCCGGCGAACGATGAGGAAATCATCGACCGCAGAGCGGACAATCAGCCGATGTCCTTGCGCCGGATGGCAAGTTCTGCAGGGGCTTCGATGCCCATCTTCACGCGCCGGCCGGTTCCCCCCAGCAGGGTGATTTGGATCGGGCCATTGGCGAATAGTTGCGCCATGGTCATGTTCTCATCGACGCCATCGGCGGGCTGAATGACGATCGACTCATCGGCGCGGCGGCTGAGCACCAGCATAAATCAGGCCCGGGCCAGGGCGCGCAGCGCCTTGGCGAAGGTCTTGCCGTGGCTGTCGTAGGTGATGGCCGGAGCGCCACGCACGATCTCGATCAGCTGGCGAATTTGGTGCTGCCGAACATGAATGATGTAGCCATTGACATCGTTAGCGGTCCGGCAGCCGGCCATGAGCGCCATCAATGCGCGCCAACGTTCCACGACGGTTGCGCCGAGCCCTGAATTCACCGGGCCGGCGTACAGCGCCCGGCGTTCTTCCTCGAGCTTTTCGATGCTTTGCAGAACCCGGATCTTGTCGGCGGCATTTTGCTCGACTGCCTGCGGCGAGTCGCCGGTCAGGGAGGTCCGTTCCGCAGCCAACGTCGCCGCCAGGGAGCGCGCAAGCTCGATCTCGCGATCCAATAAATCTTCGAGACGGTAGCGGGCGTCCTGCTGCATGGGTTACTTCAGCCCGCGCTCGAATTGCAATATCTTGTCGGCGACTCGAGGGGCATCGATCTTGTACGTGCCGGAAGCGACTGCCTGCTTTACCGCGGCCACTTTCTGGGAGTTCACGACCGGGGCTTTGGCCACGGCCTCTTCGATCTTCTGCAAAGCCCGCGCGGAATCGGTCAAGGTGACGTGGTCGCCGGTCTGCGCGGTCGTGCCGGCCGATGTTGATTCGCCCTGCGGTTTTTCAGTTACAACCCCGCTGCTGTTCGAGCCCTTGACGGGCGCGACCGGCTCGGAAGTTGAAAAGCCACTGATTTTGTCGGTCACCGAAATCTCCTGGGGCGCTTAATTACCCATGCCATGTTGTCGTCGGGGTTTGGATGAACTTTAGCGAATTCGCCTCAAACCGCCGGTTAAATTCGTTATCGGCTGTGACGCGGTTCACTGAAGGGCTATTGTAAAATTATTTCGACCACTTGTTCGGACCGGGCAATCCCTTCGACAACCTTTCCCGACGAGAGATTTTGCACCCTAACCCGCTGATTCATCAGGCCGTCGCTCAATGCTCGGCCGGCCATGCGCACGCTGATGCCACCCGCATCGGCGATCAAGGTCACCGACTGGCCGCGCTGCACCGCCTTGGCCGCCACCAGCTGCTGGTTGGTCAGGAAGGCGCCGCCGGAGATGGGCCGGCTGGCGGTCAGTCCAACGGCAATGGCGGGGTCGTCCAGAAAGCCCAGAGGCAGCTCGGACAAATCGTGTTCTTCAACTTTGAGGTCGGCCGCCTTGAGCACGGTGCCCGCGACGATGGCGTGCGCCGCCACCGCGACCGGGGAGGTGCCGATGATTCGCACCGGCACGTAAATGCGCCAAGATTTCGCCTCTTCGCAGATCAACTCGATCGTCACCCGATCTCGCATATGCACAGCCGACGCGACCACCGGTCGGATCGGGCGCTGGCACTTTTGTAGCTGCGTATGAGGATCAATGGGACCCACCAAGAAGCGCTGCCGCTCGGTCAGGGCGGGAAATTGCAATGCCGCTTCGGTCTTGGCCAAGGCTTCGAGCTGCTTGAGGTCTTGCTGATCGGAGGCCTCGGCGGCCGCCAGCAGCGGCAGAAGCGCCAGGCACAAGCCCAGAGATTGACGGCGAAAAAGCGCCGCGCGACAAAATTTTGGCGCTGGTTGCATCATGCTACTAACAAGCAAGCGGCGTGCCATAGGTATACTGAAGACACTCGAGCTAAGGAAGCGCATATGGCAGGACGGTTGATCTCCGTGGTTGGCTGTCACGCGGAAGGCGAGGTGGGCGACGTAATTGTCGGGGGCGTGCTTCCGCCCCAGGGTAGAACCATGTTCGACAAAATGCGAACCATGGAACGCGAACACGATCACATACGCCGCATTCTTCTGTGCGAGCCGCGCGGCAGCGTAGTCCGGCACGTCAACCTGCTGGTGCCTGCGACGCGGCCCGACTGCGACGTTGGCGCCATCATCATGGAACCGACCGAGTACGTGCCGATGTCCGGCTCGAACACAATTTGCATAGTGACCGTGCTGCTGGAAACCGGCATCGTCGCGATGCGCGAACCGCAGACCATCTTGATGCTCGACATGCCAGGCGGCGTGGTACGCGCCACCGCGAATTGCCGCGACGGCAAGTGCGTCTCGGTCGAGTTCGAGAATGTTCCTTGCTTCGTCGATCGTCTCGATGCCGAGATCCAGGTTGAGGGTCTCGGACGCGTGCCGATCGATGTTGCCTACGGCGGTATGTTTTTCGGCATCGTCGATGCGAAGATGCTGGGCTTCGACATCGTGCCGTCGGAAGCGCGGGCGCTCGCTGATCTGGGCGAGAAGATCAGGCTGGCTGCGCGCGCACAACTCGATGTCGTACACCCGGAAAACCCGGAAATTCGCGGCGTTTCCATCGTGCAGTTCGCGCAGCCGTTCCAAGGTGCAGGTAAGGTCACGCGCAACACCTGCATCGTCTCACCGGGCCGCTCCGACCGCAGTCCGACCGGCACCGGTACCTGCGCGCGGCTGGCAGTTTTGTACGCACGCGGCATGATCGGTATCGGCGAGCAATTGACGCATAGTTCGATCATCGGCTCGGAATTTCATGGTCGGATCCTGGCCGAGACGACAGTGGCGGGGCGGCCCGCAATTCTTCCGGCAATCCGCGGCCGGGCCTGGATCACCGGTTACCACACTTACCGGGTGGATAGCCAGGATCCCTACCCGCAGGGTTATCTTGTCTCCGACACCTGGGGCGTGACCGGAAACATTTCGCAAACCAATTGATCGACGCTCAAGGGGCGCGGCGTAGGAAAAAATCATGATGGGTATCGGCGGATCGACAGCGGCAATTGAGCTCGCCAACTTGAATCGCTGGCCGGCGCCGGCGCCCTTGATCAAGCGCGAGGAGCATCTGCGCAGAATCGAACGGGCGCAACGCCTCATGCCGGACATCGGCGCCGATGCCGTGTTGGTCGGAGCAGGGGCCAGCCTGCGGTATTTCACCGGAGTCGCGTGGGGGGCGACCGAGCGGCTGGTGGCCGCAATGATCCCGAAGTCCGGTGGCCCGATCATCGTCTGTCCCGCATTTGAGTACGATTCGCTGCGCGCCAGCATTGCCATAGACGCAAAGATCCGCCTCTGGGAAGAGGATGAGAATCCCTTCGGCCTTATCAAGCAGTTGCTGGCGGAGCACGCTATTGAAACCCTGGCCCTCGATCCCGCCCTGCCTTTTTCGGTGTTTGACGGCATAAGAAACCAGGCGCTGACGCGCTCGTTGGTCAGCGGCACAGCGATCATCGACGGCTGTCGAATGATCAAGGCCGATTCCGAACTGGCATTGATGCGTCAAGCCAAAGCCATGACGCTGGAGGTGCAGCGTCGCGCAGCGCGCATTCTGGCGCCAGGCATCAAGGCCAGCGATGTCAGACATTTCATTGATTCGGCGCACCGGCAACTGGGAGGGACAGCGGC
>Ga0210388_10002081_pt1 | contig 15583 bp, 14 predicted proteins | sample IncBWC19OmetaG_FD_155485 | JGI IMG/M metagenome (GOLD analysis project Ga0210388, IMG submission 155485) | Forest soil microbial communities from Barre Woods Harvard Forest LTER site, Petersham, Massachusetts, United States - Inc-BW-C-19-O ...
CTGGCTGATCCCGCAGCTCAACGCCTCGGTGATCCGCATCGACTGGGCCGTCCCGCTGCAAAACGGCATCGTCACCGCGGCGGGACTTCCCGGACGCGCCAGCGCCGGGTTCCAGCAGACCTTCTGACCAGGCCCGGTACGAACCCGACGCCCTACAGCGGCTGAAAGACGAAGGGGAACGAGACCTCGACGTTTCTGCACGGCTTCACGAACCGCCACTTTTTGATGAGCGTCTGCAGGCAGGCAGGCGTGGACGACGCTTCCATCGTATTGGACTCGACGCCGACGTTACGGGTGGCGCCGTGGGCGTCGATGGTCCAGTGGATGACGACCTTGCCCGAGAGCTTCGGGTTCGTCTCGAGAGCCCGCTGGTGGCAGGCCTTCACCTGGGGCAGGTGCCGTTTGACGTACTCCGCAACTTCATGCGGGCCCATGTCCGCGCCGCGCGTAGGTTTCGGGTCATTGGGACTGCTCCATGCCGGCACTGTTTTCCCTGCATGTTCATGGACCCATTGGACGAGCTCTTGGGCCGCGGGTGACGGGTTGTAGACCACCAGATCGCCGCAGGTGCTTTCAGACCGAATGAGGAACGAAGAAGACGCGTGCCCATCAGGAGCTGACCAATAGCCCCAGATCTCAATCTTCGAGTCGTCCTTGCACCGGGCGGTCCCTTTCTCTTCCGTGCGGATCGCCCGACTTTCGTGAACGAGAGTCAGGAGGTGGTTGACCTCAGCCCGAGGAAGGGGCGGTCCCAGGGGGTGTGACAGGGCGAGAAGCGCAGCGAAGTCTCGGGGCCCCACCGAGCCACCCCCACGAGCCTCGGCCAACGGATCTCTGCACGACGCGACCGATGTCCGCGCGTCTTCCTCGCGCGACAACGAGTAACTGAAAAGCCGACCGAGCGAATCAACGAACCAAACGTCGTGTTCTCGGGAGAGCGATGGCTGGAACTCGTACGTGAGCACCAGACAAGCTTCGGTGTGAGCCACGCCGCACGGCCTCCTCAGATTCGGATTCGCCGCCACCGACGGCGGCGACGTCTTGCCGTCGTGTTCCGCGCCGACCGCTGATCCTTCTCCATCGGCCCAGAGCATGCCGAGCAGAATGGCAACGACTCGCATTGTCCTCTCTGCTCCCATGCGCGCCCGGAGAGAGCATATCTGTACAGCCAGCGCTTCCCAGCTTGTAGCCGCGGCTCCGTTCGTGCGGAACAGACACGAAATTGACCGTCCGCGCCGCGTACAAGACCCAGTCAAATGTCCGATAAGAAATATTCCGTCAACTAAATGCCAAACAAGAACGTATGGGTGCGCCGAGCTGTCCGCACCTGCCCTGGTCCCGGGATTGGCTGGCGAGCGTGTCAGGCGGCCGTGAGCACGCGCGGCCCGTCGTCGGTCACCGCGACCGTGTGCTCGACGTGCGCCGAGAGGCTCCCGTCGGCGGTGACGACCGTCCAGCCGTCGTGCAGCATCCGAACGTCGGCGCGGCCGGCGTTCAACATGGGCTCGATCGCCAGCACCATCCCGGGCCGGAGCCGAAGACCCGAGCCTTCGCGACCATGGTTCGGCACGCTCGGGGGCTCGTGCATGGCGCGGCCGATGCCGTGACCCACGAACTCGCGCACGACGGCGTAGCCGAGCTCCTCGGCGTGCCCTTGGATGGCGGCGCCCAGGTCGCCGAGCCGCGCGCCCGGGACGCAGGCGCGAATCGCACGCGCGAGGCATTCCTCGGTGGCCGAGATGACCGCGCGGGCCGGCGCGCTGATGATTCCGACGGCGACCGTGCGCGCCGCGTCCGCGCAGTAGCCGTCCTTGTAACAGGCGAAGTCGATCCCGACGCCGTCCCCCTCCCGCAACACCTGATGCCGGTCCGGGATGCCGTGAACGACCACCGCGTTCACCGACGTGCAGAGCACGGCCGGATACGGCGGCGCGCCGCCCGGAGCGTACCCGAGGAACGCCGAGGTCGCCTTCGCCCGCCGCAGCTCCCGCGCGGCGATCGTGTTCAGCTCCGCGGTGGTTACTCCGGGCACGCAGCCCGCCTCGACCGCGTCCAGCACGGCCCTCACGATGCGGCCCGCCACCCGCATCTTCGCCAGCTCCCGCTCGCTCTTGAGGACGATTCCCATGAGCCAATTGTACCCATCGATCGGGATGCCCGTCCGCGCATCGACGGACACGCCTCAACCTTGAGCGCCTGTACACCCGCCACCGACAGTGACCGGCGGTCCCCTCATTCGTCTCGAAACAACGAGGTCGCAGGTCGCAATTTCGAAGAAAGAGGTGCGTGCTTCGCGCGGGGGCCCTGTGCTACCCTAAAGACGTAGCCCGATGGATTTCGACGAGTTCGAGCAGCTGGTTCTAAAGGTGCTGTTTGAGACCGAGGTCCCGGTGACCGCGGCCCACGTCGCCTACCTTGGTCGGACCTCGGTCCGGACCGCGGAAAAGCACCTCGCCCGCATGGTCGAGCATGGCACCTTGAACGTGCGGACCAACGCCGCCGGCGTCGTCGAGTACGTCTATCCGGGACGCAAGCCGATCGCCACGCGCGTGGGCGGCGAGACCTCTTTGGGGCCGCCTCCCATCTCGACCGGCGATTCTTTCTTCCTGACGCTGCGCCCCCGCCCCAGCCCGGTCACGGCCGTCATGCTCTCGATGCTGATTCCGGGCGCCGGGCACATCTACGCCGGGCGCGCTGGCGCGGGCGTCGCCTGGATGGCGACGACGTTGATGGGCTATGCCTGCTGCTTCCTGCCCGGGCTGTTCTTGCACGGCCTCTGTCTGGTCAGCGCCGCGCAGACCCGCCGGCAGAACAGTTAGAGTCCGGGACCCTCGAGGGTCCCGCGCCCCGCGCGATGAGCTCGCGCCGGCCAAGCCGGCAAGCCGGTTCGGCCTCTGGTGATCTAGCTCGCGCGGGGCTCACCGGTGGCGGGCGCCTCGAGGCTCTCTTCTTTGCGCTTCTTCAGCTGGCGGAGCTCGTCGAGCGCGCGCTGGACGGCCGGCGCGCTGGCCGCCCCGCTCGCCTCGATGGCCGCCACCGCGCCCCCCACGACCTCGACGTCGGTGATCACCCGCTCGCGCACCGCCTCGTGCATCTCCCGGAAGGACGTGTAGAAATCTTGCAGCTCGTCCCCCTTGCGCAGCCCTGACGGCGCCGGGTTCATCCGGTTGTCGCGCACGCGCGCGAACAAGCTGGAGATCTTGTAAAGCGGCCCCACCACCTTGTGCGTGATGAGGATGCCGACCGCGCTGATCGACAGCACCAGCACGATCCCGAAGCCGATGATCCCCCACAGGACGATCCGGTCGCTGTTGGCGAACTGCCCCTGGAGCTCCTGCGCCGTCGCCGGGTCAGCGAGACCGGTGTACAGGATGATGCGCGAGATCTCGCGCGTCGCCTGGTACATCTTGAACCCGAGGCCGGCGGTCAGGAAGATCGCGACGACGACGATGGTGGCTGTGTAGCGGAGCTGCAGCCCGGCGTCGAGCAGGTAGTTCCGCATCTTGCGCTTGTACACAGGAGGCCGCGCCCCTGCTGCTTCGCTCGTGGTCATGACACCCTCCCGATCCACATGTGCTGCTTTTTCATTCTATCTATCCGCCTTGCGACTTGAAGAAATGTCCCAGGTCGTCAGCCAGCTGGCCGGCCGACGCCTCCAGGCAGTCACGCCGCGCGCTCTCCTTGTCGCGCGGCCGCGAGCCCGACTGCAGGCTGGCGCCCGCGTTGGTCCAGCTGATGATGCTCTTCGTGGGCCAGCGCGCCACCATGACCTTGACGTCACAGTTCGTCTCCGACGCCCCGCCCCCCAGCACGTCCTCGAGCCGGGTGATGTTGCCGTCGATGAAGAACCCCAGCATCCCGGTCTTGGCGAAGTTGTGTTGATCGTTGGCGCTCAGCGACAGCGTCACTGACGGCAGCTTGCCCAGCTCCTGCGCCAGGGCGTCGGCGATGATCTTGGAGGCGTCCGGCCCCGCCGACTTGACGCCCCCGGTGAACGGCCCGAACACGAGGTAGATCTTCGCGTGCTTGTTGCCGCCGCCGGAGAGCAGCGCGAGCGCGGCGGTGGCCTGCGACTTCACGAAGGCGTCGCTCTCCCGACGCAAGAGATCCCGCAGCGGCTCGGAAGCGGAGCCCTCCCCTATCTTGCCCAGCGACTGCGCGGCGATGCCCCGGACTGAATTGTTCTGGTCGGAGAGCGCCTTGATGAGTGAGGGCACGGCCGCGGATCCGCCGACCTTCCCCAGCGTCAACGCCGCGCTGACGCGCACCTTGTAGCTGGGATCCTCGACCACCGCCCGGCAGAGATCCTCGACGCTCACCCCCGCCCGCGCGCGGCCGGCGACCATCAGCAGGAGAGCGAGCGCGGCGGCGCCGATCAGCGTCCGCGGGGAGCGTCTGGCGATCCTCGACGCTCCGCGCATCGACGCTCCGGTCATCGACGCTCCGCGGCCGGGCCGCGTTTGGGGCGCGGGCCGCTGCGCTGCCAGCCGAGCTCGAACACGAAGGCGCACCCCTTCCCGCCTTCGACCTCCTCCACCCAGATCTTCCCCTCGTGAAGGTCGACCACCGCGTGGGCCAGCGCCAACCCGAGGCCGTACGTCGCCGAACCGTTGGCGCGCCCGCTGTACGGCTCGAAGATCCGTGCCCGCTCCGCCGCGGCCAGGGCAGGCCCCGGCGCCACCGCCCGGAAACGGACACCGGTGTCGGTCGCGCCGACCTCGATCGAGAGCGTCCCGCGGGTCGGAACGCGGCGGAGCGCCCCCATGCCGAGGTTCAGCATCGCCGCAGCGAGCAGCTCGCGATCGCCGTAGAGCGCCCGCTCGTTCTGGGGACGCAGCAGCACAAAACCCTTTTCGGCGATCGTCGCGTGGCGCCGCAGCTCGAGGGACACCTCGGCCGCCGTCTCCCCGAGAAACATCCGACCCTCGCGCGGCACCAGCTGGCCGGTCTCGTAGCGATCGTAGTCGATCACCGTCCGCATCGTCCCCTTGAGCCGTTCGAACACCCCCTCGGCGTCGGAGACGCTCTCGTCGAAGTCGTGGCGCCGCGGGTCATCGGTGGGCGGCGCGAACTTGGCGAGGTAGTCGACGTTCGCCGCCAGCGCCGCCACCTGCCCGGTGAGATCGTGGAGAAAGTGCGACAGCCAGTGCCGCCGCTCGACGATCTCCGTCTGCTGGGTCCGGTGGCTTCGCTCGGAGCGCCGGTGCAAGGCTCGCGTCCGCAAGAGCGCCCAGAGCCGAGCGCGCCGCTCCTGGACGTCGGTCGACGGCGCGAACACCGCATCGGCCCCCACCGCCAGCGCCCGCACGCGATAGCTCCGCAGGTCGTTGAGCGCGCAGACGATCACCGGCACGAAGTGCGTCCGCACGTTGTCCTTCAGCCGGGCGCAGAGATCGACGGCGCCCGACGGACGCACCCGATCGTCGACCAGCACCACGTCGGGCGGGTGCAGGAGCGCCTCCTCGAAGCCGGTGTCGGCGTCGTCGGCGGTGCGCACGGTCAGCCCCTGGGCGCGCAGGAAGGCGACCAACGGGCGCGCGATCGTCCGGTCTGGCGCGACGATCAACCCTTCGGCCTCGCTCGGCAGCGGAAGCTCGTTGCGGTGGGTGGTCCTCTCGTCGGCGAGCATGTCGGCTAGAGCCCCCGGCCATCATAGAGCAGCGTCGCATTTTGAGCCATCGCGGCGGCGCCAGACGCAGGGTCAGAATCCGAAGCGCACGCAAGGCATTGGCAACGATCGTCGCTGGCTGCGCGGCTGCTCGACAAGCGCTACGGGCATCGACAGGCAGCGGTCGGATCCCAACTCGAAACAGAGCAATATTTTCGCGAACACAACGTAACGCGGCATTTATCCTACATGTACGTTTTTTGACTTCATTTGACGACAATGTAAGCTATTGGCATGTCGATCATCGATTCCCCCTCCGGAGAGCGCACCACTGCCCCGTCCGACGAGTCGCTGGCCGATCAGCGCGCGCACCTGCGCTTCGACAAGATGTTCACCGTCCGGGTCGAGTCGCTGCTGTTCGGCGAGACCTACTGCATCGCCCGCAACGTTTCCGCCGGTGGAATCTTTCTCGAGCTGCCCGATCCGCTGCCGCTCGGCGCCTCGGTCCGCGTCTGCTTCCTCACCCCGGAGGGGACGGGCGAGGTGGTGGCGACCGGCGAGGTCAAGAACCACTACTTCATCAATTACACCCAGGGGGGCACCACCCGGGCGGTCGCCGGGATGGCGGTCCGGTTCACCTCGTTCGAGAACGAGAGCCACCACGTGCTCGCCGATTGCCTCAATCGGATGCGCATCCTGCACTGAGCTCCGCGCCCAGACGTCTACCAGGCGTCTCCTAGACTTCTACTAGGCTCTACTATTCTTCGGCCTGCGGGCGGACGATGATGGTGTCCGCGAGATCGACCGTCGCGCCCGGCTCGATCGGAATCTCCACCTCGCGCGGGCCGCTGATGATCGAGAGAACGCGCGTCCCCACCCGCACCGAGATCTCGTAGCGTCCCGGCAGGAGCGCCCCGACCGCGAAGGCGCCGTCGTGGTCGATCTCGCCCACGGCCTTGCGCGGCAGCGCCAGCGGCGACTGACCGAAGAGGACCGCCCGGGTGTCGGGATCGAGCGCCATCCCGCCGCGCGTGATGATTCGCCCTCGAACGCGCGCGCCTTTGTGGGAGAGCCGCAGCTCGATCCGCGCGTCGAGGTTGCCGTCGCTGATCTCGATCTTCTCCGGCGGGAAGACCAGCATCTCGCCCCTGCGCGCCCAGAGGTAGTAGGTCCCGGGCTCGAACCGATCCTGGGCAAATTTTCCGTCGCCGTCGACGGCCCAGATGATCGGCGAGCCGGCGTTTCCGAGGCCCGCCGAGGGGAGCGCGACGACGGTGGCGTTGGCCTGCCCTTCCCCGTCGGCGTCGAGGACGCGCCCTTCGATGACGGCGGTGCGAACCAGCTTGAATCCGATCCGGGTGGCGGGCGCCGTGACCCCCCACTTCAGCATCTGCGGCAGCCAGCCGAACTTCGAGGCGCGCAGGAAGTAGCGCTTCACGTCGAGCCCGGCGATCACGAACGACCCGTCGGGGAGACTCTGCGTCTCGCCGGCGTCGACCAGATCGTCCGGGCTGCGCACGGCGTTGATCGCCACCCCCCCGATCGGCTCCCCCGCCGTGCTGACCACACGACCGTGAATGGTCGACTCGGGCGCCAGACGAAAGTTGTGCAGCGTGGTCCCGGCCCGATCGATGTGCAGGTCGGCGATCTCCGTGGCCAAGCCGGCGTGGCTGACGCGGACCGAGTAGGTCCACGGTCCCGCGCGCAGGCGGAGGCGGAAGCTGCCGTCCTTGCCCGAGACCTCGTCGACGATGGCCGTCCCCTGAAACCAGACGCGGAGCTTTGCCCCCTCGACCCGTCGTCCGGCGTCGTCGGTGATCCGCCCCTGCACGAACGCCTCGGGGCGATCGGCGGTGTCGCGCCGGAAGATCTCGCGCCGGAACTCCTGCTCGGTCGGCAGCAGACAGCTCGGCACCGTCCGCCAGGGGACCGCGCACTCCGGCGTCAGCCGCGAGCAGAAATCGACGCAGTCGCCTGGATCCTTGGGATCGCAGAGCGAAGGCGGGATGGCGTCGGGCTCGACCAGCGGCGGCGTCGGTCCCCGCCCCTCACACCAGATGCAACCTTCGGAGCGCTCGACGCAGCGAACGTCGCGTGCATCGTTGAAGGACGTCGACGTGTTGGGCGTCGTGAACCGGCCGCGTGAGCGGCGGCAACCGGGCAGCGCAGCCACCGCCGCCACCAGCATGGCGCCGAGCAGGAGCCGTTGCGCGATTCGTCTTTTCGCCACCGCGCTCTCCGTGTAGATCGATGAGGCGTTTTACTCAAGAGCGCTCATGACCCCACCCCTTTTCATCGTGCTCGAAGGGATCGACGGCTCGGGCACCACCACGCAGCTCGGCCTGCTCGAACGCCATCTGCAAGGACGCGGGCGGCGGGTGCACGCCACGCGCGAGCCGAGCCAGGGCCCCATCGGCCGCCTGCTGCGGGAGATCTTGCTCGGCGGCCACAAGTCGCCCGCGGGCGTGCCGGTCGACGGGCTGGCCATGGCGCTGCTGTTCGCCGCCGATCGGCGGGACCACCTCTCGCGCGAGATCGACCCGGCGCTCGCCGCCGGCGCCGACGTCGTCTCTGACCGCTACTTGCTCTCTTCGCTGGCCTACCAGGCCCAGGAAGCGGAGCGCGACTGGGTCGCCGGCCTCGCGCGCGACCTGCGCGTTCCCGATCTGACCCTGCTCCTCGATCTGCCGGTGGAGGTGGCTGCCGCCCGCCGCCGCGCCGCCGGACGCCCCGACGAGCGCTACGACGCCGACGCCGTCCAGACGCGTGTGGCTGCGCGCTACCGAGAGCTCTGCGCCGGTGCTCCCCGGGCCGTGACGCTCGACGCCGGAAGAAGCGTCGCTGAGGTCGCCACGGCGATCGCGGCCGCGGTCGACCAACTGCTTTTCTAGTCCGGCCTGGGGCAGCCAGGCTTCGGGCTAGTGGTGCTTCTTGCCCTTGGCTTTTTTGGCGGCGTGCTTCTTGGCTGCAGAAGCGTGAGCCTTGGGAGACTGCTCATCGTCACCCGCAGCGGCAGGTGCGTCGGCCGCAGCAGCAGGGGCCGCCGCTGCGGCGGGCGGCGTCGGTGCGGCAGCGGCAGGGGCCGGCGCTGGAGGAGGAGGCGGGGGCGAAGTCGGCTGTGTAGGGACCTGGACGGGCGTCAGCGCGGCCGCGCTCTGCGCGACGTGCTTGCCGCGGAACGCCAGGTACATCCCGACCACCACCGCCAGCACCACCGCCACTGCGGCGATGACGATGACCGTCCGCTTGCCGCCGCCGATCTCCCCCATCATCTCTTCGGCGCTCATCCGATCGCCGGGGACGACGCCGCCGACGGCGGGAAGCCCGGCGCTGGTGGCGCCGGAGCGAAGCGAGTACTTCTTCCGATCGTCCACCGAGACCGTTCCGTCGTCGCGGTAACGCTCTTCGAGCGGCTTCGCCTCCACGGCTGCGACCACAGCCTCGGGCTCCGGCGCGGGGACCGGCGCGCCAGGGCCCGATTTGGCCCGCGAGGCGTCCAGCTTGGCGCGCGCATCGGCGACCATCTGATCGACGTCCCCCTGCTTGAACCACAGCGTCTCGCGGAAGGCCGCGGCGCCGGTGGCCTTGGCTGCGGCTGGCCCGCCCGCTCCTCCGGCCGCAGCTGCCGGCGCCGGGCCGACGGGAGGCGGCGTCGCCTGCGCCCCGCCGTCGAGATCGTGCTGTCCCGCGCCAGCCCCTGGAACGCCAGCGCCTGGAATGGCGGCACCTGGAATCTTTCCTGCTGCCGGCAGCGCCACCATCGTGGCCGCGATGGCCGCTCCGTGCGTGCGGCGCGGGCCCGGCCCTTCGGCGCCTGCGGGACGCGCGACGGGAGGGGGCGTCGCCTGTGAATCATTCGCCCCTCGCACCTCCGAGGCGACCATCGCGATCGGGGCCGTCGCGTTCGGTCCCGCCAAGCCCGGCGGGGGCGCCCCGGCGCCGTTGGCCTCGGCACGCGCGGCCAGCGCCTGGTTCACCAGCTTCTGGGCCTCGGGCGAGCCGCCCGCGAACATCATCGTCTTGGCGAAGCCGACGCCGCGCGCCGGATCGGCGGTCTGCGGCACGACCGCCATCATGCCCGCCACGTCGGTCAGGAACTGCCGGATCGTCAACGGGCGTCGGTTCGGACTCTTGTCCATCGCCTTGCCGACGACGCGATCGATCTCGGCGTTCAGGCCCTGCACGCGCAGGCTGGGGGGAATCGGCGCGCCCTTCATCACCTGCTCGAGAACGGCGGCTGCGGTCGCCCCTTCGACGGGCGGCTGACCGGTCAGCATGAACAGCAGAATGCCGCCCAGGCTGTAGGTGTTCGACCGCTGATCGACCAGCTTCCCTTCCGCCTGCTCGGGCGAGAGATATTCGGGAACACCGAACACCGTCTCGGTGACCGGGACGGGGGCCACGAAGTTGATCAGCTTGACCTGATCGTCCGCGCTGACCAGCACGTTCTTGGGGGCGAGGTCGTGGTGGACGACGCCGACCTTCTGCCCTTCGAGCAGCGCCTCGCCGATCTGTGCAGCGATCTTCTTGGCGCGCTCGAGCGGGAACGGTCCGGACGCCGCGACCACCTGGGCCAGCGTCTGCCCGTCGGCCAGCTCGCTGACGACGAACAGCTGTCCGTCAGGCTCCTTGCCGAAGTCGAGGATCTTGGCCAGCCGCGGGCTCTGCGCCCGCTGCAGCTGCTTGAGCTCGCGCTGGGAGCGTTCGACCACGGCGGGCGAGGTCAGCACCGCCCGGGTGACGCGCTTGTAGGCAACCGACGCCCCGGTCTGGAGGTCGCGGGCGCGGAAGACCTCACCGCTGCGGCTGCCGCCGATCTGCCCCTGCATCTCGTAGCGGGCACCCACACGGGGCGCCTCCGAGATGATCTCCAACCGGCGCGGGCCGTCAGGCGTCGCGCAGCTCTCTTGCGGACAAAAGTTGGAGTCTTCGGGATACTTGGTCTGGCAGTTCGGGCAGACTTTCATCCGGCTCTTGGCCTCACGACCTGGGGACGAGCAAGGGAAGTCGCCGATTCGTCGCGCGACGTCAAACCATAGTTAACGCACACTTCGTAGCCAAGATCAACAAATTGGCCAATAAGATGACCAATTTAATGGCCGACCTGCGCACTCTTTTGCGCGCTTTCATGCGCCACTGCCATCGGCCCCTTTTGAGGGGTCGGACCGACAGGTGCCCTAGTCTTTTCCGGGCGTGCCGAGGTCGGCGAAGAGCGCCTCGGCGGAGAGGGTCGAGCGCTTCGACTCCACTGCCTTGCGCTTCTTGCCCATGGTGGCGTGCTTGCGCACTCGGCGCTTCCAGGTTTTTCGCGTGTTCGAAGCCATCGCCGCGGGTTCTTATCACAGCCGGGTGGCCGAAACCACCCCTTGGATCGTTTCCAGGTTCCGAAGCACGGTCTTGAGCTGGTCGAGATGCCCGACCGTGACCTGGAAGGTGTTCACGGCGCGGCCGTCCTCGGAGGTCCGGCACCTCGCCTGCGAGATGTTGACCCCGTGCTCGGTGAAGGACTTGGAGATGGCGGCCAGCAGGCCCGGGCGATCGGAGCAGGTGACCTGAACCGCGACCGGGCGGACCGTCTTCGATTCGTCGTCCCAGCTGACGTCGACCCGGCGCAGCGGATCGAGATCGAGCGCCTTGCCGCACTCGCGGGTGTGGATGACCACGCCGTGGCCCCGGCTGATGAACCCGACGATGGAATCGCCCGGGACCGGGGTGCAGCACTTGGCGAACTTGACCAGGATGTCGGCCTCACCCTGGACCTTGATGCCGCCGATCGAGCGTTTGAGGACCGGGCGGCGCGCGGCGGCCGGGATCTCGGTGGTCGGTGCCGCCGGCGCCGTGGCGCCGTTGACGACGCGGTCGACGAGGACCGCGTCGGCGGCGTGACCTGGGCTCACCCGGCCGTAGCCGACCGCGACCAGCAGCTCGTCGGCGGTGCCGAGCCGCAGCCGCTGCGCCGCCGCCTCGAGCAACCCTTCGCGCTCCGCCGAGGCCAGCGAGGCGTCCTGCTTGCGCAGCTCGCGCCCCAGCAGATCGCGCCCCATCTGACGGCTGCGCTCGCGCTGCTCCATCCGGATGAAGTGGCGGATCTTGGTGCGGGCGCGGCTGGTGATGACGAACTTGAGCCAGTCCTTCGACGGCTTCTGGCTGGCGGAAGCGAGGATCTCCACGGTGTCGCCGTTGCGGAGCGCATAGCGCAAGGGAACGATGAGGCCGTTGACCCGCGCGCCCGAGCAGTGCTCGCCAACCTGCGAGTGAATGGCGTAGGCGAGATCGATCGGGGTCGAGCCCTTGGGGAGCGCCTTGACGTCCCCCTTGGGGGTGAAGACGAAGACCTCGTCCTGGAAGAGATCGATCTTCACCGTCTCGATGAACTCGGTCGGGTCCTTGAGATCGCGCTGCCACTCCATCAGCTGGCGCAGCCAGGCGAAGGCCTTGCCGTCGTCGGCGCCGGGCGTCTTCTGCTCCTTGTATTTCCAGTGCGCCGCGATCCCCTGCTCGGCGATCCGGTGCATCTCCTGCGTCCGGATCTGCACCTCCATCCGCTCGGCCCGCGGCCCGATGACCGTGGTGTGCAGCGACTGATAGAGATTGGGCTTGGGGAGCGCGATGAAGTCCTTGAAGCGCCCCGGCACCGGCGTCCAGTTGGAGTGGACCACGCCGAGCACGGCGTAGCAGTCGCGCACCGACTCGGTGAGCACGCGGAAGGCGAGCACGTCGTAGATCTGCTCCACGTCGCGGCCGGTCTTCTTCATCTTCTGGTAGATGGACCAGAGGTGCTTGGCGCGACCGTAGACCTGCGCCTTGATCTCCCCCTCCGCCAGCACCGTCTTCAGCCGCTCGACGACCTCGGTGATGTAGGACTCGCGCGAGCCGGCCGTCTCCGCCAGCCGCGCCACCAGCTGGCCGTGCTCGGCCGGGTCGAGGTACTGGAACGCCAGATCCTCGAGCTCGACCTTCATCCACTGGATCCCGAGCCGGTTGGCCAGCGGGGCGTAGATCTCCCGCGTCTCGCGCGAGATCCGCTCCTGCTTGTCGCGCGGCATGTGCGCCAGCGTCCGCATGTTGTCGACGCGGTCGGCGAGCTTGATCAGGATGACGCGAATGTCGCGCGCCATCGCCAGCAGCATCTTGCGGAAGTTCTCTGCCTGGCGCTCTTCGCGGGTGGTCCAGGGGATCTGGCCGAGCTTGGTCACCCCCTCGACGAGGAACTGGATCTCAGTGCCGAAGAGGCGGCCGATGTCCTCCGCGGTCGCGCTGGTGTCCTCGACGCAGTCATGCAGGAGGCCCGCGCAGACCGAGGGGACGTCGAGCCGCAGCTCCGAGATGATCCGCGCCACCCCGACCGGGTGGACCACGTACGGCTCGCCCGAGCGGCGCTTCTGGCCGGCGTGCCGCTCGGCGGCGAAGGCGAAGCTGCGTTCGATGAGGCTGGTGTCGGCCGCGGCGTCGTAGCCGCGCACCTGCGTGCAGATCTCTTGTACCTCGTTCATTGGCTGGGAGGCTGCCCCCTGGTCCGCGCCTCGCCGAGCAACGCGTGGCCGTAGTGCCCGCGCCGCGACCGTGCGCAGCGAGCCGCTACATATATGGATGACAGCTCCTTGAGCGCGGTTTCGAGGTTGTCGTTCACCACCAGGAAGTCGTACTCGGCGAAGTGCTCGAGCTCCCGCGTGGCGGTCACCAGACGGCGCTCGATCGCCGCCGGCGAATCGGTTGCCCGCCGCCGCAGCCGCCGCTCGAGCTCGGCCATCGAGGGCGGGAGGATGAAGACGAGCAGGCTCTCCTCCGGCCACTGGCGCCGGATCTGGGCCCCCCCCTGCCAGTCGACGTCGAACAGGTAGTCCTTGCCGTCCTCGAGCGCCCGGTTGACGGTGTGGATGGCGGTGCCGTAGCGGGCGCCGTGCACGACCGCCCACTCGGCGAACTCGTTCCGGTCGACCATCCGCGAAAACTCATCTTCAGTCACGAACTTGTAGTCGACGCCGTCGCGCTCGCCGGCCCGCGGCGCCCGCGTGGTGTAGGAGACCGAGAACTCGAGGCGCTCCTGCTCGGCCAGGAGGTGCGCCAGCGTGGTCTTGCCCGCCCCCGAAGGCGATGAAATCACGAGCAGGATGCCCTTGCGCGCTCCCAGCTCCTCGTCCGTCATCCGGGAAAGTCTATCATTACCGTCGAGAGCGGCCGAGTTTCGCCGAGCTCACTCGACGTTTTGCGCCTGCTCGCGCAGCTTTTCGAGCTCCGCCTTGGCGTCGATGACCACCGCCGCCATCTCGGCATCCTGGGCTTTGGAAGCGACCGTGTTCAGCTCGCGGCCGATTTCTTGAACCACGAAGTCGAGCTTTCGACCGACCGCGCCAGAGCTTTTCAGGATCTCCCCCAGGTGGCCGAGGTGGGTCTCGAGGCGGACCAGCTCCTCGGTGACATCCAGCCGCTCGGCCATCAGCGCCACCTCCTGTGCCAGGCGCCCCGGTTCGATGCCGGTCTGCCCCGCGAGCCGCTCGTGCAAGCGCTGGGCGAATTTTTCTGGCAACGTCGCCGCCCGCGCGCGCAAGGTCGCCGTGAGCTCGCCGAGGCGCGACCGCCGCGCGCCCAGATCGGCAGCCAACGCCGCCCCCTCCCGGGCCCGCATCGCCGTCAGCTCGTCGAGCGCCGCCTCCACCGCCGGACGCAGCACCTCCCACAGCGACTCGCCCGAGAGCGCGGCGCCGTGGCTGGCGCCAAGGTACGCGCCGACCGTCCCCAGGGTGACCGGCTCGGCGATCTTCAGCTCCTGCCGCAGCCGTTCGAGCACGCCGTAGAGCGCCCGGACCCGCGCCTCGTCGATCCCCGCCGAGGCGGCCGCCGACTCGTCGCGGATGAGAACGGTCACCGCGCCCCGCTCGATCGCGGCCCGCACCGCGCGGGCGATCTCGCTGTCGCAGAAGGCGTCCGATTCGCCGCTGCGGATCTTGAGGTCGAGGCCACGGTGATTGACGGAGCGGATCTCCACCCGCAGGCGGCGCTGGCCGGCGTCCACCGACCCGCGCCCGAAACCGGTCATGCTGAGGAGGCTCACCCCCTGGACTTATACCAGTCGATCGTGCGCCCGAGCCCCTCGGCGAACGAAATGCCCGCGGTGTAGCCGAGACGCGCCCGCGCCGCGGCGATGTCGGCCCAGGAGTGCTTGATGTCCCCGGCGCGCTCGTCCTCGTAGATCGCCGACAGCTTCTGCCCCAGGAAGTCGCCGATCAGCGCCACCACCCGGTTGAGGTCGGTGGCCTGCCCGCAGGCGACGTTGAAGACGCCGCCCGAGACCGCCCGCGCATCGGCGACGGCCGCCTTGAAGTTCGCCTCGATGATGTTGTCGATGTGGCAGAAGTCGCGCGACTGCGAGCCGTCGCCGAAGATGCGCGGCTGCTTCCCCGCCAGCGCCGCCGTGATGAACTTGGGGATCACCGCCGCGTACTCGGAGGCCGGATCCTGCCGCGGCCCGAACACGTTGAAGTAGCGCAGACAGACCGTCTCGACGCCGTAGGCGCGCGCGTAGATCTGCGCGTATTGCTCACCGGCCAGCTTCGACCCGCCATAGGGCGAGATCGGCGCCGGCGGCATGGTTTCGATCTTGGGAAGCTGCGGATCGTCGCCATAGGCGGCCGACGATGCCGCGTAGACCAGCCGGCGAATCCCCGCCCGGCGTGCCTGCTCCAGGACCCGGAGCGTGCCGGTGGCGTTGGCGGCGTGGTTCTCGAGCGGCTCCGCCATCGACTTCGGCACCGAGGGGATGGCCGCCTCGTGAAACACCAGCTCGACCCCCTCGACGGCGCGGGCCAACGCCCGATCGTCGAGGATGTCCCCCTCGACCAGCTCGACCCCGTCGGCGATGTCGGCGAGGTTCTCGCGCTTGCCGGACGAAAAGTTGTCGATCACGCGCACGCGATCACCGCGCGCGATGAGCGCCCGGGCCAGCGACGACCCGATGAACCCTGCCCCGCCGGTGAC
>Ga0210388_10002082_pt1 | contig 15581 bp, 10 predicted proteins | sample IncBWC19OmetaG_FD_155485 | JGI IMG/M metagenome (GOLD analysis project Ga0210388, IMG submission 155485) | Forest soil microbial communities from Barre Woods Harvard Forest LTER site, Petersham, Massachusetts, United States - Inc-BW-C-19-O ...
TGATGTTGGACATGTAGAAAACCAGCTTGTTGTCGTTCGTCGTGTCGGTGCGGTCGGCGGAGGGGCACAGGTGGCCGCGATTAAAAAGGTTCGTTCCCACGCCGTTGTAATCGTCGGTGCTGATGGGGTTGAAATTCGGCGGCAGGTTGGTGTCGGTGTAAAAGCTGGAGTTGCGTCCGCTGCCGCCCACATCGTCCGCCGTCAAGTCCCACGACGCCCAGACGGGTTCGCCGAGGTGGTCGCTGTAATCAATGGCCTCGACCGTGCGCTGGATGAGGTAGTGGTTGTGGTTGTTGGTATCAACGATGGCACCGGAGGGATTGCCGAGCTGCATCTGCAAGGTCGCGTCAATGTATGCCTGTGCTTGAAAAAGCAGGCATAGGTTGAAACCTCCGATCAAAAGGGTCGTTAAAAAAAACCGACGCATGAACGATATATGGTACGCCATTTGAGGATTTAGGCAAATGCGTTTAGTCGAATTGCCCCTGCCGGAGTGCGCCCGTCCCCGGGCGCTGCAATATTCAGACTGCTCTATGCTCCGGTCAATCCAACGACGGCATGGCTCGCCACGTTGCAGCGGCCGGGGACGGCCGCACTCCGCCGTCAATTTTGTAGGAGACGAGGTGACGAGTCTCATTATTTTAATTCCGAATTTGAAATGAGCCTCCTCACGTCGGCTGCTACTTTGTCGAGAATCTGTCATCGCTCGCGGCCAAATTCAAACAATGTACAGGCTGGCGCAAAGGTGCTTTTGAAAATAGCCCAGCCATTTATGGCTGGGTTTTGCGGTTTGGGATATTCCAAGTCCCGTCAGGGACGAAAGAATCTTTCGGATTGCCAGCACGCCCTGTCGTCCTCCGTCAAGTTTACTCCGCGCCTTTCCGGGAGGTTCCCTTGAAGGTCAAGGGCCAGGTGCCATTACAGATGCCTCCAAGAAACCATTTGATATTGCAGCAGAGTGCACGACATTTCTGCCAAGTGATGTCAGTCGCGGTAAAATGTTTTTTAGAAATACTTAATGAAACCACCTATGACTCTTTCGGATATTACGCGCCAAAATGTGGAAATGGTTGCCCGCATCGAGGCGGCGACGAATCAAAAGCGCACCGTCGGTCAACGCGTGGCCGACCGTTTTGCCGCCTTCATTGGCAGTTGGACCTTCATCATTCTGCAAAGCAGCTTGTCCGTTTTCTGGATCACTCTCAACGTGGTCGCGTGGTCACGCCACTGGGATTCCTATCCCTTCATTCTTTTGGATCTGTTGTTGACCTTTCAAGCGGCCTTGGCGGGACCGGTTCTGATGATGAGCCAAAACCGTCAAGCCCGGCTTAACGAACAGCGCAATCATCTCGATCTTCAAATCAATTTGCTGGCGGAACAGGAAAATACCGAAATCCTCGTTATGCTGCATAAAATATGCGAAAAGCTCGGTTTGGAAATTGATGGTGCCTCACCCGCTAGACCCTTGACCAATTTCACCGACCCGACCGCACTGGTCGAACAGATTCAGGAAGCCCATTTTGCCGAACACCTGCCCAAACCCAAAAGTTGAGTTCCTTGATTTGTATGCGAGGTGACCAGCGATGTACAAAAGTTTGCCTTTGAAAATAGCCCAGCCATTTATGGCTGGGTTCACAGGGTTTGGGATGGCCCAAGTCCCGTCCGGGACGAAAGATTCTTTCAAATTATCAGCATGTTCTGCCGTCCCTGACGGGACTCCGAAATTTAGCGGATGGATTACCCAGCACTAAAGTGCTGGGCTATTTTCGGGGATCATCTGAACACTTGTTTCCCGTGGAAAACCTACTTTTAAGGTGGAGGCTGCAATCCATGCAAGCGCCGTATTTGCCCGGGCGTCAGGAAATCCATTCCGACTTCAAATGAAGCATTCATCCAGCCGAAACCTTCGGTCGCGATGTACGTGAATTTCGTCCCCACGTTGCCATATTCCACGAACACTTCGTGCGAGCCGGTGACGACGTCGTATTTTTCGGGGATGGTGCCGTTGTAGTCATGCGCGTTTTTGGTGATGCAATAGAGCCAGCGGTAGGCGAGCCGTGCGGCATCGTCGTCCAACCCGTAATTTTTTAGACCCTGCCAGGCCAGCATCTGGTGCGGTGCCCAGCCGTATGGATAATCCCATTGCCGCAGGTCATGGCGACGGGCTGCTTCGACGGATTCCTTCGCCGTCGCCGCCAATCCTGCCGTATGTTCGAGTTTTTCGCAGGCGAAGGCGGTGACCTGTTTGGCGCGTTTCAATTCATCGGGATTGTTTGCATCAAACATTTTAGCCCACAACGGCCAGAGCCCCGTGGCGCTGATGTAGGTGGAACGCCTTTGATTCACGAAATCGTAATCGAAGAAGTACCCTCGTTGTTCGTCCCACATCAACGCCAGCATCGCAGCTTTGCGGGCGGCGGCGCGTTGCCGCCAGAATTTGGCGTCGTGAAATTGTCCGCCCAGCTCCGGCAGGTCGCCGCCGAACTCGGATTCGAGCAGGTCGGCGAAATCCGTTTCGTATTTGTAAAGCAGGGCGTTCAGGTCCACGGAAACGAAATCCGCCGTGCGGTCGTCAAACCGGTGCGTGGTGTCGTGGCCGGATTCGCGGACGGCGCGGTCGTGTTTGAAAAATTCGCGGAGCGAGAGACCGTCCACGGTCAGCCCGGCGTATTGGCCGCAATAAAGATATTCGTTAAGGAAACGGAACGGCGTGAGCGGCACATCGGGATCGGCGGATTTGATCTGCGCGAGCCAGGGCTGGATCTTTTCATCGTAAGCACCCGGTTCGACTTCGGGACACGGTCCCTCGCCTTCATCGTAGTAGCGGCTCAATTCGTAGGCGCCGATTTTCACGAGGCGGTCCTTGCCGAGCCAGATATTTTGGTATTCGGAGAGCGCGGTCTGCAAGGCGTCCGCCAGCCAGACCTTGTCGGTCTTGTCGCTTTTGTGCGCTTCGTAAACCGCGCGGATGATGCTGGTCAAAAATGGCGGTTGCGAGCGGGTAAGATAGTAAGTCCGGTTGGCGTTGGGGATTTTCCCGTAATACCGGACTTCGTAGAGGAGATTGTCCGCCATGCCGCGGGCGAGGTCGGCGCGTCCGTCCTTCAACAGACCGAGCACGATGAAATAACTGTCCCAGCAATAAAGTTCATTGAATCTTCCGCCGGGCACCACGTAGGGCACGCCGCAGACCGGCTCGCCGTTGGTGTTCAGTTCCAGTTTAAGGCTCAACAAGCCATGTGCGCCGTCGAGGTTGCGCACGAAGGCGCTGGTGATCTTCTCCGGCGGCGGGAGGACGACGACCTTGATGGCGGGCGAACGGTGCTGGCCGAGCTTGGAATTGGCGATGTCCTGAAAATATTTGATGGCCACGGTGTCCCCGGCGGGCACATACAGGTAATCGTAGCGGGCGGACGATTTGGGGTCGCGCACGACTTGGTCCAGGTGTTGCGCATCGATGCGGCGTGTCAGGGCGTTCCAGAAATAATCCTTGATGAACCGGTGCGTGCGATCCACCGGCGATTCATCGAGTTGAAGATTATCCATGCTGGTTTCCTGTATATGTTGGTCGTCCGCGCGCTTGAGTTCCTGCAACAGCACGGACATCTGGTAAAAGTTTGTGAGCGTGAGGACCGTTTGTCCATGTCCATCGTGAATGGCAAACGGGGTGGTGTGATCGCGAATGGTGATTTGCAGGTCGTTGTCCGTGTCTTCCTGCGCAATCAGCCGCCCGAGCGTATCGGCCACGGGAATGTTTTGTGCAAAAGCGGTTCCTGCGAAAATACCGAGAGTCACGAGGCCGCCGGCCAGTTTCTTCAGAAAATCTTTTCCAATACCAGCGTTCATAACTGTGGCAGATATTTGCAAGCTGCGAAAACCTTCCGCGAGGTTTTGGACTGCGGCAGTCCGCTGCCGCTTTTGCGTGGCCAGCCATGCGATGGGAAAGCGCCAGAGGGCTGATTTGTCGCGAAGCGACCATGGAAATTAGCCCGGCACAACGTGCCGGGTAGGTGCCCACAAACGTGTCGCGTCCTGAAAGGACGCTGGATTGCTGGTTTGATCAGGATTGCCAGCGTCCTTTCAGGACGCGTGGGTTCGCTTACGCTTCCAGACACTTCGTGTCTGGCTAATTTCCGTTGTCGCTCCGCGACCAAAATATGCGCTCTGCGCACCAATCTCAAAATCTTATACCCATTACAATGACGAAGAGGTATTTTCATTTTTCATTTCCCTGACGAAACGGGAGCGGCCGGTGCACTCGTCCATTCCCGCAGCATCCGGCGGACGGCGGCGGGGTTGACCAGAAAATACCGTGCCGCCGTCGTGGCCGCGCCGATGCGCACGGAGCAGGCGCTCGGCGGGAGCGCACGGAAAAGGTCCTCGTCCGTCCAGTCGTCACCGATGCCGATGATGAAATCCGGCGTGCGTCCGGCCAGCCATTCCTTGGCGGCGATGCCCTTGTTGACGCCGGAACTCCGCACCTCGATGACCTTGTTGCCTTCATACACCTGCACATCAATGTTGCGGGTGAAACCGGCCAGGTCATCCACCAATTCCTTGGCGCGCATCGAGGCCTGGTCCGGGTCGGCGCGGCGGTAGTGCCACGCGAGCGAAAATTCCTTTTCCTCCAGCAGCGCCCCGGGCAGGCGGTCCACGAATAATTGGAGGATCGGGCGGATGCCGTCCTTCCAGTCCGCCTTTACGTTTTTAAGCATTCGCCAGTCCGTGCCTTTCTCCCGCAGCCACACGCCGTGCTCGGCGATGAGCGAGATGGGTAATCTGCCGAACCATTCCATCAAGGAGATGCGCGGGCGGCCGCTGATGATCAAGACATCGTTTGCCGGATCATTGCCGAGGGTGGTGAGCATCTCGATCAGTTCCGCGTCCGGCTTGGCGACCTGGGGTTCGGAGGCAAAGGGCACCAGGGTGCCATCGTAATCCAGCAGCAAAGCGCGGCGCGGCGCGGCGCGGTATTGCTGGACGATGCTCGTGTACACCTTGCCGGTCAGGAGACGTCCCCGGCGGGCGGCCTCGGTCTTTTGCGTGGAGAACAGGGTTTGCATGAAGTCATCCGCCCAGCGGACGACGTTGTAACGGCGCAGACGTTCCTGCAGAAGCTGGTTGCGGCGGATCTGTTCCTCCACCGGCATCATCAGGGCTTGTTCCAGCGCCCTGGCGAAATCTTCGCGATGATACGGATTAATGATGAGCGCCTCGCCCATTTCCTTGGCGGCGCCGGCCATCTCGCTCAGGATCAGCACGCCGGTCTGGTCGGGGCGCGAGGCGATGAATTCCTTGGCGACGAGATTCATGCCATCGCGCAGCGGCGTGATCAGCGCCACATCGCACATCCGGTACAGCGGCACGATCTCCTCAAACGTCAGGTTGCGGAATTGATAGACCAGCGGTGCCCAATGCACGTTGCCATAATCGCCGACGATGCGCCCGACGGTCTGCTCCAGCTCCTGCTTCATCGCCTGATAACTGTCCACGCCGATGCGCGAGGGTGCCACCGAAACGACGAAGACCACCTTGCCGTGCCATTGCGGATTGTTTTTCAGGAACAATTCGTAGCCGCGCAGCCGGTTGATGAGGCCCTTGGTGTAATCCAGCCGGTCCACGGAGAAGATGACCTTCAGCCCGGCGCACTTCGCGCGCAGCTCATCCGCCGCCAAGGCGGTTTCCTTGGTGGCGGCGGCTTCGGCGAAGCGGTCGAATTCGACGCCCATCGGGAACGTGTCCGCCTTCACCGCCCGATCACGAAGGGCGAGGCTGCCGAGTTGGTGTTCATAGCCGGCTGTGCGCAAAACGGACGTGAGAAAATAACGGACGTAATCGTGCGTATGAAAACCGATGAGGCTGGAGCCGAGCATGCCTTCGATCATCTCCTCGCGCCAGGCCCGCGGCAGCATCCGGAAAATTTCCCAGCTCGGGAAGGGGATGTGCAGAAAAAAGCCGATGGGCATTTCCGGAAACTTTTCCCGGACGAGCTTCGGCAACAAGAGCAGATGATAATCGTGGATCCAAAGGACATCGTCCGGCTGCAACACCTTCAGCACGGCTTCGGCGAAGACCTGGTTAACGTGCTTGTATTCCTGCCAGCAATCCTCTTCGTATTGTGTGAGGGTGGAAAAATAATGGAACAGCGGCCAGATGGTCTTGTTGCAGAAACCGAGATAAAAGCGGTCCATGCTCTCTTCCGGCAGGAAGATCGGACTGCAATCATTTTTTGCGGCATAAGCGCGCACGGCCTCTTCGTGTTCCGGCGGCACGGTGGCTCCGGGCCACCCCATCCAGAGGAAATCCAGGCGCACCGACTCGCCCAGCGGCTTGCGGTCGAGATAACTCCACAGCCCGGTGGTCAGCCCGCCCGCGCTCGGCTTGAACTCCGGCGCGCCGTTCTTGAACGACACCGTGAACGGCAGGCGGTTGGAGACGATGATCAACCTCATGTAAAAGCTTTCGCCTGTGGCGGTAGGGATTGTCAAGCCATCGCGGAGTTTTATTTATTTTGCGGTTGGGGAAAAGGTGTGGCGGAGTGGTTTTTTTCTTGAAGGGCTGATGTAGTCGCCGACGTCAGTCGGCGCTAATTTTCAAATGGCGCGGACTAACGTCCACGACTACGGATAAAACGCGCACCTCACGCCGGCCCTCTTATGTCTTAAATTGGTGGGGCGAGCGTCCCCGCGTGCCGCTTAAACCCAAGGCTCACGTCGGCTCGCGAGGACGCTCGCCCCACCGGATTTCTTGAAATTAGAACACTTCCAACCCCAGACCGAATTTGACGGTTACGGTTTTCCTGATAGACTGTCCGGCCATTTATGAACCGTAATCCGCACATTGCCATCGTCGGCGCCACCGGCGCCGTCGGCATCGAGATGATCAAGACCCTGGAAAAGAGGAATTTTCCCGTGGGCAAACTGACGCTGCTCGCGTCGGCCCGTTCCACCGGCAAGAAATTGAAGTTCAAAGGCCAGGACATCACCGTGACGGAATTGACGAAGGATTCGTTCAAGGGCATCGACATCGCGTTGTTCAGCGCGGGCGGGAGCATCTCCAAGGAGTTCGCGCCGATCGCGGCCGCAGCCGGCTGCGTGGTGGTGGACAATTCAAGCGCGTTTCGCATGGACGAGTCCGTGCCGCTCGTGGTGCCGGAGATCAACGCCGCCGATGTGATGAACCACAAGGGCATCATCGCCAATCCGAATTGCACGACCGCCATCACCCTGATGGCGTTGTATCCGTTGCACCAGGCATTCGGCGTGAAACGCATTTTTGCCTCAAGCTACCAGGCGGTGTCGGGAACCGGCGCCAAGGCGCTGGAGGAACTCGAACGCCAGGTCAGCCAGATCGTGAACAAGCAGCCGGTGACGAAGGAGGTCTATCCGCACCAGATCGCCTTCAACGTGCTGCCGCACGTGGATTCATTTCTACCGACGGGCTATACCAAGGAGGAAATGAAGATGGAAAACGAAGGCCGCAAGATCATGCACCATCCGCATTTCCGCGCGAGCGTGACCTGCGTGCGCGTGCCCGTCTATCGGTCGCACTCGATCGCGGTGAGCGCGGAATTTGAGAAGCCGGTTTCCGTGGAGGCCGCGCGGGCGGTCCTGAAAAAGGCCCCCGGTCTGGATGTCGTGGACGAGCCGGAAAACAAAAAGTATCCGATGCCGCTGTTCACCTCGGAGAAATACAACTGCGAAGTCGGCCGCATCCGCCTGGATTGCGCGCTCGATAACGGCCTGTGTTTCTGGGTCTCCGGCGACCAATTGCTCAAGGGTGCGGCCTTGAACGCCGTGCAGATCGCCGAGGAATTGATAAAGTAACTATTAAGTTACACATTAAAGAAACCTTTGCCGCCGGCTTTCGTCTTTAGAAGGCTGGCGGCATTTTTTTGTCATTTCATGAGCAAACTCAAAGGGCGCGAGGCAGCGCAGGCGAGCAACATCTTCCAGTTTTCGCTGGCGGGACTGATCATTTTCAGCCTGACGCTGATCGGCGCTTCGGCCTTCATCGGCTACAAATTAACCGCGGTGAACCGGTCGACAATGGTGCGCGCGTTCGTCACGAACCCGAACGACAAGACGCAATCCGTCCACGAAGGCCCGTGGGGGGCGCTCGTCTCGCGTGACATCGAACTGGAGCGCCCGGTGGAATACCTGACCGAGGAAGTCGCCCATCCGCAGCCGGAGAAGTGGATATTCAACGGCCTGAACGCGGAGGCGGTGAAGGCGTTGTTCGCCCGCGACGGCCTTTCCGCGTCGCAAATCTCCGCTGCCTTCGCACCGGGATGTTATACCGAGACCGCCGCCGGCACGGAAATCACGCCCTCCGAACAATTTTTGCTGTCGCTCGACGACGATACGCGCGGGAAATTATGCGTCGCGCTGGCGGGTCTGGGCGTGAACCTGTATTTCGACTATCCCTACATTTTTCCCGGCAACGTCATCGACTCGATCTACAATGACAGCCGCGTGAACGCCGAGGACCTGGCGTTGTTGAAAAAGCTGACCTACCTGAACGGCGGCGTCCACCAGTTGAGCGACTATAATTTTCTGCTCACCAAAATCCCGACGGTCGAACGCCGTGTGGCGCTGGCGCGCTCGATGTCCCGCCAGTCCGCCGTGCTCGCCGGCCTGGTCATCAAGCCTGACACGGATATCGACAAGCTCGCATCCTACTGGGGTTCGCTGCCCACGGTCCGCTTCACCGACATCCGGCCGATGATGGAGGCGTTGAAGGCATTGCCGGACGGGGGAAATCTCAGTCTGTTTTATCTGTTGCCGAAATTCGCGCGCGACCGGCTTTACACCTTTCCGCTGCCGCCGCAGCCGGGCGAACCCACGATGGACTGCCACTGGAGCACGTTCAATTTTTGCAACGAGACGCCGGACAACCGTTTCAACGACCCGAATTTTGCCGTCCAATATATCCAAAAAAATTATTACCAGATCTCCGCGCCGTCCATCTGTGGCGACATCCTGTTGCTGATGAACGACAAAAATGAAGTAAAGCATTCCGCCGTCTATCTCGCGGACGACATCGTGTTCACGAAAAATGGAAACAACTACCGCCAGCCGTGGATGCTGATGCGGATACCCGACCTCCTGGCGACGTATCCGAACACCCCGCCGATGCGGGCCATTTACATGCGGCCCAAACAGGATTGAACGATAAACCTAAAAATGGCGGGACACGCACCTCCCCTGGAGTGTGGCCGTCCTCGGCCACTGCAGCGTCCAATTCACGAATGCTCTGAAATATTTGAGAGTCTTCGGTTGTGGTCTTATCGCAGCGCCCGAGGACGGGCGCACTCCACTCACCAATCCGCGTCTCTGTAATTGGTTCCGCCGACGCGGAGAGGGAGAAACGGTTTCAGCGTCCTGGCAATACAACGACTGTCAGCTGCTTGATGACTTGCGGGTTTTATAAGAACGGCCAGCGGTGTTCCTTCTCTCCCGCAGAGCGGGATCAGGATGAGGGGGAACGCGACGAAATGCCCCAAACATTTTGAAGACAAGCCTGGAAACGTGCTATTTCGCGCCCGCTTCCTTCATGTAGGCGCTGGAGATCCTGATATTCGCCGCCTTGGCGATGTCCATCACGCGCACGATCTGGCCCCACGGCGCGGATTTGTCCGCGCGTACCGCCAGCAAGGCGTCATGACCGCCGGCGCGGGCCTTTTCGGCGTCCAGGATCAGCCGGCCGCGCAACTGGTCGGGCGTCACCACATCGCCCGCCATGCCGTAACGCAGCGCACCGCTGGCCTCGATGCTGATGAGCAACGGCGGATTTTCATTCGTCCCGGATTTCAGCGCGGTGGTGGATTCCGGCAACGAGAGCCGCAACGCCGGCTGCTGCCGGAACGTCGTGGTGCAGATCAAAAAGATCAGCAGCACGATCAACACGTCGATGAGCGCGACGATGATGACGGCGGGCGCGGTGCGGCGTTTATGCTGGAGAAATTTCATTCGGGTTCGGACTTCTGGCGGCGGATGAATTCCGCGCACAAGGTTTCCATCTCCACGGCGAGCACCTCCACTTTTTTGGAGAAGTAACTCCACGCCACCAGCGCGGGGATGGAGATGAGCAGACCGATGAGCGTGGTCCGCAAAATCAAGCTGATGCCCTGCGCAAGTTTGGCGGCGTCATTCACGTTGGTCAGGCCGGTTTCCCCGATGCCGCCGAACACGGTCATCATGCCGAAGATGGTTCCGACCAATCCGAGCAAGGGGGCGATGCCGACGATGATCTCGAGCACCACCAGGCCGCGTTCGAGTTTCACGACCTCATGGCGCGCGGCGGTTTCAACGGCGGACTCGATATCGGCCTTCGGCCATTCGCTGTGGGCATCGGCGAGGAGCAGCAGCCGGCCGAGCGGGGACGGGTAGATCTCGCAATGCTTGCGGACGTTCTCGAATTCCTCCTCCTTGCGGCACACGGCCACGGCGGTGGCGAGGTGCGCGGGCACGACCGCGTTCCAGCGCAAAGCCCACGCGCGCCAGATGACCACGCCGAGGCCGGCGACGGAGGTAATGAACAACAACGAATAAACTAGATAGTCCATAAATTCAAAAAATAGACGGTCAATAATAGAAGAAGGTGAACGAAATATCCCGATAATTCGCGCCGATTTCACGGCGCATGTCGTCCGGCCATTTGGCGAACGGGGCGGCTTCCTGGATGGCCTCCTCGCAGACATAGCCCAGCAGCTGGCCGACATCGTTATCCATGATCTCCACCTCGGTGATGGTGCCGTCCGGCTGCAGCTTGAAATGCACGGTGACCCGGCCGGTGCGGTCTTCCGCGAACCGGTGGCTGTCGAGCAAATCATACCAGCGCGATGTGACCGCATTCACGATGGCAAGGTCGTATTCACCGAAGGCGGTGGACTTCACATCGAGCGAAGATTGCAATTGATGGCGCTGGACACCGCCGCTTTGCTTCATCGCCTGGCCGGGCAATTGTTGCTGGGCGCGCGCCTCCGCGAGCGTCCGCGGGCGTTGTGGTTGTGGCGGCGGCTGGGCGGGTTGCTCGGGAACTTGTTTCAATTCACGGTCACCGAGGTTCATTGGATCGGGTTTTTCCACCGGCTGCGGCGGTTTGGTTTCGGCGGTTTGCGGCTGCGGCGGGGGGGCGGCCGGCTGCAGCTTTTGCAGTTTCGGCACATCCTCGGTTTTGGGAGCCACCGTTTGCGTGCCGTTGATCTTGGGCTGGTTGGAATCCTGGTCGGCGTCCGGATTCGCGGCCCGCGAATTTTTGTTGGAGTAATACTTCGTTTGTTTTGGCGCCTCGGCTTCGATCTGGGAAACGTCCACGAAAATCACCGGCGGCTCGTCATTCCTTTTCGCCAGTTCCGCGGCGGCATTTTTCTTGATCGTCTTTTTGACGAGGGAGATGTCCGCGAGTTTTTTCCACCAGCCGAATTTTTTGCCGAGCTCGTAAACCGTCCCGCCGCCGAGATGGAGGAGCAGGGAAATCAATAGCGCAACGACCAGCGGGCTCGTAGCGAGCCGGCCGGGACGCAACGAATCGACTTCGGGGCGAGCCATAAAGAGGAATTTTGCCTTACCTGAGGGCTTCCGGCAACTGCGAGATTTGGGGGGCAGGGAGTTTTACAGAAAATTTTTAAACGCAGAGGCGCAGAGGAACGCAGAGAAAGGCTTTCTTTTCTATCGGCTTTCCCGGAGTGTGGCCGTCCCGGCCACTGCAACGTTCAATTCACGAGCGCCGTGAAATATTTGAGAGTCTTTGGTCGTTTTTATATTGCAGCGCCCGGGGACGGGCGCACTCCGGGGCGAGGATACGCCGGCGGTTCGGGGAGTGAGCGGTTACGCTTGCGGTTTGGGCGCGGTTTGCTTCCTCGCCCCGTCCCGCATGCGGGAGGGAGAGGCTTGAGGTGAGGGGCTTTAATTCAAAACTACGGTGAACGCAGGCGGTAGAAACGTCCCGGAAAATTCGTCGATTGCGGATCGCTGAAGTACGACGAGCTGCCGGTGAGCGTATTCGTCGCCACCGGTATCCAGACCGGATTGACCATGTTCGTGGCGGCCTCCACCACCACCACCTGGCCGCTCGACCAGTTGATGTTGAAGCCAAACTGGTTGGTCCGTACGCCAAAGCCCGCGTCGCAGTTCTGCACTCGTGGCGGCCAAAATGCGGTTGGCAGTCCGCTGCTGTTGGTGTTCCAGCCGGTTGTTCCCGGTAAATAGTAAACTATCGCCGTGTTTTGGATATTGAACGCCTCCCAGGCAATGGCCGGGGCGTTGCCTGCAAAATAAATTGCCGTCAGGTCCCCATCGGCGTTGAACGCCAGCGTTGCGATGCTCGTGACGCTGCCGGGAACCGTCAGGCTCGTCAGCCCAGGGCAGGCTTGAAAGGCGTAGTTGGCAATCTGCGTCACCCCATCCGGGATGGTGTAATCGCCGTCCCGGCCACCGGGATAGCAGAAAATTGTGGTTCCGCTGAGGTTGAATAAAACCCCGTCCACGCTGCTGTAATCAGGATTGTTTGCCGCCACATTGATCGCCAGCAGGTTGGGGCAGCCCACAAAGGCCTGTCCCGCGATGCTGGTGATGTTGCCGCCGAGGTTGACATTGGTCACGCTGGCGCAGCCGTTGAATGCCGCATATCCCAGCGAGATGACCGGCACGCCGTTGAGCGTATCCGGAATCGTCACCGTGCCATCAATGCCGATATATGACTTGATGGTGATCGCGCCGCCGAGGTTCGTGTACGTAAAGAGGACTGGCACCGCCGGGCGGCCGGCAAACATCGCTCCCCAGCCCGACGTTTTTGGAAAGTAAAAATTGGTTTCGACACCGTCGCCGCTGAACACCGTCAAATCCGCCGCAGGCGCACTTCCCTGGTAATAGACGCCCGACAGGCTCGTGCAGCCTTGAAACGCATCGTCCCCCAGGTTGGTGATGCCCGCCGGAATCTGGAGGTTGGCCAGGGCCGTGCAGCCGGAAAATTCCGAGCTGCTGATCGCGGTGATATTTCCGGACAGGGTCACCGTGGTCAGGGCGACGCAGTTGGAAAAGCTGCCGCTGCCGGCCGTGCTGTTGGGAATCGTGATGTTCGTCAGGCTGGTGCAACCGGCGAACGCCTCGTTCCCGAGGTTGGTGACGAGGTTGGGAAGTTTGATGCCGGTCAGGCCGTTGCAGTTCAGGAAGGCATTGCTGCCGATGCTTGTTACCGGCAGGCCGTTGATAGTGGCGGGCAGCACCACCGCCCCGCCAGCTCCAAGGTAGCCCGTGACGGTGATTGCCCCGTTGTTGTTGGTGTAGATCAACTGGTACAATACCTGTGGATTCCACTGCACGACCGGCAGTCCGTCCAGGCTCGCCTTCCGGCTGATTATCCCTTGCATGTAATAAAAGGTGGCATTCGGGTCGTTGTCGAAAATCGGCCCGGCGGCGGGGTAGGCATCAGCCGGCACATCGCCCTGGAAATAGACGGCCAGCAGGTTGGTGCAACTTATGAACGACGGCCACGCAAAGTTGGTGATGCTGGCGGGAATCGTGACACTGGTGAGGTTCGTACATCGGTAAAACGCCAGCGACCCGAGGCTGCCAACCGGCAGGCCATTGATGGTGGCGGGAAGTACCGCCGCCCCTCCCGTTCCGAGGTAACTGGTGATTTTGATCGCGCCGTTGTTCGTGGTGTAAGTCAATTGGGACAATATCTGCGGATCCCACTGGACGACCGGCAACCCGTCCAAGGTCGCGTTCAGGTTGGTCGCCCCAGGCAGGTAATAGAGGGTGGCCTCCGGGTCATTGTAGAAAATCCCCGGTGCAAAGGGGTAGTCATCAACCGGCACATTGCCCTGGAAATAGACGGCCAGAAGGTTGGTGCAGTTAAAAAACGGCGACAATTCAAAATTGGTGATGCTGGCGGGAATCGTGACGCCGACAAGACTTTCACATCGGTTGAATGCCAGCGGCCCGAGGCTGACCACCGGCAGGCCGTTGGTCAGGGCCGGGATCGTCACGGCGTTGTCAGAACCCGTGTAGCTGGTGATCGTGATCGCGCCATTATTGGTCGTGAACGTAAATTGGGCCTCCACGGCAACGGTTTGAATCAGGAGCAGAAAAAATAACAGGGCCATGGCGCGGACGGATCGGATTCGTCCGTTGCCACGCGATTTAGATGGTTGGAATGTTTCCATCTTGGTGGGGTAATGGTTAATACTAAAACAGGCTGTGCCAGTCAAGAATGCCGGGTGCAGGGGAGAGGATTGACCTTTTTCAAAACGACGACCGTCCGGTAACACCGTTGTCTCGCACCAAATCACCTGTTGGATAGGAACGATGCAGTTGAAGTTTTGGGAGCACAGCCGCCCCGGCTGTTGTTCGGTGCGCCCTCGCGCCGAACCCGGGCGGTGGGAGGCGCACCAAACGGTTCGATGTTCGCGCGTGCAATTGTGGGTCGCGAGGGCGCGACCCACTGCGCCCGGGGCGGACGCGCTCCCTTTTTAACTGAATCGTTACGGTTGGAAGAGGGAGAAAGCCCGTTTCCGGCCTTGCGGTTTTCGTGCGGTTGCGGTTTCATCGCGCCATGCCGAAGGTCCTGCTTTCCACCATCGTTTCACACTGCGATAAAACCCTCCGCACCGCCGAAACCGGCGATTACGACGGCGCGGCCAACGGGTTGCAGGTCGAAAACGCGACCGGCCAGGTCACCAAAATCGCCGCCACGGTGGACGCCAGCTTGGCAACGGTGAAACTGGCCGTCGCCGCCAAGGCCGATCTGCTCATCGTGCATCACGGATTGTTCTGGAATAAATCGCATCCTTGGACGGGGAAGAAATTTGAATTGTTCAAGCTGTGCGCCGATAACAACCTGGCGGTGTACAGTTCGCATCTGCCGCTGGATGCACATCCCAAGCTCGGCAACAACGCGCAGCTTTGCGCGGCGCTCGGCTTGAAAAACCTGAAACCGTTTTTTGCCAGCCACGGCCAGACCATCGGCTTTATGTCGTGTCTTAAGGCGCGCCAAAAAATTTCCCGGGCCGACCTCACCAAAAAGATCGAACGCGCAACGGGGTCAAAACCGAAATTGCTGCCCGGCGGACGCGAGCTGTGCGAAAAGATCGGGGTGGTCACCGGCGGCGCGGGCGGCGAGCTGAAGCTCGCGGCGGCGGCGGGCGTGGACACCTTCATCACCGGCGAAGGACCGCACTGGACCTTTGCGCTGGCGGAGGAACTGGGGTTGAACGTCTTTTACGCCGGCCATTACGCGACGGAAACGTTCGGCGTGAAGGCGCTGGCAGCGGAACTTTCCAGGAAATACCGGCTGCCATGGGAATTTTTGGATCATCCGTCAGGATTATAAAAGCTGGATTTAAACGCAGAGACGCAGAGACGCGGAGCAGGGCACTTTCGAGTTCAAAACCTTCAACATTCAACCTTGATTTGGTTTGATTTACCTTGATTCAGCCTGATTCCGCGCGATTTGGTAGCAACGGTTTGGGGTTGCTTCAGATTGACGGAGTCGAGGCAGGGGTAAAAGATACCCCTGAACATGAAAGACCTGAGTCCGAAAGAAGAACGACGTAAATACAGTGAGAGCTTCAAACG
>Ga0210388_10002084_pt1 | contig 15576 bp, 15 predicted proteins | sample IncBWC19OmetaG_FD_155485 | JGI IMG/M metagenome (GOLD analysis project Ga0210388, IMG submission 155485) | Forest soil microbial communities from Barre Woods Harvard Forest LTER site, Petersham, Massachusetts, United States - Inc-BW-C-19-O ...
GAGACCAGTTCGGGGCGATGGCCGTTTTTCGCCAGCCAACGGGCGAGTTTGCCGGTCGAGGTGGTTTTGCCCGAACCCTGCAACCCGACGATCAGGAAAACGCTGGGCGGTTCGTTCGCGAAGCGGAGCTTGGATTCGTGGCTGCCGAGGACTTTGATCAGTTCCTCATGGATGATTCCGATGACTTGTTGCGAAGGCGAGAGGGAGGAAAGAACTTCCTGCCCCATGGCCCGCGTTTTGACGCTTTCGATGAGCTGTTTGACGACTTTGAAATTAACGTCCGCTTCGAGGAGGGCCACGCGCACTTCGCGCAGAGCGGTCTCCATGTTTTCGTCGGTGAGGCGTCCTTCGCCGCGCAGGTTCTTGAAGACACGCTGCAGTTTGTCGGACAGGTTATCGAACATTTGCTGGTTTCAGGAGGACAAGCAGGCGGATTTGTCTATTCATTGTACAAGAAAGGCTACCGTGCCCCGCCTGCACCCATCTCATATCGCAACAATCACGTGATCGTGGCGACCTTATATTTCCGTATGTTCACATCGCTGGTCGCAAGAACCATACCTTCCACGTGTGCCTGCGCGATCAGCAGCCGATCAAATGGATCGCGATGCAAAAGCGGAAGGTCGAGCAGTTCGGGAATGTGAGCGGGGAGCAGCGGAAGAACCGGCCAGACGGCGCCGCTGAGAATACGGGAAAGCACGTCTGCGATCGGAACATCGAACGACAACTTTCCACTTTGCCCCTTGATTGCGATCTCCCAGGCGCTCACGACGCTGACACGAACGTCAGCCGCCGGAGAGGTAAGCGCCGATCTTATGCGCCGCGTCAGCTGAGGAGCGTCGCCCAGCGCCCAAATGAGAACATTCGTATCCAGCAGGATCGGCCGCGTCACAAGTACGGTTCAAACTCTGCCGGTAGTTCGTCGAAGTCATCCGCCATGTGGATCTTGCCTGCGAACGCGCCCAACATGCTGCTGGAGTCAGGACTCTGCAACCGGGTCAGGCGAACCAAGGGCTTGCCGTTCTTCGCGATCAGGATTTCTTCGCCCGCAGCGGCCCGCTTGACCAGCCTCGAAAGGCTGCTCTTCGCATCATGCATGTTTACAACAGTGGGCATTTCAATCCCACGTTAGCCCACTTTTCGGGCTAATGTCAATTCCGTTCTCAGTTCGTAGGCGCGAAGTAGCCCTTCCGCCAGTGCGCCTGCAGCTTGGGCAGCCCGCGTGGGGGAACCAGCTTGACCGTGATTTTATGGTACTTGCCGTCGCGATCCTGATCTTGCGGGGTATACCCCAACACGTACCGGTTGCGCAACTCAATGCCAATTTTTTCCGCAATATCCGCCAATCCGTTTCCGCGCCCCACGTAGAACATGTGGGCGCCGCTCGTTTCGGAAATCCCGGTCATCATCTCGATACCCGAGGCTGAATCGGGGTTGAATTCTCCCGTAAACGCCACAGTGTAGATCAGGACGTCACTTTCCTTCACTACCTTCTTGATCTCGCCGGGTGAATAGCGGCTGTTGTTCTCCCCACCGTCTGAAATCAGCACCAGCGCCTTCTTCGACTTCTTCGACTTGTGGATCTCGTGGATTCCCATGAACAACCCGTCGATCAAAGCCGTGGATCCCTCGGCCTTCGTCATCGCGACCTCCAGGCCGATCTCGCTGGTATTCGAGGAAAGCGGGATCACCAGACGGGGCCTGTTGTCGAATTCCACCAGAAAGAACTCGTCTTCGGGATTGGACATCTTCAGGAACTCAGACGCCGCCGCGCGCCCGCCGGGCAGGGTCCCCTTCATGCTGCCGCTGGTATCAAAGACAAAACCGAGGGCAATCGGCTCGTCGTCGCTCGAAAAGGACGTGATCGGCTGCTCCACGCCATTGTCGAAAACCCGGAAGTTGTCCTTTTCAAAGCCAGTTACGGGGCGGTTGAACTCATCGTTCACGGTAGTAGGCACGAGGACGAGGTTGGTATCCACCCGAAGGTTGGCGCTGGGCATGGCCGGTTCCTTCGTTTCCGGCTTCCGCCGGGGCTGGATCGTACTCTGACCGTGGAGCAGAAGTGTGACAGCGCACAGCCCCAGGATTCCCAAGGATACCCCTCTGCTACACTTTTCCATATGTCCCCACGTTAACCCTTATCCGCTCCAAAAATCTCGGCCCGCGCCCAGCGTAGCTGGTTTTAGCATCCCGGAAAACCAGAAAGGCCGTTCGACTTAGAAATTTACCAAGGAGAACGACATTACATGAAGCGCTTTTTTTCATCCGGTTTGATTTTTGCAGGAGTTCTGGGAATTGCGGCTGGCAGTGTCCAGACCGATCAGGACGTCACGAAAAATCGCAAAAAGTTCGATCTGCGTGAGGCAATCCTCCGCAAGTTCTTGAAAGAACAGCATTGCCCCGATCAGGAATATGCTGAAGTGTTTATATCCGAAGCCGATATACACGGGCTCGACTGGCGTCTGCTTCCCAGTCTGGCGCTGGTGGAATCGGGCGGCGGCCGTACGGCCAGAGGCAATAACCTCTTCGGCTGGGCCAATGGGAAGAGCACGTTCACCAGCATCGGCGAAGCCATTCACCACGTGGCCCGGGCGTTGTCTTATGGCCAGGCGTATCGGGGTAAAGACCTCGACGGCAAACTGATGACATTCAATCACGGACCCGACTACCGCGCCATGGTGCAGGACATCATGAACCAGATCGCGCCCCGGCCCCGGTTGGAAGCGACCGACTAACGGTGCGGCTGTGTGCCGCGGGCGTTCGGACCCGGTTTGACAACCTCAAGTCACCCTCTCTATAGTTGATAAGATCCTGCTTTATTTGCGTCTGGCAGAAAAACCTGGGGAGCCTGACGAGTGACGGAGATTGATATGGCTGGACCATCCGAACCGCCTGTCATCGGAACGCCTCTAAACGAACCGGCTGCCGCGGATCCCACTGCCACCACGGTTGACCCGGAAGAGTATCAGCACCTCCTCGAGGATTACAGCCACCTCGCGCCTCCTTCCCGTCACGAAGTCCTTGAGGGTCGCGTACTCAAGATCTCCGGGAACGATGTTTTCATCGACGTCGGCCATAAATCAGACGGGGTCGCTCCGCTGGCGCAATTTACCGATGCCGCCGGGCAAGTCACGATTCGCGCCGGAGACGTGGTCGACGTCATGGTCGAGAGCGGCCAGACTTCCGAAGGCTACGTGCATTTGTCCCACGAACGAGCGGCACGGCTCAAGGTCTGGGACAACCTCGAAAAAGCGCTGCAGGAGCAACTGACCATCTCCGGACTGGTGATCGAGCGTGTGAAAGGCGGGCTTTCCGTCGATGTGGGCGTGCGGGCGTTTATGCCCGGATCGCAGGTCGATGTGCGGCCCATGCGCAACGTGGAGCAGTTCACGGGGCAAAACATTCCGGTGAAGGTCGTCAAGCTTAACCGGAAGCGCGGGAACGTGGTGGTATCGCGCAAGCTTGCCATTCAGGAAGAGGTGAACGCGCGAAAGACAATTACCATCGAAGCCCTGCACGAAGGGGCCGTTGTGACCGGCGTAGTGAAGAATCTGACCGATTATGGCGCGTTCGTCGATCTCGGTGGAATCGATGGCCTGCTGCACGTCACCGATATCTCTTATGGGCGCATCGCGCATCCCGCCGAGGTTCTGCATGTCGGCGATGAGATAACGGTGCAGGTGCTGAAGTTCGACCCTTCGCGCGAACGCGTTTCGCTTGGGGTGAAGCAGTTACTGCCCGACCCGTGGGACGGCGTTGTGGCCCGGTTTCCGCCGGGTACCCGCGTAATGGGGCGAGTGGTCAGCGTGACGGATTACGGCGCCTTTGTCGAGATCGATACCGGCGTGGAAGGGCTGATCCATATCAGCGAGATGACCTGGTCGCGACGGATGAAGCATCCATCCAAGCTGGTGCATCCCGGCGATCAGGTTGAGAGCGTGGTCCTGGAAGTGAATACGAAGGACCGGCGGATTTCCCTTGGTTTGAAGCAATTGGAGGCAAATCCGTGGACAACGGTTGAGCAGCGCTATAGCGTCGGCTCGGTGGTGGAAGGCCGGGTCAGAAACATGACCGAGTTCGGTGCTTTCATTGAAATCGAAGAAGGAATCGACGGGCTGGTGCATATTTCCGACCTCTCGTGGACTAAAAGAGTGAAGCATCCGAGCGAGGTATTGCGGAAGGGTTCGACGGTTCAGGCGGTGATTCTCGCGATCGACGCGAATCATAAACGGCTCTCGCTTGGAGTCAAACAGCTGCAACCGGATGCGTGGGAGACCTTTTTCCAGCAACACAACGTGAACGATACGGTAGCGGGTAAGGTGCTGCGGTTGGCCGGGTTCGGGGCCTTCGTTGAGTTGGTGGAAGGGGTGGAAGGGCTGTGCCATTTTTCGGAGGTGCCCGGCTGGGGAGGGCGGAAATCAGACCCTGCGCCGCTCAGCCCTGGTCAGGAAATGGACTTTAAAATCATCAAGATGAATGAGGCTGAGAGGAAAATCGGGCTTAGTCTGAAGGCGTTCGTGGAGGCAGAGGAGCGGGGGCGGTTGGACGAATATCAGAAGCGGGCTGCGGCTGCGAGTTCGAGTCTTGAGGATTTTCTTCCGCGCCGCGAGCGACATTAAGCGTGCGGCGAATTGCAAATTTCGCGCTTTCAGGCGATACTCTTATTTCCTCTAATTGCTTCATCCTGCGGAGTTTGGCACAATAAGGTGGAAGATGACGAAAGCCGATCTGATTGAAGAGGTTTCGCGAGTGGTCGAGATGACGCGGAAGGAATCCGAAGTCATCGTGGAAGCGATCTTCGACAGTATCGTGCGCTCTCTTCGTGGCGGCGACAAGATCGAGATTCGTGGATTCGGCAGTTTCCGAACTCGCCAGCGGCAATCTCGTGTTGGCCGGAATCCGAAGACCGGTACCCGCGTTGAAGTGCCGGCGAAGAAGATTCCTTACTTCAAACCGAGCAAAGAGTTGAAGGATGTGGTGAACGTCGGCAATAAGGCTGGCGACTCCGCAGCCTCCTCGGACGAAGCTTCTCCGCTCTGATTTGGACTATCTCTGGAGTCCGTGGCGTTATCCCTATCTGACCGGGGACAAGCCTGAAGGTTGTATTTTCTGTTTGATGGCGGCCGACGCGCGCGATGAAGAAACGCTGATCGTCTTCCGCGGCGAACACAATTTCGTAGTCCTGAACCGCTTCCCCTATACCAGCGGACATCTGATGATCGTGCCCTACCGGCATGTGGCCGATCTCGCCGGACTCACCGACGACGCGGCGAACGAGTTGATCGCTCTGACACGCGCCGCCGAGCGCCACATTCGCTGGCTCTATCATCCGGATGGCCTGAACCTCGGAATGAATATTGGAGAAAGCGCGGGCGCCGGGGTTGCCGGGCACATTCACATGCACGTGCTGCCTCGCTGGACGGGCGACGCCAATTTCCTCTCAACCGTGGGCCAGACCCGGGTGCTGCCCGAGGAACTGGCGGTGACCTGGAAACGCGTCAGAGACGCATTCGCAACATAACCGGAACTAATTTCCGGCCGCTGGTCAATGCAGTTTATGACGGCGGCGATTTACCCTGGTACCGACCTCGATACTCAGTTGATGATCCGCGCGCAGGCGGACGACGCCTCGAGTTTCGGCGAACTGCTCGAGCGCAACCGGAACGTGGTGGTCAACTACCTGTCGCGTATGGTGACCAACCGAGCGATCGCGGAAGAACTTGCGCAGGACGTTTTCGTCCGTATTTATCGCTCCCGCCAGACCTATGAGCCCACGGCGAAATTTTCCACGTGGCTTTATCGCATTACGACGAACGTGGCGTTGAATCACTTCCGTGACGAGAAACGGTCTCAAAACGACGTGAGCCTCGATGTGGAGGATGCCGCCCACGCGCGCAGGACTGCACTGGATCAGGCGCCGCTGATTGAGGATCGATTGGTACGCGAAGTGGTCAGAGAGCAGATCCGGCGCGCCGTGCGTTCCCTGCCCGCCAAACAGCGCGCGGCGATCATCATGCATAAGTACGAAGAGATGGACTACGTGCAGATCGCGAAGGTGCTCGGCTGCACGCCCTCCGCGGTCAAGGCGCTGATGTTCCGCGCTTACGAGACGCTTCGGATGCGTCTGCGGTCGCTGCAGACTACGGCTGTTTGAGCCGGATTCTGAGCGAACCGGCGGCCCCGGTCGCCCGATCCTGCGCGACAATTCTGAGCGTGTCTCGCACCGTGCCGGGGCGGCCATCGGCCGCAATCGAATCACTCACGACGATTCCCTTTTCGAGAGCCGCGGCCAGTTCTCCATCGGGGATTTCCAGCTTCCTTGTGATGGTGCGCGCGGTGTGCGTGCCCTCGACGAGGAACGTGACGTCGATGGCGCCCACCCACGTGTCGTTCTGCTTCTCCAAATGGACGTCGTGGAGGTCTACGGTTACCTGCACGTGATCCGGCGTGGTTTCGGTGACCAGTTCCAGTTGCGTCGCGTCGAACGGGTCGTTCAGCAGCGCTTCGCGTGTGGGCGCTTCATTCGCAGTTGCCACCGCTCCGGAGGCGAGGTAACTGCTGCGATACCGCACGCTGACGCCGCGCCGGTCCACCGCCACTTTCAGATCGTGCCAGCTCCCGTCCTTGCTTTCCTGCGCGGGATAGAAACCGAGCGTGTAGGTTAGTTCGCCGTCATCCAACGCGGTCTGGATCGAATCCTCGATGGCGTTGCTCTTGTTGAAGAACACCAGGCCACCGGTTAGGTCCGCAAACATGCTCTCTGTGTTCAGGCCGCGCGGACTCGGGGATTCCCCCCGGCCCATCTGCATCCGGAGCTGCCGCGGAGAGGCCGGCCCGCCAACCTCGGCATTGGGCACCGCGGTGAGCCCCTGCAAAGCGCCAATCAGGGCACGCGCATCCACCGGGTAGAGCGCGATATTCGCCTCGTTGAGCGCGCGGGCAGCCTGTTCCACGTCCGGCCTGAAGTCGACGCCTTCGAGGAAGAGCGGGAAAGCGGTGGTAATCCAGATCAGATTCTTGCGGCCAGGCACATTCGCCATGTGCCGGGCGATGGTCGTCATGACGCGTTTGGTAACGGCAACCTGCTCCATCACGGTTTCGGTATTGAACGCCTGAGCCGCATGATCTGACATCCCCGTTGTGTCCTGGGTTCGGTAGTTCGGATCCATCGCCTTCAGAGTGTTTGCCGCCCTGAGCAGCAGTTCGCGATCGTCTGTGAGTTCCTGCACCGGATGGAGTTCGCCATCCTTGCCGAACGAATAGATAGCGAACCGGTCCCTGTTTCGGGTCGTGCGCACGAAGGTTTTGATTCGCTGAATGGCGAAGGCCTGAGTATCCTGCGCCGTGTTCTTCTGATCGACCAGCAGGATGGTTGCCCGCGACAGGAACGGGCCGTCGCGCTCCAGCCGGTTCGAAATCGCGCCTGCGAAAAGGGGTGTGAGAGCCGGCTCGGACGCCGATCGCGCGATGCGGGACGATCTTATGGAAAAGAACGCTATGTTTTGTTGTTTCCCGTTATCAAGCAGCGTGAAATTCTCCTTGGTTAACCCGGTGGCGGGCGCACCCTTGCTCCGCGCGACAACATCAACCTCCACGAGCTTCGTACCTGCGCGAAAGGTTGGAGTTGGACCCTGTAGAGCGGACGCTGCGGCGGAAATCAGGAAGAGAACGGCAATTCTCATGGCACGATTTCAGACAACGGAATGGTGAGCGTTCCGATTTTTCCCGAAGCAGGATTTCCTACGAGCACCTTAAGTTCAGTGGCCTTCGCGGGGATCGGGAGTTCGCTGCGATACGGAGCGGCGCTTTGCAACATCGATTGATAGGTCTCGGGCCGCATATTGAAGGTGACGGTTTGCGCGGACGGAGCGCCCGCGGGCGATCCATCGGCGGTGATAAAACGCGATACGAGTTCCACCTTGCCCTTCCACAGTCCCTGGCTCAACTCGAGATCCAGACTGGATACGTCCAGCGAAACCGATAAATCCACCTTATCGCCTATGCGCCTGGCGCGTGCCGTCATGGGGATTACCGTTGCGTCCACCGGGCGATTCAGGGCCAGCACCAGATCATCCACCGGATTGGCGGAAGCGGGTGGCTGCGGCCTCAACTCATAGCTCATCCGGTAGCGCAAGGTCACACCAGGTCGGCTGACTCGTACGGCGAGCTGGTGCACTGGCGCGTTGCTGTCCTGGGTGGGCGGATAGAAACCCAGCGTGTAGCTGACGCGGCCGTCGCGCAAAGCCTCGCGGATGCCGACGGCGACGTCGTCGCGGTCGTAAAAGGCGACACCTCCGGTCATCGCGGCGAAGGCGCGCAGCGGATCGTAGCGAGCCTTTTTCGTCCAAGGTGGGGCAATCAGCGAACCGATTACATCCACCGGGTAGATGGCAACGTTTGCGTCGCTGAGCCTTTTCACGTTCGCGAGGCTGAGCCGGAACTGACTGGTGACCCAGATCAGATTCTTGCGCCCGGGAATTCCCGCCAGATGATCGGCCATCACCTTGAATTCATACTCACCGAGGTCGGCCACCCGGCGGGCGGCAATCTCGTCGAATCCCTCCTGTTCGTGGCTCTTCATCACAGCAATCGTCGCAGCCGTCTGCGAGTCAGCGATCCTGGACTCGACCCCCGAAATTGTCGGGTCGGCGCAGGGCGCGGCCCCCGGCCTGAACGCATCGAGTTTAGCGAGAAGAGAATCCCGATCCGAGGTGAGCTCACGAACAACCTCGAAGCGGCACGCCAGAGAATAGATCGCGATTCTGTCGCCCGGCGGAATCGCCTTCAGCGCCTCCAGGGCTCTTTGCCTCGCGTGAACATTGTGCGCCAAAACGCCGTTCCCAGGGTCGATAAAGAGTCTGTCGAAAAGGAGCACCGACGCTCCGACGCTTCCGATCCGATTGGTGAAAGTGCCGGGAGCTTGCGGGGCAGGCGCGTCGGAATCGGAGCGATCGGTGAGAAAAAGGCGGATCTCCTGCTGCGCCGTATTGTCGAAGATCTGAAACTCGTCGCGGCGCAGATCCGTGACCGGCTTGCCTTTCTTGTCCTGCGCGATCACACTGACCTGGACCAACTGGGTGGCGGAGCGAAAGACCGGGTCCGGTGCTGGTGCGGCAGGCGGTTCTATCTTTAGCGGCTCCGCAGGGATTATGTCGACGCTTAGGGGCACGACGATAATCTGCGGGGGCGGTTCAGGCGTCGGCTCTGCCGGTGCGCTCGGCGCGACACTTTTGTTCCCGGCGATCTCAACCTCGGGTGCGGGCTGGGGAGCGGGAACCGCCGCACGCCGGGGATCGGCAACCGTCACGTTGGTATCGCCGGAATCAGTGTCGAACTCTACCGTGGCGTCGGCACTGAAGCGCCGGTATGAATGATATTCGGCGCCAATGATCGCTCCATTCGTGGTCATCTCATAGCGCATATTAAAACGGGATGGAAGAAGATATTCCTGGCCGGCTACCTTTGCGGTCTTGTAATCCAGCGTGAGGTTGAGGAGTTTGTATTCCGATTTGCCGGGAATCCCGGTGCACTTCATCTCGATTCGAAGGACAGCTCCTGTCCGATAATCGGCGTATACCAATCCCTCGAAGGGCACCGTGGTTTCGCCCTTCGACCCGACAAGGGTGTAGCCGTGCGTTTGCGGAACGCGATACGCGAAAACGTAGACACGCCGGCCATCGAGCGTAGCCGCGCGGTCCCAACGAATGTCGGCGCCGGTTTTCGGGTCGAATATGATGTCGAGAAGGTTTCCAAACTCGCCGCGCGATACCGTACCGATCTGAGCCTGTCCCGCGGCGGATGGCGGGGCTTCGTTGATTTTCGTTACGGTGCGAGCTTCCCTGCGGTTTACAAAACTGAGCTGTTCCTCGATGAGATCCAGTCGCAACGGGGTGCCGGGCGGGCCGCCGGCGAGAAAGACCGGCCTCGTAATCGTCTGGCGGGTCGTCTGCGTGCAGGTGTAGTTTGGCAGACTTGCGGTATACGTCCTCGCGTATTCGCGGACGGTGGCCAGCGCGTCGGCTCTTTCGGCAACAGTTTGCGCGTCGGCGCTCGCAGCGATACAACTGAACGCGATGAAGGCCGCACTCGCGGATCGGGTCCGAAGCAGGATCATTGAACCCACGAATTCTTCCAGCTTAACCCGGATTTGATGTTCCGACGCGGCGAGCCAGCTAAAGCAGCGCGAGGCCGGCAGGTGTAAGACACACCAAAGATCGCCCATTCAGGCGTTCCGTGACGATCAAGCCCCGGTCGTTCGCATCCTCCCAAACCGGTAGGCGGGGACAGGATGTGCGCCACGCGTCCATCACCTCTTCATAGGAGCGGTCCCTGTTGGCTATCCACTCGAGAAGATCGAGGATCAGAAGTTCTACGGCGTCCGTCATTTCTCAGCGGGCTTAGCAGCCATGGTCTTCAGAACGTCCGCCCAGTTTTCGATTTTTCCGTGGATGGGCACGTCTTTCTCGGGCTTGAGCTTTCGCAACTCGACGTTCTCACGCAGATTATCCGCCCACGGGAAGCGCTGCCAGCCGGAATCGTAGAGATCGGCCTGGATGAGGATGTGTTCGCGCGGCAACCAACCCATCAGAAGGGTATCGGCATGGTTGTTGTTCTTCACATGATAGAGATCGAGTTCCATGAAATCGTCTTTGAGCGTGACCTCGTCGTCGACCACGTTGATCTGCACCGGCGGAGGAGAGAGCGACATGGCGAGTTCGTCGGGAACCATCGTGTGGGGGCGAGCGATCAGATCCTTGAAAAACGCCAGATTCCCATGTTGCGTGATCACCGCCAGGCCTTCCGCGACTGCCGTCCTGAGACCGGCGGAATGATCGAAGTGATGATGGGAAACGATGACCTCCGTGAGAGGTTTTCCGAAGGAAAGAGAGCGAGCCTTTTCGATGACCGCCTTCGCTCTGCTCTCGCTCGTGGGGACCTCGAAAAGCGTCAGGTGGTCGCTGAACTCAATAACAACGCTGTGGTGGTTTCCATCGCCGTTCAACCACCAGACGCCCGGCGAGACCAGTTCGACCGTCACGCTGACAGGCGGATTTGCCGGAGCGGGAAGCGCGGCTCGCATGGCGCCCGGGGCGGTGAGATTAACCGGAGCGTCAATACTGTTTTTCGACACCAGGATATCCGAGCGCCTCCATTTGTCGATCGTGCTCACGAGATGCCTGGGCAATTTCAAGCCGCCCCGATCCTCGTAATCCAGAAACTTCGTTTCGATCGGAACGTCGCCCAGGTTGGGTTGGTCGGCGCGCGAAGTGACGCTGACCGGCAGATGCGTATCCATGGCGACCGAAAGCGTTACGGTATCGCCGTTGAGGGTCGTAATATCGATCTGTTCATCAAGCCCACGCCGCCGGTAATTGCCCACCTTGGCGCTCGGATCGAAGGCCGCGCGAAGAATGGTGATGGGGTGATGCAGCAATTCGAGGCGGCGTTCGAGAGCTGCGCGCTGGGTGGCGCGCGTGGCAGTGCCGTTCTGATCCGTGTCCCAGGCGACGTCTCCATCGAGCGAACGATTGTCCCGGACGGTTGTGTCCATGGCGAACGGGAACTGCGCCGTGCGGACCTGTTCGATGTGCATCCGCCCTTTTTCCGGATCGAACGACTCGCTGAACCCGGTCACTTTCCATAACGTGAGAGGTGCTTCGGGCGTCAGGTTCTGGCCGAGGTTCGTATTCGTTCCTTCGCCTTCGATGGTCAGGGTGCCGAGAGCCATGATCTTGTCTTTCCCGCCCACCGCATCGGCGGCGCTTGCCAAAACTTTGGCACCCGGATTCCGGGCGCAGCCGGCAGCCAGAACCGCCGCCAAAACCATCACTGGAAGTCTTCCTCGGAACCCGCACCAAATGGGGCGTTTTCGCATCGTTGTTCTCAGAGGAGGCAGTATAGCAGGCGGACCAGGGGTCATCACTGCGGTGTGTCGAAGGTGATACTTGTGTCGGCGCCGAATTTTCTGTAGTTGCGGAATTCGATCACATTGCGGCCGCAGCCACTGGTCCCGCGCTCGCAACTGAGGGACTCGGCGTGCACGGGAAGCAGATATTTGGTTCCTGAGATCATGACGTAATCGTAGTCGACGGCGGATTCCACGGTGTCGAGGGGAAAACCCCTGGGTATATTGCGCGCGGACGTCTCAATGCGCAGGACGCGGTAGGTTTCCTTGTCGATCCAGATCGCGCCCGTGTATTCGGGATTATAAGACTGGCCATCAGAATGGATGCCCCAATGCGAATTCGCCCGCTCGACGGAGAAGTCGTAGCGAAATGCGGATCGGTTGGCGATGGTGGTGGTTCGTTTGTTGTGGAAGTCGGCATCGGTCCGCGGCTGGAGAATGTCGAGCAGAATGCTGGAATACTCGCCGGTGGACCAGGTGCCGTTGTTTTCGATTCCGCCTTTGGGTGGCTTTCCGTCGATAAGAAGATTCCGGTAGCTCTCTTTGCCGTTTTCGGAAACCACATCCGCGGTGACGGTGTCGATCGCATTCCAGGAGGTTTGTCCGCCGCGCGCGGCTCCCGTCTCGTAGCGGGTGGTGAACTGCTTCACGACGTAATTGGGCAGGGTCTGGCTGAACGAAAAAGCCTCTTCCGTCGCCATATCGATCACGGGGTCGCCCGTTCTGTGATACGACGGACGGCCTGCTGCGCCCGCGTCAACCTTTGGCGCATCCGGAGCGCGAGTCACACCGTTCACTTCGTCGGCATGAATAGAGGGCCGGCTGTCCGCCACCTGGGCGGGAGCGTCGGAATCGGTTGTGCGACGCGCAGCGCCGTGCCGAAGGACCGGCGGCCCGGGATCCTGGGGGTCAGGCGCCGCGGGCGTGTTCGTGCTCGTGCTCGTGCTGGAATCGGCATTTGTGGAACTATTCGATGCCTGGGATGTCCGGTGCAAACGCGGGCGATCATCATCACTGTCCGTGCTTGCCGTGTTGGCTGGGCTAACCGGTGAGGTGTCGACCGGCTGTGATGCGGCTGCCTGCTCTTCGGGCGTGCCTCGTTTCACCTGCGTCACGCGGGTGGCGTGATAGTAGCCGTTATCGTCCTGCGTGGCATCGACCGTTAAGTGATCGCCCGGCTGGAGATCGCTCAGTCTTCCGCTGCTGCCGGAGACTCTGAAATACTTCGTCGAGTTCGCCAGGGAAAACGTGACGATGCGCTTGTCATCCGATTCGACGACGATGCTCGGGCCCGCGTCCACACGACGAAGCATTCCGGTGACTGTGGTGGAGAGCGCGGGATCATCCTGCTGCGTGGTGTTGGTTGTTCGGCCACGACCGGGATAGGGGCTCGAAGAACCGCCTGGATAGCGGCTCTGGCCGGGGTATTGACCGGTCGACTGGCCCGGAACCTGTTGGCCGGGGAGGACGATCTGGGCGAATCCGGTGACCGCGAGAAGCGAACCGGAAATCAACAGGAAACCGGCGCGGTATGGCATAGTTCCATTTGACAATATTTCGGGGTGGTCCGTGCGAGTGAAATATTGGTCGGGGCGGGGCGATTCGAACGCCCGACCCCCTGCGCCCAAGACGGTTTCCACCCGCTGGTTAATTCTGCCTGTTTTCAATTACTTGCGTTTCAAGCAATTGCGGCCGTTCTGTTGTGGCGTGTGGAATGGTTTGGAACCTGGAGGCTTCCAGCAGCTACAAAATCGACTACATCGCCCTTTTTTTCGTCTATCGACGGCGTGCTATCACCGCAATTCAATCCGTCGGTGTATCGGCGAGCGAACCTATGATGAAATCCGAACGTGAGCGCTGTGCTGCCGAGATGGAGGCTCGGAATCTGAGCACCACTATTCCGCAGCCTGCACAGCCACCGCGCTCGATCTTCGCGCCTCCTCGGGCCAAACGAGCTTCCCGCGCAGGTATATATCTGAGCATCTTTCAGCACGTACACGCGATTGTGGTGGTGGAACTGCTATCTTTTTTCTTAACACGATGCGGCCCTTTTTGCTGGAACTCGGTGAACTGCAGAACAAAATCTTCGAAATGGGCGGTTTGGTGGAGACCCCAATTCACAACAGCATCGGCTCCCTCGTGGAACGCGACGATGCGATGATGGCGAATATCTGGGAATCGGAAGAACGCATCAACCAGCTGGATATCGAAATCGATGAATTCGCCACAAGGCTGTTAGCCCTCCACCAGCCCGTCGCGCGCGATCTGCGGTTCTTGACCGCAGCGATCAAGATTAACAGCGATCTCGAACGCATGGGCGATCTGGCGGTCAATATCGCGCAGCGCTCTATCTCATTGCTGGGCAGACCCCAGATCAAACCACTGGTGGACGTTCCGCATATGTCGAGGACGGTCGAGTCCATGGTCCGCAGGAGCCTGGATGCGTTTGTTCAGCGCGACGAGGCTCTGGCCCGAAGTGTGCTGTTGTCCGACGACGAGGTGGATGATCTCAAGAATTCGGTCTATCAGGAATTTCTCGGCCTGTTGGAATCCGGTCAGGCACCTGCGGGTACCTCGTTCGACCTGATCTTCATCGCTCATAATCTGGAACGTATCGTCGATCATGCGACCAATATCGCCGAGGACGTGCTGTTCATGATCAAGGGTGTTGATGTTCGACATCACCACCTCGGTTGATCACACACGCCGACTGCGTGCAACGGCTCAATCGTTTCAAGCTTGGCATGGCCCAGGGAATCAATCGCTGAGAACAAGATCGTCAGTGCCCCGAGGAGAGGTTCGTTGCGGATTGATTATCCTGGATCGAGGATCACCAAGCTGAAATCTCCTTCAGAGACAATTCAGGAACTCTTCAGTGGTGTAATCCGCGATTCGTTTTCACAATGAAGTCGTGAAGCCAACAATCGTTTTCCTCCTCTTGACAGGCGCCGTCGCGCTATACGCGAAGGACAAACACCCGAAGAAACAGGACGATTCGTCGCAAGACCAGATCACCGTCGCCGCTCACATTCCATCCACGGGCGGACCGGTGACGCGATTCATCGCCACACAACACTATGGCCGCTCCTATGTCTATGCCGAGCACGAATCGGGGAAGACTCTGACGTTGATTGACGTTACCAACCCCAGCCAGCCCATGGTGCTGGCCGACGTCGCCTATCCCGATAACCGGGCGTCCAGCAGCCTGCTGACAGCGACCGGAACCGCCGCGCTGGTTACCGACACACCTGTAGTGGAGGCAAAGCAGACACAGGCGCAGATCATCCGCATCATGAACCTCGCGGATCCGCTCCACCCGACGGTGGCACAGGAATTCAAGGATGTGACAGCAACCAGCAGGGACGTTCAGCCAGGGTTAATCCTGCTCGCGAATACCGACGGCATCTGGATACTGCAACAGCACTTCGCGCTCGATCCAGCCGTTGAAAAAAGTTACGCTTATAAGGTTATTTACGGCGAAAGCATGTATCACTAAAGGCGCTTGACTACCGGGAGCCTGGATGTAACGCATCTATAGCTCCCAGAGCCGCAGGCCCACGATAGCGATAAACGACGAACGGGCGCTGCTTGCGAGGCCGTCCGACTCGCGTTTGCCCAAACGATTCAGCCGCCGCTCTGCTCTTTCAGGATAAATCCGACGCCCCGGACCG
>Ga0210388_10002085_pt1 | contig 15574 bp, 11 predicted proteins | sample IncBWC19OmetaG_FD_155485 | JGI IMG/M metagenome (GOLD analysis project Ga0210388, IMG submission 155485) | Forest soil microbial communities from Barre Woods Harvard Forest LTER site, Petersham, Massachusetts, United States - Inc-BW-C-19-O ...
CCCACGGTACCGCCTGCGCCGGCCTCGGCCCCTGCGCTCCCCGCCGCGGACTCCGCGCCGACGTAGGCCTCGAGGTAGGCGGTCGGCAAGAAGCATTCGTTGTAGTTGAAGCTGCACGCCGCGGTGCACTCGCTATTCGCCGAAAACCCGTTTTGCGTGATCGCGAAGGTCGGCGTCGAGCCACCGTCCGCGCGGGTCATCGCGATCGACCCCGTGGGCGGCGCCGTCCAAGTCAGTCCTCCCGCGAGCTCCTTCTGCACGGCGATCGCGCACGCGACGGATGGCGAGACATCCACCGACGTGGACATGTCGGGTGGAGGTACGGCGCTCGCGCACGGCCCGTCGCTGCATCCGGCTGCGCACGCCGCCAGCGCGAAGACTCCAGCGAGAGCGAAGAGACCGCGCCGAGAGCCGCCTGCGGCGCAAGGCTCCGAGACGGATGTCCGAAGGGAGCTCGGGGCCGCGCGCATTCTCCGAGGGTAAACGTACCGCCTTTCCTGCCGCCACAGCGCGGCCCGGCCGGTGTCGCTCCAGGTCGCCCTATGGCATCTTCGCTCCGATGCCGCCCGAACAGAGCGATTCGGCTTACCTCACCGAGGTTCCCTACGTGCGGCAGTTCTGCGCCGAGCTCAATCCGGCGATGCTTCGCGCGACCGCTGCGCTCGCGGGCTGCCCTCCCCCCGCCGGCGATGACTTCGACTATGCCGAGCTCGGCTCGGGTTTCGGCGACACTCTCGCGACGTTCGCCGCGGCCTATCCGCGTGCGCGCTTCGTCGGCATCGACGTCAACCCCGACCACGTCCGGGCGGCACGCGGCTTGGCGACCCAGGGCGCCGTGGAAAACGTTCGCTTCTTCGAGCGCGACTTCGAAGATCTCCGCCCGGGCGAGTTGCCGGCCCTCGACTACCTGTGCGCGCACGGCCTGCTTACATGGATCTCGCCCGCGAAGAGACGGGCGCTATGGGCGTACGCCGCTGCTCAGCTGAAGGTCGGAGGGCTGCTCTATCTCGGCTACAACGCGCTTCCCGGCTGGGCTGCCGTCGCGCCGTTGCGGCGACTCATGCTCGACGCGGCCGCTGCCTTCGAGGGAACTCGCGAGCAGCGCCTCCGGCACGCGCTCGACACCGCGAAGCTCCTGTGCGACGCCGACGCCGAGTACTTCGTGGCGAATCCGTCCGCGAAGGAGATCCTCGCGCTGATGCTGAAGATGGGCATCCCGTATGCGGCGCACGAGTTCTTCAATGCGCACTGGGAGCCGATGTACTTCGGCGACGTCGCCCTAGAGGCGGCGGAGCACGATCTGCGCTTCGTCGGGCAGCTCCCGCTCCACCTCAATTTCCGCGACCTCGCGATCGCGCGGCCTCTCCAGGAGGCCAGTCCACCCGTCTCCGACCGTCGCGCCTGGGAGCGCATGAGGGCCTTTGCGGCCAACGAGTTTTTTCGGCGCGACGTCTATGTCAAGGGCAGCGTCCGTCGAGCGGAGAACACGACGCTTGCCTATCTCGACGCCACTCCCTTCGGGACCCTCGTCTCCGCCGACGACGTGAGTCGTGACCTGCCCCTTCCGGGCCGCTCGCTGCGCTTCACCGGCCCGCTCTTCGAAGCGCTCATCGCGGCGCTCGCGCGGCGCTCGTCCACGCTGGCCGACCTCCACGGCGAGCCGTCGCTGGCCGATTTCGGTGCCGATCGGGTGCGTCAGTCCGTCCTGCAGCTCGCGATGGGGAAGGACGTCATCCCGATGGCGCTCTCCTCGGAGGGCATCGGAGCCCTCGGCTCTCGTTGCCGCGTGCCATCTGCATTCAATCGAGCGGTCCTTGCGCAGGCCCTGTCGCGCAAGTCCGCGGTGACGCTCGCCTCGCCGGTGGCGGGTACGGGCGTCGCCCTCTCGATGTTGAACGCGATCTCGCTCCAGGCGCTCACCGAGCCGCGGCCGGAGGAGCGCTCGGAGTGGATCCGCGCATTGGTCGACACCAATCCGCTACGTCTCGTCGATCACGGCCGCCCCGTCGAGGACAAGAAGGCTCTCGCGCAGCGCCTCGCTTCCCACGTGGCCGAGTTCTGCGCGACGCGGCTGCCCAAGCTCGTGGACCTCGGCGTCGTCGAGACGTCGCGGCATGCAAACGATGATGGCCCGCCGCCTGCATCATCGGACCCGACCGGCGCGCGGTAGGTCTCGTCGGAGGAGGTCGCTTGCGCGGAGTCGTCATGAGCCCGCCAAGAGCGATGGCGTGAGTCTTCGCTGTTGATTCCGACGACCTGCACTTCGATTCCGACGGACCGAACACCGACGAAGCCGAAGATCGGTTATTGGTGGCAGTCGCCATTTGTGCAAACGAACGAGAAAAGGAGATCCAATGCGTCACATTCGATGGACGGGTGGGGCAGTTCAGGGACTGATTCTCGTCGCGGGTCTGGGGCTCACCGCGTGCGACAATGGCCCCTCAGGTGGACAGGCTGCGCCGGCGAGCGCCCCCTCGGCCGCAAGTCCGGCGGCGAGCGCGGCTGCTGCGATGCCCTCGGCATCGGCCGCCGCGGGGCCCGAGGAAAACGTCGCTGAATCCGACTCGGTGAACGAGGATCTCCGCGACTATCACCGGCATCACCATCACGGCGGCGTGACGATGTTCATCTCGATGGCCATCGACACGCTGGGCCTCGACCCTGCGAAGAAGGCCCAGGTCGAGAAGATCCAGAGCGATCTTCGCGCGAAGATGGCGCCCGCGCGGGACGCCGAGCACGATGTGCTTGCGACCATTGCCGATGGAGTCGCGGCGGGCAAGATCGATACCGCGAAGGTCGAAACGGCGATAGGAAAGGTCGCCACCGCATCCGCCACCCTCCACACGGCGACAAGCGATGCGTTGACGCAGCTGCACGACGCTCTCTCGCCGGTGGAGCGCGTCGCTCTCGTCGACAAGGTCAAGGCGCACTGGGAAGTGTGGCAGAACGTCAATGTCGCCGAGCAGGCCGGCAGCAAGGAGAAGGGGGCGCGCCTCGCGAAGCTCACCGAGCTTCTCGCGCTCACGCCCGATCAGGTCGAAACGATCTCCAAGTCGCTGAGCGCCGAAGTGCCCGCCACCCCGCAGACCGATCCCAAGGCCGTGGACACGCACATCCAGGCGTTCGCGACGGCGTTCGAGGCCGACAAGTTCGACGCGAAGTCGCTGGCCACGACGGGGACCGCGGCGGCGGGTCATGTCGCGAGGCACGGAGGGGCACGGATGGCGCGCTTCTACGAGGCAGTCACGCCCGTGCTCACGCCGGACCAGCGGACCAAGCTGGCGGCCGATCTGCGAGAGCGCCTCGACGACCAACACGTAGCGTCCGGAAAGTGAGGGAGCCATGAGCCGAAAAATCGCCACGCTGTCGAGAGGCCTCGTGATCGTATCGGCGGTCGGCGCGTTCGCCGCCGTATCCCTGATGGGCGGCCCGGCCGGGGCTCAATGGGCCCCCCCGCCGCCCGAGTACATCGCGACCACGGAACCGACGTACTACGAAGGCCACGCGGCCTACTGGTACGGAGGCCGCTGGGCCTGGCGCGACGAGCACGGCGCGTGGAACCACTATGACCACGAGCCGCCTGCCCTCGCCGATCGTCGTGCCCATTTCGCGCCGGTCCGGCGGTCGTATGGGCACGGAGGCCGACGCTAGATTCGCTGGCCGCAAGCCGGGACCATCCTTGACGTCGAGGGGGCGCGACGATGGCCCGGCGAGTCAGCCCTGCGGAGCCCGCGAGCGGCGCAGGGCGAAGAGCGCGAAGAGCGCCAGCGCCGCGAGACCGCCGGCCTGCCCGTGCCGCGCTGCGTGGCATCCGCAGCCGGCGGCCACCGTGGCGTTGGCTCCATTGGCGTTTGCGCCTCCATCCACGGAGCCGGCACCCGGCGACGCGCCGCTGGAGGACGCAACCCCACCCGAAGACGCGACCCCGCCGGAGGAACCGGCGCCGCTCGAGGATCCGCCCACAACTGCGCCCGCGTCGTCCATCGCCGTCTCGAGGGCCGGCTCACTCCCTGTCGAGAAGGGGTCCATGCTTCCACCGTTGGCGCCTGCATCTGCCGTGTTGGTCCCGTACTCGAAGGCACCGAGGTCGTGCGCGGTCAACCGCGACACGCTCTCCAGCGGCTGCACGTATTCGTCAATGGGCGTGAGAACCACGCTGCCGACCACCGGAGCGGCGACGGCCTTTCCGATCGCGGGCGAGCCGGCCTCGAGGTGATAGTCGTAGCTCGCTGCGTCGACGAAGAGCGGGTCCGTCCCGCTCAGGTTGTCGGCCGAGAGCGCGCCGGTGCTCGAGGGCGTTCCCGTACCGTAGAAGATATTGTCGTGCGCGGTCAGCGTCGCCCCGGACGCGACGCTGACGAAGGTCCCCTTGCCGAAGTCGTTCACGAACGTGTTGCTCTCGACGTAGAGGTCCGAGCTCGGGTTGTCGATGCCCTCCTCGCCGTAGGCCAGGAGCGTCGAGTTGTCGGCGCTGGGCCCCTTCTCGATGACGTTGCCGACGACGATGCCCACGCCGCCGTTGGGAAGGTCGACCTCGTAGCTGTCGTGCCCCATCTCGCCGGTGATGCGGTTGTACAGGACGTCGGTCTCGCGCGATCGCGACTTCAAGAGATGGCCCTTGTCGGCGGTGTCGCTCGCGAGGTCGTGGGTCCAGTTGAACTGGAAGACCGTCCTGTCGTAACGGACGCTCGTGCTCGTCTTGCTGATGTACACGTTGTGCACGCAGCCGCCCTGGTCGCAGGCGTCGCCGAGTCCATTGTGCGAGAGCTCCGTATTCTCGATCGTGATGCTGCCCCCGTCGACGAGCGGAGCGGCCAGGATGCCATTCTGGTTGTCGTGGATGTAGCAACCGTGAACGACGAGGCCCTGGCCGGTCACGCGCAGCGCCGCGGCGTTGCCGCCGTCGCTGTCGGCGATCTGCGCGCCCATGAGCTCGAGGTTGTCGATCGTCACGTCGTCGGAGGAGACGACGTAGATACCCTTCTTGTCGGCAGGGGCCTTGCCCGTCAGGTCGATCTTCGGCTGTCCATTCACGCCGCGGAGCGTCAGCCCGGGCACGTTGATCTCGCACGTGTCGGTGTACGTCCCCGGCTGGATGTCGATCTCTTCGCCGTTCGTTGCCACCATGATCGCAGCACACGGAGTGGTGTAGTCCTGCCCAGTGGGACCGACGGTGACGGTCGAAGGGCCCGGGGGAGGCGGCTTGGCCGGCCGCCGAGCCGGCAGCGTCGCGGCGGCGAGGAACAGCGCAGTACACGCTACTATCGAGAACCAGGTCGTTCTCATGGGAATCCCCTCGTCGTCCTTCGCCGAAAGGCGCCGGTACGCGATCTTAGCGTTTCTGGTGGCCGCGTGCGGGGACGGGAGCGCAAATTCCCAGCCCGGATGGCCGCAGTGGGCGCAGAGCGCACAGCACGCCGGGTCGCTTCGCGTCACGGGTCAGGCGCTCGACACGATCGATCTCGACTTCGCCTACGACCCGTTCGTCTCCGCCGAGTTTGCCGGCTCTTCGAGCTCGCTGGGCGTTCACTACATGACGCCACTCACCGACGGCGACGCGATGTTCATGGAGGTGAAGAGCGGCGCGTACTCCGCGAGCACGTACTCCACCCAGGATTGGGGCATCGTCCGCTTCGAGTGGGTCCACGGCGCTTTCGCGCAGCAGTGGCAGGCGACCGCGGACTGGAAGGCGGTGGGCGGGACCGGCGACTTCTGGGAGCCCGTCTTTCACGGCGCACTCGCGAACGGCTTCCTGTACGTGCCCGGCGCCAGAGGGACGATCCTCAAGCTCGACGAGGGGAGCGGCGCCGTCGTCGTGCGCATCACGCCGGACGCGACCTGGGATGACAACACGTACGTCGTGAGCCCAATCACCGCGGACGCGAGCGGCCGCCTCTACTTCACCGTGCTGCGGCTGCCGCCGCCGGGCGTCGCGGTCGTGCGCCCCCCCGACGACGCGGCCGAGTCGAACGGCTCGGACGGATGGACCGCGGCGATGCCGTCGGTGTTCTACGGGAGCGACGCCCTCGACTCGTTCCTGGTCGCGGTCGACCCCCACGACGAGACCCAGATCGTCAGCATGCGAGCGATCGTTCCCGACGCGCCGAAATCGGCGGCCCCGTGCCTCACGAGCTTCTCTGGCGGGCAGCTGCCCTGGCCGCCGAGCGCTGACGCAACTCCGCCCGTCAGCGCGTGCGGCACGCAGCGCGTGGCCATCAACGCCGCCCCCGCCGTCGCGCCCGACGGGACCATCTACGTCGTCACCCGTTCGCACTTCAACAGCCGGTACGCGTATCTCGTTGCGGTTCAACCGGATCTCACGCCGAAGTGGGATGCGTCGCTCCGCGATCGCTTCACCGATGGATGTGGCGTCCCGCGCTCGCTCGGCGGGCAGCTCGAACCGAACGGCGCGCCCGGCGGATGCGCTGTGGGGGCGCCCTACGGCGTCGACCCCGCCACGAACCGGCATGGCGGCGGGCGCGTACTCGACGACTCGTCGGCCTCGCCGGTCGTCGCGCCGGACGGCAGCGTCTTCTACGGCGCCCACACCTCGTACAACCATTCGCAGGGCCACCTGATGCACTTCAGCGCGGCGGGTTCGTACCTCGACGCCTATCCGTTCGGCTGGGACAGCACGCCTGCGATCTACACGCACGATGGCACGTACTCGGTCGTCACGAAGGACAACCGCTACGGCGACATGGGATCGTACTGCTCGGACCCCACGTACTGCCCGACCGATCGCGACGCGTCCGATCCCGACGACCCCGAAGCGTACTTCGTCACCCAGCTCTCGCCGGGCCTGAAGGTCGAGTGGCAGACGAAGGCGACGAACCAGCAGAGCTGCACCCGGGGCGACGGCGGCGTCGTCACATGCGTGAGCGACCACCCTCACTCCTTCGAGTGGTGCGTCAACGCGCCCGCGATCGACGCGGTCGGCACCGTCTATGCAAGCAGCGAAGACGGCTGGCTCTACGCGATCGCACAGGGCGGTGCAGTCAGGGACAAGATCCTGCAGCAGCATCCCGCGGGCGGCGCGTACACGCCAGCGGCGCTCGGTCCGGACGGGAAGGTGTATTCGCAGAGCTCCGGGCACCTCTTCGTGGTCGGGCGCTGAACGCGCTAGCTACTGGAAACGAGGTCGACGATGTCCCTCAAGTACGCAGCGCAGAGGATCTCCGACAACCACTACGTGCTCCCGAAGGTCGGGAGCATGAAGGTCGAGGCGCACGCCTTCCTCTCCGAGGCGCTCTACCAGTCCTCCGAGGAGCAGGTCTGGCAGCAGATCGCGAGCGGGGCGAGCTACGAAGGCGTCATCGGCGCCTACTTGATGCCCGACACGCACGTCGGCTACGGCGTGCCCGTGGGGAGCGTCATCGTGACGCAGAACACCATCATCCAGGGCGGCTCCGGCTACGACATCTCATGCGGCGTCCTCTACATGAAGGCCGGGCTGACGGCCGGCGCCGTCAAGAGCAAGCACCAACGCGAGCGCTGGGTCACGGAGGTCGAGCGTCGCATCGCGACCGGCAAGGGTAACCACCGCCCGGAGCTGATGCCGAAGTTCTCGCGTCGCCAGGGCGACGACATCTTGCGCTTCGGGGCCAAGGCTCTGGGCGTGAGCGCGGACCTGTGCGAGCGCCAGTACATCGCCGTGCCCGACGGCATCGAGCTCGCCAAGATCGAGCGGGCGCACGCGGCCGTGGTGCCGCAGCTCGGGAGCGTCGGCGGAGGCAACCACTTCGTCGAGATGCAGGTCGACCGCGATTCGGGCGAGGTCTACGTCATGGTCCATTGCGGCAGTCGCGGGTACGGATGGCAGACCGCGAACCACTTCTTCTTCGAGGGGGCGAAGGCGCGTGGCTTGCCCAAGAACCGCCGCGAGGAGTCCTGGCTTCGCGCCGACGAACCCCTCGGCAAGGAGTACTGGGCTCACCACAACTCGGCCGCGAACTTCGCAGTCGCCAACCGGCACATCATCGTCGACGGCATTCGCGCGGCTACGCAGGAGGTCTTCGGCGCCGACGTCGAGGTCTACTACGAGATCAGCCACAACCTCGTCCAGGAGGAGACCCTCGTCTTGCCGGACGGCACGACGAAGCAGGGCTTCGTCCATCGCAAGGGAGCGACGCGCGCTCTGCCCGCGGGCCACCCCGACCTCGCGGGGACGCGCTGGGAGGCAACCGGCCATCCGTGCCTCATCCCCGGCTCGATGTACGAGGGCGCAGCGATCCTGTTTCCGCTCCCCGGCGCTCACAAGAGCGCCTGCAGCGTCAACCACGGGTCGGGGCGGCTTCTGGCTCGCGGCGAGGCCAAGCGCAAGCTGGCCCACAAGCAGCAGCGGATCGACGAGGAGATGGCGAACGTGCAGCGGACCTTCGCGGGCATCCCCGTCGAGGGCATCGTCGGCAATCACCGGCACGTGCCCCTCGACGAGTGCGGCCACGTCTACAAGGACCTCGACGAGGTGCTCGCCGTGCTCGAGGCCGAGGGCATCGCGCGAGTCGCGCACCGGCTGTATCCGGTCGCGAACATCAAGGGAGCGGACTGAGGGAACGGGCGGCGCGGGCTCTCGCCAGGATCGCGTGTACGACGCCCGTCTTCGCATCCGCGTAGTTCTGGACGTACTTCCAGTCTCGCGCCGCAAGCTCGCGCTTCGTCGAGGTGTAGAGGTCGCGGTCCTCGACGTTCTGGCGAAGCCAGTCACGAAGCAGGAGCATCTCGTCAATCTCCGAGCAGCCGACCGTGAACACGTGGAGATTAATATCCGTATCGGGACCTTTGAATACGCGATGCTCGAACCAATGGGGCTCGCGAATGCGGAGTACGTAACCGGCCGTCTCCAACGGAGGAACGTAGGTCGACTCGTCGGACGAATCCGGGACGGCCAGGATCATGTCGATGATCGGCTTTGCCGGGAGGCCCGGCACCGAAGTCGAGCCCGCGTGCTCGAGCAGCTGCACCGTGGCACCGAGGACCGAGCAGACCCTCGTGGCTTCACGCCGGAACAACGACGGCCAATGCAGGTCGTAGTCGCGGAGGACGATCGGGCTCGATAGCGGTTTGAGCTCGCCGATCGTGTACGCGCGAAGCTCTTCCTCCGTCGTCACTTTCGTCTTCGGCGCGTCCCTGTCCCCTTTGCTCACTCTCGCGAGTCTACCCGCGACGCGCGTGGGAAGCGTAGCATTCAAGAGTTTGCGCCTCGCGCCGCGGCAACCCTAGAAGCTACAAGTGCGCCCGAGGCACGTCCGGCCGTCCTGCGTGCAATCCTGGCATCCGACGCCTCCGGACCCGCAGGCGATATCTTGCGTGCCCTGGACGCACAGGTTGCCGACGCAGCAACCCATCGGGCAAATCGTATCGTTGCACGCGGCCGACGTGGGAAACGAGCACGACCCGCCCGTGCCGGCCGCGTTGGCGGCGCACTTGCCGCCGCCGGTCGCGGGGTTGCAGCTCTCGCATTGCATGCCGCCGGTACCGCAGGCCCCTGCGTGAAGACCGTCGGTGCAGACGTCGTTGCCGAGGCAACAGCCGGTGCAATTCGACGGGCCGCAGTTGCTGGAAAGGTTCAAGCAAATGCCATCTACGCAGAGCTGGCCGCAAGAGAGGCACTGCTCGCCCTGACCGCCGCACGCTGACGTGTCGCTGCCCTGATGGCAGCCTCCGTTGCTATCGCAGCAGCCCGAGCAAGTCGCGTAGCCGCAACCCCCGGGAGGAACCGAGACGTCCTCCATCGACGGGGCCGAGACGTCTTCCTCGGGTGGGGGTGGTGGCGGGGGAGGGACGAAGACGTCTTCCACGGGCGGGACGGTGACGTCTTCCGCGGGCGGCACGGAGGAATCCTCGACGGACGGGGGCACAGACGAGTCGGCCGTCCCACCGTCGTGCGAGTCGTCGCCCGTTATGTACGTCCCGTCGTCGAGCAAACCCGATCGACCGCAACCCAAGACAAGAGCGAGGAGCGCCATCGCGCCGAAGCGCCGCATGTCGTCACAATGGCCGCGGCCCCCCACATTCGTCAAATGGGACAGCGATTCGTCAAATGGGACGACTTGTCTCGCCCGCTGTTCGGGCGAGCAGGATGCGCGGTTGCACGAGGGAATCAATGACCATGTCGGTCGACCAGGGCCTTCCGAGTCGCATCGTCGACGACGCCGGTCGTCTCCAGACCGCTGTCGCTCTGGAATGCCTGGACGCTGCTGGCCACCGAGTCGCCGCCCGCCTCGGCATCGTCGAGGTAGCCCAGGTTGCCGAGCCGCGAGCGGACTCCGGAGGTTTCATCTTCGGGATCCATATGGCCCAGCCGGACGGCGTAGCGCGCGGGAGGATCGTCGAGGACGATCACGGCCGTCGTGCACTCGACGGGCACCTTGAACGTGACGAGGCCGTCGCCGCCGGTCGTGAGATCGATCGGGTCGCCGATCCCTTCGACGTGACACGCCGTGTTCGCGAGCGGCGCTCCCTCTTGCGCGAGCTTGATCTGCACTTCGACGAACGCGACCGTCCCCGTGAACTGGTTGACCGTCCCTATCTTGAGCGGCATCCACGTTCGTTTTGGATCCGGGAGATAAATCAAGTCACCCGGACAGAGGACATCGAAGCTCTTCCGGCGCTTCTTCAGGTCCGCATTCTTCGGATCGTTCCACACGGTCTCGGCGTCGACGCCGAGACGCTGCGCTAGCTTCGTGAGGAAGTCGCCTTGCCTGATGACGTAAGGCACCATCTTGCGCTATCCCGAGTACTGCGTACCACGCGCGTGTGACGAACGTCCATGCTGATCCGCGACTACAAGATCACCCAGTTCGATCAGAGCCTCGTCGAGATCGCTGCGAGGTTTCACGTGCCCGACGTCCGGGTGATCCTCGAGGCCAACCAGGACGAGTTTCCGACCGGCTCCGAAGACGTCACGAAGATGGCGCCGCGCCTCGTGGGGCAGGTCATCAAGATCCCGTTCCCCGACGACTACGCCGCCCTGTGGGTCTGGGGCACGTACACCGCGGTCGGCGGCGAGTCTCTGGCGAAGGTCTGCGCCAAGATGAACAAGGACCCGCGCATCGATCCACGCCAGAAGGGGAACCTCGCCACGACGCCCCCGTGGCTCACTCCCGATTACTTGCTCAACCTCTTCGAGAACGCCGAGGTCCGCGGCGGTCACGGCGCCGACGCGAGCGCCGTCTCGCTCGCACCAGGCGAGATCGTCCACATTCCCTTTCCTCCCGTGGCCACGCGCAAGCGCGTGATCCCCACGAGCCCCGGGCTGCCCACCACCTTCGAGGTCGACCCCGCCTGGGTGGACGAGCTGGCCGCGGTCTATGAGTCGATCCGGCTGCGGTCGCGGCAGTTCGAGCTCCAGATCAACGCCCTTCGCGAGCTGCAGCGCCTCGGCCTCGGCGAGGTGATGCGCCTCGTCGGCATGAGGCGCGTCTTGACGGTGCTCAAGGACCACCCGCACAAACCGGCGCAGCTCCTGACCTCGGAGATGGCGCAGCTCCCCGCAGTGTCAAAGGCGCTCGACAAGCTCCACGACAGCGCGATGGAGAAGCTCTACGGGAGCATCCTCGAGGCCGAGCGCAAGCCCGCCCTCGACGCCGCGATGGCGCTCGGGCGGTCCATCATCCAGAGCCTCCGGAGCAAGGAGTTCTTCGAGCTCACCAAGACCCTGCGCACCAACGCCGCGCGGTTTCCCCGGCGCATCAACGAGGTCTGCGCCGTGCTCTCGTATGCGCTCCAGGTTCTCCTCGATTCGCCGCTCGGCGAAGAGATCGCACCGGACATCGAGGACACGGTCAAGTACGTGGCGGGCATCAACCCCGTCGACCCGGGGCCGCTCGCCAGCGTCGACAAGAACCTCGCGCAGGCCGTGCAGAAGGTCCCGAAGGGCCCCGCGCCCGCCACGGCGCTCGGCGTCGTGACGAGCCTGGTGCGCAACGCGGGAGGGCTAGCCACTGCGAGCGTCGGGAACTTGCCTGGGCCGAGCACCCTTGCGGTGGGGCTCTTTCGCACGTACGCGCTGCGATCCGCGTCGCGGATCCTAGCGGCCGGGAAGACGGTGACCACGGTCGAGGTCACGACCGAGACCGCGACGCTCGTGGCGTTCGCGCGCAACGCGTTCGCCGAGAACGACGCGGCGGGCGAAGAGATCATGATCGCGATCTCCGAGGTTCGCCGGACGGTCACGGTGACCACGACGACCACCGTTGCCGCCAACCAGGCAGAGGTGCTCGCGCGTTACGACCGCATCGTCGCCGGTCGCTTCATGGGGACCCCGGCGTGGACCACAGGGATTACCGTGACGGGTCTCTTCGTGCTCGCGTTCTCCATCGCAAATATGTGGCAGTCGGGCGCCAACCAGACGGACGTGACGGCGGCCATCGGTGGAGGCGTGACGGGCGCCCTCGGCGCGGTTCAGCTCTTCGAGTTGGTCGAGAGCGCGACGCTGAAGACCATCGGCCGCAGCGTGGCGATCCTCGGCGTCGCCCTGGCCGGATACCAGTGGTACAAAGACTCGGCAGCGGGCGCCGACACGACGTCCGACAAGCTCGCGACCTTGGGCTCCGTCCTCCTTGCGGCGTCGCTGGTCCCTGAGCCCTTCGCGCCGGTCCTCGCGGTTCTCGGTGGAATCGCGACGGTGAGCTCGATCGTGTATTCGCTCGTCCAGGACGAGGTCGTGCGAAACCTCTTCCGGACGAAGGCCAAGATCTGGTTTCTCGGCCAGACGCGCACTTTCAAGACGGGACCGCGCTATCTCGCTCAGGAGGGGGCCCTCAAGGGAGCCGCCGACGCCCTGGAGAATGCCGTGCTCGACGCCGACTTCTTCGATATCGACGAGGGGCAGCGCAGCGTTCTCTCCAAGATCGTCTCCTCGGCGTCGGAAGTCGACATGCTCGTCGGGCTCTGAGCTGCGCGAGGGAGTGCCCATATGTCCGGACGGCGTTACCGCTCGACTCACGGAAGCTGGGCCATTCCCTATGTCGACGAGACGTCGTTCGTCTTCGCGCCCGCCAGGAACGGCGGGACGATCGCTCTCGTCGCCGTCGCGACGGTCGCGCAGGTGGCGGGGGTGTGCGCCGCCGCTCTGGTCGGGGCCATCCAGGGCCTCGAACCGCTGGCAGCCGTCGGCTTCGCGACGTCGGCGCTCCCGTTCGTCTTCTGCCTGTGGAGCATGCCGGTGGCAGCACGCTTCTCGCGACTGCAGGTGCCGCGCGGCCGGCTCGTCGTCCGCCGCGTTGGCGAGGTCTTCGAGGCCGTCGTCGACGAGGTCGCGTCGGGACCTACGACGAGGAGGGTTCTCGTGCACGCGACGGTCTTCGGCCAGACCAGACTGCTCCTCGTTCTGGGCGAGAAGGTCATCGAATTGTGGCGAGCCAGCTCGTACGCGGGCGGGGGCCACGTCGACACCCGCAGCGACTGGACCCTCGAGCGCCTCGCAGGCGGCGAGGGCAGCGCCCGGATCGGAGAGCGCGAATCGGGGCGCGGAGCGCTCTTGCCGGTGCTCGAGGGTCTGCGCTCGGTACTCGCTCTGGGGCCGGATGACGAGAAGCGAGTCCGGGGCCCGGCCGTCCCCACGAGCGCCTGGTCTGCCCTCATCGCGCTCGGCGCGGCCCTCTCTGCAATGGCCTATGGCGTCAACGCCGTGGTGCCCCGCGCCGTGGCGCGCACGGTGACCGATCCGTCCGCGACCCCGCTGCGCGTGGCGCTCGGCCTGGGCGCGGGCGTCCTCCTTGTCGTCGTCGAGGGGCTCAGCCTGCGCGCATGCCTGGGGCGCATCGCCCGCCCCATCGACGAGTTCGTCGCGGGCCTGCTGTCGGACGACGCGTCGCGCGAGGCCTCCTGATCGACACGCCGGGTCGCGTCGAAAAGGGGCAGCGGCGGCCACAGATCTCCGCGTCCCCACGCTCGCCCACATCGCGGTCAGACTCGCGACCCGGCACGGACGTCGCGCATCGCACACCGCCGCACTCGGGTGCGCAACGTGGCGAGCAAGAGACGGCGTCGCAAAGTCTGATTGGGCGAGAGAGAGCGCAATCGAAAGTCTCGCCAGCGGTGCTAATTTGAACTGTTGCTTAAAGCGGTCGCACACGCGCACGGCAGCTCTACGACTCGCTATGTCGTAGAGACGGAGCTCGCCTCGGGTGGGATGGGCGTCGTCTACCGAGTCTTCGACCGGGTCGCCGGTGAAGAGCGCGCGCTGAAGCGTATCCGGCCGCAGGCGAAGGACAACGCCCTCTACATTCAGGCCTTCGAACGCGAATTCCGTGTCCTCAAGACGCTCGATCACCCGCGGATCATCCGCGTCTTCGACTACGGGGTCGACGAGCTCGGGCCCTACTACACGATGGAGCTTCTGTCGGGACAGGACATGCGCAACGCAGCGCCGCTCTCGTACCGCGAGGCCTGCCTGCAGCTGCGTGATGTCGCGACTTCGCTTTCGCTCCTGCATGCGCGCCGGCTCCTACATCGGGATCTGAGCCCCGCCAACGTGAGGATGACCCGAGACGGGCGTTGCAAGCTGCTCGATTTCGGAGCACTGGCCACGTTCGGGTTGTCTGACGTCGTCGCGGGCACGCCCCCGGTGGTGCCCCCCGAGGCCTTCGGACGCGGTCCCCTCGATCAACGCGCCGATCTCTACTCGCTCGGCGCCCTCGCCTACTGGATGCTGACCGGGCGTCACGCGTATCCGGCGCGGCACCTCGAAGAGCTGCCGATGCACTGGAAGGCCACGCCTCCCGCGCCATCGGCGCTCGCGCCGGACGTTCCCCGGACGCTCGACGCGCTTGTCCTCCGGCTCCTCGACGCCGACCCGCTCGCGCGGCCTGCCAGCGCGGCGGAGGTCATCGGCCGCTTGACCGGGATCGGCGAGCTCTCCGCCGAGGGAACGACCGAGACGCGACGGCTGGCGCTCAGCTTCCTCTCGAACCCGCGCTTCATCGGCCGCACGGAGCCGATCGAGCGCGCGCAGGCGCGTGTCGACGCGGCGCTTCGCGGCCAGGGCGGCGCGTTGTTGATCGAAGGGGTCGCTGGTGCGGGCCGGAGCCGGCTCCTCGAAGAGATCGGGGTGCGCGCGCAGCTCGCGGGGGCCGTGGTGGTCCGGGTCGATGCGGGCATGGTCCGACAGACGGGCGGCACGGTGAGGGCGTTGGCCGTTCGCATGGCCGACGCCGCCCCGGAGCTTGCGCGCAAGCACGCCACGCCCTTTCGCGTCCCGCTCGCAGCGCTCGGCCCGGACCTCCGGATCGGCCTCGGGGTCTCCGGGTTTCCACAAGCGAGCGGCGAGGCCCCCGCGCCCGAACGCGGACTCGAAGAGTGGTTCGCGGAAATAAGTCTGGAGAAGCCGCTGGTCGTGCAGGTCGACAACGTCGACAGCGCGGACGACGACAGCCTGGGGACGCTGGCGGGTCTCGCGAAGCTCGCCTCGGAGCGACCGCTCCTGCTCGTCGTCACGGAGTGTACGAGCCACGAGCAGAGTCAGGCCATCGGTCTCGTGACGCTGCGGGAGTGCGCGGCGCGCATCGAGCTCCCCGGTCTGAATGCCATCGAGATGCTCGAGCTATGCCGGTTCCTCTTCGACGACGCG
>Ga0210388_10002086_pt1 | contig 15561 bp, 9 predicted proteins | sample IncBWC19OmetaG_FD_155485 | JGI IMG/M metagenome (GOLD analysis project Ga0210388, IMG submission 155485) | Forest soil microbial communities from Barre Woods Harvard Forest LTER site, Petersham, Massachusetts, United States - Inc-BW-C-19-O ...
CCTCAGCATGGGTTCGATGCCGCGGCAAAATTTAGCCCCGCGCGTGAGCGAGGGGACAAGTCATTTCAATAACTGGCCCAGAGCTGGGAGCGGGACTGCGCTTTCTTTTAGCGCTGCGTCATGGAACGCGGTTAGATTGAAGGCTGCGCCTTTACGCTTCTTGTATTCTTCGCGCAGGTCCAGCCAGCCGCGCCAGCCGACGAAATAGGTGGGCAACTGGCAGGATGACAGCTTGGCGCGTTGCACTTTTTCGACGGCTTCTTCCTTTTCCTGGAAGGTATCGTTGATCATCAGGTCGAGCGCCTGCTGCTCGGTCATATCCATGGTCTGGAAGCGGATATCCAAAATAGTGTTGGCAATCACGCGCAGCAACTGTTTCAGAAGCGTCAGGCGCAGCTCGACGCTGTTATTCAAGTAGCCTTCATCGGACATCAATTGCTGCGCGTAAACTGCCCAGCCTTCCACATAGGCGCCGCTGCCGTAGATATTTCTGAGCAAGCGGCGTGATTTGGGCTCGACGTTATTGGCAATCTCCAACTGCACGTAATGGCCCGGCATCACTTCGTGGATGGTCAGTTCCTGAAGGCCGTATGTATTGTATTCGCGGAGCTTCGATTCGATACGGTCTTTCGTCCAGTCCGCTGGGATGGGTGTGATCCAGTAGAACGCGCCCAGTTGCGGTTCGAGCGCGGGCGCCTGATTGAATCCTCCTACCGGATAGCCGCCGCGCATAAATTCGGGTGTGGGGATTACCTGTAGATTTGCGCGCCCGGGGAGCATAACCAAATGCTTCTCGCGCACGAAGCTGGTGGCTTCCGCCAGATCTTTACGAGCGTCGTCCAAATAGGTTTCGGGCGTGGAGTGTTGCCGGGCAAGTCTATCCAGAGCTTCTTTAATCGAGCGGGGCGCGGCCAGCGTGGCCATTTCGCCGCGTACGTCCTGGAGCGCCTTTTCAGCTTCCGCCAGCACCTGCTCCGGCGTCTTTCCGGATTCCAGAGTGTAGCGGAATTTTAGATCGTACTTGTCTTTTCCCAAGCGCCATTCGGAGGGTTTACGGGAAAGCTCGGTGTTCAGAAACTTGTTGAAGGCTCGGAGCGAGTCGAGCGCCGCTTTCGCCGCGCGGTCGAACTCGGCTTTGAGATTGGCGGGTGCCTGGGCGCGCAGGGTTTCGTCAATCAGCTTGATATTACCCTCGTTTTCTTTCTGCGCAACCTCGGTCCAGAGTTCGGGAGAATCCACCAGCATGCGTTGAGCGTTCTCAACGAAGCTCGGAATTCTGAAAAGCCGCTGGATAATGTGCCGGTAGCGGGTCTCGAGCGGCGCATAGTCCAGAACGAAGGGATTGAACAGCGCATTGCCGATGAGTTCGACATAGACCGTGGGATTGTGGCGAAAGCTCTGGATGCGGTGCAGTTCGAGATTGGCGAGATCGATCTGGTTCTGGATGATCTGGTAATCGGCGCGTTCCTCCGGCGACAAGGACTCGGGCTTGATGAGCCCCAGGCGGGTTTGGAAAACGAAATAGAACTGGCGCCGCTCCTGAATCCCGCCGGGGCTGAAATCATCCAGCTTTTCGTCCAGCCGCACGCCATTGTGCTGGTGATAGCCGGCCGAGGTGGCGTTGATCGGCGACAGGGCCAGGGATTCATAAACGAAATCTTCCGTGACTTTCGAAAAGTCCTGTTGCTCACCGGGCATTTTGCAGCTGGTGGTCAGGGCGATGCATAAGAGGACTCCTAAGAGCGACGTGTGGCGCGCGCACTCGTGCGTGCTGGGTCGAGACTCATCTCGACCTGCCTTCCGCCGACACGAGTGTCGGCGCTGCAGACTGAGATTCTGCGCCACACCGCTCACAACTTCTCCAGGTGGTTGGAGCACTGCAACTCCGGGTTGATGTTTCGCAGCAATCCGGTGAGGACGCGGCCGGCGCCGACTTCGATAAATCGCGTGACGCCCTCGGACGCCAGTTTATGCATGCTTTCGGTCCAGCGCACTGGATTGGGCACTTGCTGGTACAGGCCCTCCCGCGCTTGCGCGCCGGTGCGGATCAGATTAGCTTGCCAGTTGTTCACTAACGGGATGGCCAGGTCGCGAAATTCGGTAGCGTTAAGATCGACGGCTAGCTGCGCTTGGGCCGGCATCATCAACGAACAGTGAAAGGGAGCGCTGACCGGCAACAGAACAGCCCGCCGCGCTCCGGCTGCTTTGGCTAGCTCCACCGCCCGTTGGACCGCGGCGGAATGTCCGGCAATGACGATTTGATCCGGCGAATTCAGGTTCGCGGCACTCACTACCTCTCCTTCGCGAGCTTCGGGGCTTTGCGCGGCGTCGGCCAAAATGGAATCGAGCTTATCTTCCGGCAGTTTGAGCAGCGCGGCCATGGCGCCGATTCCGGGGGGCACCGCAGCCTGCATATATTGACCGCGCTTGCGGACCAACCGCACGGCGTCGGCAAATTGGAGCGATCCTGCAGCCACCAGGGCCGAGTATTCGCCCAGGCTGTGACCGGCCACGTAGTCCGGTTTGAGGCCTTGTTCTTCCAGCACGCGAAATGCCGCGATGGAGACGGTCAGCAGAGCAGGCTGGGTATTCTCGGTAAGCTGAAGCACTTCGGCTGGACCCTCGAAGCACATCGTAGATAGCGGAAGGTCCAGAGCGTTATCGGCTTCATGGAAAATTTCCCGCGCCACAGCGAACTGCTCGGCCAGATTCTTGCCCATGCCCGCGTATTGGGAACCTTGGCCGGGAAACAGGAATGCTGTTTTCATAACAAGAAACCAGTGTAACGGTTTGCAAAACCTGGCTGAGAGAAGTTGGCGAAAAACTTGTTTGCATTCGGAGTGCCTGCCCCACGTTGGCGCATGTTGTTGATCCCATGTAGTGGCGCAAACAGCGCTGGTCCGGAATCCTCACGCGGTCGAGAAATTGATTCTACGGATTTTTTACAATCCTTTCCTGGCTCCCTCGCGTCTTACTAATGTCGAAGGAGGAAACATGACGCGTCTAGCTTCTCCAGTAAATCAGTTCGAGGTGAAGGGCTTTGTGTATTGCCCGATTTGCACCCACACCGTGGAGGGGACAGTTGTCAGCAATGGCAAAACGGCCAAGGTGAAACCGGGACAGAAGTGTTCGCGCTGTTCGGCATCGCTTGATCCGGGCTACATCATGAGGCTGGACCGCGCAGCGTAGCGCTAACGCCGTGCTAATGTAGTTGTATCGAATGAAACGGAAGCCACCGACCATTTCCGAACCAGTGATCGACCAGGAGCTGCTGGATCGCGCCAAGCGCGCAATCGCGGCGGACCAGATTCCTCGGGTAGAGAAGTGCTCGGTTTGCGGTGCACCGTGCGCGCCCAATTCCGCGGAAGCGCTGTGCTGGGTGTGCCGCCGCTTGAAGATCAGCGCGTGGCGCGATTCCGATCAACAAATCGCTCAGGAGTAGCGAGCGCCCGCTCGTAAATAAAAGCTCCGGCAGCGACATCTTCGACTCCCAATCCAATCGATTTGAAAATGGTTACGTGATTCGGGTCGTAATGCGGCTGCACGTTTTGAAGCTCTACTACGTTTTCCCAGCTATCGGCCATGATCAAATCGCCGGCCTCGATCCGGGCCTGTTCCAGCGAATCGACGGCCACCAGCGCGGCCCGCTTCACCAGATCGGCCGGCAATTCGCGCCGATTTGCCACGTTCGATCCCATGGCGTTGACCAGTGTTCCGTTTGAGACCCAATCACTCTCGAGCACCGGGTCTTTCGCATTGGTAGCAGTGGCCACGATATCGGCGCCGCGGGCTGCTTCTTCAGCGGAATTCGCGGCGGTGACGGAATGCTCTTGAGCGAACTTCAGGCGCTTCTCTTCGCTGCGGCTCCAGACGCGAACGGTCTGGATGGGACGGACCGCGCGGATGGCTGCGAGCTGCGTATGGGCCTGGAATCCGGATCCGATGATGGCTAGTGTTGCGGCTTTTGGATTCGCCATTAGATCCGTAGCGTAGCCGCTGGCTGCGCCGGTTCGGATCTGGCCGAGATAGTTGGCTTCCATCATCGCCAGTGGCTGGGCGGTTTTCGAATCGTACAGAAAAAAGTAAAAGTGCGCGCCGTAGCGCGGGTTGCTGGAGTAGAACTTGGTCCCGAAATAGTTGCCGACCGCGCCCGCCATGCTGTGCAGCACCGAGCCGGATTCAAGAATGAGGCGGCGACGCGGTTGGTTTTGGGCGCGGCCGTTTTTCATGGCCTCGAATGCCAGGCGCATCAGGCGGATGGCTTCGGAGACGGGGAGGAGTTCCTGAACGTCGGATTCGGAAAAATAGAACATAAGATTATTAGCCGCAGACGAACGCCGATGAACACAGATAAAAAACTCTTATCCGCGTTTATCTGCGTTCATCTGCGGCTTAATTAGGTTTTGACCGGATCCGGGCTCTCGGGATTCAACCCCAGCTCGCCGATGGCGGCTTTCGCCCGGCCTTTGCTGAATTTCCCTTCGCGGGCCAGACGCGATAGGGCTGCTGCTGCAATAGCTTCCGCGCCGTTTTCGAAATGCTTGCGGAGGTGTTCGCGGTTTTCGCTGCGGCCGAAGCCGTCGGTCCCTAGCGATACCATGCGGCCGGGTAGCCACGGGGCAATTTGGTCTGCCACCACTTTCATATAGTCGGTAGCGGCGATGATGGGGCCTTCGGCGCCCGCCAGCGCTTCTTGCAAATATGGTTTGCGCTCGGCGTCGGCCGGGTGCAGGCGATTCCAGCGCTCCACTTCCAAAGCGTCGCGGCGCAGTTCGTTGTAGCTGGTCACGCTCCAGACGTCGGCGGACACCTGGTATTTCTCAGCCAGGATTTTTTGGGCTTTTAGCGCTTCATTGAGTATGGGACCGCTGCCGAACAAATGAACCTGGGTCTTGCCGCTCTCAGCCGGTTTGTATTTGTAGATGCCCCGCAGGATTCCTTCGTTGACTCCTTCGGGCATGGGAGGCTGGGCGTAGTTCTCGTTGTAGATGGTGAGGTAATAGAAGCGATCTTCCATCTGCTGGTACATGCGGCGAATTCCGTCCTGCACGATCACGGCAATTTCGTAAGCGTAGGCCGGATCGTAACTGTGACAGGTGGGGACGGTCGAGGAAAGAACCAGGCTGTGGCCGTCCTGATGTTGCAGACCCTCGCCGGAGAGAGTGGTGCGGCCGGCCGTTCCACCCATTAGGAAGCCTTTGCCGCGCGAATCGGCAAAAGCCCAGATGAGATCGCCGATGCGCTGGAATCCGAACATCGAATAATAGATGAAGAACGGCATCATGGGCACGCCGTAGTTGGCGTAGGATGTCCCGGCGGCGGTGAACGACGCCATGGAGCCGGCTTCGGTGATTCCTTCTTCCAGAATCTGGCCGTTCTTGGCTTCTTTGTAGAACAGGAAAATGTCGCTGTCCACCGGCTTGTAAAGCTGGCCGCGGCTGGCGTAGATACCGTATTGGCGGAACAGAGATTCCATTCCGAATGTGCGCGCTTCATCGGGAATGATGGGCACGATGTATTTACCGAGCGATTGATCTTTCAGAAGCAGCGTGAGGACGCGGACGAAGGCCATGGTGGTGGAGACTTCCCTGCCCTGCGACCCACCTAACGATTCAGCGAACAGTTCCACAGGAGGCGCCTGGATTTCGATCTTTGGAACGCTGCGCGCCGGCAAGCTGCCGCCCATGGCTTCGCGGCGCTCACGGACGTAGCGCTGCTCGGGACTGTCTTCCGGCGGCCGGTAGAACGAAATGGTGTGGACGGTTTCTTCCGGAATAGGAATGTCGAAGCGCTTGCGGAAGTAAACCATCTCGTCTTCGTTGAGCTTCTTTTGCTGGTGAGTTACGTTGCGGCCTTCGCCGGCTTCGCCGAGCCCATAACCCTTAATAGTCTTGGCCAGGATCACGGTAGGCGAGCCGGTATGCTCAACCGCGCGTTTATAGGCGTTGTAGACTTTTTGCGGATCGTGCCCGCCCCGGCGCAGCGCGAAAACTTCTTCGTCGGTCATGTGTTCCACCAGCTTTAACAGCTCGGGATATTTGCCGAAGAATTCTTTTCGGACGTAGGCGCCGTCTTTAGCCTTGAAGCTTTGATACTCCCCGTCCAAAGCCTTGCCCATGCGCTTGATCAGGAGCCCCGTGGTATCGCGTGCCAGCAGCGGGTCCCAGTTGCCGCCCCACAGAACTTTGATGACGTTCCAGCCGGCGCCTCGGAACGCAGCTTCCAGCTCTGTTATGATCTGGCCGTTCCCGCGCACCGGACCGTCTAATCGTTGCAAATTGCAGTTGACGACGAAGATGAGGTTATCCAGCTGTTCGCGCGAGGCCAGCGTGATAGCGCCCAGCGACTCGGGTTCGTCGGTCTCGCCGTCACCGAGGAAAGCCCAGACCTTGCGGCCGGTGGCGGGAATGATCCCGCGATTCTCGAGATAGCGCATGAAGCGCGCCTGATAGATGGAGTTGATGGGCCCCAGGCCCATGGAGACGGTGGGAAATTGCCAGAAGTCCGGCATCAGCCAGGGGTGCGGATAGGAAGAGAGACCGGGCTCGGCACGTAGCTCATGCCGGAAGTTTTCCAGGTGCTTTTCGGAAATGCGCCCTTCGAGAAACGCGCGCGCGTACATTCCGGGCGAGGCGTGGCCCTGGAAGTAGACGAAGTCGCCAGGCTGATCGCCGTGCTTGCCGTGGAAAAAGTGATTGTGGCCAACTTCAGTGAGCGTGGCCAGCGAGGCATAAGTGGAAATATGGCCGCCGATGCCGGGATCGTGTTTGTTGGCCCGGACCACCATGGCCATGGCGTTCCAGCGATTGAGGCTCTTGATGCGGCGCTCAATTTCGCGGTCGCCCGGATAGGGCACTTCTTCCTCCACCGGAACGGTATTGATATAGGGCGTGGTGAGCTTGTGCGGTGTTTGGACGCCGTATAGCGCCGCGTGATCGATAAGGCGGGCCAGCAGGAATGACGCGCGTTCGGAGCCGCCTTCTTCGACAACAGAGTCCAGTGATTCGAGCCACTCTGTGGTTTCTTGCGGATTCGCGTCCGCGGATGATTCGACTTTGGTTTCAAGCATTAGTTAAGAGGTGTCTCTTTCAAAATAGCAGGTGAGTTGTGGGTAGTGGGAGGTGCTGTACGAAACGGAGCCGCGCCCGCCAGGAAGGGCTTCCACGAACGTAGGTACTAACGGCGTTCGTGGTAGTGCTCCCTGGTGGTCGCGGTTCGGCTGGGGCCTCGAAAGGCACATTGTTTATGCCGGAGGCTGGCGCCCGTCCGCCTTTATCCGCGTTCATCTGCGGATCAAATTACTGAATGGCCAAAGTGACTCCCGCCGCCGTGTTGACGCCGCCTACCGTCAGTTGTAAAGGAATGGCCGGGCCTGCTGGCGCGTTGGCGGGAATCTCGACGTTGATTTGCTGCAGACCGGTGGTAGTTCCGGGCGCCTCACCGGCGAACAAGACTGTCGCCGGTCTATCTCCGATTGTTGCGGTCACCGGAAGCAAGAGGTGTCGCAGACCATCCGATCCGGCGGGGCCCAGCATGCCGAAGCCTGTGCCGAAGATCTGAATGGTGGAACCAGGCGATGCGGCGGTGGCCGTGCTTCCATCGGGGTTTACGATGGCCGCCTGCCCGGTGCCGTTCTGGCCCACCGTAAAGATGGCGGGCGCCAGGTTGAGGACCGGCATCTGGAATACCGGCGATTTCAGACCCGCGCATTGGATCTGGAGCGAGGCTGAGGTTGCTCCACTCACACTCGCCGGAAACAGGAAGTTCACCTGCGTAGGAGAACTGTAGAAGACGGTGGTGGGGCTGCCATCCACCGACACCTCGGCGCCGGAAGTGCAGCCGGGATAAACGCCGAAGGCCGTCAATATAGTGTTCGGCGCCTCGGAACCCTTTTCGAAACTGGCGGCGTTCTGGATCAGGGAGATGGAAATGGCCGGCGGCGCCACGGTTGCCGCGGTTATGGTAAGCGTCACCGGAATGTTCAGTGGGCTGACTCCGGCGGCGGACGATGTAGCAGTGATGATGCCCTGATAGACGCCGGCGGCTAAGCCGCCCGGATTTATATTGACATGGAAAGCCTGCGGAGTTGTCCCGGTGCTAGGGCCGTCGGGGCTGAGCGAGAGCCATTGCCCGGCCGCTGGAGCTGAGACCGAAGCAGTGACCTGAAGCGGTACGTTTTGACCGGCGGCCGACACGATGATCTCCGGCGATTGAACCGTAGCGACCCCGGACTGGGCTGTGAAATTCAGAGGACCCGCGGGGGTGGTGGTCCACACCAACTGCGGCTCCAGTATGGTCAGTGTTACGGGAATCACCTTCACGCTGCCGTCGCTAAAGGTGAAAGACAGGCTGGAATTATAGGTCCCTAAGTTCATTCCGGTAACTTTCGGCGTCACGGTTACCGTAGCGGGAGTGGTATTGGAACTCGACGAAACGGTGAGCCACGGGTCGGCCGCGGTCACGTTGAATGCGCTGGCGTCCGCGGTGGTAACGGATAAAGTTCCCGTGGCCGTGTAGGTGGGGGCGCCGGCGCTATATTGCAAGTTCAAGGCTGCCGGCGATACCTTCCCGTTGACCAGGATGAACGTCGCCACCGTGGCTTCGGGTCCGTTCATGACGATAAAGGTGTTTGCGTTCTGAGGATCGGCGGCCGCGCCGCTCCAGTGATCGAAGCGGTACCCGGTGCTCCGAATAGCCACCACGGGGACGGAAGCCCCGGCGCCAAAGTTTCCCGAGGCGGGCGTCACCGTGCCACCGGCCGCGGGCGACGCGCTGGTGGTCAACGGATAGAGGGTGCCCAGAGTCGCGGTATAACTGACCGCCGTGCCGGTAGCGACGATCATGTGGCTGGCGGCGCCTTTATCGCTCCAATTGACAAACCCGTATTGAAGCGATCCGGGGCCCGTCTGCGGGCTCGCCACTGCGATGGTATGGAAGCTGTCCACTGCGAAACCGAAGTTCTGCGGGGTGGTGTAGGATTTCCCGTCGACGGAGAATGCAAGCCCGGGCGGCGAAGTCTGGACGGTAACATTCGGAAGATTCGTCAGTGAGAACGACGCGAGCTGCGGCTGGCCTCTCGGTTGAAGCTTGGGGCTGTTGACTACGGGTGCGGAAACCGTGGGAGTGACGCTGTAGCTCCCTGGCGCCAGATTGGCCATAGCGGTCACTGACGCCTGGCCCAAAGCGTTAGTTACCGCGGTTGGGCTCGAAAGCGCCGCGCTGGCGCCGCTGGATGGAACATGGTAGGTCACCGTCAAACCGTTGACCGGATTTTCAAAAAAGTCCAAGACGACAATCAGCAAGGGCGCGGCGAAGGCGGTTCCTACTACTGTGGACTGCGGCGACCCGCCGCGGACGACCCGGACAATACCGGGGTAGCCGGGCACGACCGTCAGCTGTTCCGAAGTGCCGGATAGTGAATTGCCCACGTCCGTCACCGTGATGGTCTGAGTTCCCGCGGTTCTGAGCACCGCCTGGAATATGCTGGAACCGGAACTCAGCGTGACGGGCCCCGGAAGTGTCGGGTTACCGTCGGTGCTCGAGAAATGTATCGTTCCGGTATAACCTGTTGCGACGTTGCCGTATTGATCCAGGGCCGTAACGGTCACATTGAATAATGACCCGGCAACTACTTCAGGGGACCCGACCGCGACAACCAGGCTGGCCGCCGGACCTGGGTTGTTGGTAAGTGAGAACGTGGTCGAAAAATCACCGCCGGCTCTCACCGTGTAGCTGCCTGCGATGTGGTTCGCGGTGGCGATCGTGCTGGCGATGCCCGAGGAATTGGTGAAAACGGTAGCGGTGGAAAAAGTCGCGCCGTGGCCGCCCCCTAAGGAACTGAATGTCACCTCGACGTTGTTCACCAGATTGTTGTACTGGTCTCTCGCGGTGATTTGTAGAGGTGTGGCGAAGGCTGTGCCCACCGTCGCCGACTGCGGGCTTCCGCCTGTAGTTGTGATGTTGGAGGCGAAGGCCGGATTCACAGTGATGCTGTTCGATGTGCCGGTGATGCTGGAGACGGTGTCAGTGGCGGTAACAGTCTCGGTTCCAGCGGTCTTCAGCGTAACAATGAACGTTCCCACCCCGGAGCTCAGACCCGAGTTCGACGGCAGCACGGCTTGTCCGTCGCTGCTTGTAATTTGCACGATTCCCGCATAGCCGCTGAAGGTGGCATTATTGACGTCCAACGCGGTAACGACGATGGTGGAATTAGATCCGGCGGTTACCGGCGTTGTGGCCGACACCGAGAAGTGCGTGGCGCCGAGAACCGTGACCGAGGCCAGGACGGCCCCCCCTGACAAAATGGTGTCGATGTCGTTGGCCTCAAGGAATTGCAGGCCAAGCGTCTGCAAGGTGAAGTTGAAAGACGCCGGGCTCGGGAGGGCCGTGTCCCCTGGCAACGTCGCGGAGCCGTCAGTGCTGCTGAAATGCACAGTATCGGTAAAATTCTCAGCGGGGTCGCTGTCCACGTCGTAAGCGCCGACGGTGCAACTGAATTGTTGACCCGGCGATACCGTGGCCGGGCAGCCAGAAATCTTAGTCGAGAATGCGGAGCCCGGGGCGCGCGGGTGCCATACCACACCGGCTGGAGCGCCGGTCACTGCACCACTCCGCCCGTCGCCGGCGAAGTCTGCCACTGCAATTCCGTTCGCTGCTGCGCCGGCATCGATCTGGACCACTGGCTGGGCACTTTTCGCGGTGAGTTGTTGCCACCGAAGCTTACTGCCGTCAGCGACCAACAATGCGCGAAAGCCATCTTTGTTAGGATCGCTGGCGGCTATTCCGAATGGCGTGGATCCAGCGGGTAAGTTTATCCGTGGCTCGAATGTGCCGTCGCCTTTGCCGTAGAAAACTGTGGCTGTGGCGTCCAGCCGGTTCAGGACCGCCAGATCCTCCAAGCCATCGCCATTCAGATCGCTCATCAGGATCGCCGCCGGGCCATTGCCCACTTTGAGCGACGCGCCTGAAGAAAACGTCCCGTCGCCCTTTCCCAACAGGATGGTCACGTCGTTGCTACCGAAGTTCGCCACAGCCAGGTCGGCAATTCCGTCGGAGTTGAAGTCGCCTACCGCGAGCGCGGCCGGGCCTACTCCCGCTTCAATTCGCAGCGGCGCTCGAAAGCTCCCGTCGCCAGCGCTCAAAAGAAGTAGCACCGTATTACCGGCCTGGTCCGCCACCGCGAGGTCCGCGATGCCATCGCCATTGAAATCGCCAACGGCCAGGGCCACCGGATTGGTTGCCGTGGCGATCACGCGCGGCGCCGCGAACGTTCCGTCTCCCGCGCCGCGCAAAAAGTAAATCTTCCCCGTGGTTCCGTCCGTAACAGCCAAGTCCATCAAACCGTCGCCGTCGAAATCGGCAGTGGCAATCGCAGTGGGTTGGAACTCCGCTGCAGTAGGCAGCGCATTCCCAAATGTCCCATCCCCATGTCCCGGCAGTACGCTGATCCCGCTGGCTCCGGCCAACGCGATATCCAGATGGCCGTCGCCGTTGAAATCCGCGATGGCCATGGCATTCGCCGCAAAACCAGCGGCGTAATGCTTCGCTGCCCCGAAGCTGCTCGAGGCCACGCGCTCAATGGTTATCTGAGTAGCCTCGGACCTGACGCCGCCGGGGGCCACGGCGTAAATCTGGTGCTGTCCCGCGGCCAGCCATGAAGTCGAAAAACTCGCTTCGCCTTGCCCATTCACCGCCGATGTTCCCAGAATGGTCGCGCGGTCGAAGAACATGACCCGTTTAGTCGTCCGGGCAGCCGTAACATGGAAAGTCACCGGTTTTCCCGCGGACAGGGAAACGGCACTCGGGGTCAACGTAATGGAGACAGGAGCTTGTGCGAATCCCACTCCTATTGAGAACAAGACAAAAGCGAAATCACTGCGCGTTCGGGACATAGATTCCTCGGAGGCGAATTTTGGAATGCCGTTAGGCGGCCACTTTCATGGGCCGAAATGCTTATCGGCACGCGGGGGGAAATTTCTAGCCGCAAGATGAACGCAGATAAACGCGGATAAGAAGAATTGTTTTATCCGCGCTTATCAGCGTTCATCTGCGGCTAAGAATCGGCTGATGGGTACACCGTGGATCGGCTCCCAGGTAGTTGCCCGTGAAGGCGCGGGAGCGGGAGTCGCGGTAGACGTCCGGAAGGGAATCGTTTCGAACGTTTTCCGGTGGAAACAGGAAGGTCACCGCGAGGATAAATTTCACTTCTCAGGTTTTGCATTTCGAAGGCCATGCTAGAATCCGTTCACCAACCCCTATGCGAATTGTTTTGATCGTGCTATTGGCCGGTGCGCTGGCCGCGCAGACAGTTCCGGAGTTCGATAAGACGGATGTCATGATCCCGATGCGCGATGGGATCAAGCTGCACACCGAGATTTACGCTCCGAAAAACTCGACTGAGCGACTTCCGTTGCTGATCACGCGGACGCCCTATGGTCCGGGCGCGGATCCGCAAGGGTTTCGCCTGGCGCTGAATGGCGTTTATGCGGAGTTGGCGCAGGAAGGCTTTATCTTTGTATTTCAAGATATCCGGGGGCGTTACAAATCGGAAGGCCAGTTCGTGATGATGCGGCCGCCGCGCTTAAAGAGCGATGCGCAGGCGATTGACGAGAGCACGGACGCCTACGACACCATCGAGTGGCTGCTCAAAAACGTGCCCAACCACAACGGACGCGCGGGGATGCTGGGAGTGTCCTACGGCGGCTGGCTCACCGTAATGGCCATGATCGATCCGCATCCGGCTCTGAAAGCCGTTTCTGAGCAAGCTTCACCGGCGGACATGTACCTGGGCGACGATTTTCATCACAACGGAGCGTTTCGATTGAGCTATGGCCTGGAGTATTCGGCGCGCATGGAAACATCCAAACAGAACGAGGCTTTCGATTTCGATCGCTTCGATACTTACGATTGGTTTTTGCGGCTGGGACCGATTGCCAACTTCAACAAGAAGTATGCGCACGAGAAGCTACCCACGTGGAACGATTTCGTGGAGCATCCCAATTACGACGAGTTCTGGCGGAAGCAGGCGGTGACGCCCTACTTGAAACAGGCCAACGTGCCGAATCTGATACCGAATCTCAATGTCGCCGGTTGGTGGGACCAGGAAGATTTTTATGGGCCGCTCAAGATTTACGAGACCCTCGAAAAATTCGACCAGGGGCATCGTAATTATCTAATTGTGGGGCCGTGGAATCACGGCGGCTGGGGGCGCGGCACGGGCCGGTCGCTCGGTAAGATCGACTTCGGGAGCGACACCGGCAAATATTTTCGCGAGAAAATACAGGCGCCCTGGTTCGCCTATTGGTTAAAAGATAAGGGCGCCTTGGATTTCCCGGAAGCGCTGACGTTTCAAACCGGCTCTAACCAGTGGGCGCGCTACGACGCCTGGCCGCCGCGCAAGGGCGTTGAGCAGAAGAAGATTTACTTTCACGATGCGTGCGGCTTATCGTTTGATGAACCGGCGGCGGAAGGCTTCGACAGCTACCTCTCCGATCCCGCGCATCCGGTGCCTTACCGGCATAGGCCCATCGAGGCGCTCTACGGAGGGCCGTCCGGCTGGGCGCCCTGGCTGGTGGAGGATCAGCGCTTCGTCTACGAACGTCCCGATGTTTTGAGCTACGAGACCGAGCCGCTCCCTAGCGATCTGGCGGTGGCCGGCGACATTGTGGCGCATCTCTATGCATCCACCACCGGGACCGACAGCGATTGGATTGTGAAACTGATCGACGTGTATCCGGAGAAAGGCGAAAAGGATCCGCCAATGAACGGCTACCAGTTGATGATCGCCAATGAAGTGCTGCGGGCGCGGTTTCGGAATGGATTTGAGAAGCCGGAACCGTTGGTGGCGGGCCAGGTGACCGCGTACACCATCGATATCCATTCCAACAATCACGCGTTCCTAAAGGGGCATCGCGTAATGGTGGAGGTGCAAAGTACTTGGTTTCCGCTAATCGACCGGAATCCGCAGAAGTTTGTGCCGAACATTTTCATGGCGGCGGAAGCGGATTATCACCAAGCCGAGCAGCGGGTGTATAGGTCGCGGAAGTATCCGTCGAATGTGGAGCTGCCGGTGATGCGTTAAGAACGAAAGGGAGGCAAATGTAAATGTGCCTGCCCCACTTACATTTCTTGGATGATTTTGTTGATATCGAGCAGGATTTTGACTTTGCCCTTTATCTTGGCCAGACCCAGCAGATACGGCGTGGCGGCGCCGATTCCAAAATCGGGCGTGTCTTCGATATCGGCGGTCTGCAGGGTCAGGACTTCCGAAACGCCGTCGACGATGATGCCGGTGGAGATGCGGCCTGCCTGGCCTTCGATCTGAACCACGATGATGCAGGTGCGCTGCGTGTAGTCCGTTTCCGGCATTCCAAACTTCAGGCGGAGATCCACCACCGGAATAACTTTTCCACGCAGGTTCAGCACCCCTTTGACATGGAAAGGCATCTGCGGAACAGCGGTAATCTCTTGCACGCCCATGATTTCGCGGACATGGAGGACCTGGACAGCAAACTCCTCTTTTCCGAGCTGGAAAGTCAAATATTTTCCGGCTCGCGGGTCGACCTTGGCAGCCTCTACCGTAGCCGGATTCGCTAGAACACTTGATGGCATGGTCATCTCCCTTTACATTTCTCGGAAATTGTCTTCGAGCGGGAACTCGCTACGTGCGGACTTGGCGCCGGAGATTGCCGGAGACGCTGAGAACGTTTTTGGTCTCGGCCGGGACGCGGCCGGTTTCACCGCGCTCAGGCTGGTTTCTCGCGCCACGGGTGCGTCCGCATGCCCATCCCCGCCCACCAACGCTCCCAGCTGCGCGACGATGTGATTCAGGGCTTGCGCCTGTGCCGACAGTTCTTCGCTGGCTGAGGCGCTTTGCTCCGCGCTCGCGGCCGTGCCCTGCGTCACCTGATCCATTTGAGCAATGGCTTTGGAGATTTGATCGATGCCGCGAGCCTGCTCCTGGCTGCCCATGTTCACTTCATCCACCAGCGTCTTCACCTTAGTGGAGCTTTCGGTGATGGCGCGAATCACTTTCGCCACTTGCTCCAGCTTGGCGCTGCCTTCGGCCGAGGTGGCGATGGATGCTTCAATCAGGCCGGCAGTATCTTTAGCCGCCTGGGCGGAGCGCTGCGCCAGGTTCCGGACTTCATCGGCAACCACTGCGAATCCCATGCCGGCTTCGCCCGCGCGAGCCGCTTCCACCGCTGCATTCAGGGCCAGAATGTTGGTCTGAAACGCGATTTCGTCGATCACTTTGATGATTTTCGCGATCTTGTCGCTGGAGGCATTGATCTGCTGCATGGAAGTCACCATCTGATCGAGAGTCTGGTTGCCTTCTTTCACTTCACGATCCACAGTGGTCATTACGGCGGCCGCCGATTTCGAATTCTCGGCGTTCTTGCGGGTCATGGAGGTGATTTCCTCGGTAGAGGCGGAAGTTTCTTCGAGAGACGCAGCTTGTTCGGAAGAGCCTTGCGCCAGCGACTGGCTCGAAGCGGCCACTTGTGACGCTGCGCTGTTAATCTGCTCAGCGCCTTCCCGAATCTCGGCGGTCGCCTTTTT
>Ga0210388_10002087_pt1 | contig 15556 bp, 16 predicted proteins | sample IncBWC19OmetaG_FD_155485 | JGI IMG/M metagenome (GOLD analysis project Ga0210388, IMG submission 155485) | Forest soil microbial communities from Barre Woods Harvard Forest LTER site, Petersham, Massachusetts, United States - Inc-BW-C-19-O ...
TTGGATGCGAAGGGTGTCACGCTGCCGCCCGCGCCACTGGCGGTGTCCATTCCGGAGCCCCCCACCGACCCCCAGCCACAGGCGCTGGTGGATGCCGGTGCGGGGCTGTTCAGCAGCAATTGCGCCATCTGTCACGGACAGAACGCAGTGGGTATCGACCGCAAGGATCTGCGGCATCTCACCCCCGAGCTGCACGCGCAGTTCAACGACATCGTGCTCGGTGGCAAGATGAAGGCAGCCGGCATGGCTTCATTCAAGGATCTTCTGAGCCCGGAGCAGGTCGCCGCCATCCACGCCTTTGTGATCGCCCGCGCCCAGGAGGACTGGCAGCCGGATTTCCTGCATCCACGCCGGCAACGCTAGCGCAAAGGGTGGCCGCTGCGTTTCAGCGGCCCGTCATCTGCTTCATGTTTTCCGGGTAGCGTTCGCCCTGAACGGTCACGGCCGCAAAACTGCGGTTGATGTCTTCGATCTCACTCGCGCTCAGTACCAGGCCGGTTGCCCCCAGATTTTCCTCCAGTCGATGCAATTTGGTGGTGCCGGGGATGGGGACTATCCACGGCTTCTGCGCCAGCAGCCAGGCCAGCGCAACCTGTGCGGCGGTGGCGCCCTTGGCGGCGGCGGTCTTCGCCAGCACATCGACCACGGTCTGGTTGGCGCGGCGGGCTTCTGGGGTGAAGCGCGGCACGATATTGCGAAAATCGCTGCTGTCGAACTTCGTACTGGCCGTGATGGCGCCGGTCAGGAAGCCCCTGCCCAGCGGACTGAACGGCACGAATCCAATGCCCAGCTCCTCCAATACCGGCAGCACGTCCGTCTCCCGCTCCCGCCACCAGAATGAGTACTCGCTTTGCACAGCCGTCACCGGCTGCACGGCATGCGCCCGACGAATGGTCTGCGGGCCTGCCTCGGACAGCCCGAAGTGCTTTACCTTGCCTTCCCTGATCAGATCCTTGATGGTTCCGGCCACCTCCTCAATGGGCACCTCCGGATCGACGCGGTGCTGGTAGAACAGATCGAGGGTATCAACCTTCAGCCGCTTCAGTGACGCCTCGGCCACTTCGCGGATATGTGCAGGTCGGCTGTCGAGCCCCATATTCATGGACATCAATGGTTGCACCTTGAAGCCGAACTTGGTGGCAATGACCACCTCACCGCGAAAGGGCGCGAGCGCCTCACCCACCAGCTCCTCATTGATGAAGGGCCCGTACACTTCAGCCGTATCGAAAAAGGTAACGCCGCGCTCTACGGCTGCGCGGATCAGGGCAATGCCCTGTTGCTTCTCCACCGCGGGTCCGAGTCCGAAACTCAGGCCCATGCAGCCCAGTCCCAGCGCCGAGACCTTCAGACCGCTGCTTCCCAGTGTTCGCTGTTGCATTGATTACTCCCGAAGTTATGCCTGCAGCTCTTTTTCGATGGCCTTGACCAGCCTGGCATCATCGGGGGCCATGTCAGGAGAGAAACGCGCCACGGTGCGGCCGTCTTTGGCAATCAGGAATTTTTCGAAATTCCACAACACCTCGGGCTCGGGGTTCGGCGTGACGTTGTAGCCCTTGAGTTTTTCCCGAAACGACTCGCTGTCCGCGGCCTTGGGCTGCTGCGCAATCAGCGCAGCGTACAGGGGATGCTTGTGCGCACCGACGACTCGAATTTTTGAGAACAGCGGGAAATCCACCGCATAGTTGGTCGAACAGAAACTGGCAATGTCAGCATTACTACCGGGCTCCTGTTCGGCAAAGTCATTGCTGGGAAAGCCCAGTACGACGAGCCCGTCATTGCGGTAGCGTGTGTACAGGGTTTCAAGTCCTGCGTACTGGGGCGTGAGGCCGCACTTCGAGGCGGTATTCACCACCAGCAGCACTTTGCCGGCGAAAGCGGCGAGGCTGGTGGGTTGGTTGTCGAGGGTCTCAAGCGGGATGCGCTGCAGGTCTGTCATGACGTTCCTCTTTTCCATTTCATACATTTAATAGTCAATTCGCTACTGAGCATTGCGGACTGTTGCGGCATTACAGTCGCAAAACTTTCATTACAGTAGCTATCCGTATCGGCAAACATAGCTCAAATTGCCGATGTTAGGCTCCTGAAAGAATGCATGTGCGCGCTATAAAACGCATACGCGATAAGTACATATCTTTCTTTCAAGGGAGCTCACTTGGAACCATTCGCTGCGTTTCTTGGCCAAGGTGAAGTAGCGCTCGTGTCCTGCTGCAACGTCGGTCATGGCGGCTCGCGCTATAGCGTGGCCGTGCTCACGGCCGAGGGGATCGACTGGCTGAATCTCGATTCGGTCATTGACCCGCGGCAGGACAAGGGGATTACCGGTATCGCGGCCACGGCCGAGCACTGCTTTCTGGCGGTGCCGGGCGCGCACGAACGGCTGATCAGCCTGGATCGGCGGCTGCGGCCCGTGGACGTGTTCAGTTCCGCGAAAGCTCGCGATCTGCACTCGGTGTCGGTTCATGGTGGGCGTGTGTACTACGCATCGTCCGGTTCGAATGAAGTGCTCTCGGTCGCATGCGTGGATGGGAAGTTTCAGGGACCGGAGCAGGCTCATGTGACTTGCGGATCCACGACGGAGGATGAAATCCATCTGAACTCGCTGCTGGTCGATGGCGGCTACTCGGTTCTCTACACCATGTTCGGCGTCGGTCCACGCTCCCAGGTGCGCAACATGGGAGCCGTCGTGGATGCACGCAGCGGCGAGGCACTCGTCGCGGGACTGATGGATCCGCACAGCCTTACCCGGCTGCCGGATGGCCGACTCGCCTTCTGCGAGTCCTTGCGCAACTGCCTGTGCATCGTCGATCCGGCCACCCGCAATGTAAGCCGCGTTGCCCTGCGCGGCTATACACGCGGCATCGCGCATACCGGACGGCACCTGCTGGTCGGAGCCAGTCATTGGCGCAACCGCTCACGGTCGAGCATGCAGATGCGAGGCGTACCGGAGTTTCTTGCGGCCGGGCGCCACAATCACACGAAGGAGTCGCATTTATTTGTGCTGCGCGAGGACCTCGGTGTGGCCCATGCGATCGATTTCACCCCCTACTCATCCGAAATCTACGACGTGGCATTCCTGGGGCAGCGATTCGCAGCTGAAGCCGTTTTCAAACAGGCCGCAGAACGGCGCCGGGACAGTCAGCGGATGCGTTGGCCGCGCTGGCTGGGTCAGGCATCGCCCGCGTATAATTAGGGGATGGACTACCAGAATCGGCACGTCGTGATTACGGGCGGCACCGGCGCGCTGGGCGTGGCCGTGGTCGGGGCACTGCTCGAAGCCGGGGCCGTGTGCCACGTGCCCTATCGCGATGAAGCGGAAGCGAAGCGCTTCCCGCATCGGGACCACCGGGGTGTTTCCCTGGTCGAACTGGGTGATCTTGCAGATGAGTCGGGCGTCGCGGCCTTCTATGGCGGGCTGGACACGCTTTGGGCCTCGATTCATATCGCGGGCGGTTTTGCCTTCGCGCCAATCTCCCAGAGCGACAAACCACTCCTCATGACGCAGCTTGAGAGCAATCTGATTTCGGCCTATCTGTGCAGTCGGGCTGCGATCGGAGCTTTCAGGCGCGGCAGCAAGGGCGGCCGCATCGTCAATATTGCCGCGCGCCAGGGGCTGGAATCGCGGCTGGGGGCAAGCCTTACGGCCTACACGGTCGCGAAGGCGGGCGTTGTCGCATTGACGATTGCCCTGGCCGAGGAAGTCGCGAAGGAGGGCATACTGGTGAACGCCGTTGCGCCCTCGACCATGGACACGCCCGCCAACCGCGCGTCGATGCCCAAGGCGGATTTCAATGCCTGGCCCAAGGTCGAGGAGGTCGCCGCGACCATCCTGTTTCTGGCATCCCCGCAGAACCAAGTCACGCGCGGCGCAATCGTGCCGACCTATGGCAAAGCATAGAACTCGGCACAACCCGCAGGCTATTTGCCCAGCACCGCCAGATCGACGACATCGCCCATCGCCTTGTACCCCGCATCGTTGGGATGCAGGTGGTCGCGATCATTGAACGCTTTGGCGAAGGTCAGCGGATTGGTCGGATCGGCCACCGCCGGCGCGAAATCAATCACAGCATCGAATGAGCCGCTGCTCTTGATCCAGGTATTGAGCGCCTCGCGGGCGGCTTCGCCGGCCGGTGAAGCATAGGAGGCACCCTGATAGGGTGTGAGCGTGGCACCGATGACGCGGATGCCGTGTTCATGGGCGCGCGCGATGATCTGCTTGTCGGCGGCCTCGAGCGCCTCGGCGGTGACGGGCTCCGTGGAGTTCGGTGTGCCGAAACCACGGCCGATGTCGTTGATGCCTTCCAACAGAATAATGGCCTTGATCCCGGGCACGCTGAGCACATCCCGGTCCAGTCGCGCCAGCGCACTGGGACCTGCGCCATAGCGCAGCAGGCGATTGCCGCTGATGCCCGTATTGACCACGGCCCAATGATGATCGGCGAGACGTTCGGCCAGCCGGTCCGGCCAGCCACGGAAGGCATTGGCCGTGGAGGCGGCCCCTTCCGTGATCGAATCGCCCAGCGTCACGACCACGTTGGTCGGCGCGGTCGGCTGCGACTCCACCAGCGTGACCAGCACCGGGACGCGCATCAGGCGCACACCGGGCAATGCCGGCGCGCCGGTGAAGTCACCGGCCGTTCCGGCAACATACTGAAAGAGCGTGCGCGCGGCACGCAGAGTCATCGGTCCCGGCACATGGACGGAAATATACAGCCGGTCCAGCGCCTTGGTCGGCAGGTCGATCGCATCACTCAGCGCCGGGGAGCTGGCAGGAATCACGATCCCGGATTGACCATCGAAGGTGACGGCATGGTCCGTGCCCGCGACGATGGAGCCGTCCGCGCCCGCCAGCCCGACATGCACGGATCCGAGCGTCAGCGCGTCCGGGCTGTCCTCGTTGGAAAAGCGCAGGCGCAGACGTGAGCCTGCGGCCGACACCCGAACCAGCTGGCGCACGGTCGTATTGCGAACTTCAGCGGTCGTGACATCGACCGGTACATTGCCCGGATTCTCGAGCAGCGGCGGCGGGAAGGCACGTGGCGCAGGCGCTGCGGCCGGGGCCGGGGGTGCACCCAGCGGCGTAACGGCCGGGGCGGGCAGTACGAAGGCAGCGACAGCAGGGCCCGGGGCGGGCGGTGCGATCACGTAACCCCATACCCCAATCCAGTTGTCAGCGGCGGTGCGCGGTGTCGCGGCGACCGCCTGCAGCGTCAGGCCAGCCAGCGCCGCCACCGTCAATACTCGTCCCAGAATTCGCATTGTCCCCACCCCTTTTATACGAGGCGCCAAGTATAGCCGCCCGTGCGCGGCGCGCGGTGCGACACCGACCCCGTCTTCCCTGTTGCGCCGCGCCATGGACATGAGAGGATCCGACCATGTATCGCGAACCGCCGCACGATTCCTCGGTCCTGTACGCCGGGTTGTACGCGGGCGAGGTGGTCCGCTACCGCGGCGTCCCACAAATGGCGGCGATCACCGCCTTCACGCGCCGTTTCGTCGAGGAGCGACTCGCACCGCATCCGGCGCCGGAAATCCATCGCTACCTCGACCCCCCGAGACTGGCCACCAAGCTTGGTGAAGTGCAAAGCGCATATGCCCAGTCAGCCGACGCCAAGTTGCTGTGGAGCGAGCTGTTTGCGGCCGTCGGGCTTGATATGGCGGACACGGCGCGGGACCGGCTGATGCTGCGTTTCCAGGCGCACACGGATCCCGAGACCACCCCAACCTGGTCGCGCAGCACCGCGACGGTGGGATTCCATCGCGATACCTGGGGGACCAATCTGTCCGCCCAGATCAACTGGTGGGCGCCGGTATGGCCCATCACCGCGGGGCGCACTTTTGCAATTCATCCAGCGCTTTGGGATGTACCGATTGCGAACAACAGTGCCGATTTCGACCTGGCGCAGGTCATGGAGAAACTGCGCACCGCCCCCGAGACCCTAGGTCCAGGACAGCTGGCGCCGCGGCCGACAGCGCCAGTGGCTCCGAACAGCGCGGTCCCCGTGGTGTTGGAGCCGGGGGAGATCATCGCCTTCTCCAGCGCCCATGCACATGTCGGAGTGCCCAATCACACGGGCCTGACACGCATTTCGCTGGAGACCCGCACGGTCTCGATCACCGATACCCGCGCCCGACGCGGCGCGCCAAACGTCGACGGTCGCGCCCGTTGGGTTGCCCCGGGGCTGTTCCGCCGACTCAACGACGGTGTGGCGCTCAACAAGATTCTGGATTGCGAGCGCCTGGTGCCGCGCGAGTCGTGGTGATGGGTCAGTCCCAGGGCGTTCTTAGCCACTGCCATTGGCGCGAATCTGCGATATGCACAAATCCGGAAGGATCGGCAAGCCCAGCGCCGCGCGCCGCTCCGCCAGGTGCTGTGGATCCTCGACCGGTTTGGTGAGCTCGAATCGACCATTCTCGCATTTGCGGTCGTTCCCGTAGCGTTGCGGCGTGTGCACCAGATCGAAGAGGGCGGCGTAGTACATGGCCGGGACTTCGTCGCTGCGCAACAATGGCTCCATCAGACTGAGCACCTCGGCCTGGAATGTCTGATCGCCAGGGGCGGAATAGGCAATCAGGCCCGCCGCCGTCGCGCCCCTGACACCCACCATCGACACGGTTGGCCAACCGTACTGGGCGATGATCTCCTGGAGCCGGCGCGCATTCGCTTCATTGGCACCGGGCTCGATGTGGACGCCAAAGCCGATGCCACCGGTATTCGGTGGAAGCGGCGGCTGATGCTTGAACATGTCCCGAAACGCACTCATTTGCTCATCCAACCTGCTCATCCGAATCAACTCATCACGCAACTGCGGCTGTGACACGGGCAGATGGGCGTCGCGCAGCGAATCCCAATCGGAGCTGTCCTGGACCTGCTGCACGAATTGCGGCTGGGGAGGGGGTGCGGTGGAGAAATCAACCGGCACAGTGAGCTTCCCGGCTCCACGCTCAATGGTCAGCAGGACTCGCGCATTCGGCGCGGTATGCGCAACCGCGGCTGCCAGGGTGCGTGCGCCGATGATTTCGGTGTCGCCATACCTGATGACCAGGTCACCCCTTTTGAGGCCCGCCTGGTCGGCCACGCCACCCGGATGGACAAATGTCACGATTGCGCCGCGATATCGGGCCGCAGCAAGCGAGGAGGCGCCATTGACGTCAAAGTCCGCGAGCACGATGCCCAGGAGGGCAGGCGGCACAGGCGCATGAGCAGGGGGTGGATTCAGCTGTGCTGCACCAACCAGCAGCGGTACCGCGAGGGCGGCCCATCCCGCAATCCACAGTTTCGGGTGCCGCGGACGCTCAATCATCATGGCGCGTATCCTTTGCTCGATCTGGGAAATGTGCCCGACGATCGCGATGGCTCCAGGCGGCATGGTCCCGGCGTACTGATTTATACGCAGCAGGGTATTCGCATACAGTCGCCGGTCCACACCCATAGCCAATACCCGGGTGTCGCAATCCACCTCTATTGCAAGCTTCAGCCGGCGCAGTTGCCACCATAAGGGCAGGTTCCACGGAGTCAGCGCCAGTAACAGCAGGCCCGCCAGCATCAGGGCCGGATCGCGCGCGAGGATGTGCTGATTCTCGTGACTCAACGCAGCCTCGAGGGTCGTCACGGGTTCGTCCAGCAGCCAGCGCGGCACGACGATCGTGGGTTGGACGAGCCCAAATACGGCAGGCCCGACGTCCTTGGAAATGAACACCCGGTATCTGCCAACCGATCGTTGCGACCAGTGCTTCTTTGCTCTCAACAGGCGCAAAGCGCCGCTACCATATAGCCCGAAGAGCGCGATCGAGGCGCCAATCCACAACCCCCGGGCATATGGCTCCAGCGAGATTCCTACGGGCACGGCCACCGGGCGTTGCAGCCGCTGGGGTTGAGCGGCAATTGGAAATGGTGCAAGTGCAACGCCCCCCGAAGCGGGTTTCGCCGTTACCAGCGTCGGGGCTTCATTGGAGCCTTGGCGTGGACCATGCGCGCTCAGCGTCATGGCCGCCGGACCGGCCAGCGATACCAGCATGGCGGCAATCCATAGCCAGCGACGCGGCGAAGACGCCAGCGCAGAGGCGCGCTCGATCGTCAGTGCCGCCAGGCTCACCAGCAATGAAACCATCGTCGTATAGATCATCAGCGCGACGATCACGATCCGCTCTCCCGTTTGGGCTTTGCATCGAGCAGGCGGCGGATACGCCGCAGTTGAGTGCTGCTTAGGCGCTTGTCGGAAACCAGGTGGGTGAGCAGCAGCTCCGCCGAGCCGTCGAAAAGCTTGTGAGCCAGCGCGCGCAAGGCGCTGGCACGAGCCAGGTCCGAATCAATCAGCGCCTGGTAGCGGTGTGCGCGGCCTTCCTCGATATGCCCGACGTAAGCCTTGGCTTCGAGGTTGCGCAGGATGGTCAACACAGTCGTGTAGGCGGGCTGATCGGCCAGGTGCCCGCGAACCTCCGCGACGGTCGAGGGGCCCTGTCGCCACAGGATTTGCATGAACTCGGCTTCGCGATCTGTCAGTGATACATCCATGCGGGCACCCAATACTATGTATGTAGTAGATGATAGACGCTAAATCGCTGCTGTCAACTACCCGCGTAGTACCAGCGACGAAAACGTGCGCTTCCCGACCCCCGATGCAAAGCGAACGAAGACGGCCTACACTCCGTGCGAAGCTAGGAGAATCGCAATGGCCCTGATGCACACTGGCGCAGTTGTTTTCGCGGCGGTTCTAGGTTCGATTCTCGCTGCCGCCCCGTCGCTGGCGCAGAAGCCACCGCCCGCGGCCACCAAGGCAACCTCCGGTGGGGAAGGACCCGGCACAGATCTGATCGGGCGGCCGGTGGATCTGGATCTGAGCAAGGGTGTCCAGGCGCCGTTTCGGGACACCTCAAAGCTGCCGGCCAGCTTCGCGGAGGCGGCAAAGACACAACCCGTGAATTCCAAGTGGGGCTCGGTCCCGTATCATCCCAAGAGCCGGCGCGACCTGACAGGTATCTGGATCAATCAAGGCGGGATCGGCTGGACGCCGGGAATTCCTCCGGGGCGTCGTCAGAATCCGCCGCTCACCCCCGCCTACGCCAAGATATTCGCGGGCCATCTGGCGGACGCTGCGGCTGGCAAGCCGACCGGGGATCCGACGGCGGGCTGTCTGCCGCCGGGCATGCCGCGCCTCATGACCATGACCTACCCGATGGAAATCACCATGGGAACTGATCGGATCATGGTGTACGCGGAATGGGACGAACAGGTGCGACGCATCTTCACGGATGGCCGGCCGCTGCCGGACGATCCGGATCCCACTTTCAACGGGGAGTCGGTTGGACATTGGGAGGGCAACTTTCTGCTCTCCACGGCGTACGGATTTCGGCTCGATACCAACATGGAATCCTCCGGCCTGCCCAAGAGCGACAAGGCGATTGCCTATGAGCGCATCTGGCTGGCCGATGATGACACGCTGCGCGATGAATTCACGCTCGTGGACCCGGTCGCACTGGTGAAGCCCTGGACCGTCACCAAGACCTACAAGCGGGCACCGCCTGACTTTGAGATCGAGCCGTATGTTTGCCTGGAAAACAACCGCAACCCGATAGCCCCCGATGGCAGCATCCAGGCCATTCTGCAAACCGGCGACCCGCCTAAAAAATGACCTGATGAGCGCTACGCCGAGACTCGGCGCGACCTATGCCCCGATGCGGGCGGAGGTTGATGTCCAGGACTGTGCGGTGGAAGGGGAGTTGCCCGAATCCCTCAGTGGCGGCTTTTACGCCGTTGGACCGGATCCGCAGTACCCATTGGCCCCGGGCAACATCGCCTTCGATGGCGAGGGGCACATCCGCCTGTTCCGGATCCGGAAGGGCCGCGTCGATTACCGCAGCCGCTATGTGCGAACGGAGCGCTACCTCGCGCAGGACGCGGCGCGCAGAAACCTCATGCCGATGTACCGCAATCCCTCCCGGGACGATCCCAGCGTGAAGGGCCTGAGTCGCAGCACGGCCAACACTCACGTCCTGCACCACGGCGGCATGATTCTGGCGCTCAAGGAGGACAGTGCGCCCACCGCCCTGGATCTGAACACGCTGGCAACGCTTGACCCGGTCTATACCTTCGAGGGTCAGCTGCCTCGCGACCAGCCGTTTACGGCACACCCGAAAATCTGCTCTTCCACCGGCAACATCGTTGCGTTCGGCTATGAGGCCCGCGGCTTCGGCAGCAATGTCATCGCGATCTTTGAGATCGACCGACAGGGCAAGAAAGTGTGGGGCACCGAGATCCAGACCCCTTTCGTCAGCAGCGTGCATGATTTTGCGGTAACCGAAAATCACATCGCCTTCTTTCTGACCCCATTGGCGATCGACCACGAACAGATGCAGCGGGGCGGCATCCACTGGTCATGGGACAAGGACAAGAAAAGCTATTTCGGCTTCATGCGCCGCTACGGCGACGGCAAGGACCTCAAATGGATCGAAGGTGCGGCCCGGGGCGGCAGCCATACGCTGGGCGCATTCGAGGACCGCGGCCGGCTGTACTTCGATCGAGAACTCACCGCGGCCAATCCCTACCCCGTAATTCCCAACAAGGACCGAACCCCCTACGATCCGGCGACGGGCATCAGTTATCTGCATCGTCTGTCCGTGAACCTGAACGGACGCAACAGCAGCTACGACATCGAACAGATGTACCCGCTGATTGCGCCGCTGCCGCGGCAGGATGATCGCTACAACACCGTGCCCTACCGCTACGGCTTCATGGGCTGCCCGGACCCGGCCGATCCGGTGCGCTGGAAGGCCGCCTGCTATGCCCGCGTGGATCACCAGACCCGCTCGCACCAGCTGTGGAAGGCGCCGGACACGGTATCGCTGGGAGAGCCACTATTCGCACCAAAGAGCGCCGATGCCGCGGAAGGGGAAGGCTACCTTCTGGGCGTGGCCTGGCATCTGGATCAGAACCTGCGCGCTGACCTGCTGGTTCTGGATGCCGAACACATCGAGGAGGGACCGATCGCTACGGTGCATCTGCCAACCCAAGCATCGCCGCAGATTCATGGTTGGTGGGTGCGCGAAGACCAGTATCCGGCGCAGGCCCCCTGAACCGGGCTTGCGTCTCGACAGGGCTGGGCTTACTTTGAGTAGCATGTTCGCCGGCCGATCATGGGAAGAGTGGATTGTCCAATATGGGGGCAGCCACAAGCATCCGCTCAATCGCTTCTGTCATACGCTGGGCATACCGCTGATCGCGCTCTCGCTGCCCATCTTCCTGGCGATTCCATTCGTGCACGGCATCTGGGTCATCCCGACCGCCATGTTCGTGATCGGCTGGGGTCTGCAGTTCGTCGGCCACGCGGTCGAAGGCAAACCCCCGGAGTTCTTTCACGATTGGCGCTTCCTGTTCGTCGGTCTGCGCTGGTGGTTCGCGAAAATCCGCGGCCGCGCCTGAAGATCAGGCCTGTCAGCCGGTCGATGAATCCCAGAACTGCTCCATGCGCCGCCGCATGGCCTCGTCAGGCAGCCGGCCGCGCGCGGCACCCTGGTTATCCGCCAGATGTGCCACCTGCGTTGATCCAGGTATTGCGCAGGTGACGGCCGGGTGCGAGATCACGTACTTGAGCAGAAACTGGCCCCAGCTGCTGACATCGATATCCGCCGCCCAGGCCGGCAATTTGCGCGCCTGTGCCTGGCGCAACAGGCTGCCGAAGCCGAACGGCACATTGGCCAGCACGGCAACATGCCGCTCCTGCGCAAGAGGCAGCAGAATCTTGGCGGCATCGCGGTTATCCAGCGAGTAATCGACCTGCACGAAGTCCAGCGGATATTTGCGCAGATACCCGATCATCTGCTCATGCTGGGAAACGCGTGAGGTCGTAATCCCGATATAGCGGATCTTCCCGGCCAGTTTCCATTGCTGCATCAGCGGCAGCATTGCATCGACTCCATCCAGGTTATGGACTTGTAACAGGTCGATCTTTGGGGTGCGCAGGCGCATCAGGGAACGCTCGAAGCTGGCTTGACCACCCACTCCGCCACCGCGGAAGCCGCCGCCGCTTTCCGTAAGCTTCGTGGCAATGAACATGCGGTCGCGACTGCCGGCCAAGGCCTCGCCGATGAGCGTTTCGCTGTCTCCGTACGCGGCTGCCGTGTCGATCACAGTCCCGCCCAGCTGTTGCATGCGCTGGATCTCGGCCAGTATGGGTTCACGCTGGTCCGATTCAAATTTGTCCGTGCCCAGGCCAATGGCGGGCAATTTCTCGCCGCTCGAGGGGATGGCTTTGGTGATCAGGGGCAGGGCGGGGCTGGTCGCCCCAAGCGCAGGATTCGACAACCATGCGCCGGTGCCGACCGCCAGCGCGCCGCACAGGGCAGCACGCCGCGACAGCCGAGATGTTCGGAATTTATCCATGGCTACGACGCACTTTACCGCGGACGCGACTCAAGCGGCTACGGGCATGCCGAAACGATTGGCTTCGGCCTGACCGTTGCCAATCAAGCCCCAGAGCGCGAATGCGGCGCAGGCGGCAATCGCGACCGGGGCGAGCGCGGCGTTGAATGGGGCAGCGAAGCTGACGAGGTGCAGCCAGTTGGCGAAGGCCAAGACGGTCAGGACTGCAGGGATCAGCAGCGGCCAGGCGCCGTGCCCCATATCGTGCCAGCGCCTTGCCAGCAGCACGAAGCCTGGGAAAACCAGCATCAGCATGGCCCAATGGGCGGTGGCACCCTTCACCAGGAACGCGTAGAACGCTGCCACCGCCACAAGCGTGAGCAGCGCCGCCGCGAACTGGCCGCGCGAGCTGCGGCCGCTCAGATTCACGAACAGGAAGTTATACGAGTTCTGCCCTGCGGGGGATTCGCCCAGCATCAGCGCGAGCCGTTGTAAGGCTCCGCTGTAGTATCCGATGTAGGCAAGCATCAAAAGTCCATTGAGGGCAAACGCGGCCAGTGCCAGAACGATGCCGAGCGGTTGATGCTCCAGAATCACCGACCAGAAAAGCGCGCAGGTGGAGATTGGCATCACCACGCACAGCGCCACCGGCACGAACAGGCCGGCGAGGATCAGCGCACCTGTCACCAGTTGGATCGACATGGCGACGCCGAGCAATCCTGAGTGGGTCAGGGCGGCCATCAGCTCGATGGCGAGCGGCTCGTGGCCGATGGGCTGGGGCCAGAGCGCGAAAAAGAAGTAGTTGGCGGCGTTGGCCAGCATCCACACGCCAAATATCAGCCGGGCGAGCAGGATGAGTTGTTTCATGACCGGGCCCCCGCTGGCAGGGTCGCCTGCGGTGCGCCCGATACCCGGGCCACCTGCGGCTTCGAATGCAGGGCGAACATCGAGCGATAGCTCTTAATGTGAGCCAGGCATAGAACCACATTGCAGAACAGCACTGAGCAGCCGAACACTGCCGCGCGCGAGGTCCATCCCTCCAGTGGCGTATCCCAGAAGAACACGCAGAACGACACCGGCATGCACATGAGCAGCGTCAGCGGAGTATAGAACCCCGTCAGGACACTCAATCCGGCGATGAATTCAACGGCCTTGACCATGTCGAACAGGTGGCTGTCGAGGAGTGCCACGATCAGCTCATGGCTCAAGGGCTTGGTTCCCATCGGCTGTGGGAACAGCGGAATAAAGTGATTCAAGCCCGATGGAATCATCCAGGCCGCGAACACAAAGCGCACAAACCAGATGGCGTACTTCATGGTGCCCCCTCGTTGTAAGGGGAGGGTGGCGAGCGCTTCGCTCACCCCCTCCCGACTGGCTTACCGGCTAGCGCGTGGCGGGGTCCCAGTGCTCATCGGCTTTCCCGTCAACGAAGCGCCACATATCGAACCATGTGGTGGTGTAGGTCTTCGTCGGATCCTTGGAATCCTTCATCGTCCGCGGTTGCGTCACGATCACGTAGTCGCCTTCGGCAACGACCGAGACGATGGGCGTGCCCAATTTCTCGGGTATCGGCGACGGCTTCATGTGCCGGACTTCCGTAAAGAACTTGACGACGGCGGCGCGCCCGTTGGCGGCTTGGGGATTGTGCTGGATATACTGCTCCGTGAGCCACTGGTCAGCCATGTCCCAATGGTTCGCTTCCAGCAGCTCCTTCATGATGTGGTAGGCCGCCTGCTTGTTCTTCTCCTGCTTGGCATTCTTGCTGTGGAACAGCGACTCCGCATCCGCAACGCCGACGACGGCGGTTTGAGCTTGGACTATCCCGCCACAACTCAGCAGCAACGCCGTGATCAGGCCGATTCTTAGGCTCGCTCGCATGGGCTCCCCCTTTTGTACGAAATGGTTTTGTCGTGGCGGAGTTTGCCGTCCGCGCCAGCGAATCGCAATCGACCGGATGAGTTACCCGCCCACCCGCGCCGCACGCTGCAGTGCCGCACTCTGGCAACCCGCTGCGGCTACCGTGCCGGCACGGTCGCTTGGGCGCTGGGTCGCGCCAGCACTCGGTCGGCCCAGGCCTTCACCCGCGGCCCGGCCGATACCTCCATCAACGCCAGGAAGTGCAGGAACGGCAGGTAGGCGACATCCGCGAGGGTAAAGGCATCCCCGACGAGGTAGGGCCGGTCGCCAAGCTCGCGCTCGATAATAACCAGGTGCCGGTCGATCTCCTTGCGAGCCGCTTCCATCGCCTGAAGATCCCAATTCGCTTGCGGCACAAAGCGCTTCGGAAACAGGATCGCCCCGGCGTAGCGGCCGACATGGGCATCGCACAGCCGCACGTGCATGTCGACGAGTGCGCGACCGCATGCATCATTCGGCACAAGGGGGGGCGTGGGATGTGTCGCCTCGAGGTATGTCAGAATCGCTGCAGACTCGTACAGCGCAACGTCCCCCACCACCAGCGTCGGAACCTTCGCGTAGGGGTTGAGCGCCGCGTACCAGTCCTGCTTGTGCTGTCCGGTAGGCAGGCTGAGCTCGATCAGCTCGCAGGAAATGTCCTTCTCCAGGAGCGCCACCCGCACGCGTCGCGAAAACGTCGAGGCAGGAAAATAGTACAGCTTCATGCTTCATTCTCCACAACGGTGGTCAGACCGCGAGCCGATTGCCGCCGTGCGCTTGGCGCGCAGTGTACTCCGCCAACCTGAATGCCGATACAATTCGCGCCGTTACTCTCGGGAGCTGGAATGAGCGTTACTTTCAAGGAAGACTCCTTCCACACCGGCTTCTTTGCACCGCTGCGCTTCGAAGCCGACATTCACGACTGTGAAGTCGAGGGTCGTATTCCGCTCGATCTGGACGGCTCGTTCTACCGCACCTGCATCGACCGGCGCTATCCGCAGCGGATGCCGAATGACATTCCCTACAATGCGGATGGGGCGGCGGATCTGTTTCGGTTCCGCAACGGTCATGTCGACTTTCGCACGCGCTACATTCGCACGCCGCGTTACGTGGCAGAAAGGGCGGCACGGCGGGCGCTGTTCGGGGTCTACCGCAACAAATACACGAACGATCCGAGCGTCGCCGGCGTGTCGATGAACACCGGGAATACCACACCGCTGGTGCATGCCGGAAAGCTCTACTGCCTCAAGGAAAGCAGTCCGCCCATGCTGCTCGATCCCCATTCGCTGCAGACTCTGGGTGAAT
>Ga0210388_10002088_pt1 | contig 15549 bp, 11 predicted proteins | sample IncBWC19OmetaG_FD_155485 | JGI IMG/M metagenome (GOLD analysis project Ga0210388, IMG submission 155485) | Forest soil microbial communities from Barre Woods Harvard Forest LTER site, Petersham, Massachusetts, United States - Inc-BW-C-19-O ...
AGCATTGGCGGAAGCGTGTGGGAGTCGAACCCACCATTCGACCCGCGAAGGGCCGAATCGCCGGCTTTGAAGGCCGTGGCAATCACCCGACCGCTTTCGCTTCCGAGGAGAGTATAGGGTCAGGCGCGGACAGTTTCAATTGCGGTGGCAGCGGCTTTGGTACGAATCAGCGCTGCGACCAAGTCGTAGAGCTTGGGGCTGGTGCAAACTTCGTAGTAGGGATGGGTCGAGGCTGCGCCGATTTTTCCATCCGGCAAAAGTTCGCGAGCGAGGCTCTTGCGCAAAACAAGCAATTCCACGGATTCACCCATGGGAACTTCGCCATAGTGCAGAATGACGGTTTCTTTGCCCCATGGCATTTCCAGCTTTGTTTCGACGGAATCCAGCGAAATCTCTTCGGACAATTTTTCGAAGCCTTCTTCGTTCAGCTCGATGCCGTTCATGTTGAACCGTACAAGGAATTCGTCCAACTCTTCCGGGGAAGCGCCTTCCATCGCCGTCAGGAATTGATACACGCAAAAGTGCGTTTTCTGGCCGGACAGCATGCGTTTGGCAAGTTTCGCGCAGCCGGAAAGCCGGTCGGAGAGGTTGAGCGCCTTGGAAATCATGATCTTGGAATCGCCGTCCGTCCAATACGTCGGAGCCGACCCTTGAAACGCAACGCCCACACCGAGTTCCAGCGCGGGAAGATCGCTTGCGGCCGCGCGATCGTTGTAGGAATTGCAAACCGAGAGAATCTGGCGCGACAAAATGCAGGCTTTGGCTACGGCGCGAGCATAGGTGCGCGTGGATTCCGTTTCAAAGATCGCCAGAATCACCGCGTCGCCTTCGATGAAAACCTTTTTCGCGCCAAAACGATCCAGGAGTTTTTTCACTGGTTCGTGCAAGTTCAAGCTGAAATGCGAAGCCGGGCTTAGCCCGCGCGAAAGCAGGTCTTGCGTCATCCTGGTCGATCCGCGCACGTCGGCTTTGATGATCACGTGCGAGACGACCTGGTCCTCTTTTGTTTTGGCTTCTTCCTGCAAGACGCACTCGTAGAGCTTATTATTCAGGCGGGAAAGTTCGCGCGCCTGTTCCGTGGTCACCAAATGCACGCGCTCCATGCAGGTCGTCAGATGTTCAGCGTCGCGCAGATCGCGGTGCAGGCGCAGAAAATCGGTCGCGAAACGCAGCACTAACCCCTGCATCTCTTCTCGCGAATAACGCCGGATCTTCTTGGAAAGTTCCTCGATGGGCTTCAGCGAAAGCTGTTTCGCGGGAACGTGCTTCAGCACTTGTTCAACTTGCTTCATCTCGTCTTTCGAGACCAATGCTTTACGAAGCTGCTGTAAGTGCACCGGCGGACAATAATCCTTGGCAATGGGGCGGATTTCATAGCTCGCCAGCACATGGTAGAGCACATCATGCTGCTCGAGGCGGTCCACCAGTTTCGCAAGCAGCCGCGCTTTCTCCGTGGTTTCCGTGTCACCGGCGGAAGCATCGAAAAGACGCTTGGCGTTCTCCGGATCATTCAGATAATCGCCGAGGCGCCCTTTGTAATCCTTATTGAAAAAATCCAGTTTTTGCTTGGCCGCGTCGATCTGCGGCCCCATCTCTTCCAGCTTCACTTCCTGATGCTTCAGCCGCATCTCTACATCGTTCAGCGAAGCTTTCAAATCAGACGGGTCGCCCGAATTCAGAAACTTGTTAAAGAAACTCTCGCCGCGATCCAGTTTTTTTCGAATGCCCTCGCGCTGCTCTTCCAAACTGACGATTTCCGCGCGCATTGCCGCCGCCTGCTCCAGCAATTCATTGTGCGCCTGATTCGCCTCGGTAAAGGCGGGGTCTTGGCCAATCGTGAGTCCAGCTTCACAGAGAAATTCCTGGAACAGCGCGTCCATGGCTTCAAACCGGTCGGGGTCGCGCGAGTAATTTCCCAGCAGCACATAATGTTCGAGAAAGAAAACGTCATCTTTGCCGCCATCGAGAAAGACAATGCGATTCCTTAAAATCTCGTAGATCGGCGCAAAATCATCTCCAAAGAGCGCCCGCCGCGTCTTGGCAATGACGTTTTCTTCGATGTCCGAAAGCATTTGCGCGACTTGCTGCCCAACTCCCCGTATCACTTTCCGTCTCGCCGACTGCAACTCCGACAGCCTCGCTTTGATGACGTGCGCCTGCTGGCTGCGCTCGAAGTATTCGCCGCGCTGCCGAATCCATTCCTTCCCTTCCAGGATCAAGTTGGCGAACTGGTTGGTGAGTTCCTGGGTGAGAAATTTCAGAAGGCCGAGCCGGAAGACGAGGTCGATCTCGATATTCTTGTAATACTTGGCTTGGGTCAGCGCACTCTGCAGCAGGTCCGTAAGCATTTTGCGGAACGCCGAATTGTCCAGGCTCTTGATGTTGCGCAGCTCAATGCCGGAAAAATACGTGGCGCTGGTGCTCTGGCGAATCAAGTCGAACAAATAGTCGCGAGCCGCCTGCACGAACTTGGGGCTAAGAAAAACGTCATGGTGGATATTGTCCACACCAATGGACAGCGATCCCATGGGGATCATGACGTTATAGCTCTTCAGCTCGATAAGCGACGCTTCCGCCACGCCTAGTGTGATAGTTTCGTCCGCCATGCACACTCCGCCCCGAAGGGGCTTTTACCAAGCTAGCAGCGCAGGAGGGTCGCCGCAACAAAACCCGCCCGCTTCGGTAACGAGATAGTAAGGACCGTGTCACAACCCTAACGAAACAGGGGGTTTACAGAATGAGAGTACAGGCCGGAACTAAACGGCGCGGGTCGGCCGTAGAAGCCTGAAAGCGATTAACTCACGGAGATGCGCCGCGAGTCTCCACCGAGATGTTCCAAGCGGATGCGCACCTGCGGCCATGGCGACTGCAAAGGAAAACGCTCCGACCACTCCAAGATCACGACAGCTGGCTTGGCAAACACATCCTCCAGACCTAGAGTCTCGAAATCGTGAAAACTCTCAATGCGGTACAAATCAGCGTGATAAACCTTTGCGGCCTTTCCGTACACGTGGACCAGCGTAAAGGTGGGACTCGTCACTTCATCTTCGGTAGCAGCTCCCAAGCCTGCGACGATGCCCTTCGTCAGTGTGGTCTTCCCGCTGCCCAGATCGCCCGTCAACAGAACAATCACCGGCGCCATGAGCCGCTCCGCGAATTCTCGCCCCCATGCCGTCGTCTCTTCAGAGGAGCGCGTGATGATCTCTTCAGCCACCGAACTGGATCTTCCTGAGGAGACTTTCTCGTGCTTCCGGAATCGTTTGCGCCACTTCGTGCGCGAGAACGCCGGAAGGCTCTCCTTCGGCGGCGAGAATGTCGGCCGCAGCGCCATGCAAATAAACGCCCAGCGCTAATACACGCAGCCAGTCCTCCGTTCCGAATTGCGCCGTCAGCGCAGCAAGCACCCCCGTCAGCACGTCTCCTGTGCCGCCCTTTGCCAGGCTCGGCCCACCCGACGTATTGACGAAAACGCGCCCATCCGGAGCAGCGAGAATCGTGTGATAGCCCTTCAAAATAACGTGGGCTTTCCACTTTTTGGCCGCTTCTGTCGCCGCTTTCAGGCGATCGCTTTGCACCTCGGAGTTTTTCACGCCCAGAAGCCGAGCCATTTCGCCGGGATGCGGAGTTATCGCCAGGAATTGCGTTTTTCGTTGTGCCAACTTGTATGCTTCATTGTCAAAACAATTCAGCCCATCCGCATCCAAAATGATTGGGAGCGCTGCCTCGCGCACAAGTTGTTGCGCTACCATGCGCGTTTCCACATGCGTCCCGATCCCGGGCCCAATCGCCACGGCCGCTTTGTCCTCAAGCAGCTTCGCCATTCGTCCCGACGAAGCGTTCGCGGCCGCGATCCCGCCTGTCTTTGTCGACAGCAGCGGATCCGTCATGTACTCCGCATAAGCCTCCGCCACCACCGGCTGGATCTCATCCGGCGTGGCCATTGTCGTAAGTCCCGCGCCTGCGCGCAAACACGCGTACCCCGCAAGCACTGCCGCACCGGATTTTCCGCGCGACCCTGCCACAATCACGGCATGCCCGAACGTTCCCTTGTGCGAATCCGCTGCCCGCACCAGCGGCATTCCTGAAAACTCGTCGGGCCCCGCCCATCGAACTGCGCCCTTCCCAGTTTCTTCAATCAGTTTGGCCGGTGAACCAATGCTGACCACTTGCAATGTCCCACACGCTTCCGCTCCCGGACCTGTGAGTTGACCAACCTTCGGCGCTGTGAATGTCGTCGTGCAGTGAGCGGCGAGAACCAGGCCTTCCGTGGCCTCGCCATCCGAAGGCAACCCTGAAGGCGTATCCACAGCCAGAATCAGCGACGGCCAGCTTCCCGTGGCCTTGAGTGATCTTTCATTCACCGCAACAATAGCCGCGGCTATCGCCCCGCTCGCGGCCCCTTTTAGCCCCGTCCCGAGCATCGCGTCCACAATGACGTGCGACTCACGCACGCCGCTCCAGGCCCGCCCCCAATCGGCTTCCCCGTCCACAACCTCGACTTCCCCGCCGGCTTCCAACCACTTCGCCAGATTTTTCGCGGCATCGCCGCGCACGTCTTCCTTTTTTCCAAATAGAACGACGCGCGTTGCCAGTTTTTGTTCTTTCAAATGACGCGCAACGACAAATCCATCCCCTCCATTGTTCCCCTTGCCGCAGAGGACAACCACGCGTACCTGATCGTTCACGCCGCGGCCCGCAATTCGGCTCCAGACAGCGTCCGCGGCGGCCCGCCCAGCATTTTCCATTAATTGTGTACCGGGAATTCCAGATAGCTCAGTCGTCAGGCGGTCGACTTCGCGCATCTCGGCTGCAGTCAGTGCTTTCATGGAAGAAAATTCTCAGCGCTCAATCATTTCAGCTACAACATCCATCCGCCGCTGACGTTTACAACTTGGCCGGTCACGTACTCGGCTTCGTCAGACACAAAGAACGCTACCGCGTTGGCGACGTCTTCTACGGTAGGCGGGCGGCCAATCGGGAATCGCGCATCGCGAATGCGCCGCGCTTCGCTGAGTGTCAGCTCTTTTTCATCGATGCTCGAGGGATTCACCACGTTCACGGTGATGCCGTTCTTCGCCTCTTCCAACGCCAGCGAACGCGAGAGTGCAACGACCGCGGCTTTAGCTGCAGCGTAGGCCGAAATTTTCGCCTGGCCAAACGCCCGCTCCGCGCCTACCGCGCCAAGGTTCACGATGCGGCCCCAGCGTCCCTTGCGCATGTGCGGCAATACGGCCCGGCTGACATAAAGAACGCTCGATAGATTCGACGTAAAAATGCTTTCCCAATCCGCCAGCGAAGATTCCGCCAGCGTGCCCCACCGAAAACCGCCCACGTTATTCACCAAAATATCGATCCGTCCGTAGCGATCCGCAACGGTCTGTACGAGTTGCTCCGCCTTCGCCGCGTCCGTGACATCGGTTTCCACGGCGACGCAATCCGCGCCGCTCGCCTGAAGCTGGCGCAGCGCCTGCTGCGCCGCCGTCTTGTTTGAGCGATAAGAAATCGCGATGCGCGCGCCTTCCTGCGCCAAACGGACGGCGATTCCCCGCCCGATCCCTCTGCTTCCACCAGTCACCAACGCAACGCGATTCACTAGCGGCATTCGTCTCCTCGTCTGCCTCTATGGAAAGCTTGTCAGTATAGCCCACTCGCAAAAGCCGCACTACCGCAGTCCACCACTGCGTTTCCCAAACGCGCCTCCGTGTGAACGACCGCCAAGCGTAACCTACAATCCAATTAATTCCGGCTCTGTCTGTCAGCTGTGAGCTGTAAGCTGTCAGCCATTTCTAGCGAAGCCGCGCCACCACCACCGTCATATCGTCCGCCTGCTCCGGCGTACCGGCCCACTCCTCCGCCGCCATCATCAGCGATTGCCCGACGACCACAGGGGCCGAACTTTGTACACGCAGCGCCGCTTCCTGAAGCCGCCGGATCCCGAACTCTTCTCCGTACACATTTTCGGGCTCGACCAATCCGTCGCTGTATTCCACGAGCAGCGCATTCGGCGGCACGCTCACCGTGCCTTCTTCGTAGACGTAGTCTTCGACCACTCCAAGCACCATTCCGCCCTTGTCGAGATGTTTTGAGGATCCGTTGCTTATCAGAAATCCCGGCAAATGGCCTGCGTTGGTATAGCGCAGCGTACGCGTCGCGCTGTCGTATACCGCAATAAAGAATGTCGCGAATCGGTCATCGGCGGTATTGCGGACCATGTGCATATTCAAGCGTCCGACCAATTCCGCGGTGCTCATGGTCTCACTGCCAGCGGCAAGAAGCTGGCTTCGCAACGCTGCTTGCAAGCTGGCCATCAAGAGCGCGGCGGAAATTCCCTTCCCGGAAATATCCGCCAGTGCAATCGCCAGATGTGTCGGGCTGAGTTGAATGAAATCGTAGTAGTCGCCGCTGACGGTGCGCGCGGCTTTGCAAATGGCTTCGAGATGGACTCCTTCAACCGACGGCATTTTCTGCGGGAAAAGCTGGTTCTGCACTTCGCTGGCGATGGAGATTTCGTTTTCCAAACGCTGCCGTTTTTTGGACTCTTCCAGCAATCCGCTGATAGAGCCCGTCATGTCGTTGAAAGACTCACCGAGAACGCCGAGCTGATCCCTGCGCTCGATGCGCACGCGATGCGTCCAATCGCCGGCTTTCACGTATTGCGTCGCTTGATACAGGTCGCTGACGGCTTTCGTGATGCGCCGCGTCATAACGACTCCGGTAATCAGAGCCGCGATTTCGATCAGGAGAAAGACGACGCCTATGGCGACAAAAAGAATGGAGAACGAACCGCCCAACTCGCCCAGCGAAGCAAAGATCCGCGCGTTCAACCGAGAAGGCCGCGCATTGAAAGTGACAAGCACGGGCCGCTTCGGATCAAACATTCCGCCTGCCCCGACATACACCGCATCCAGCCGGGAGAATCCCGTGATGGCAGGATCAATCCAATGGGCTGACGGGTGAAGCATCCTGTTTAACGCGGGGATGGGGCTGGTGGTCTCATACTTTGTATCGTCGGAAGTAGTGTAGAGAATTCCCTGTCGCGCGCCGCCCTCAAATTTACGCGTCAGATTCAGCTGGATGGCGCCAAGATCGGGAGCAATCAAAGCCAGAAATTCCGGGGTGACCGGTACACGCAACGTCACCACGCGTACGCCTTTCGATTCCGGCATTTCTCGCAAGCTCATTAAATAAAGCTTGTCGCCTTCCTCCACCAGCCCCGCAAACGAATGGTTCCCCGCGCCGGCGACCTTTCTCAACAACGTGGCATCGTCTGAGAAAGCGATGCTCAATTTCGGAAGCTCTTGATCGTGAACCTGGTGCGACTGCTCGGAGAGGACGTGCTCCGATTCCTCTTCGGTGGCTCCTTTGGGCAGCGTTCGATGCGCGGCGGCGATGTGCTCGGTAATGTCAGCCATCATGGCTACACGGCGGTGGATGTCGTCGTATAGCAGGTAGGCGCCCAGCTGCGAATACAGGATTTGGCCCGCGAGAACCACAAGAGTCACGATTAAAAGAATGGGAACGACCGCGATGAACAGATAGGCAACGATCAGACGGTTGCGAAGGCTCCAGAGCAGCCGCGTGCGCCACCAGCCAACAAAACGAAACAGAACATAGACAGTGGCGAGGATGGCAAGAAACTTAAGGAAGCTCGCAAGGCTGCTGTTTAGACCCAGAACCGAGCAAATGAACCCGCCAAGAATCAGCAGAATGGCAAAGAGGTCGATCCGCGAGAGGCGGCGCCACACGTTACGCAGGTTCGCAGGCAGAGCAGTCATCGGCTAATCAAATGAAATACCTACTTTACCTGAAGAACCCCTTCCGACCGAAGGTAAGAGTAGCCCGCTCCTCAGTGCTTGATCCAGCCATTCGCTGTACCACTGCAACGCTGGCGGCCTGAGCAGCTGACTTGATATTCCAGCATCCGCCCAGCCTGGGGGTTGCCTTCATCACGACCGCCCTGCAAGGTACATCCCCGCACACATTTGACCACCGTGGGTCCGTCGGATGGACCCTCAATCTCCAGCGTGAAATCTGACGCAGGCGCCTTGGCTCTTCCGCCAATCCAACCGAATGCGACGAGTGACAGGGCGATGATAATTTGAATGGCTCTACGTCTCATTTATTGTCTATGACCTCCATTCAGCATTGGCCAATGTCCACAAGCAGCGCATAGTTGTTCTTGGGTAAACGTGCGAGTCGTTTCCGGGAACGCCAATCTCCAGATTGGCGTTTTTTTGTTGGCATCCCCTCTTTGCGTAAACACTGTAGAATGAACAACTTAAAAACTGCCCCATTTTGCAGCAATCCTCGCGCCTAAGTACCTTTAGAATGAACACTTACGTAAGTGCATCAAAATAAAGGACTTTAACTATCTTTAGAATGAACACTTACGCAAAACCCCCGGGGGGGTCTGCCTATTTCGCACTCGAATCCTCAATGCCGCCCGCTACTGCGCGGAACCAGCGTTGCGCACCTTGCTGTGCTTCACGCTGTACGTAAAGTAGATGACCATGCCGATCACCAGCCAGACAACCAATCGAATCCAGGTGATGGCTTTTAGTCCGCCCATCAAGCCCAGCGAAACGATCATTCCAAGAATCGGCACCAGCGGGACCAGCGGAGTCTTGAACGGCCGCACAAGCTCCGGACGCCGCACGCGCAATATCCAAACGCCCGCGCAAACGATGACGAAAGCAAGCAGCGTTCCGATGCTGACAAGCTGCCCCAAATCACCAATGGGCACGAGCGCGCCGACAAACGCCACGCAAATTCCTACGATGGCGGTGGACTTCCACGGAGTACGGAATTTCGGGTGAATGTCGCCCGCCCACTTCCAGAGCAAGCCGTCATTCGCCATCGAGTAGAACACACGTGACTGGCCGAGCATCATGACGAGCATGACGGTGCTCAAGCCTGCGAGGGCTCCCGCGTTGACCACGTAGCTTCCCCACTGCACGCCGATTTCGCGCATCGCGAGGGAGACGGGAGCACCAACGTTCAGCCGCGAGTAATGCACAGTCGCGGTGAGCAAGCCGGACACAAGCAGATACAAAATCGTGCAAACGATCAACGACCCGAGAATGCCGATGGGCATGTCCCTCTGCGGATTCTTCGCTTCTTGCGCCGCCGTCGAAACCGCATCAAATCCGATGTAAGCGAAGAAAACGACTCCTGCGCCTCTTAGTATTCCCGACCAACCAAACGCCCCGAACGCTCCGCTATTGGGCGGAATAAAAACTTTCCAGTTAGCATGCGCAATTTCCGGATGCTTCAAAACAAACGCGCCGGCCACGGCGATAAACACGAAAACCGCTATTAGCTTCACGAAAACCACTCCGGTATTGAAGTTGGCGGATTCCTTGATTCCAATGATGAGAAGCACGGTGACCGCGAGCATCGCCAGAAACGCAATCAAATTAAACCTGGCGGTCGCCGTCGGCAGCCCCACAAGCTGATCCGCGCTCATCGACAAAGTGTTCAGCGGCGTCCAGCGCCCCTGGAACAGCACCCACTGGGCTCCTGGCACGTCGCAAATCTGCGGCGGAAGGCTGATGCCGTAATCTTGCAAAAAAGCCACCAGCGTGCTGCTCCATCCGCTGGCTACCGTCGCCGCGCCGAAGGCGTACTCCAGAATCAAGTCCCAGCCGATGATCCAGGCGATGATTTCGCCCAGCGTGGCATACCCGTAGGTGTATGCGGACCCGGCGATGGGAATCATCGAAGCGAATTCCGCGTAACACAGCCCGGCGAAGACGCACCCGATGCCCGCCAGCACGTACGACAGCATGATGGACGGACCGGCATAAAGCGACGCGGCGGAACCAGTCATTACGAAGATACCGGCGCCGATGATGGCTCCGATGCCCAGTGTGACGAGATTTACGGGGCCGAGAGCACGTCTGAGGCTGTGCTCTCCGGTGTCCCCCGCTTCCTTCATCAGCGTGGTCATCGACTTCGTCGCGAACAAGGGGTTGCCCATGCAACTCCTCCTTTAGGCGGCGTGCGCCTGAGATCCTGTATCAGCTACATACTGCCAAATTGGACTTTGCACATTGTAGGGGCGCAGCATGCTGCGCCCCTACAAGAAAATTTGCAAATTTAGTCGCCGGTTTGCGCGGCGTGTTTCGTCGGGCCGGAACGTTTCGACCACAGCCAGTAGACTGGAAGCCCCAACAGTACGATGACGAGTCCCCCACCGGCAGTTTGTGTCTGATACAGAAGCAACACAATCATGATGGCCGTCGCCGCGGCGATGTAGAGCAGCGGCACGAAAGGATAGCCGAAGGCTCGATAGGGGCGTTCGGCGTCAGGGCGTTTGCGGCGGAGAACGAAGATGCCGATGATGGTCAGCACATAAAAGAGCATCGCAGCAAATATGACGTAATTCAGCAAATCGTTGTAAAGATTGCCATACGTAACTCCGCCTGACGCATCGGCTTTACGGGTGCGCAGCAAAATCAGCACGATGACCCACAGGCCCTGAAAAATCAGCGCGCTTTGCGGGACGCCCCTTTTGCTAAGCGTTCCGATGGACTTAAAGAATAGCCTGTCGCGAGCCATCGCATAGGAAACACGTGCGCCGGCCAGAATCAAACCGTTGTTGCACCCGAAGGTCGAGATGACGATGGCCACTGCCATGATCGCCGCGCCGGGCGCGCCAAAAATGGCGTTCAGAGCGGCCGTCGCGACGCGATCATCGGGAGCGGTCTGGATTTGCACGAGCGGCAAGACAAAGAGATACGCCAGGTTTGCCAGGCAATAGAGCGTGATGACGATGCACGTGCCAAAGGCCATGGAAAGCGCGACATCGCGCTTGGGATTTTTTACTTCGGCGGCGGTGAAGCCGATGTTGTTCCAGGCATCGGAGGAAAAAAGCGAGCCAACCTGCGCGACGCCGAACGCGACAATCAGGCCGAAGAATCCGCTGGCGGCCGTCACCGTTGGGATCCAGCCACGCAGGAAACTTGCCCCCGGCTCGATCGGGACGGCACCGCGGATGGACCAGAAGTGTGAAAAATTCTCGGCAATCGCACCGGCATTTCTGCCCACGAAGATGCCCAGAACGATCAGGCCGACCAGCGATAGAGTTTTTGCGCTGGTAAAAATGTTCTGAATCAGTTTGCCCAACCTCACGCCCAGAGTATTCAGAAATGTGATGAGCACGATCATCAGGATCCCGACGAGTTGCTGCACGGAAAGGCTGATCGCCAGCTTCGAACCTAAAGCGATTGGTGGAACTACCCACGCACTCGGGGAAATAGCAGGAAACAAGACCCCCAGAAAGCGCGCGAAACCAACTGCCACCGCGGCGATCGTCCCTGTCTGGATCACAAGAAACAAAGTCCAGCCGTACAAGAAGCCCCACAACGGCGAATACGCTTCGCGTAGGTAAATATACTGGCCGCCGGCGTGTGGAAACATGGCGGCAAGCTCGCCGTAGGAAAGCGCGGCCGAGACGGTGAGCAAACCGGTCAGTACCCAGGTGAGAATTAAACCGCCAGGGGATCCCGTTTGGCGTGAGATGTCCGCCGCCACAATGAAAATGCCGGAGCCAATCATCGAGCCTACGACGATCATCGTGCCGTCAAAGAGGCCGATGGCTCGCACAAATCCTGGTTCATTTTTGGTGGGGCTTTGCGGGAGAGTGTGCGTCGTGTCAGCCATCGCGGGCGCCTCAGTACGCCGCCGCATGCTTCGCGGTTTCGAGCACTTCTAAGTATTGGCGCGCGCGCTGCGACGGTTCGGGCGCGCTCAGAATGCCGCTGATGACAGCCACGGAATCAGCGCCAGCTTCGATAACAGAAGCCGCGCGTTCCACAGAGATTCCGCCAATCGCCACGATTGGTTTCTTGGTCCGGGAGCGCACATGGCGAACGAATTCCGTGCCAACGACGGGGTCCGGATTGGCCTTGGAAGAGGTGGCGAAAATCGGCCCGACGGCGATGTAGTCGGCCGTGCTCTCCGCCGCACTCTCGAATTGCTCCAGATTGTGCGTGGAGACGCCCACCAATATTTCAGGTCCAGCCACACGCCGAGCGTGTTCAACATCCAGATCATCCTGGCCGACATGAACGCCGCTTGCGCCAGCCAGAAACGCTACATCGGGCCGGTCGTTCACAATAAAGGTCACGCCCTTCGGGCGGAGCGCTTCGGCTAGTTCCCGTGAGGAATCCAGGTATTGCCGCGACGAGGCGGACTTATTCCGGTACTGGAGCAATCGCACTCCAGCTTCGGCGAGGCTCAGGGCACAATCTCTTTCGGGAGAAGTAATCAACGCTGCCTCTAGTATCACATACAGCCTGGGGAGGACAAGGCGCATAGACACTTATTTTCCGCTAGTCCCTAGCAATCTTTCGATGAAATGCGTGTCGAAGCGGCCAGCAGCGAAATCGGGATCGGCCAGAATACGCCGGTGCAGCGGAATGGAAGTCTTGATTCCTTCGATGACGAACATTTCCAGCGCGCGTTTCATCCGGCCAATCGCTTCGGCGCGGTCGCGGCCCTTTACAATCAATTTCGCAATCATGGAATCGTAATAGGGCGGGATTACCGCGTCAGCGTAGGCGGCCGAATCGACGCGCACGCCCGTGCCGCCGGGCGCCTGAAACGTCGTGATGCGCCCCGCGGATGGCACAAACGTCTCAGGATCTTCGGCGTTGATGCGGCACTCGATGGCGTGGCCGGAGAAATTCATCTCGCCGACGGCGTCGTCCAAGCCCTCCCCTGCGGCAATGCGGATCTGCGCTTTGATCAGGTCCACACCCGTCACCAACTCGGTCACGGGATGCTCGACCTGGATGCGCGCGTTCATCTCGATGAAGTAGATCGAGCCGTCTTCATCCATGAGGAACTCGACCGTCCCCGCGTTGGTGTAGCCGACTTTTTCGAGGGCACGCACCACCTTGGCGCCCAGATCTTTTCTCTTTTTGGCATCCATCACCGGCGACGGGGATTCCTCCACCAACTTTTGGTGCCGTCGCTGAATGCTGCACTCACGTTCGCCGAGGTGGATCACTTTGCCGTGCTGATCCCCCAGCACCTGAAACTCGATGTGGCGCGGATGCTCAAGAAACTTCTCGGCATACACGTCCGGCGTTCCGAAAGCCTGTTGCGCTTCGCTGCGCGCCGTCTCGTAGGCGTTCAGCAGCTCTTCCTGCTTGTGCACGACGCGCATGCCACGGCCGCCGCCGCCCGCGGATGCTTTGATGATCAGCGGGAAGCCAATACGCTTGGCTTCTTTGGCGAGTTGCTCTTCCCCTTCCACGACTCCTTCGCTGCCGGGCACCGTGGGCACACCCAATGCCTGCATCTCGCGCCGCGCGCGGTCCTTCTCTCCCATCATCTCGATCACTTCGGGAGTAGGTCCGATAAAGGTGATTTCGGAGGCTTCGCAAACCTTGGCAAAGTTGGCGTTTTCGGAAAGAAAGCCGTAGCCCGGATGGATGGCATCCACATTCGTAATTTCCGCCGCGCTGATAACTTGAGGAATGTTGAGGTAACTCTCGCTGCTGCGCGGCGGGCCGATGCACACTGCTTCATCGGCAAAGCGCACGTGCAGAGAATTGCGGTCCGCTTCGGAATACACGGCAACCGTGGAAATGCCCAGTTCTTTGCAGGCACAGATGACCCGCAGCGCGATTTCCCCGCGATTGGCCACTAGGATTTTCTGGAACATGGCTTCGGGCGCCGGCTACCTCTTCCGGCTGGGACGGATGCCGTAGAGCGGTTGGCCGTACTCGACCGGCTGCCCGTTCTCGACAAAGATGCGTATCAGTTCGCCGCTTTCGTCCGATTCGATTTCGTTCATCAGCTTCATAGCTTCCACGATGCACAGAGTCTGCCCCGACTCGACATGCGCGCCGATCTTCACAAAGGCTTCGGCGCCTGGGCTTGGGGCCTCGTAATACGTTCCTACAATCGGCGACTTGACCAGATGCAGCTCTTCGGTCGCCCGGGGCTCCGACGCTGCCGCTGGCGCGCTCTGAGAGCCTCCAGCAGTCCTTTCCGGCACCGCCCCGGGAACGATAATCTCCGGCACACCCATGGTCCGGCCGTAGACCGGCACTCCAGCAGATGGCTTCTTCAGCCGGATTCGCAGGTCGCCACGCGAATACTCAAACTCCTCCAGATTGTGCTCGCTCATGAAGCGGAGGAGTTGCTCGATTTGCTGGACTTCCGGACTCGCGATAGTGGAACTTTCAGCTGGTTTTGAGGGCTGTTTTCGTTTCATGCCTGTGTCAAAGCTCGATGAGATCCCGCGGAATGCGGGTCAGTACTTCGGTGCTGCCCGAATGCACAGCGACGTCGTCTTCGATGCGGATCCCCCCGACGCCCGCCATGTAAACTCCCGGTTCGATCGTGATCACGAACCCCGGTTCCAACCGCGCCGTTTGGCCGCGTGCCACCCGGGGATCCTCGTGAACTTCCAGGCCCAGTCCATGCCCCGTGCTATGGGTGAAAAGCCGGTCCAGTTTATACCCGGCTAGAACTTGCCGCGCGGCAGCATCCACATCCCCACAACTGGCTCCGGCTCGTACCGCCGCAATGGCCGCCGTCTGCGCTTCCAGAACCGCCCGATACCATTGTTTCACACGCGACGGAGCTCTGCCAACGTGGACAGTGCGCGTGATGTCGCTGCAATAGTGCGCGAGTATAGCACCCAGGTCTAGTACCACCAACTCATTTTTCTTCAATCGCTTGGCGGTAGGACGCGCATGCGGCAAGGCTGAGCGTTCGCCAAAAGCAACGATGGTTTCGAAGGCCGGACCTGACGCTCCACGCTTCCGCATCTGGTATTCGATCTCGGCGGCAATCTCGTTTTCCATCACTCCGGGCTTGAGCAACGGAATGGCATTGCTGAGAACATCGCCCGCCAGAATAGCCGCCTGGCGCATCCTGGCGAGTTCGGATGGCTCTTTCCGCGCTCGCAGGGTTCCTACCATGCCGGGAGCAGGAATCCATTTCGTTCCCGATCCCGCCGCCTTTCGGAGCAGGGTCAGCTGAGCCACGGATGTTTGCGTCGGTTCAAAACCAACTCGCCGAGCGCGCTTCTCTCGAAGAAACCGGCCTGTCGACTCGAGTAAAGAGCCTTTTTGCTCGATCAGGCGAACAGACGTGGTTTCTTCCCGGACATGGGTCGTAAACCGTCCGTCGGTGATGAGGGTCGCTCCCGAGGAATTCACAATCAGAACGCCTGCTTCTCCGGTGAATCCGGTCAGGTAATACCAGCTAGGCGGATGAGTAACGACCAAAGCATCCAGCTTTGCTCCGGAGAGGAGTTGGTTGAGGGCTTTTCGCCGGATATGGAAGGTTGAGCTCATAAATGAAACGAGGAGACCGAAGTCTCCTCGAATCCGTTCTTAGTTCAGGGTCTTCAGGCCTTGGTTACCCCGGGATGATGCGCGGGGTCAGGAAGAACAGAAGTTCCTGAGACTGAATCGACACGGTGGTCCGTTTGAAGAGGTTTCCGATAATCGGCAAGCTGCCGACGATGGGAACTTCCTGAATGTTGGTGTTCTGGGTGGAGACGATGATGCCGCCAATCACGAC
>Ga0210388_10002090_pt1 | contig 15539 bp, 16 predicted proteins | sample IncBWC19OmetaG_FD_155485 | JGI IMG/M metagenome (GOLD analysis project Ga0210388, IMG submission 155485) | Forest soil microbial communities from Barre Woods Harvard Forest LTER site, Petersham, Massachusetts, United States - Inc-BW-C-19-O ...
GATCTGTCCCCTGCGACTATCTCGCTTGTGCTCAATAATGCGCCGGGGGTGCGCTCGATTCCGCAGGACACGCGGGATCGTGTGCTGGCCGCTGCACGCAAGTTCGATTACCGGCCGAGCTTTTATGCCCGATCGCTGCGGCGCAAACAGAGTTTTTCCGTGGGCGTGCTGGTTCCGGAGTTGAGCGACGGGTATTCGGTGCTGGTGATGAACGGCATCGAGGAAGTGCTGCTGGAGGAAGGATATTTCTATCTCGCGGCCAGCCATCGCCGAAAGGCCGATCTGATTGAGGAATATCCGCGACTGCTGATGGACCGCTCGGTCGAAGGCTTTATTGCCATCGATACCGCGTTGCAGCACAGCCTGCCGATTCCCGTGGTTGCCGTCGCCGGCCATCGAAAGATCGAAGGTGTGACAAACATTCTGCTCGATCACAGGCGAGCGGCCGAGCTGGCTCTGCGACATCTCTACCAGTTGGGACATCGGCAGATCGCGTTCATGCGGGGACAGACCTTCAGTTCCGACTCGGACGACCGCTGGAAGAGCCTGGTAGCGGTCGCCAAAGAGCTTGGGATCGAAGTGCATCCGGAGCTGGTCGTGCAGCTGCAGGTCAACATCTCTTCCCCGGAGCTGGGCTACCCGGTGGTGCAGCAGCTGCTCAGCCAGAAGCGTCCGTTTACGGCTCTCATTTCCTTCAACGATATCGCTGCCATCGGCGCCATCCGGGCGTTCCGCGACCACAATATTCGCGTGCCTGAGGATGTTTCGATCGTGGGCTTCGACGATATTCAGGGAGCGGCCTTTCACAATCCCAGCCTGACTACGATACGGCAGCCGCTGAACAGCATGGGAATTACAGCGGCGCGCATTCTGCTGCAGCGACTGCAGGGGAAGAAGGATTATCCGGAGCAGGTTGCGATTGTTCCGGAGCTCATCATCCGGGAATCGACGATGCCTCCCAACCCGCGGCGACCGGCACGCCAGACTTAATCCGTCCATGCCGTCTCGTCCTCCGCCAAGCCGCTTTGAATCTTTGCCTGCCGCTCCGTTCTATATTGGCCTGATCTTGAGTGGGATTGCCACGGTGCTGCTGGGGCCAATTCTTCCCGTAATCAGCACACGGTGGCTGCTGACCGATGCGCAGGCGGGCTCGCTGTTCACATCGCAGTTCACCGCTTCGATCATTGGGGCGGTTCTGTCATCGCACTATAGCCGCTACAGCGTGGTGCTTGGATACGTATCGATTGGGCTGGGACTGGCGACTCTCTCGTTCGGCACTTATGGCGCTGCGCTTGCTGGGTTGTGGCTGATGGGACTCGGCATCGGAGGGGCGGTTACGGCTACAAACCTGATCTTCGGCACCGAATATCCGGAGCGGCGCGGGAAGCTGCTGACGTGGACTAATTTCTTTTGGGGCGTGGGCGCCGTTGCGGCTCCGCAACTGGTCGCCATCGCGGAACGTCATAATGCATTGCGATTCTTTCTCGTATGCACGGCGACAGCAACGTTGCTGATCAGCGCGGCATTCGCGCCTCTGCTGAAGAGATCGGAACGGGATCGCAACACTCAATCGACGACGGCCTCGGGACGCATCGGCGTGCGCATCTTTGTGCTGTTCAGCGTGATCCTGTTCCTATATGTCGGCAGCGAAACGGCGATCGCAGGCTGGATCTCGACGTATACTCATCGCTTCGAGAACCTGCGCGTGGCTCGATCGAGCATGGTGGTGTCCGCGTTCTGGCTGTCGATCGTAGCGTATCGCTCGTTCGTTCCGGTGCTGCTCAAATTTATGTCCGAGCTCGCAGTGTTGCTGGGCGGGGTCTGCGTTGCGATGGGAGGCCTGCTCCTGCTTCTGTCTCCGCGATCGATGACATTGACTTTGATCGCTGTGGTGTTGACCGGGTTCGGATGTGCTCCAATTTTTCCGCTCTCCACCTCCAGGCTGCTCGGAAGAGTGGGACGATCGCGCAACACGGGATGGATTTTTGCGATCTGCGGATCGGGCGGAGCGGTCGTTCCGTGGCTCACCGGGCTCTTGTCCGAGCGGTCGGGCTCGCTGCGGACGGCCTTTGCTGTTCCTCTCTCGGCGATGGCCGTTATTCTGCTGTGCACGCTGTTCGAAAATGCCCTTCCTACCTCTCGCACGATTTCAATTCCAGACAGCAGTAAACAGTTTTACTAATCTGTTCTTCGGGTGCTAGGATTTGTCCGTCACAGGAGCGCGCACCTTGATCAATCGACGCCAATTTCTGAATTACTCTGCTGCCCTGGCCGGCAGCACCGCTTTCTCACGCTATGCGATGGCAGCAAGGCCATTGAATCCTGTCGCAGGCGAAGGACAGATGCCGCCCATCGATGTGGCAGGGGCTCACTTCCCTGCCAATTTTCTGTGGGGAACGGCGACCGCGTCGTACCAGGTTGAGGGCGCGTGGAAGGAAGACGGAAAGGGCCCATCGATCTGGGACACGTTTTCGCATACCGTAGGCAAGGTGAAAGGCGGCGATACGGGCGACGTGGCGTGCGATTCGTACCATCGCTACAAGGAAGACATCGCCATCATGAAGCAGCTGAACCAGAAGAGCTGCCGCTTCTCGGTTGCGTGGGCACGCATTCAGCCGACGGGCACGGGCGAGGTGAATCAGAAAGGGCTAGATTTCTACAGCCGATACGTCGATGCACTGCTTGAGGCCGGGATACGTCCGATGTGCACGGTTTTCCACTGGGATCTGCCGCAGGCGCTCGAAGACCAGGGCGGATGGCCGAATCGCGATCTTTACAAACACTTCGCGGATTACTCAGGGATTGTTGCAAAGACACTCGGGGATCGCGTGACGACGTGGGCGATATTCAATGAGCCGTGGGTCTTCACCAATCTCGGATACTATACCGGCGAGCACGCGCCGGGACGAAAGGACTTCAACCTTTTCCTGAAGGCCGCACATACCGTAAACCTGTCGCAGGGCGAGGCGTTTCGTGCGATGAAGACGGCTGCACCCAAGGCGAAGATTGGCTCCGCATTCAGCATGTCCCCAGGTGCTCCGGCGACAGACAGCGAAGCGGACAAGGCGGCGACGGCCCGCTTCCACGCGATTAACAACGTCTTCTTCCTGCACACGGCGATTCACGGTGAGTATCCCAACGCCTTTGCCGGCAAGCCTCCCTACGACGTGATGGGCGTACAGGACGGCGACGGCAAGATCATGCAGGCGCCGCTCGACTGGGTGGGAATCAACTACTACAACCGGCACCTCGTTTCCGACGCGGGAGAGGGCGGCGATCCTTACACACACTATCGCGCGGTGATGCCGGCGGTGGGGCCGATCACCTATAACGGATGGGAGGTGTGGCCGCGCGGCATCTACGACATCGTCACGCAAATTTCGAACGAGTACAACAAACCGATCATCGAGATCACGGAGAATGGGTGCTCCTACGCCGACGCCCCGCTTCCGGAAGACCCGTCGAAGGCGCCTGATCCGAGGCGCATCGAGTTTTATCGCAGCCATCTGGCGGAGCTGGCGCGGGCCATCAAAGACGGCGCCGATGTGCGCGGCTATCATGCGTGGAGCCTGCTGGACAACTACGAGTGGGCAGAGGGCTACAGCCAACGCTTCGGCCTGGTCTACGTGGATTTCCGCGACTCGAAGCGTACGATCAAGAACTCCGGACACTGGTATGGACGCGTCGCGGCAGCGAACCGCATTGATGTCTAGGCACGCGGCGTATACTCGGTCTTCAGAAAGGGTTATCAAGTAGATGAATTTTGCTTCTCGTGTTCGCGTGGCGGGATTGCTGCTCCTGCTCACGCTGTCTATTTCCATGCGTCCATTGTTCGCGCAGACTGCACCCCCTCAGCCGGAAGCCATTCTGCATGCGGCAGACATGAGCAAGCTGGTTCCCGCCTCTGTTTTTTTCCGGGGACAGACGGCAACCACACAGACGCGCAATTCGGGCGGCGTGCGATTTGCTGACGGCTACTTTGTTCTCGCGACGCTGGTGGATAATTCCGGATATTCGACGGGAATTCAGGATAAGTATCAGGCTTATCTCATCACCGAAGTGCCTTTGAATTTCGGTGGCCATCGGCTTGTCCCGGGTGCGTATGGAGCCGGCATCATCAAGAGCGCGGCCGAGCCGCAGTTTGTGGTGCAGGACCTTGGCGCTCACGATCTGCTGCAGGCAGCAGCGATCAACGACGCGAAGCTGCATCGGCCAACACCGCTGCAGGTGCTGGCGGGCGAGACGCCGGGCAAGTACCGTCTTTATTTCGGACGGAACTACGTGGAGTTCGAACGCGCTCAGTAGTTGTCGTGGATTGCGGCGCGTACGGTTCCGCTGCACGCGCCGAATCCAATGCGCGGATGGTCTTCCCGCTCGCAGTATCCGCGCAGGGTTATCTCGTCTCCATCTTCGAGAAAGCTGCGCGTTTCGCCGTTGGGCAGCGCGAGAGGCTGAGCGCCGCGGCGCGTGATTTCGAGCAGGCATCCTAGAGATTCTTCCATAGGACCGGAGACTGTTCCGGTTGCGAGGAGATCGCCGCTGCGCAGATTGCATCCATTGCTGGTGTGATGAGCGAGCATTTGTGCCGGTGTCCAGTACAAATCGCGAAGATTGGCGCGACTCAAGCGGACGGCCGGCGTCGCTTCCCTGCGCATGCGTTCGGTGCGCAGCCATACTTCGAGCTTCAGATCGATGGCGGCGCGGCTGCGGTCCGCAGGGGTATCGAGATAGGGTAACGGTTGCGGGTCGCCTTGCGGGCGCTCGCACGCGGGAACTCTGTATGGCGCCAGCGCCTCGGTGGTCACGACCCACGGCGAGATGGATGTGGCGAAGCTCTTTCCCAAGAACGGTCCCAGCGGCTGATACTCCCATGCCTGGATGTCGCGGGCGGACCAATCGTTCACCAAGCAGAAACCGAAGATGTGCGATTCGGCTTCGCGAATCGAGATTGGTGTTCCCTGGTGGTTCCCCATCCCCGCGAAAAAGCCTACTTCGATTTCGTAGTCGAGCGATTGCGTGGGCGCGAAGATGGGTGCGGCGGCATCGGGCGGCTTGATCTGGCCGTGAGGACGTATGATCTCAGCTCCACTCACGACGATGGACGATGCGCGGCCGTTATATCCGATGGGGATGTGTTTGTAGTTGGGCAGCAGCGGATTGTCGGGGCGGAAGAGCCGGCCAACGTTGGTTGCGTGATGGATGGAGGCATAGAAGTCTGAGTAGTCTCCGATGCGCGCGGGGAGGAGCATCTCTGCGCTCGATTGCGAAAGCAGAAGTGGCTCGACCTTGCCTCGCGCGTCTGTCTCGCAGAGCAACTCGGACAGCCGCGCGCGCAGTGGTTTGGACACTTCGGAGCCCAGCGCCATCAGGCGATTCAGCGCGTCCTCTTTGCAGGCGGCGAGAATCTCGCTGTCGAGGGCGTCGAAGAGATGCGTCTCGGCTGCCGCGCGGAGATTGAGGATGCTGTCGCCGATGGCTACGCCGATGGTGGACTTGTCTGCTGCGCACCTGAAGACGCCGAAAGGCAGATTCTGGATGGGAAAATCAGTGAGCGGAGCATTTGCGCTTTCGAGCCAACTCCGCATTACGAATGCCTCATTACTTTTGGATTGAAGGTCATCCCTGCGGCGCCTTGAAGTGCTTTTTCAATCCCTGCCAGCATTCGTAATATTCGTGCTGCAGAATTTTTGTTTCCAGGGCGAACTTCGTGGGACGCACCGCCAGTTGCGTTTCGAACATGAAGGCCAGGGTGTTGTCGAGGTATTGCGGCTTCAATTCAGCGTTGGTTGCACGCTCCCACGTTTCCGCGTCCGGACCGTGGCCCGCCATGCAGTTATGCAGGCTTGCGCCGCCGGGGACAAAGCCCTCGGCCTTGGCATCGTACTGGCCGAAGACGAGGCCCATGAACTCATTCATCATATTGCGATGAAACCATGGCGGCCGGAAGGTGTGCTCGGCCACCATCCACCGCGGCGGAAAGATGGCGAAGTCTACGTTTGCGTGGCCGGGGTTTACCGTCGGCGCGGTGAGGACGGTGTAGATCGAGGGATCGGGATGGTCGAAGCTGACGGAGTTGATGCAGTTGAAGTTTTTCAGATCGTATTTATAGGGCGCGTAGTTTCCATGCCATGCGACCACATCGAGAGGTGAATGATCGATCTCGGCGATCCAGAGACGTCCGAGAAATTTGCTGACGATTTGAAATGCGCCGTCGCGATCATCGTAGGCGGCGACGGGCGTGAGAAAGTGCCGCGAGTTCGCGAGGCCGTTCGCTCCGATTGGGCCAAGTTCGGGCAGGCGGAAGGCGAGCCCGTAGTTTTCGCAGATGTAGCCGCGCGCGGCGCTGGCTTCGATCTCTACGCGGAATTTCACTCCGCGCGGGATCACGGCGATTTCTCCGGGAGCGGCGGAGAGAATTCCCAGCTCGGTGTGCAGGGTCAGCGTTCCCTCCTGCGGCACGATCAGCAGCTCGCCGTCGGCGTTGTAGAAGAAGCGATCGTGCATGGAGGTGTTGGCCGCGTAAAGATGAATGGCGACGCCGGTCTGGAATGCGGGGTCACCGTTGCCTCCGAGGGTAACGATGCCGTCGATGAAATCCGTCTTCGCTTCGGGGATGGGTATGGGATTCCAGCGGAGCTGATTCGGCGGGGTCGGCACTTCAGTGAAGGGGCCGCTGCGAATCATCTTCGCGTCCATCTCTTCGTAGGGTTTGTGCGTGACGGAGGGGCGGATGCGGTAGGTCCAAGTGCGGCGATTGGCGGCGCGCGGAGCCGTAAAGGGCGTTCCGCTGAATTGCTCGGTGTAAAGGCCCAGCGTGGACTTCTGCGGCGCGTTCTGCCCTTGCGGCAGCGCTCCGGGAACGGCTTCCGTGGCGAATTCGTTGCCGAATCCGGATTGATAGGTCAGTTGCTTGTCGGACATCGATTCTCCCTGCCGGTTCCTCGCGGCGAACTGGCCAGCAAAACTCACTAACTTATCTGGGAAGAAGGATGTTTGGCAAACACCCGGTGCTAGACCCGGACGTGAAAGAGTCCGGGCAACGCCTGTCCGGCTTTGTCGAGCACCAGCTCGGTAAATACGTCGGCGTTGAGTGGCCGCTCGGGGCCCACATAATAGGTGCGGACCTTACGACGCCAGGCCCATTGCACGAAGCTGGCCGCCGGATATACCGATCCCGACGATCCGGCGACGAGAAGCGCAGTGCAATGGTCGATCTGATCGAGGATCTCGTCCATAAAGATCGGCATCTCGCCGAACCACACGATGTGCGGACGAATGCGGCCTCCGCATTCACAGCGCGGAATCTGGCCCGAAGATTCGTAGATGCCTTCATCCGCGAAGTCGCCATGGCCACAGTCGTGCTCGCAGCGGGAGCGGAAGAGCTCGCCGTGCATGTGAATCACGCGCTTCGATCCGGCACGCTCGTGCAGGTTGTCGACGTTTTGCGTGCAGAGATAGAGGCGATTCCCGAGCTGGTCTTCAAGTCGCGCGAGCGCGGCATGCGCAGGGTTGGGCACAGCGCGCTGGGCATCCTTGCGGCGCATGGAGTAGAAGCGCCATACACGTTCCGCATCTTCGGCCCAGGCTTCGGGGGTAGCGACCTCTTCCACGCGAAAGCCGTTCCAGAGACCGTTGTTATCCCGGAATGTGGGCAGGCCGCTCTCGGCGCTCACGCCGGCTCCGGTTAGCACGAAGAGGCGGTCGTCAGGGCCGAGTTCGATCCTGTTGCGCATATATGAGGAATAACAGATTGCGAAGAGAAGGTCAGGAATAACGAAGGAGCATCATAAATCCGAAATCCATGTGGCTTTGTTGATGGCAGTGGAAGAGCGTGGCGCCGGGATTCGCGGCGACGAAATCCACTTCCGCGGTTGAGTTCGCGGGCACCACGATGACATCCTTGCGCAATCCGGACATCGGCTTGCCGGACAGGCTTGTGACCTCGAATGTATGGCGGTGCAGGTGAACGGGATGGTCGTCAGAGCTTTTGTTGCGCATGGCGAGGCGATAGCGTTTGCCCTCCTGGAGCATGACGGTATCGGTCTTCGGATAGGACTTGCCGTTGATGGTCCAGTAATCGAAGTCGCCATGGCCCCGGAATTTCGACTCGAAGAGCAGAGGAATGCGCTCATCAGGCTGAATGCTTACGGGCTCGGTATGCGCGAAGGGTGAATAGTCCCACAGCGTCTCGCCGGGTTCGATCCACCTCGCTTCGCCCTGCTGGCCTGCGTATTCAACAACGATGCCCATGCCTGCCTTGCGAGTGTCCTCGCGCGTCTCACCGAGCACCCACACTCCCGGCTGATTCATTTCGACAAGGACATCGGCGCGTTCGGCGGGCGCGAGGCGAAGCGCGGAAACGCGACCCGGCACCGGCACAGGATTGCCGTCCATGGCGACGACGGTCATATGATGACCGGCCAATGCCAGCCAGTGCGTGACCGTTGCACTGGCGTTGACGATGCGGAAGATGACGTGCTGGCCCTGCTTCACCTGAATAGGTGCGGCGGCTCCGAGCATGCGGTCGTTGATCGTGGAATAGTCATAGGACGCGTCCATCGAGGCGTCGGTGGCAGCGCCCATGTAGGCGTTCCAATCATGCAGGGTGAGAAAGACTTCTTGGTCGAAGGCGCCGGGCTCATCTTTGGGCTCGATGTAAAAGCAGCCGAACTGGCCGGTGTACGTGCCGCGCTTCAGATCGTGCCCGGCATAGGTGTGGGTGTGATACCAGCGAAGTCCCGCGGGGCGCGGCGTGAAGTGGTAGCGCTGCTGCGCACCGGGCGCAATCATCGGCGATCCCTCTTCCATCGCGCCGTCCTGGTCGGAGGGTATCCAGAGCCCGTGCCAGTGAACGATCTCCGGGATGCCGGTGCGATTCGCCACATCGATGACGATTGGCTTGCCTTCAGGCCAGCGGATGAGCGGCCCAGGCACGCGGCCGTTATACGCGATGGTCTCTACGTGCTTGCCGGGTGCGATTTCGAGCTTGAGCGGAGCGATCTCCAAATGCACGTCTGCCGGCGTCTGAGCCCAGAGCCTGTGTTCCTCCGCGAAGGAGGCGCTTAACGCAGCCGTAGCCGCGGACTTCGCGATGAATTGCCGCCGATTCATTTGTTCCCTACTGTATGCTTTCGGAACTGCCCGCGCGATGGTGTGTCCAGTCGAAGCGCCGCCCGACAATTCCCTTGATGATGAGGTGATCGGTGGCTGACGTGGGGCCGATGCCGACGCCAAAATTGATCTCCCAGTCGGGAGAGACGTTCAGATCGATCGCCGGAAAAAACTGCTGTTGCTGATCGTGGAAGGAGTCAAAACCGTGCAGCGATCCATAGTCCGCATAATATTCCAGACCGCCTGAGATGTATTTGTTGAAGTCATAGCTGATCTTTGCGTTTGGGGAGAATCCGACGCCTTGATTTACGGTTTGTCCGTGGAAGGACCGTTCGAGTGCCGGATTCACGGCGAAATACCAGCGGCCAATCTGCTTGTCGACGATGGGGCGAATCTCCCACGTCCAGGTGTCGGTTGAGAACTGGCGCCTTTGATAGCCGATTTCTGTAGAGAGGCTCACGCCGAGGGGCCAATGCCAGCTATCGGGAACGCGCACGCGGGGCCGAATGTGGTCACCGACCCATTGCCATCCATCGCAATCGCGAGCACTGGTGAAGATGTAAAAGCCAACTTCAGACCAGTTGGTGATACCTTGGGTGATCTCTACTGTTTCGTGTTCCGCGTGATTCGTTGGATAGAGCCCATCGACGGCGTACTTTGAGCCGGGGAGCGGCTTGCTGCCGTCGGCGGTGAAGTTGCTGTGCAGCTCGAGCATCGTTGTTTTCGGCGCTACCGTGTCTGCGCCGTAGACCTGAATCTCGTAATTATCCTGGGCAGACGCAGCATTCTCGATGAAGCCACTCAAAGAGGCCGCGATGAAAGTCAACAAGCAAACAATCTCCGAGGTTCGACACAACGATTGCACTGACTTGAGGCCCTCCAACTCGATTCCGCCAACAGAAACAGACCCATGCTAAACCTAGCATTCGCTGCTGACGGGATTGTCATCTTGAGTCGAGGCCGTGCCGCGTGCACTATCCTGACAGTATGTTGATGAATGCGGACGCCAAGCTGGTGCAGATCGTCGATGCCGCCACTGCGGATGCGGCGCGACGATCGGGCGCTTGGCTTAAATGCAGGCCGGGGTGCACTCAGTGCTGCTTCGGCGTCTTCGCGATCAGCCAGCTGGATGCAGTCCGACTCCGGGAGGGACTCAAAGACCTGGAGCGGTCGGACCCGGCGCGAGCGGCTGCGGTTCGCCTCCGCGTGGAGCAGACGGTGCTACGTCTGTCGCCTGATTTCCCGGGAGATTCTTCGACCGGAATTCTGCAAGAGCCGGAGGACGGAGAGTCGGGCGATGATCTTTTTGCGGACTTTGCCAACGAGGAACCATGTCCCGTTCTCGATCCGGCAACCGGGACCTGCGATCTTTATGCATCGCGTCCGATGACGTGCCGGGTCTTCGGGCCGCCGGTGCGTTCCGAGAACGGCATCGGCGTCTGTGAGCTCTGCTTCGATGGTGCGAGCGAGGAGGAAATTCTGGCCGCCGAGTTGAAGACGGACTGGTCCCGCGAGGAAGACCTGCTCAACCTTGAAGCGCAGGATTTGACGGGCCGGACAGGAAGCACAATTGTTGCCTTTGCGCTCAACACAGCCTCGTGACCGAATATCCCTGATTGAAGGCGTTTCATCCCTGACTGATGCGAGGGGTGGAAAATTCGTGGATTTCGAGCGGGGCGAACGACGGAGAACGCAAACGGATCAGTATTGGATTCATGATCTTGACGCGATTCTTTGGCAAAAAATCGTTCACAAAAATGCGTGTTGGATGCTGTAACCTTATCGCGCTGCCGCAGTCTTATGCGGTAGATAGGCCTCCCACCGGCGTACGTGCCAGGTCTTAGGCCTAACTCGGAGGAATGACAACATGAAGAACTCGATGAAGACCCTGATGGTAGCCGCGGCGGTCTCCGGCATGCTGACTGGCGCTGCAACCATGCAGGCCGCCACCACGCAGACCACGAACCCCGTCGTCAAGGTGGGCAAAGCGTCGTTCGGCAGCGCTTCGCTCAATCAGGACACCAGCAAGCACTCCTGTAAAGGGAAAAACGACTGCAAGGGCCAAGGCGGCTGCAAGGGCAGCGACAATGGCTGCAAGGGTAAAAACAGCTGCAAGGGCAAGGGTGGCTGCGCCACTGACGGCTCCAAGCATCCTTCTTAGTCAGTTCGCAACGCATTTTCACGAAGGGCCAGATATGTTCCGGGCTGGCCCTTTCACCTTCCGGCTGTTTTTCAAGCTTGTGGAGTTCTTTCCGTGCCTGCAAATCGTTTCAACAGCTTTACCGAGTATGGAGTCGGAATCGGCCTTCGCATTCCGCACTACCAGCACATCCTGACCAGAAAGCCCGTGGTGGACTGGTTCGAGATCATCTCGGAAAACTATATGATCGACGGCGGACGCCCGCTGGAAGTGCTGGATAAAATCCTCGATCAGTACCAAGTGGTACAGCACGGAGTGTCGATGTACTTCGGCTCGGCGAGCGATCCCGATCCCGAGCACCTGAAACGCCTCAAAAACCTTGTTCGTCGCACGAAAACGCCCTGGCTTAGCGATCACCTCTGCTGGGGGTCTGTGGATGGCCGTTATACGCACGACCTGTTGCCCATGCCTTACACGTGGGAAGCAGTAAAGGTAACCGCCGACCGCATCCGCCATGTGCAGGATTATCTCGAAATTCCGGTGGTAGTTGAGAACGTCTCGAGCTATGCCGAGTATCACGTTTCGGAGATGACGGAGTGGGAGTTCCTGAACGAAGTCGTCGAGCGGGCCGACTGCGGCATTCTTCTCGACGTGAATAACATTTACGTCTCGTCGCAGAATCACACCTTCGATCCCTTCACATATGTGAATGCCGTTCCCGCGGAGCGCATTGCGCAGATTCACGTTGCCGGGCATTCGAAGTTCGAGAAATACATTCTCGATACACACGATCATCCGGTGCTGGAACCGGTGTGGCAGCTTTATGCGCGCACCATCGAGCGCGCTGGACCGACGGCGACCCTGCTCGAATGGGATGACAATATTCCGACCTTCGAAGAGGTCCATGCAGAGGCGCTGAAAGCGAACAAGTTTCTGGAAGCCGCTGCGAAGAAAACCGTACGCCAGCCGGCGCTCGAAGGAGCATTGCGATGAGCGAGCTTCTTGAACTGCAGCGCCGTGTTGCCGCGGCGGTGATGCATCCGCTGACCCGGGAAGAGACGATGCCTCGGAAGCGCCGCGATGGCGCGTCGAATGCGACAGAAGCGGATGCACTCATCAAGCCCAATGATCGACTGAGCTCTTTCGAACGGCTGGAGATCTACAATCGCCAGTACTGGTTCCGGCTTTATTCTTCGTTTGAGGAAGATTTTTCCGGGCTGAAGGCGATCATCGGCGGGAAGAAGTTCGACGCACTGATGCGCGAGTATCTGACCGAATGCCCGTCGCAGTCATTTTCTCTGCGCAATCTCGGATCGCAGCTTGAATCATGGCTGAGGGCGCATGCAAACTATCTGGCGCCGCGCTTCGATCTGGCGATGGATATGGTTCGCCTGGAGTGGGCGCACATCGAGGCATTCGATTCCGGCGAGGCGGCTTTGCTCGATCCCGACGATCTCGCTTCCATCGATGAGAATTCGCAGCTGCATCTGCAGCCTTACCTGCGCCTGCTCAAACTGCATTATCCCGTCGAAGATCTGCTGATCGAGCTGCGCAGCGAGAGCGGAAGCAGCGACGCATCGAGCAACAACGCCATCATCAGCCGGCGCACCCGGAGAGTTCGGCGCGTGGCCATGCTTGAGCCCGAGCAGATCTATCTCGCCGTGCATCGGCATCAGAATTCGGTTTATTACAAGCGGCTCCATAGCGAAGACTACCGGCTGCTCGAAGCGCTGATCGAGGGCCGCCCAATCGGCGCTGCCATCGATGCAGCATTTGAGAACAGTACGATCGCAGAAGGCGATCGCGGCGCGTTTCTGCAGCAGGCATTCGCTTCCTGGGCAGCGCTGGGCTGGTTCGTGCAACCCGAAAGGCCTTTATGAGCAGCGCAACCGAATCTACCCTTAACCGTCATGATGTTACTCACGGTACGTATGGCCACTTCAACCGCCTCTGCGCTTACCTTCAGTCGCCGTTCCTGCTGCTGATACGACTCTACTGGGGCTGGCAGTTCACGCAGACCGGATGGGGCAAGCTGCACAATCTCGGCCACGTGAAAGAGTTTTTCGGGAGCCTTGGAATTCCTGCTCCGGCGGTGATGGCGCCTGCGATTTCGATGCTCGAGTTCGTAGGCGGCATTCTGCTGATTGTGGGACTGGGAACTCGCCTGGTAGGCCTGCTGCTGACTGCAAACATGCTGACGGCGTATCTGGCCGGCGACCGCGAGGCGCTGGCTTCGATCTTCAGCGATCCGGGAAAGTTCTACAATGCGGACCCGTTCACATTTCTCTTCTCCGCAGCGATCGTGCTGGTCTTCGGCGCGGGGCTGTTTTCTCTCGATGCGCTGATTGCGAGGAGGCGTAAGGCGGCGGCATGACGGGTTCAGATGCGGTCGGTTCGCCGGCTCAAAACAGCCCGGAGGCCGTGCTTATTGCGTCCATTCTGGCGGGTGAACGCGAGAAGTTTCACCTGCTGATTATGCCTTATGAGGGGCAGCTCTTTCGCACCGCGTTCGCGCTCGTCAAGAATGAAGAAGAGGCCGAGGATGTGGTGCAGGACGCAGTTCTTAAGGCCTATCGCAAACTCGCCAGCTTTCGCGGAGACTCCAAATTCAGCACCTGGCTGATTGCGATCACTCTGAATGAGGCGCGCGGCCGCCTACGCCGCGAAAACCGCGTGATGATCGACTCCCTCGACGAGCGACGCGAGGAGAACGCCGACTTCACCCCTGCCGCCCTTACCGACTGGCGTGAGATTCCGCTCGCGGCGCTGGAGCGCAAAGAAATCTGCGCGATGGTGCATCAGGCTGTTGCCGAGCTGCCCGATACTTATCGTGAAATCGTCACGCTCAGAGATGTTGAAGAGTGCAGCGTCAATGACACAGCTGCCATCCTGGGCATCTCGGTCGCGCTGGTCAAGGTTCGTCTTCACCGCGCCCGTCTGTTGCTGCAGAAAAAACTCGCTCCCCAGCTTCGCAAGGCTACCAAGGACACATCGAAGCGTTCGTTTTTCGGGAGGCTGTCATGGCTCTGAACTGCCGCCACGTCTGGGACCGCATCTCCGATTACATCGACGGCACACTCGATCCGCAGGTGCGCGCCGACGTGGAGCGGCATCTGGCGACTTGCGAGATATGCTCCGCGGTGCTCGACTCGACCCGCAATATCATCATCCTGATGGCCGACGACCGGGTCTTCGAGCTGCCGCTGGATTTCAGCAAGCGCCTGCACGCCCGTCTGGACGATGTGCTGCAGCACGAACATCCCGAGCCGGCCTGATCAGCCGCGACGGCGGTTCGCAGATTGTGGCTGGAGTTGAGAGGCAATTGGGGCGGTCAGGCGACAAACTCGCCTGACCGCCCCATCCTCTTATTTCGGGCTCCAGAAGGCCGGATCGGCCTTCACCCAGGTATCGGGCACGTAGCTCATCTTCGGGTTGAATGCGACCACATTCGATTCAATGGATTCGATGGTGGACGCGGTAAGGTCTCTTATCTTCTGCAGCTGGTCTGCGCCCATCGAAGATGCGAACCCTTTGTCGTCGATCATCTCCTGGTCCACTTCCGCGAGCGATTTCATAGGTGTAATGCTGATGAATCTGCCGCCGCTGTTGGTCCCGTACATTTTCTGGAAGGTTGCCCAATGCGCATTGGGGATCTTGTCATAGGCGCTCATGTACATCTTCACCAGGGTGTCCCAATCCTTACCGTGGCCCGGGCGAATATTGAAGATTGTGATCTCCATGTAGCGCATGTGCGGGATATCGACCGGCGCGCGCAGGCTCAGGTCCTCGCGGAAGACATAGGAGCTGTTCTCCAGGGAGTCGAGCAATGCGCCATCGGCGACGCTTGCGCTGTCGAGAGCAGCTGAGAGGGTGGCGTCCTTCTCAGTCGCATCCATATCCTTCTGCCATGCCTCAAAGGAATCGTAGCCGACAAAGAATATTGCCCGCTGCCTGCCGGACAGAGCATCCATGCCCAGATAGTGTTGCGGCCAATTGGCGTTCTTCATCGCCTGGACGAACGCTCCCTCCGTCTTCGCATGCGCAGCCCCACCCTGGCCCGGCTTGAGAGTTTCGACAGTAATTTGCAACACCTTGGGGGGTGGCGTTACGCCGTTCATCTGATCCTGTGCTATCGCGTTGCCCGAACCCGCAAAAACCAGCCCCGTGACTAAGAGACACGACCCTGCCAATGATCCAAAATGCTTTTTCATGGATACTCGCCTCCTAAGGCGTGAAGTCAAATTGTGACCAGGAATGCCGGGCGATAGGGGAGACTTCGCCAGATATC
>Ga0210388_10002091_pt1 | contig 15538 bp, 11 predicted proteins | sample IncBWC19OmetaG_FD_155485 | JGI IMG/M metagenome (GOLD analysis project Ga0210388, IMG submission 155485) | Forest soil microbial communities from Barre Woods Harvard Forest LTER site, Petersham, Massachusetts, United States - Inc-BW-C-19-O ...
GACCTGGGCGTGATCTCCGGCCTCGTGTATAGCCAGTCCAAAAGCACGGCCGAGCAGTTGACGACGCAGCACCAGATCAGCCAGGAGCAGTTGGACGTGAATCAGAAAGCCATCATTGTTCAACTGGCGTCTTCGCAAACCAAGATCGACCAGGCCAAGGCGCTGCTCGATCTTTATGAGAAGCAGGAAGCCGCGCTGCAGGTACGCGCCGGCATCTCCGGTGTGCTGGTCCCGCTGGCTACCCCGCTTTCCGTCGGCCAGCACGTAACGGTCGGCACTTCGGTGGCAGAGGTGATTGAGCCGGACAAGCTTAAAGCCGCGCTCAACATCGCCGAGACGCAGGCGCACGATATCCAGCTCGGGCAGCCGGCTGAAATCGATACGCACAACGGCGTCGTTCCCGGACACGTTACCAGAATTGATCCCTCGGTATTGAACGGAACGCGCGTCGTCGACGTAACACTCGATGGGGCGCTGCCTCCAGGGGCGGTTCCTCAGCTGAGCGTGGATGGAACGATCGATCAGGAGCGTCTGCAGGATGTGTTGTACGTCGGGCGTCCTGCCTTCGGAAATCCGGATAGCACGATCAGCCTCTTCAAGATGGATCCTGACGGCAAGACTGCCTCACGGGTTCAAGTGAAGGTGGGTAAGGCGTCGGTGACTCAGATTCAGATTCGCGACGGACTGAGGGAAGGCGATCGCGTCATCCTCTCGGACATGTCGAGATACGACAGCACCGACAAGGTCCGCCTGGACTAGGACTGGCCGTCAGCACACGCGCCTTCGAGCAGATTAGAGAAAGACGAAGTTTAGAACTTTAAGGAGAGTAGGAATGATGGAAACCAGGCAGTCGCTGATTGAGATCGAAGGCCTCACCAAGGTCTTCTATACGGATGAGATCGAGACCCATGCGCTCTCCGGTATTCACCTCACCATCCATAAGGGCGAGTATGTCGCCATGTCCGGCCCCTCCGGCTGCGGCAAGTCGACCCTGCTTTCCATCATCGGATTGCTGGACACGCCCACCGGCGGCAAATATCTGCTCAACGGTCATGCGGTTGAGAATCTTAACTTCGCGCAGCGTTCGCGCATCCGCAACCAGGAAATCGGCTTCATCTTCCAGAGCTTCAACCTCATCGGCGACCTCACGGTTTACGAGAACGTGGAGCTCCCGCTGACCTATCGCACCGGCATGTCCGCTCCCGAGCGCAAGCGTCGCGTACAGGAGTCACTCGAGCGCGTGAGCATGGCCCACCGCATGAAGCATTATCCCTCACAGCTCTCCGGTGGTCAGCAGCAGCGTGTCGCCGTGGCTCGCGCTTTGGCCGGATCCCCATCCATCCTGCTCGCTGACGAACCGACCGGTAACCTCGATTCACGCAACGGCGAAGCGGTGATGGAGCTCCTGCAGAATTTGCACCGCGAAGGCGCGACCATCTGCATGGTGACCCACGATCCGCGATTCGCGCGGCATGCGGAGCGCAACGTTCATCTCTTCGACGGCAAGGTGGTCGCCGAAGGCGACGCGCTCGAGCCGGTGCTCGAAGCTCGGTAGGAGAACGCAGGCGGCTTCCGTCCAGTCGTTCGTGGGATGCCTGGACGGCAGGACTGGTCCGGAGCGCAGCCGAAGGAAAGAATCTCCGCGGGTGATCCGCGCCGGCAGGGCCGGGTTCTTCGCTGCGCTCAGAAGGGCGTTCGTATTGGAAAACGGCAGTTTGGCTGCACAGCATTTTTCAGGCCGCCGCGCGCCACCGAAGATAGAAGGACAAACATGATTCAGCTGAGAAATATCGAACGCAGCTACAAGACAGGCGCGGGTCAGACCTACGTCCTGCGGCGCATCAACCTCGACATACGCGAAGGCGACTTCCTCACCATCATGGGGCCCTCCGGTGCAGGGAAGTCATCGCTGCTTAATATCCTCGCCCTGCTCGACGATCAGTGGCTCGGCGAATACTGGATGAAAGACGAGCCGGTGCACGCGATGAACCGCAAGCAGCGGGCCGAGATTGCCAAGCGCAATATCGGCATGGTCTTCCAGAGCTATCACCTGCTCGACGATCTCACCGTGCAGGAAAACATCGACCTGCCGCTCTCCTACAAGAACATGCCGCGCCAGGAGCGCCAGGGGCTGGTAGCCGATACGCTCGATCGTTTTCAGATCGTCGGCAAGAAGGACCTCTATCCCTCGCAGCTCTCCGGTGGTCAGCAGCAGCTTGTCGGCATCGCTCGCGCCGTGATTCACAAGCCTGTGCTGCTCCTCGCCGACGAGCCCACGGGCAATCTCCACTCCAGCCAGGCGAAAGAGATCATGGAGCTCTTCAAGCAGCTCAACGATCAGGGCACGACGATCATTCAGGTCACTCACTCCGAAACGAACGCGGCCTATGGCCATCGCGTGATCGAGGTTCGCGACGGGTGGATGACGATGGACTCAGCTAATCCCGGGCTGGTTGCGGGGTCGAATGTTGCACCGGAGGTAGGAGCATCTTGAGCAGTTCGCGTTTCAACTTCAGATTGTGGGAGAAGTCTTGCGCAGCAGTGCTCTGCGTTGTGCTCGCTCCGTGCGGTATGGGTCAGGTTCAGGCCGCCCCTCCGCCAGCGCCTGACGCGCCTCCGGCGACGCCAACATCGCAGCCCGGGAGCATCGCGCAGCAGGCACAACAGGTTCAGCAGCAGCAGAGTCAGCCGGTCACGGCGCCGCAGATGCCTTTTCACGTCGAACTGCCGCGGTCGCGGAATCCATTTGCTCCTTACATGCCGAGCACGGTGCCCCCCATCAATCTCACGAACTCGTCGCGCCTCCAGAATCTTGAACGCGACGGCAAGCTTTATATCTCGCTCCGCGATGCGATCGCTCTGGCGCTCGAGAATAACCTCGATCTCGCTTACTTCCGCTACAACTTCCCAGCCGCCCAGGCTGACCTAATGCGCACCAAGGCCGGAGGCCAGGTTAACGGCGTCAATACCAACATCGTCCAGGGAACCCAGGGTGGTTTCGGCGGCTCCGGAGTAGGCGGCGGCGGTTCAAGCGGCGGAGTCACAGCGGCCGGAGCCGGCGGTCTCGTCACCTCGACGCTCGGCAACGGCGCGGCTGTCAGTCCCTTCGACCCGCAACTTTTCGTGCAGGGCTTCGTGGACCACACCACACTCACCCAGGTCAACACCATTCAAACCGGTGTGCCTATTCTCAAAACCAACACCATTGAGTTTGAATCCGGTTACTCGCAGGCCTATCCCACCGGTACAAATTTTACGGTGCAGTCGTATGGCTATCGTCAGACCACCAACAGCATCTATAACGTCCTCAGCCCCGAACTCACCACAGGTTTCGAGCTGATCGTCAATCAGCCGCTGCTGCAGGGCTTCGGGCTGGCCACTAATGAGCGGTACATCCACATTGCCAATAAAAACCTCCAGCTGACTGAACTCGCATTCAGGGCGCAGGTGATCGCCACCATTTCCCAGGTCGAAAACATCTACTGGGATCTCGTCAATGCCTACCAGGACTCCCAGATCAAGGCGCGCTCCCTGGCCTACGCCAACGAAACGCTCTCCGACGATCAGAAGCAGCTTCAACTTCAGAACATCGCTGCGATGCAGGTGATGAAGGACCAGTCCGCCGTGGCCTCCGCCGAGGGAGATCTTACCGTCTCCAAGGCGACGCTCAAGCTGAATGAGCTCCTCATTAAGAACGCCCTCACCAAGACCATCGACGATCCCGCACTGGCCGAGATGCCGGTCGTTCCCCTCGATCTCCTGGGGCCGCCCGATCCGAATGAGGCGCAGCCGATCGACCAGCTCATCGCCGAAGCCGAAAAGAACCGGCCCGATGTCTCTGAAGATCAAATCGCGATGCAGATTGCGCAGAACAACCTCAAGACCATCAAGAACGAGCTACTGCCTCAGCTTTCTCTCTACGGGCACTTCTACGGCGCCGGCTTCGGAGGCAAGTTGAACCCGGTTTGCGACTCGCAGGCGACGGATTGCGCCACCGATCTTCCTCCGGGATTCTCGGGGGCTTTCCAAAACACCTTCAACTACTCCTCGCCGGAATATACGGTTGGATTTGCCCTCAATATCACTTTGCGCAATCGCATCGCCAAAGCGGATCAGTTCCGCGCCATGCTCGACTATCGGCAGAAGGAGCTGACCTTCGAGCAGCAGAAGAAAACCATCCTGCTCGACGTTCACAACTCGCAGTATGCGATCCAACAGGCCCAGGCCCGTGTCACGGCAGCCCAGAAGGCTCGCGACCTTGCGCAGAAAACTTTCGATATCTCCAAGCAGGAACAGAAGCTCGGAGCCCTGTCCAGCTACGACACGCTGGCCGCGGAGCAGACACTTGCACTTTCGGAATCCGCGCTGGTGGTCGCACAGAACGTTTATGAGAAAGCCAAGGTCACCATTGACCAGTCCACCGGCACCACGCTGGATCGCATGAACGTCTCGATCGAAGACGCCAAGTCCGGTGTAGTTACCCATATGTAAACGACGAGGCATCGAACGTTCGCTGTACCCTGAAAGCTGCCCATGGCCATCCCCACTCAACTCGAAAGCATAGCCGCTAGTCCGGCGGCACGCCGCAAGCCGCGGCTGCTCGTCGCCGACGACCAGCCGCATATTCTCGACGCTCTCGAGCTTCTTCTTGAGCCCGAGGGCTTCCGCATGGAAAAGGCGCGTTCGCCCTACATGGTTCTCGAAGCGATGAAATCGGAGACCTACGACGCGCTGCTCATCGATCTCAACTACACGCGCGACACCACCTCCGGCAAGGAGGGCCTCGACCTGCTCTCGCAGATCAAGGCGCACGACAGCCAGATGCCGGTCATCGTGATGACCGCGTGGGCCAATGTCGAGGTTGCCGTCGAGGCCATGCGCCGCGGCGCGCAGGATTTCATTCAAAAGCCCTGGGACAATGCGCGCCTGCTCACCATCCTCCGCACTCAGATCGATCTGCACGATGCAGTCCGGCGCACGCAGCATCTCGAGGCGGAGAACCGGCTCCTCCGCGCACAGGGCATGCCGGAGATGATCGCGACAGCACCCTCGATGCAAACCGTGCTGGCCACCATGGCGCGCATCGGCCCATCCGACGCCAATGTTCTCATCACTGGAGAGCACGGCACCGGCAAGGAAGTTGTGGCCCAGAGCCTGCACGCGCTCTCCGCACGCGCCTCCCGCTCGCTGGTCGCCGTGAATACCGGCGCGCTGCCCGAAGGCACCTTCGAGAGCGAGCTTTTCGGCCACGTCAAGGGAGCATTCACGGATGCCCGCACCGAGCGCATCGGCCGCTTCGAATTGGCCGATGGCGGCACGCTCTTCCTCGACGAAATTGCCAACGTCCCCATGCGTCAGCAGGCCAAACTGTTACGCGTCCTGGAAACCGGAGAGATGGAGCGCGTCGGCTCCTCGAAGACTCGCCGTGTCGATGCCCGCGTTCTCTCCGCGACCAATGCCGATCTGCACGCCGAAGTGGAAGGCGGACGTTTTCGCGGCGACCTTCTCTTCCGCCTGAACACGGTAGAGATTCATCTACCCCCTCTGCGCGAACGCCGCGAGGACATTCCCGCGCTCGCCGCGCACTTCCTCAGCCGTTACGCGCAGCGCTACCGCAAGCAGGTGCAGGGAATCGAGCCCGCAGCGCTCCAGACCATGCTGCAGTACGCGTGGCCGGGCAATGTCCGCGAGCTTGACCACACCATCGAGCGCTCGGTGCTCATGACGCGCGGCACCCAGATCGAAACCGCAGACCTCGGGCTCAGCCAGTCACGTGCTGGCGGCCCGGGCGTTGGCCAGGGGCTCGAAGAGATGAGCCTGGAAGCCGTAGAGAGTATCCTCATCCGCAAAGCCTTGTCGCGTTCCAATGGGAACGTGAGCCAGGCGGCAGACGCCCTCGGCCTGAGCCGCGGGGCACTCTACCGGCGGATGGAAAAATATGGGATCTAACCGATCTCGCCAGAATAGAAAAAATCACAAGCACCGCAACGCACGCTTCTCCTTCGAGACGAAGCTCCGTTTCTACTCCGCCCTGCTTTCTATTCCGACACTGGGCCTGCTTCTCTGGCTCATGATCGTCGAACATCTCTCCATGGCCGCCATCCTCAGCGTGCTCACCATCGCCGCACTGGCCATGTTGCTGGCTATCGCCGCCTTCATGGATCAGGTGATCCGCCCCCTGCAGACCTTGGCCAATGTCGTCGCCGCGTTGCGTGAGGAAGATTACTCTTTCCGCGCGCGCGGAGCCCGGCAGAACGATCCCTTTGGCGATCTCGCCATCGAGATCAACGCGCTGGCTGACATGCATCAGGCCCAGCGCCTCGGAGCGCTCGAAGCTGCGGCGCTCTTCCGCCGCGTCATTGCCGAGCTCGATGCGCCGGTCCTCGCCTTTGACCAGAGACAGGCCATGCGGCTGGTGAACCCCGCCGCGGAGCGCGTCTTCCAACTCAACTCGGCGCGCGACCTGGGTCGCACCGCCGCGGAGCTGAAGCTCGAAATGCTGCTACTGCAGCCCGATGAGGGGGTTCTACAGCTCGACGGCCAGCCCGATGCGCAGGGCCAGCCGCCCCGCACACCTACGCGGTGGATGGTGCGCCGCAGCACCTTCCGCCAGCACGGCGAGCCGCATACCCTTCTGTTGCTCTCCGATGTAAGCAGCGCTTTGCGTGAAGAGGAGCGCGTCGCCTGGCGACGGCTGATTCGCGTGCTGGGCCACGAAATCAGCAACTCGCTCGCGCCCATCAAGTCCATTGCCGGCAGTCTGCGCAGCCGCCTGCCGCAAAATAACGGGACAAATTCCGGCACACTCTCCCATGCCCTCCCCAGCGCTCTACCCGACTTCGAGCGCGGTCTCAGCGTGATCGAAGGCCGCGCGGAATCGCTCAACCGTTTTGTGCAAGCCTACCGGCAGCTGGCGCAGCTTCCCGCGCCGATCATTCGCCGCGTACCGGTCGGACCGCTGCTGGAACGAGTCATCAGCCTCGAAACCAGGCTTGAAGTAGAGATTGCCGCCGCGCCGGGAGAGCTCGCGGGAACCGATGTCTGCGCCGACGCTGACCAGATGGAGCAGCTCCTCATCAACCTGGTGCGCAACGGGGTGGAAGCCGCATTCAGCGCGCGTGAGGAGTCCATCGGTGCGGCTCTTCCCGTCGGCTCGCCGCAGGTGATCGTCCGCGTTGAGCGGCAGAGCAGCCTGCTCTCCATCGTCATCGAAGACAACGGCCCCGGCGTCACCAATCCCTCGAATCTTTTTGTCCCGTTCTACACCACTAAGAAGAGCGGCAGCGGTGTGGGATTGGCCTTGGCCCGTCAGATCGCCGAGGCCCACGGCGGCACGCTGGAGCTGCACAATCGCGCGGACGCGCACGGCTGCCGCGCGGAGCTGAGAATTCCTCTCGCCCCGCAGCTCATCCGCGAAACGGAACACGTGCCCGAGAATCAACCCTCGTCCCGCGTCTAGTCTCCCGGGTCATCGAGAGTGGGTCCGAAGGTTACGGGCTTCAGCCCGTACATCATGCCTACGAAATTAAGAGGGCTTCAGCCCCTGAGGGATGGATCTACTAAACTGAGCCATTCCGGAACCATAGAATTCCTCCACAGATATGTCATCCTGAGCGGAGTTCGCGCAGCGAACGCAGTCGAAGGACCTGCGGTTTCCATCAACGACCCATTCCACCCGGGACTCGAAATATACTGTGGACTTCTGATTCGGAAAACAAGCAGAGGTAAGCCCCAGCCCGGCCGCTATGCGCTGGGCCCCAATCGCTATACCCTATACCCTGAACCTCAACCTACTGGAGCAAGAAGTGTCGGCATCTGGACCGAATCTGAAAGTCGCCATCCTTGGTTTTGGAACCGTCGGAAGCTCGGTCGCGCGCATCCTGTGCGACCTCAAGCCTCAGGGCATTCAGCTCACCCATATCCATAACCGGAACATCGCTCGCAAGCTCGCCGATTGGGTGCCGTCGAGCGTGCAGTGGACCGAAGACGTCGATGCCATCCTCGCCTCCGACGTCGACATCATCCTCGAACTCGTCGGCGGCCTCGACCCCGCCGGATCGTGGGTGCGCCGCGCGCTCGAAGCCGGCAAGTCCGCCGTCACTGCGAACAAAAAGCTCATAGCCTACCACGGCGTGGAGCTGGAGAAGCTGGCCCGCTCGAAGAATGCGCACCTGCTCTACGGAGCGGCCGTAGCCGGCGGCATCCCCGTCATACCCGGCCTGCAGCAGGGGCTCGCCGGCGACCGCGTCACGCGCATCGAAGGCATCCTGAACGGCACCTGCAACTTCATCCTCTCCAAAATGGAAGAAGGGGCCGAGTTCGCCGACGTTCTCAAAGAGGCACAGGCGCACGGATACGCCGAAGCCGATCCCTCCGAGGATGTGGATGGCTACGACGCTCGTGCCAAGCTGGTCATTCTCTCCCGGCTCGCCCTCCGCGCCGATCTCGACCCCAATCAGATTCCTTGCCGATCCATCACCGAAGTCTCGGCCATCGACTTCGCCTATGCCCGCGAACTCGACTGCACCATCCGCCAGATCTCCCGCGCCGAACTGCGCGGCCCCAGTCTCGAATCGGGCGACGTGCTGGCCAGCGTCGGCCCCATGCTGGTTCCCAAGGCCTCACCGCTGGCCTGGTCGCGCGGAACCGAGAACACTGTTCTGGTGGGCGGGAAATACGGTGGGGACGTCGTCTTTTCTGGTCACGGAGCGGGCGGCCATCCGACCGCCGTCGCCGTCGTCTCCGATGTGATCAGCATCGCCCACGGCTCGCGGTCCGTCGATCTGCCCAGCCGTAAAACAGCCTTGGGCGGGGAGTTCCTGCTGCGTCACTCCGTCCGTTTTGTGGTCAGCGATCAGCCTGGAATCATCGCAGAGATCGCTCTCGCCCTGGCCGAGCAGGGGATCAACATCCACGCCATCTTCCAGAAACCCGGCTTCCAGAAGGGGAGCCTGCCTTTTGTCGTAACGGTCGAGCCATGCGCCAACTCCTGCCTGAAGCGGGCGCTCGCAAGGATAGGCCAGATGAAATGCCTGCTGGAAAAACCCTTCGATCTGCAGATTCTGGAGCCGGAAGAGAGCAACACCTGAGTTTCTGGTGTACAAAAGGTTGCGGTCTTTTCCTTCAAGTACAACTTGAAGGAAAAACCGTGCTCGCGGACCCCTCCAAAGCGCATCGCCTCATCTGGATTCGAAGGAAAACAACCGCCAGCACTCACCGTCTTTCTCGACCCGCACGGAGCTGACAGGCTCGCCGGTGAATTCACCGACGGCGCACTCCCAGAACCCGTGCGCCGCAGAATTCACCTCCATCACGCGAACCTCCCAGCGCCCCGGTGAGCTCCGCCAGATTTCATACGCCGCTTTAGTTCCGATGCCGTGTCGCCGATAGCCACGCAGGACGAAGAACTCCGCCATGTCCCAGACGGAGTCATCATTTGAGATCTGCGACCCTCGTTTCACCAAAGCAAATCCGGCCAGCTCGCAATTCACAGTGATAAGAAACGGATGCCGTTCCGGCTCGATCCAGTAAAGCGGCAGATTCTTATAGCCGAATCTGCCGTCAGGTCCGGGCTTAAGTTCAAGGAACTCGCTGAAGTCGTGCACATAGAGCTCAAGCAGATTTGCCAGGACGGGTTCCTGCTCCCGCGTCGCGCGGATAACCTCAATACGACCGGGTGGTGTCTCTGCATCCCTCACCCTCATCGAGTCCACTCACTCATGCACGCAGGTTACTAGCTTGATGCCTTCAAGTTAAGCTTTAAGAAGATTCAGGAAGCGGCTGTTTTGCAACTGCGCTCCGGGAAACACGATGTCCAGATTCCGGGCACCCAGGGTTTTGTAAGCCGTCTCACCCAGAACCTGCCGGAAATCGGTGGTGATGGCCAAATCGCGCTCCTCATAGAGCTGATTCTTGTTCATCCCCGGCCACTTCCCATAGACCCTGCGTCCCTGCACCGGTCCACCGAGGACGAACATGACGTTGGCATGTCCGTGATCCGTTCCACCGGTCCCGTTCTGGTGAACGGTGCGTCCAAACTCCGACATGCTCACTAGCGTGATGTTCTCAGCCTGGTCGCCCATATCCGTCCAGAAGGCAGCAATGGATTCGCTGAACTCCTTCAAGCGGTTGGCGAGCTGGCCGTTGACGCTGCCCTGGTTCTGGTGCGTGTCCCAGCCGCCGATATCGGCAAAGGCCGCTTCCACTCCGAGGTTAGCCTTCATCAGCTGCGCCACCTGTTTCAGGCTGTTGCCGAACGCCCCATTTGGATAATTTGCGCCCGGCGCGGGAGTGTACTTCGCCGGATCGGTCGCCTTGAGCATCTTCACGGCCTCGAAGGTCTCACTGCCGGTGCCGTGCAACACAGCGTTCACCGATTCGTCGTACATTGACTCGAAGCTCGTCGCAATCGGCATAGCAGCAGGGTTCTGCCCGCCCACCGAGAAGTCTTTGACATTGCCCACGGCGACGGCCGGGATCTTGCCTTGCAGGGTGCGCGGAATCTGCGTTCCAAGCGCGACAGCGCGGAAGGCCGAGTCTCCCTTACGCGCGCGGCGAGCAGCATCTTCGGCGGCCAAAGCGCGATTGAGCCAACCGTCCGGCGTGGCTTTGAAGCCAGGCGTTCCGGATTCCATAAAGTCCTGGGCGTCGAAATGCGAGCGGCTGGGGTCGGGCGATCCGCAGGCGTGAACCATCGCCAGATGCCCCTGATCCCACAACGGTCTCAGCGGGCTCATGGCCGGATGCAGCCCGAAAAAACCATCCAGATCGATAACCTGGTCCTGAGGAATCGCAATCGACGGACGCAGCTCGTAGTAAGCCTTCTCGCGATGCGGAACCACGATGTTCAGTCCGTCCGCGGCCCCGCGCTGAAAGATCACCACCAGCTTTTTGCCTTGGGCCTGCGCCGTGGTCGCCTGGGCCAGCACGCTGCGGGTAAGGAAGGAGGGCACTGCGGAAGCGCCGACAACGGCCATCGCCCCACCCTTCATGAATGCTCGGCGAGTCAGCGTCATGGGCAGCTCCTGGGAGGTTCTACACCTTTAAGGACGCGACTCCGGAGACAAAGTCGCGCGCCAGGACGACATTTCGGTCGCACCCCGGACGGGAATCCTACTGCGCATCCCGCATCTTTTCTTTCACCATCTTGGCCAGTTTCTCAATCTCCTCAGCCTTCTTGATCACACCCAGCGACAGGGTGTTCTTGTTGCTCTTATCCACCTCCTCCTTGAGCTGGGTGGCCAGTTCGAGGAGTTTTGCCGTGTCGGAGACCAGCTGTTCCTGGCGCTGGTTGTTGCGCGTAACAGCAAGCTGGGCTTGCATACGGCGGGAGACCGAGTCTTCTCCGTTCTCCGACCCTGGTTGGCCGTTTCCGGGAATTCTGGGGATGGGCGGTGGGTTCAGCGGACTGGTTCCTTGCTGCGCCCGCAGACCTGCCGGAACCGTCATTGAGGCCGCGAAGACAAGCAGGATCACGGCCCGGAAGAAGATCGCATCGAATACTCGTAAGCGCATTGAAACTCCAATCGGGCTTGCTTGTAGGACATTATAGAAACGGATGAATGTATTTATGGATAAAGTCTTCCAGTTGCTCCTGTGGTTTGGACCGCAAGAATTTTTCAAATCGCTGAACACCGAGTGGATCTCCGATCTGCAGGAGTTTGTCCACAGCGTCCTGCCGAAAATCGTCGTTACGGCGGTCGTGGCGTGGGCTCTCACCCGCGTCCTCAAACTGATCACCACCCGGGTCATCCGGGTAGCGGAGCGGCATTCGAGCGGCGCCACGCACCTCGGGCAGGTCAGGACCCTCACATCGGTAATCCGGGCTACCGGCATCGGCATCATCGTATTCCTCGCCGCGCTGGAAATCCTGCCGCTCCTCGGCTTCAAGCTGGAACCGCTTCTGGCCTCCGCAGGTGTCGCCGGCGTCGCCCTCGGCCTCGCAGCGCAGACCATTGTGAAGGACTGCCTCAACGGCATCCTTATTCTCGTGGAAGACCAGTACAGCATCGGCGACGTGGTCCGCATCGCCGGCCTCTCCGGAACCGTCGAGGTAATGTCGCTGCGCAAGACGCAGGTGCGCGACGGAGACGGCACACTGTACGTCATTCCCAACTCGCAGATCACGACCGTCGCCAACCTGACCCGCGACTTCTCCGTGGCAACCATTAACGTCTCCGTCGATTACTCAGCCGAGCCCGACAAGGTGATGGCCTTGCTCAAAGACGTTGCCACGGGCGTCCGCAACGATCCCGCATACAAGGATGTATTCCTCGCCGATCCCACGCTGTTGGGCGTCGATGCCATCAAGGGATCGCAGGTCATCTATCCGGTGCAGCTCCGCACCAAGGCCAACCAGCAGTGGGCAGCCCTGCGCGAGACCCAGCGGCGCATCCGCATCGCCCTGGCCGAGAACGGCATGTTGCCGGGCGATCCTTTGCGCGTCTTTACCAGCGCGGGACAGGAGACCGTCGGTGCGGCGTCACGAGAGATCGCCGAAACAGCGTCCAAACCCGCCGACCCGACTGCGGCCAAGGCCAACGAGATCAATCCGTTCACCGGCGAGGGGATGTAAGCGCGTCGAGCCACGTAAGTTAAAACCCGTATCCACAATTCGCGCCGCTCTCAACAGCCGCGCGGCACGGGTTGTGATATTTTTTTGCCAGCAATTGCTCGCGCGGATCGCGGGCAGGGATGAGGTGATGCGATGGAGAATTTTGCCGCGGATGTGCGTTATGCCTTGCGCCAGTTGCTGAAAACACCGGCCTTCACGTTCACCGCTCTTCTCACGCTCGCACTCGGGATCGGTGTGAATGCCGCAATGTTCTCAGTCGTCGATCAGGCGCTCCTGCGCCGCGTTCCATATGCTGATCCCGGACGGCTCGTGCAGCTGGGTCCGCGCGTTGCCGGAAGCGCAAATTTCTCGACCGCCTCGCTGCCCGACATTCTGGATTGGCGGGCGAGAGCGCGTGCCTTCGATTCCATGGCTTACTACGCCGAGCAGCTACCCACGCTGGGGGGCACCAGCAATCCCGAGCTGGTCGCACAGCTGACCGCGAGCGCCAATCTCTTCCAGGTGCTTGGGATTCACGCCGTAAAGGGACGCACCTTCGTGCCCGACGACGAGAAGGCGGGGCACACGAACGTTCTGGTATTAAGCGATGCAATCTGGAGGCGCATCTACAACTCTGATCCCTCGATCGTAGGAAAATCCGTGCCGGTCAACGGGCTTCAGTACACCGTCATCGGAGTCCTTGCGCCGGGTGTGGCTTTCCCCGAAGGCTCAGACTCGATCTTCTCGCCGCTGATGACCGGCGACAAGGATCTCAACGCGCGCGATTCATCCGCGCTGACCGTGATCGGGCGTCTGCGCCCGGGAGTTACCGCGGCACAGGCGCAGCACGAGCTGGAGGGAATTCACCAGCAGTTGTTGAAGCAATATCCGGACAAGGAATTCGCCGACCCGGTGAGCGTCGAGCTTTACCAGGACACCCAGACGGATTCAGCGCGCCCTGCGCTGCTGGCTCTCGGCGCAGCCGTAATTGCAGTCTGGCTGATCGCCTGTGCCAACGTCGCCGGGCTCATGCTGACTCGCGCAAACAGCCGTCGTCGCGAAATCGCCATTCGCGGCGCACTCGGTGCCAGCCACCGGCGGCTTATGCAGCAAACCTTCACCGAAAGCCTGTTGCTGAGTCTTGGAGGAGGATTGCTTGGCCTCGGCATTGCCGCGCTGGCGCTGAAGCTGCTGAGCCATACCCTGCAAAACCAGATCCGTAATGGCTCGGATATTCACATCAACGTAGCCGTCTGCGTCTACCTTCTGCTGGCCTCGTGCATCTCGGCGATTTTCTTCGGCATGGTTCCCGCGTGGCACGCGGCGCATATTCCGGCGCAGGAAGGCTTGCGTGAAGGCTCAGCAGCCGCGGGAACGAGCCGCCGCCAGACGCAGTGGCGCGATCTTCTTGTGACCGGCGAAATCGCGCTCACGCTCGTCCTGCTCATCGCCGCCGGGTTGATGATGCAGACGTTGTGGAACCTGCGCCACACAAGGCTGGGCTTTACGCCCGAGCATCTGGTGACGGCGTCGATGTTCTTGCCCACGGCGGGCGGCATCTGGTGGAGCTCGTCGCACGGCAGCAATCCTGCCAATCTCGTGACCACCTTCTATCGCCCGTTGATCGAAAACCTGAAACACACACCGGGAATCGAGGCCGTGGGCCTCTCGACGGTGCGGCCCATGACCTCGAATGTTCACTTCAACATGGGCATTCAGATTATCGGCGCGCCTAAGCTCGCCAAAGGGCAGAAGCAGGATGCGCAGGCTCGCGCCTCTTCGCCCGAATTCTTTCAGACGATGGGCATGCGTCTGCTGCGCGGCAGATACTTCAACGACGGCGATCGTCCCGGCACCGGGACCGTGGCCATTGTGAACGAGGCCTTCGTTCAGCGCATGCTGCCCGGAGTAGACCCGCTCGGCAAGCAGATCGACATGGACGACGAGACCCAGAAAACTCCTCCCGCCACGATCGTGGGCGTAGTGGCGGACAGCCGCCAGGACAGTCTCGCCGGCGCACCCACCCCCGAGCTGCATTTCGATCTCGATCAGCTGGCTCCCGGTTCCTGGATGTATTCTATCCTCGCCGGATTTCACATGGATGTCACCGTGAGGACGCGCCTCACATCCGCGGTAGCCGTCGATACCATCACGCGCCAGATCCACGCGCTTGAACCGGAGATGGCTCTGCAGAATGCCGAAAGCATGCAGCAGGTCATCGATGAATCGCTCACCAGTGAGACGCTGGCATCGCGTCTGCTCGGCATCTTCGGCCTCGCCGCGCTGGCCATTGCCGTCGCCGGAATTTACGGGCTGCTCTCGTACTCCGTCAGCCAGCGCACGCGCGAGCTAGGCGTGCGCATCGCGCTCGGCGCGCAGCGCAGCGATGTGCTGTGGCTGGTGCTCAGGCGGGCCTGCGTACTGCTTGGACTGGGGATTGCGGCCGGCATTGCGATCTCGTGGGCCACGGGCGGCATTCTGAGATCGTTCCTCTACGGTCTGCACGCCTATGACGCCGTCACGGTGCTCGCCGTCGCCTTCGTGCTCGGAGTATGCGGGATCGCGGCCAGCTATCTGCCCGCGCGCCGTGCAGCTTCGACCGATCCGATGGAAGCTTTGCGCACGGAGTAAAGACAACTCGAAAGAATGCGAACGTGAGCACGAGACACCGGGAAAGAAAATCATTTCTGTTCGGCTTCCGCGGTGCTAAGCTGAGTCGCACTTTCGGAGATGCACTATGTCGGAAGCCAACAAGCAACTGGCCATTCGCTGGTTTGAAGAGGTGTGGAACCAGCGGAGCGAAGCCGCCATCGATCGGATGTACGGCACCAACGGAAAATCTTACGGCTTTCCCGACCGGGACTCGGTGATCGAGGGCCCGGAAGCCTTCAAGGAGATCCATCGCATATTCCTGGCAGCCTTCGGCGATGTGCACGTCGACATCAAGGAAGTGATTGCCGAGGGCGACCGTGTCGCTGTGCGCTG
>Ga0210388_10002092_pt1 | contig 15534 bp, 13 predicted proteins | sample IncBWC19OmetaG_FD_155485 | JGI IMG/M metagenome (GOLD analysis project Ga0210388, IMG submission 155485) | Forest soil microbial communities from Barre Woods Harvard Forest LTER site, Petersham, Massachusetts, United States - Inc-BW-C-19-O ...
CGGCATCGCATTGAGATAACCGTTGATGCTGTCAATGATCACCATGCGGGTTTTGTCCTTGCAGACGGCGCTGCGAATCCGATGCGCCAGTTCGCCCGGGGAGATTTCCGCCGGATCAATCTGCTCAGCATGAATCATCCCGCTCTTGATGTGCGGCTCGATGTCCATCCCCAGTTGCCGCGCACGGCTCATCATCGTGCCGATGGTTTCATCGAACATGAAGAAAAGCACTTTTTCCCGGCGCTTGGCGGCGGCGATCGCGAACTTGATGGCCATGGTGGATTTACCCGTGCCCGGCGGCCCCATGAACATGTTGCTCGTGCCGCGGTCCAGCCCGCCGCCCAGCAGCGCATCCAGTTCCTTGATGCCGCTGGAAAAGCTTTCGCGTTTGAATTTCACATGATGCTCGGCCGCGACCAGCCGGGGAAAAATCACCAGGCCGCCGCGTTGGATGATCAGGTCATGATTACCTTCGCGGAATTTGACGCCCCGAATCTTTTGGATGACCAGCTGGCGACGGGCGATGCCGTAATCCGGCGACGAACGGTGGAGCGTCAGGACGCCGTGCGCGATGCTTTCAATCTGCAGATCGCGCGCGCCGGCCGAACAATCGTCCAGCAGCAGGACCGTGCATTTGCGGCCCGCGAAAAATTGTTTCAACTGCAAAATTTGACGGCGATAACGCAAGGGGGTTTCCGCCAGCATCCGCATTTCGGACAACGAATCAAAAACCACCCGCAACGGCTTCACGCGTTCCACTTCGGCAAGCAGCGCCTGCGTTGTCCGGTTCAATTCCACCTCCGAGGGGTGGAAAAAAGTGCTTTCGGTTTCTCCCTTCAGGCTTTCCTGCATGGACGAGAGTTCAAACAAATGAATTTTGCCCAGATCCCACCCGTGCGATTCCGCCACCATCGCGAGTTCCTCCTTGGTTTCCGACAGCGTGATATAGAGGGTGTTTTCACCCAGGCGCACGCCCTCCATCAAGAATTGCAGGGCGAGCGTCGTCTTGCCCACGCCGGGATCGCCTTGCACAAGATAAACGCGATTGCGCGGCAAGCCGCCCCCCAGCACATCGTCCAAACCTTCGACGCCCATGGTGCATTTTGAAGTTTGTCCTTCAGTGGATTTTATTCTCATAAGCATGGATTTAATTGCATTTGAGCCACGTCCCTATTTATTTATTATTCTGGTCTCCTCAATTTTAGCAGAAATTAAACCATGATCTGTTTTCACTTTTTTGGGGGGTAATTGAAAATTTTTCTTCAGTGAAGAAGCCGGCTTCTTGCAAATTGCATGGAGGGAAAAGGCCGCTCGCAAATTGCAATCCGGTTTCGACCGTTCCACAGCCAACCCTCTTTCCTTCATTCGTATTCGTCTGGGTCCCAACCTTGACCATTTCTTTCCTCACTGAACCTTGACTAACTTTGACTATGATTGACTCCTGCCCACCGTTTACACCGCTTTTCCGCCCTAAACCATTGAAGTTGAGTACCAAACACCGAAACCAGAGATCCAAGACCCGGAATGTGCCAACCTTGATTAACCTTGATTAACCTTGATTAACCTTGATTAACCTTGACCAACCTTGACCAACCTTGACTCGTCGGACCGTAAGGCCGGCTTCGCAAGCACACCACTCCGTGGATTCAAAGGTCGGATTAACTCGGATAAACCCGGGCACGGCTGGACACGCCATCAGATTTACCCCGAATGGCGGCCACCCTGCTGCCTTGTAGCCCGTCTGGCTCGGACGCCGCGCACCAGGTTGGTACTCGGGCAGCAGCCGGGGCGGAGGCTGAACGGCTGGATTCAAGACGTTCAGACACACGCCCCGCGCCGTGCGAACTCGTCACCCGTCACTCGCCACTTCGTGGCTATGTCAAAGAACTATGCTCTCCTCGCGCCCCAACTTGGCGAAGACGGAGCGCCGATTCACTATAAGCTAACTAAGTACTCCTTGTCAATGAATAATAATATCCAAGTTTACTCGCGTCCGGAGCCGCTCCTGCAATTTATCAGCTTGATTTTGACCGTTTGGATTTCCCTGCCGAACCTGATTTGCGGACGGCCTTTTCGATTTCGCGGGTGACTTCTTCAGCGGTGACACTGGCCTCGATTTTTGCCGGGGCTTCAATGAAACGAACGTCATCTGTGTTCCACGGACCGCGCTCGTCCGTCGCTCCTTGATCGCCCTTGCCGGTCGAATCGTTAAAAAACATGTCCACCACGCCGGGCGTCGGTGGAATCAATCCGATTTGGAGCGGATCCTTCCCCATGCTGTCCAACGCGGCCATAAATGCCTTGAGGTGCGTTATTTCACGCGTCATCAAAAATTGCAGGGCATCCTTGGTGCCGGCATCGTCACAAAAATTGATGAGTCTTTCATAAACAATTTTTGCGCGGGCCTCGGCGGCGATATTGCTCCGCAGATCGACGTCCAGTTCGCCGGTGATTTTCAGATAGTCCGCCGTCCACGCATTTCCCTGGGAATTATGGAGCGCCACCCCGCCGCCGCCGGCGATGGCGATCAAGGGATCCGCGTCGGCGGCGGCACGGTTCTTTTTCATCGGCTTGAGATGCATCCGGGCGAGCGTGCCGATGATTTCCAGATGGCTTAATTCTTCCGTGCCGATGTCCATCAACAAGTCCTTGCGCGGCAGATCGTCGCAATTCAATCCTTGGATGGTGTATTGCATGGCCGCCGCCAGTTCGCCGTTCGCGCCGCCGAATTGTTCCAGCAACATTTTGCCGAAACGCGGATCGGGAGTTCCGATCCGGACGGTGTACATGAGCTTTTTGATGTGATGATACATGAATTAATTTTTTTGTTTTATTACGGGGGGACTCCTCATTTGCCAAACATTTTGGCGACAATGAAAATAAGGACGGCACCGCCGAAACCGCCGCCAAATAAAAGATAAATCAGCGAATAGCCGGCGGCGGCGAACATTGGGTCCATGAGAGCAATCATATTTAGTGGGGTGCTTTCAAGTGTTTGGCCGGTTACTTGGGCTCCGTATGATTCCACGCATTTTGAATGTATTCCCGGTCATCATTCCAGTTGCGATCGGGGTTGGTCTGTTGCCAGTCGCGCTTCAATTCATTTTCCAACTGGTTGTCCCAGCGGGAGTATTTCTTGCCGTATTGCGACCGCGCGCCATAACCAAAGCGGTAAGCCGGTTCCGCCTTGTCATAAGTCGGCATGCCGCGCTGCGGAATGGCTTCCTTGCCGGCGGCCTGTTTCACGGTATCGGTGGCTTGCTGGTCGGTGTCCGGTTGCTTTCCGCCCATGTCATGTTTGGTCTGATCCCAATCCCGCTTGAATGCCGCCTTGGTGCGTTCCCAGGAGGAATCATTTTCTGCCGTCCACCACGTTGGGTTTTTATAGGTGCTCATATCTTTTGTGTTTATTGGTTTTTGTTTGTTATTCTCCGGTGTCATTGGCCAGCGCTTCTGCGATTTCACTCAGTTTCTCGTCGGCGATGCTTTCTTCATCCAGCGTTTCCTGCAACAGTTCCACGGCTTCCTCGTGCCCCATTCGCTCTGCCCAGGTGCGTACCGTGCCGTAGGAGGCGATCTCATAATGTTCCACTTTTTGGGCGGCAGCGATGATGGCCGCATCGAGCGATGACTTGTCCTTCTGCTCTTCGAGAAGTTCCGAGGCTTCCTCAATCAGACCTTTCATCGCCGCACAGATTTTGGACTTCAAGGTTTCATCCAGTGATCTGGCCACTTGCTCCAACCGGGTCACGTGATCTTCCGTTTCGGACAAATGCTGCTCAAGGGCGTCTTTGAGCTCTTCGGATTGGGCGGCCTTGATCATTTTTGGCAATGCCTTCGTCAATTGCTGTTCGGCATTGTAAAGGTCTGCCAGTTCATCCAGGAAAAGCTCCTGCAGGTCATTGTCCGTCTGGCCGGATTGTTTTTCAGTCTCGTCGGGCGATGCCGGGTTTTTATTTTGCATATTGGTTTTATAATTTAGGATTCAAGCTCTTAAGCGCGGAACGTGCCAATCCCATTTGCCCCATTTTCCTTGGGATTTTCCAAATTACATTGTGCAAAATTGCTGACGACAGGGCAGTCTGCATGGGTACCGATGAATTCGTTTGTGCTCTTCCCCTCCGCCGTCTTCATTCCCCGGCGAACTCCATTTTCCCCTTCAAGACCAGATTCGCCGGGAAAATCCTTTTACCCGTCACTTTAAGTGATTCGCATTCGACCAGCGAGGGCGGTCCATGCGGAAACGCCGCCTCAAAATCCGCCAGTAATTTGTAGTGTTTGCTGTCCAGATCGATCACCGGCGGCTGGCCTTGGCGGCTTTCATCCAACCTCAGCAAATAATCCTCGGTCAGTCGATACGCATCCGAGCGCAACGCCAGCAAGTCGGACGTCGTCTTGACCGGCGCGAACCGGCTGCGCGGCACCAGAATCGCGCCCGTGGATGCGAAGCATTCGATCGCTGAACCCATGGCGGTTTCAATCTGGATTACCTTCGGCGACTCCGTACCCCGCGGATCGACCGTTTTGACATTGGTGATGAGCGCCAGCGGTAATACCCCTCCGCGTTTTTCCAACTCCGCCTTCAAGTCATCCAGCCGGACCCAGAGATTATTGGTATTGAAGAAACGGTGACGCGTGATGTCCTGAAATTGAGTTTCGTCCGGCGGCGGACATTGTGCGCTTTCACGCAACAGCAACCGGCCGTCCTCACGCCGCCGCGCCAGGTGGCCACCCTTGCGATCCGCCGCCGTGCGGGTCGCTACTTCCATGAGAAATGATTTTCCAGATGCCGCGAAGTCCTGGAGCAATCGCAAATCCACCGTCGCGCCCAGATTGTCCGAGTTCGACACGAACAGGAACTTGATGCCCTGCCCCAGCAGTTTGTCGAGCAGTCCGCATCCAAGTAGCGAGGGATATAGGTCACCGTGACCCGGCGGGCACCATTCCAGATCCGGGTCGGCCGGCCAGGAGACCGGCAGCATGGTTTTCGCATCGAGCTTCGGAACCTTGCTTTGCACGAAATCCAATTCGCCGTCGATGGCCAGCTCGGGATATTTTTTGAGGTACGCCAGCGTATCCGCCTGCGTACTGAAACTGTTCATCAGGTAAAAAGCCAGCTTGGGCGCACCACTGTGCTCGCGAAGGCGCAAAATCTGTTTGGCAATGAAATCCAGAAAAGTATCGTCGCCCTTCACCTTGATGAGGGATTTGGCCTTCTCCAGCCCCATGCCTGTGCCGAGACCGCCATTGAGCTTGATGACGGCCAGTTGATCGAGCAGCGCCGCGGGGTCGCTGACTGTGGCTGGTAAAGATTCCAACGTCGGCAGCTCATCCACTGGCTCGATCGTTGACTCAGGAATCATGCCCCGGTCACCCGCGGCGACCTTGTCCACGCTGGCAAGAAACGCATCAATAGTCGCCTCGCCAACTCTGGCATGGCGCATCTTGGCCCGGATCGCTTGGGGGAGGTCTTCGTTCATTTTTTTATCATACAGATCTTGCGGGTTTCCCCGCACGGACCTTTCGCGTTTTCGTCAAATTCAGGCTGATGGTGCGCAGCAACCGGGATCTTTTGATCTCGCTTAACGGATAGGGCAGCGCCAACGACCAGTTTGGCCGGTCAATCGTTCCCGGTATGTTCGGTCGTTCGCTTACGTTGAGCACATCGTCCAGCGACGCCGCCAACAACATGGACGGAGACTTGGCGATCAATTGATGTGTCTTTAAAATCACCTCCGTAATTTCCGTCTGCCCGGAAATGCCAAGGCGACGGCATAATTTTTTGATGAGTCCGCGCCGCTCCTTGGCGCTGGGATTCAAACCAAGTTTTTTTTGTTCTTCAAAATCGGCACCGCTCCACAGACCGGCTAAAGTGAACAAGTCGTGGGTTGAAATGGCCGCCAGCGCCTTCTTGGGAAATTTTTTGACTGCGCGTGATTCAAACCAGAGCAGCCGGTAGGAGAGAATATTTCGCCGCCGGAATTCCCGGCGCATGGCCGGTTCCACCGTCCCCAGATCCTCCCCGATCACCACCGCTTTTGCCCGGTGGCTTTCAATGGCCAGGATGGCCAGCATTTCCTCCAACGGGTAATGAACGTATCCGCCATCCTGCCCTGTTTTGCCGGCCGGGATCCAAAATAGCCGGCAGAGGCCCATCACGTGATCGATGCGTAATCCGCCGCCATATTGCATCGCCGCCCGGATGGTCAACCGAAACGGCTCAAAAAAAGAGGTCCTTAGGCGGTGGGGGTTGAACGGTTGCATTCCCCAATTTTGGCCCTGCGCATTGTAACCGTCAGGAGGCGCGCCCACCTCGACCCCGCGCGCCAATAAATCCTGCCAGATCCAGGCATCCGCGCCGCCCGGGTCAACGCCGATGGGCAGGTCTTGGATCACGGGAATTTGGGCGACGGCACTTTTCATTTGCCGGTGCAACAGCCACTGGAGCCATTTATGAAAGCGGATTTCATCCACGTTTTCGACGGCATACCTGTCAATGGCCGCCGAGGCAGGAGAATGGAATTGCGCCGGCCATTGTGGCCACCCGCCTTTGAACCGCGCGGCCAGCGAACAGAACACCGCAAATTTGTCCAGAACCACACCCTCGTTCTTGCAAAATTGCTCAAAATCAGCGGCCGGCTTGCCCTGTTTCCAAATTTTTTTCAGGGCGGTGAATTTCAAACGGAACACTTCATCCCGGTTGATCAACCTCCGGGAGTTCAATGCCCGGCCGGCCAGTGCGAGTTTATCCAGCGATATCCCGGCGCTTTTTGCGCCCGGAATATCTTCAACCCGCAAATAAAGCGGATTCAAAAAACAACGGCTGCTCGGATAGTACGGACTGGTTTGCTGGGGCAAAACGGGCGTGGCCGCTCCCAAAGGATTGATGAGGCAAAAACCACATCCAAGGTCTCGCGCCGACCATCGCCCGAATTCTTTGAGATCGCCCAGATCCCCGATTCCCCAACTTCGAGTAGAACGCAAAGCATAGAGTTGCACTGCCCACCCCCAGACATTCAGGTTGGGAGGAAGATAACATGCCGGCGGCGCGACCATCAGTCGTTCGCGGAAACCATTGGAAAGATTTCTTAGCTCGTGATAGCCACTGGGCAGGTTGGGCGGCGTTCTTTTTTCAACGTGGATTGTCGAGCCATCCTCCAGCCGTAATTCAGATGGACGAGCCAGTACTAACGACGTTCCCTGCTTGATGATCCGAAGGCCGGTATGGCATTTCATAATGGCATCGACGCATTCGTGTTCAGAGACGCTAAAGGTAGGGCGCGTCACTCCGTGCGCGCCGTCGTATGTCTGGCCAAGGGCGGCGCGCACGGAGTGACGCGCCCTCCCAGTCTCATCCGCATTGAAGTTGTTGTGATTTGCCATAGAACCTTGCCGATCGGACAAATCCACCTTGCCCATGGCTTGGCGAAGCCACTTGCGGGTTTCGTTTGAAACCAGCCGGCGCTTTCCAAAGGCATCCGTAAAAGCGGATTGAATTCCCCATGGATCAATGTTCGAGCCGGATCGCTTCATTTTTTAGATAGTTGGGACAAAAATAAAAATGGAAGACGAATTCGTTGATGCTTGCCCGTCGTGTCGATTTTGTCGTCACTCGAAGCTGCTTTCATCGGACCGTCTTCCAACTCTGAATGAGCTTAAAGGCTGCCAACCAAAATCGATTCATTTTCCTTTGAAAGATTCACCTTTGTCGCATGAGGGCTCTTGTTCAAAATGCGAAATGCAATCGTGTCGAAGGAAAAGTGCACGTCTGGAAAAAACGACTGTCCCCTAATATTCCAAAAGTTCGGTTCCTGACACCACCGGATTTGATGTGATGGCCGGGGTGGCGTTCCAAAGGCCGTCCGGCATCTCAACTGGCAACATTCAGCGTCAAGGCCACGGCGGTCTCGAGGGAATGGATGTTCACCGGCTTGATCAGATGGGTCGCGAAACCGGAGGCCAGGCAGCGGGCAATGTCTTCCTCCATCCCGTAACCGGTCAGCGCTATGCCTTTCAATCCCAGGGTTGTGCCCAAATGTTTCATCAGGTCATGCCCGCTTTCATCCGGCAGGCCGATGTCTGAAATTACGAGATCAATTTTGGCGTTTACCGATGCCTCCCGCGCCTCGCGTGCAGTGCCGGCAATGATGACGTTATAGCCTCTGCGGACAAGCAAGTTGGACAAGGCAACCCGGGTGGCTTCATGATCCTCCACCAGCAAAATGGTGCGTGCTTTTGCCCCAACCACCCCGGCGGCCTTTTGGGGCGTTGCCGGCGGCAGTGATAAATTGGCCGTTTCCGGTTCAGCCAAGGGCAATTCGATCGTAAAGGTCGAACCCTTGTCGGTTCCTTCACTGCTTGCTGAAATACGGCCATGGTGCAGCTCGACCAGCTTGCGGGCAATGGCCAGGCCCAAACCCAGTCCGCCGAAACGGCGGGTCACGTTCTTGGTGTGGTCGCCTTGCGAAAACGCCTCAAAAATCTGTTCCGTTTCTTCCTTGGTCAGGCCTATGCCCGTGTCACTGACAGAAACCTGGAGCCGGGTGCCGGTTTGATTGACGGCCATCGTGATCCGGCCTTTTTCAGGGGTAAACTTTATGGCGTTTTTGAGGACGTTCCAAAATATTTGCTGCAAGCGCACGTCGTCGCCATGGACAAATTTTTTTGGAGAATTAAACGCAAACTGCAGGGTGATTTTTTTTTCATTCACCTCCGGCTGGAAGGTGCGGATGATTTCTTCCAGGATGATTTTCAGGTCAACCAGCCGGGGATGCAGCAGGAGTTTGCCGTGGGTGATGCGGGTGATATCCAGCAGATCATCGATCAACCTGGCTTCGAGTTCGATGTTGGTGCGGATGGTCTTGAAATCAGCTTTCACCTCGGGGGTGAGCGCCGGGTTTTCGGAAGCATCGCTGGCGATGAGCAGAACGGGGTTCAGCGGCGTGCGCAGCTCGTGGGACAGCGAGGCCAGAAATTCATCCTTGGCCCGGTTCGCCGAGTCCGCCCTTTCCCGGGCCACGCGCAATTCCCGGTTGGTGTTTTCCTTGTCCACCGCCGTCGCCAGATATTGCGCGATCGTTATCAACAGGGAGGCTTCATCGTCGGCAATAAATTCGCGGCTCCAGCTGGCAAAACACAGGGAGCCCAGTTGTTTGTGATGCAGGCGAAGGGGAATGACAACGGCCGAGGAAATCTTGGCTTCCTTTAAAAGGGCAAATTCCGGTTCCGGCCGGTTTTTGATGCGATGGATTATGACTGACGGCTGGTCATTCGGCACCTTCGTGAACGGCTCAAATTCCAGAAACTGGTTTTGTAACTCATCTGAGATGCCCCCCGCCGTGTACAACCTGATCGGATCCGAATCACCCTCCCGCAGATAGAGGAAAAAAGATTCAAAATCCATGACCTCCGCGATCTTGAAAAAGAGCTGGCGGGAAGTCTTGCGCGGTTCCTCTGATTTCAAAAGATGAATCAGCGCCCAGGAAAGAATTTCGTCGCGGCGATGCTGGCGGCTGAGCGTCTCGGCCTGGATCTCCCGTTGCGTGACGTCTTCGATCACCAGGATGATGCCGCAAACCTGGCCCTCCGCAAGCAAGGGCGCCACCCGGGCCGTCTGCCGCATCCAGTTACTTTCATCGGTGCTCATGGGCGACTTGAGCCGCAACAGATATTGATGGAGCGCGGTGGAAAGCACGCTGGATTCCCCCAGCAAGGCCCGCTGAAAGGGCGCAATCAGTTTCCGCTCTTCAAGTTCGGGATAGATTTCACGCAAGTCCCGGCCAAGGACGTCATCGCTCGACAGCATGCTGTGCGATGCCATCCACTGGTTCCAACTCCGTATCAGAAATGTCCGGTCCAAAATGACTACACCATAGGGAGCGAACTGGTGGATCCACGAAAGGAGCGCGCCTTCCCGTTGATTCTGCTGATTTTCTTCTTCTTGCGACATTGCTGCTTCTCGTTATTTAAGTTCACGGTCTTCCCATTTTTTTAATTCCGCAAGGAGGGTGGATAGCGAAGTTACCCCGAGGATGATCACCAGATAGCCGCTGACATCGCTGGCCCGGAGCTGAAAACAGGTATGAATGATCAGGGCATATTCCAGAGGCTGTTCCTCAATGATCAGGGTATGCAGCACGTTCTGGACGGATTCAATCTGGAGGGCCGGCACGGTGAATGAAACCTGGACTTTCAGCAAGTTACCGAAGGCGCCGAGGCAGGCATTCAAAACGATATTGCCCACTTCGGTGATGACTTCACGCGCGGCGCCGTCGAAACCGGAGGCGGCCGGCCGGTCGGTAAGCAACCGGTTCAAAAGCAGCGCGGCTTCGCGGTCCAGCAGGAGAATGGCATTGCCGGTGATGGGCCCGGAAAAGACCTGGTTGACGCTGGCAACCTCTCCGTGAACAACGGTCAACAATTTCCGGGTGATCTCCGGAATCGTATGGATGGCCACTTCCGGAACCTGGAGGGTGATACGATGGCCTGTAAGATCGGACAACGCCGCCGCCGCGCGGGCGTAACCGATGTTGATCAGTTCGGTCAGGGCATCCTTCTGGCTGGGGCTTAATTCCATGCCGTCTCTCCTTTCCAGACCAGATCGAGCATTTCTGCGAGTTCTTCCCCATTTACCGGCTTGTTGATCATGGCCGCCGCGCCTCCATTCTTGACCTGGTCGCGCGTGGTTCTCTGGATGTCCGCCGTCGCCACAACCACCGGCAGCGAAGGATTGAGTTCCTTCAGTTTTTGCAATACTTCCAACCCATACATCCCGCTCATCAGCATGTCCAGGATGACCGCGTCATGCTGGCCGAGCGCATATTTTTCCAGGGCTTGGGTCCCGTCCGAAGCTTCTTCGACTTCGTACCCGAGGTCCTCCAGAATCTTTCGCGTCAAGCGGCGCGCCAGGGCGGAATCGTCCACCACCAATATCTTTCGTTTCATAATCGCTTATTAATCTCCACTGTCATGGAGGCAAGTGGAATTGCCCCGTCGCTCAGGCCGGCTTCGACGACACAACGCGGCATTCCATAAATGATGCAGCTTTGTTCAGATTCCGTCAAAATCATTCCGCCCTCGGCCTTGATCCAGGCCGCTCCTTCCGTGCCGTCGCTGCCCATGCCCGTCATGACCACACCCAAAACCCGTTTGCCATAAGTCTTGGCCGCCGATTCAAACATGACATCAACGGAGGGTTTATGAGGTTTGCCCGCCGGCTGATGGGCAAGACGCACCTTGACCACTCCGGCTGAATCTCGTTGAAAGGTAAGGTGCCGTCCGGCAGGAGCGAGCCAGGCTTGTCCCGGCACCACCGGACACCCGGTGAACGCCTCCTTGACCGGCAATTGCGAGATTTCCGCAAGCTTTTCGGCAAACGGAGCCGTGTAGCCCGTTGGCATATGCAACACAATCACCAACGGCACGGGGAAATCCTTGGAAAATTGCGGCAGCATATAGCGCAACGCCTGCGGGCCGCCGGTGGAAATGCCGAGTACCACGATATCAAAATTCCGCGCCACCGACGCGGCGGCAACGGCAACCGGCACCGCAGGCGTGACCGGCGGCGCCCCGGAGGTGACTTTGGCCGCAGCCTTGACCTTTTCGATCAATTCCTCGCGCACCGCCCGCAAGGCGTCGGTGGCCAGGGCGGAGGGTTTTTGCACGAAGTCAAACGCCCCGGCTTCGAGCGCTTCCACGACCTGCGCCGTATCCTGGGGTGAAGCGGTTAAAATAATTATCGGCACGGGTCGCGTGGCCATCTGCCTTTTTACGAACTCGACACCGCCCAGTTCCGGCATGTTGAGATCGCAGGTGATGACATCCGGCTTCAAGGTTTCGGCCATGGCCAGGGCGTCCTCCCCGTTTTTTGCGATGCCGACCACTTCGATGTAAGGACTGCTCGAAAGAATTTCACGAATGACCTTCCGCACAAACGCGGAATCATCGACGATCAATGTTTTGATCAATTGCATGTCAACGAATGCGGACGTAGGCGAAGGCATTCCCGACCTCCCGTAATTCGAAGTCCGCGGTCGTCCGCAACAACGACTCCGAAGCGCCTACGAACAAATGGGCGCCGGCCGGCATTTTGGCCGCCATGTTTGCCACCGTCTGCCGGATGGCATGGGCCGAGAAGTAGATAAAAACATTCCGGCAAAACAGGGCCTGAACGCGGGCCAGCGCCGCCACATCGGCCGACTCGGACAAATTGGCCTGCCGAAATTTCACAAGCGATGTAATGGCAGGCTTTAGCCGGAATGCGCCGGGCACGGCTTCAAAGTATTTAAGCTGCAACGCCGGCGGCAGGGAGCGAAAGGACCTTTCCCGGTAAACCGCCGCTTTTGCTTTTTTCAAAGCCTGCAAGCTCGCGTCACTGGCAACGATTTCAATGGGGCGTGATAACAGGCCGGCTTCGGCCAAGGCGATGGCAATGGAGTAAGGCTCCTCGCCCGTGGCACACGCCGCGCACCAGATGCGAAAGGTGCTGGAATGTTTTCGGAACCATTCGGGAATGATAATTTGAACCAAAGCCTCCACCTGGGAGGTTTCCCGATAGAAATACGTTTCCTGCACTGAAAGGGCCTCCCAGGTTTCCTCCCAGTCAGCCGCCTGGTTGTCCTTCAAAGCATAGTAGTAATCCAGGAAAGATTGGTGGTTCCGGGCGCGGGCCAGGGGTTCCAATTTCTCGATCAAGGTATCCAGCCGGGAATCCTCAAAATAAATTCCCGTTTTATCATGAATCAGGTCACGCAGCAATTTGGGCACGCCGTCGGGTACGCGCACGGGTTTGACTCCGCCGTTTTGAAGGGAGCTGCTTGATTTCAGGGGACAGCCTTATATTTGAACGCTGGAACGTCGTTGGTTCAACTGGTGGCGGAAAAGCGCGAAATACGTTTTTTGGAAAGCAATCCCTTGAAATTTTTCACGTCTTCGGCGTTGGTTTTCGAAAGATCCAGCACATCCTTTGTCTTTTGGAGGATGGCCACGGCGGATTCTGAATTGTTCAGGTTCGCTTCGGTGATCAATTTGATTTGTTTGGTGATGTTCGTGGCATTGCCGCGGATGTCGTGCAAGGCCTTCACCTGTTCTTTCATGGCCCCGCCGGCTTCCTTGGCCTGCTTTTGAAAGTCATTGGTCGCCACCGTGATTTCCTGGCAATTCTTGGTCTGCTCGGCCATGGATTTGGCGAGGCCGCCGAATTGCACCATGAGTCTTTCCGTTTCCTTTGCGATTTGCTCAACGGCAGTGGATTGTTCGGCGATGGCACGGGTGGTCGAGGAAGCGCCTTTGCGCATGGATTCGACGGCCTGGACGATTTGCGCGGCTCCCGCAGCCTGTTCCGTCATCGCCTTGCGAACCTGCGAGGCCGCCTGGGTCGTCATCTGCGCGGCCTTCACGACTTCGCGGGCGGCCTTGGCCTGTTCGGTGTTGGCTTGGGAAACTTCTTTTGCCCCCCGCCGCATCTGGGTGGTGGCGCGGACGATTTCCACCGCCCCTTTGGCCTGTTCCGCCGTGCTCACGGCAATCTCCCGCGCCTGGATGGTGGCCGTATCAATGGAGGCGCTCACTTTCCGGACGACGTGAATTTGTTCATCCGCCGCCCGGCTGATCTGGGTGACCAGCGCCGAACTTTCATTGATGCCGGCCAGAATGGTTTTCAAGCTCCCCAAACCGGCTTCGGAAAGACGGTTGCTCTCTTCCGCCACTTGGGACGCGTTCGTCGAAACTTCGGTCGCTTCCCGGGTGGCATCTTCCAGGGCACGCACAATTTCTGCGATCTCAGCCGTCGCCTTGGCACAACGATCCGCCAGATTCCGGACTTCCTCCGCCACCACTGCGAATCCGCGACCGGCCTCGCCGGCGCGGGCGGCTTCAATCGAGGCATTGAGGGAAAGCAGGTTGGTGCGCTCGGCGATGACATTAATGGTATCAACGATGCCGGTGATATCGCGCGTGCGTTTATTAAGCTCGCGCATGACGGTGGTGGACTGGGTCATCGTGGTGGAGACCTTGGCGATTCCCTGGATCGATTTCTGGATCGTATGGCCGCCTTCTTCCGCCTGGCGGGCCACCCGTTGGACGATTTCCTCGCTGCGTTTGATCAGGCCATTGACCGAGCGGCTGGATTGGTCCAATTGGGTGGCGCTGGTTGCGGCCTCCGCGGCCGCTTGTTTGATATTCTCTCCATTTTTGGCGACAGCTTGAACCGACTTGGCCATCTGTTCAATTGATGTGCTGGTTTCCTCCACGGCCGTAGCCAGGCTTTCACTCATGCCGCCCACTTCCTCGATGGAAGAGGCCATCTCGTTGATGGTCGAGGACGTCTCCTCCGCTGACACGGTGAGATCATCACTGTTGCGTGTCACGTTCTTGATGGACTGGCCCATTTCTTCGATGGCAGCGGCGTTTTCCGTGATGCTGGTCGCCAGGTCATCCGCGTCGCGTTTCACGGATTTGGACGAAGCGGCGATTTCTTCCATGGCCGTCTTGATTTCCTGGCCGGACGTCGCCATGCCTTGGGCCGAAGCCGTAACGCTTTGAATCGAATTGGTGAGATGTTTCGCTGCACTGGCGGTTTCTGTGGCGGTGGTGGCGACCTGGGTGATGTTGGCCGTGACCTGTTCGGTGGACGCCGCAATTTCATTGATCGCGGAAGCTGTTTCTTCCGTCGAAAGGCTCAACGAGGCGGCCTGCTCCGCCGTTTCTTTCAGTGACTTCGCCAATTTATCCGTCTCGGTGGTGGTGGCTTTCAGGACCGCGTTTTGCTTGTCGAAGCCGCCGCTCAGACGGGTGGCTAATTCGCTGATTTCTGTCAGCGAACCATTGTGAGCGTCCGGTTGCGTGGTGGCTAAACCATTTGGTGCGGAATTTTTCTTGGGCATAAATCAAAACAGTTTAAGAACCGGCGGTTGCGCCAGCGGGCTGGCTGGATTGAGGCAATTGAACATCGTCCACATTCAAAACGGCCTCCAGGTCGAGGATCAGCACGAGCTTTTCACCAAGCTTGGTTACGGCCGTGAGATATTTATCGTTTATTCCGGTCAGCGTTTTTTCGATCGGCTTGAGACTATCGCTGGAAAAGCTCTTAAATTCCCTCGCGGCATCCACGATCAAGCCCACGGTCCGGTCATGGATCGTGGCGAAAACGATCCGGGTGCGGATGCTGTGGTCGAGGCGGGGGAATCCAAAACGCACGCGCAGGTTTAAAGCGGGGATCACCTGGCCGCGGGAGAACACCACCCCGTCGATGGCGGGATTTGCATTTGGCACCACGGTGACATGTTCAAACATGTCGATATGGCGCACATTGCGGCTGGGAAGCCCGTACAAGTTTCCCGCCAGCTCAAAAAGCACGTATGACTCTGTCGTGGCGTTCATTTTAAATTAAATTCAGGCTGCCGGCCGGCCGGACATTCTTTGATGTCAGCGCCACCCCGTCCAAAATCAAAACCGGCTTGCCATCTCCTAATTCAGTGGCGCCGGACACGCCATCAACCTGGATCAATGGATCACGAAAGGCGAGATCGGAAGAGC
>Ga0210388_10002093_pt1 | contig 15534 bp, 16 predicted proteins | sample IncBWC19OmetaG_FD_155485 | JGI IMG/M metagenome (GOLD analysis project Ga0210388, IMG submission 155485) | Forest soil microbial communities from Barre Woods Harvard Forest LTER site, Petersham, Massachusetts, United States - Inc-BW-C-19-O ...
GTGCGGGTTTGGCGCAACACCGCCCGCACCGGCATATCCTCGACCGGGCCTTGCGCATTGGCGGCGAGAAAGGTGCGCCATTTTCCCGCACCGCTGATCAGCAGCACGACGCGGCGCGAATCGAGGAGCGCGCTCAAGTTCAGGCTCAAGCGAGGCTGCGGCGCCACCGGCGCCCACATTCCCACGCAGCCGGCCACGGCGGCCGGATTCAATGCCCGGGGCAGATTCGGCGAACCGGGAAACAACGACGCGGTATGACCATCGTCGCCCATGCCGAGTACCAGCGCATCAAAGGGCCTTGGGACTCGCGCAAACGTCTCCCATGCCGACACGGCGCCCATGTCGGGAGTGGGTGCGCCGTTCTTCAGGCCGTGAAACCTTGCGGCCGCCGCCGGGCCGCGCAGCAGATGATCGCGAACCAGCTTCTCGTTGCTGTCCGGGTCGTTTGTATCCACCCAGCGTTCGTCCGCTAGCGCGATGCAGACGCGGCTCCAATCGAGCTTTTCCTCGCGCAACAACTCGAACAGCCTGAGCGGCGATTTGCCGCCGGACACCACCAGACTGGCGAGTCCGCGGGCGGCGACAGCGGCTACGAGGCAGGCGGCAATCTGCGCCGCAAGCGCGTGCGCCAGCGCGTCGCTGCTTTCGAATTTCGTCGCGGCGGGTTCAGAGCTCATCGTGCCACGCAAATCCGTCGCGACCGATCATGGCGCTGGAAGCGGCCGGACCCCAGCTGCCGGCCATGTAGACTTTCGGTCCTTCGTCGTATTGTTCCCAGCCGGCGCGGATCGGATCGATCCAAGCCCAAGCGGCGTCCAGTTCGTCGCGGCGCATGAATAAGGTCAGATTTCCCTTGACCGTGTCCATGAGCAGGCGCTCGTAGGCGTCGAGGCTGCGGGTTTTGAAGGTTTCGCCCAGGTCGAGCGCGAGACTGACGGGCTTCAGACGCATGCCTTCGCCCGGATTCTTCGCCAATATGGTCATCGTGATGCTTTCGTCCGGCTGCAGTCGAATGACCAGTTCATTGGCCGTATCGGCGGTGTTCGGCATCTCGAAGATCGGGAGCGGCACCTCGTCGAAGGTCACCACCAGTTCCGTCACCCGGTCCTGCAGCCGCTTGCCGGTGCGCAAGTAAAAAGGTACACCCGCCCAGCGCCAGGTATCAATGTCGACCTTGAGCGCCACGAAGGTCTCGGTGCTGCTGTCGGGTGCGATATCAGCCTCCTCCCTGTACCCGGGCACGGGAACTCCCCGCACCGCACCGGCTTTGTACTGGCCGCGCACCGATTTGGCGAGCACATCGCGGTCGCGCAGCGGTCGCAGCGCCCGCAGTACTTTCAGCTTCTCGTCGCGCACCGCATCCGGATCGCTGCTGGCCGGCGGCTCCATGGCCATGATGCACAGCAGCTGCAACAGATGATTCTGCACCATGTCGCGCAATGCGCCGGTTTTGTCGTAGAAATTCCCGCGCCGCTCCACACCGAGTTCTTCCGCGACGGTGATCTGCACGTGCTTGATCATGCCACGGCGCCACAGCGGTTCGAACAGCGCATTGCCGAACCGCAGCGCCATGAGATTTTGCACCGTTTCCTTGCCGAGATAATGATCGATGCGGTAGATCTGTTTCTCGGCAAACACCGCGCCGACCTGGATGTTGATCAGATCCGCAGATTCCGAGTCATGACCCAAGGGCTTTTCCAGCACCACGCGCGACAGCGGTGTTACTACGTTGGCTTTCGCCAAATTTTGGCAGATTACCGAGAACAGATTTGATGCCGTCGAAAAAAAGAACACGCGAACGATGGCGTCGCGGTTCTTGAACACCGCCGGCAGCGCGGCATAATCCTGTTCCGCTCCTGCATCGAGTTTGATGTAGTCGAGCAGCGCGCTGAAGTCTTGCCACCGCTTGGCGTCAAACTCCTTGTCCAGAAACTCGCGGCATGCTTTTGCAGCCTGTGCCGTGTATGCCTCGCGCGACAACGCCGATCGAGCGACCCCGAAGATGCGCGACTCGGCGGATACCTGGCCGGCCGCGAAGCGCCGGTACAGCGCCGGCAGCAGTTTGCGCGTCACGAGGTCGCCCGTACCGCCGAAAAGCAACATGTCGAAATTCGGTAGTATTGTCACCTCGCGGGAATCCTCATTGGTTTTGTGGTCGCAGCGTCGCACTTGCACTATGGCACAATGAGGCATGCCCGTGAATATCCTTAATCGGCGCCTGATATCCAGGGGAAGAATTTAGTGAAGGATTTGACCAACAGTTCCATCGCCAAAAACATTTTGTACATGGCGTTGCCGATCGCCGCGGGCATGATCTTTCAGACATTGTATTTTCTGATCGATCTGTACTTCGTCGGCGGATTGGGAGCTGCCGCGCTCGCAGGCGTCAGCGCGGCCGGCAACGTCACGATGATCGTCATGGCGGTTACCCAGGTTCTCGGAGTCGGCACGGTCACGCTGATTTCGCACGCCGCCGGCCGCAAGGACCAAACGGACGCCACTTTGGTGTTCAATCAAAGTTTGGTGATGTCGGCCAGCTTTGGATTGCTGGCGCTGCTGCTGGGTTATACCGTGACTCCGTACTACATGGGCGCTCTGGGATCCGATCGCGCCACGGTGGCCTCTGGAATCAGCTATTTGCACTGGTACCTGCCGGCCCTCGGACTGCAGTTCGCGGTGGTGGCGATGGGATCGGCGCTGCGCGGTACGGGCATCGTCCAGCCGACCATGTTCGTGCAAGTGCTGACCGTGATTTTGAATGCGGTATTGGCGCCGGTATTGATTGCCGGCTGGGGCACCGGCTACCCGCTGGGTGTCGCCGGCGCCGGTCTTGCAAGCTCGCTGTCGCTGGCGGTCGGCACGGTGATGCTCGGACTGTATTTTCACCGTCTGGAGAAGTACGTTGGATTCAATGCCAGGCTGTGGCGCCCGCAGTTCGCGACATGGCGCAGGCTGCTGCGCATCGGCCTGCCCGCGGGCGGAGAGTTTGTACTCATGTTCTTCATCATGGCGGTGATCTACTGGATCATCCGCCCCTTCGGCGAGGATGCGCAGGCCGGATTTGGAATCGGCACACGCATGATGCAAAGCATGTTCCTGCCGGCAATGGCGGTGGCCTTTGCCACGGCCCCGATAGTGGGACAGAACTATGCGGCCGGCAAATACCGTCGGGTGCGTGAAACCTTTGGCCTCGGCGTATTGATCGGCAGCTGCATCATGGTGTGCCTGACCTTTTTTTGTCAGTGGGGATCGGACTGGGTGGTCGGCGCGTTCACCAAGGACGCGCGGGCGGTGGCCGTCGGCGCCGAGTATCTGCGGATCATTTCCTGGAATTTTATTGCAACCGGTTTCGTGTTCACCTGCTCGTCCGTATTTCAAGGGCTCGGCAATACCATTCCTGCGGTGTTGAGTTCGGCAAGCCGCGTGGTCACTTTCGTCGTGCCGTCGCTGTGGCTGGCATCGACGCCACATTTCCAGATGGTGCAGCTGTGGTATGTGTCGGTCGGCAGCGTCACCTTGCAGGCGATCTTCAGTTTTTGGCTGGTGCGCAGAGAACTCAGACTGCGATTGCCGCTGGCCGCAGCAACTGCATCCCTGTAACGGCCCTAGAGACGAAAACATCATGACGTTAAAGACATTCATCGACGTCGCCGGCTGGACTGCCGCGCTGCTCATTTTGAGCGCTTACGGGTTGTTGTCGTTCGGCAGGATCCAAGCGCGCTCGCACGTTTACCAGGCGATGAACATCGCGGGCGCGGCCGGATTCATCATCAATTGCGCCTGGAACAACGCTTGGCCGTCGGTGGCACTGAACGTGGCTTGGTTACTGATAGGTTTCTACGCGTTGCGGCGCAATTTCCGCGCGGCGCCTAAGCCGGCCGGCGAGGTTCCTCCCTAACGCGGCTCGCGTTGCGCATGGCGGGCTGCCAGTTCGGCGACGATCTGCGCCAGCGACAGGCCCTTTACCTTGAGCAACAGCAGGCTGTGATACAGAAGGTCGGCGGCCTCGCCGATGATCTCCTCATCGGACTGCGCCACCGCGGCCAATGCGAGTTCCAGTCCTTCTTCACCGACTTTTTGCGCAATGCGCCGAACGCCGCCCGCGAGTAGCTGCGCCGTATAGCTGTCCTCTGGTCGGGTGGCGATGCGCTGCACGATGATGTTCTCGAGGGTGCTCAAAAAGCCCAGGCGCTGCGCGTCCGACTGCGGCGCGCTCTCCCCCCAACAAGTAGCGGTGCCGAGATGACAGGCGGGTCCTGCAGGCTCAGCCAATATCAATAGAGTGTCGCGGTCGCAATCGGCGGCTACGCTGCGGACATGGAGGAAGTGACCGGAAGTCTCCCCCTTGGTCCACAAGCGGCCCTTGCTGCGGCTCCAGAATGTGACGCGGCCGGTGGCTGTTGTCGCCGCCAGCGCTTCGCGGTTCATATAGCCCATCATGAGAACGGCGCCGTTGCCGGCGTCCTGCACAATGGCGGGCGCCAGGCCATTCAATTTATCCCAATCCAGGTCCGGCGTTGCCATCGTCGCAGTCATGGTCGCACCTCAATGCCTTGCGCGCGCAATTGGCGCTTAAGTTCTGGAATCGCAATCTCGCCGGAGTGAAATACGCTGGCGGCGAGCGCCGCGTCGACATTCGCCGCTTGAAATACTTGCGCAAAATGTTGTGCCGCACCGGCGCCCCCCGAGGCCACCAAGGGCACATGACAGATGCTGCGCACCGCGCGCAGTTGCGCGATGTCGAAGCCCGCGCGCACGCCGTCGCTGGACATGCAATTGAGCACGATTTCACCGGCCCCGCGTTGCTGCACTTCGCTCACCCACTCGAGGGTTCTGCGCCCCGTGTCGCGGCGGCGCCTGATGTCGCCGGCGAATTGTTGCGCCCGATAATCCCCGCCGAAAGTCTGGCTGTCGATACCGATGACCACGCACTGCGCGCCGAACCTCTCGCTCAATGCATTGATGAGGTCGGGATTCTCGAGGGCTGGCGAATTGACGGAAATTTTTTCCGCGCCCGCCGCCAGCACTTCCTCGGCCTGTGCCACGCTGCGGATTCCGCCCGCCACGCAAAACGGAATGTCCAGCGTGCGCGCGACGCGCGTAACCCAGGAGCGGTCCACGCCGCGGCCTTGCGGGCTCGCGGAAATATCATAAAACACCAGCTCATCCGCGCCGGCATCCCGATAGCGGGCGGCCAGCTCCAAAATGTCGCCGACGACGCGGTGATTCATGAAACGAACGCCCTTGACGACCTGTCCATCGCGCACGTCGAGACAGGGGATTATGCGTTTGGCAAGAATGGCTGCAGTTCCTCGCGCGAAATGAGCTCCTCGAGCAATGCCTTACCGCTGACGGCGGCGGCGGCGCCGGCGCGCGCCAGGTCGTGCAAATCGCGTGCATTGCGAATGCCTCCGGAGGCCTGCCATGCGATTTGCGGATGACGCCGCGCCGCTTCCGCGTACAACGCGACATTGGGTCCGGAAAGCGCGCCGTCGCGAGCCACGTCGGTACACAGCACATGCCTCAAGTCCGCCGCGGCGTAATTGTCCACGGCGTTCCACAGGGTCGCTGCCGACTGCTTCTGCCATCCATGGGTGGTGACCCGCGGCACGCCTGCCGCATCGACGCGCACATCGAAGGTCAGCGCCAGTCGCTCTGCGCCGAAATGCTTCAGCCAGGCTTGCACCTGCTCGACCTGGGAGAGAGCGGCGCTGCCGACCACCACGCGCGCTACGCCGGCATCAAGCATCAGCTCAAGCGCCGCGGCATTGCGCAAACCGCCTCCGACTTGCAGCTTGACGGCCCGCTGCGCAGCCAGCCGGATGATGATTGTCCGATTATCGAGTCGTCCGTGGCGAGCGCCGTCGAGATCGACGACGTGCAGCCAGTCGGCGCCCAGGTCTGCATACTTCGCAAGCAGATCTTCAGGATCCGCCGGGTAGCGCGTTTCGCTGGCGAAATCGCCCTGCCGCAAGCGCACGCAACGGCCGGCTTTCAAATCGATGGCGGGAATCAGACGCATAGTCGCGGCGCCAGGCATGCGGGGCGCGTCACTCAAAGCCTCAGGAAGTTTTCCAGCAGGCGTGCGCCAACTTTGGCCGAGCGCTCCGGATGAAATTGCGCGCCGTAAAAATTGCGGAATTGCACGCAGGCGCTGAAGGGATCGCCGTAATTCGAGCTCGCTATCGTGGCGGAACTCAAGGTCAGTGAATAGCTGTGCACGAAGTACGCGTAATCGCCCGGGCGTATGCCCTCGAGCAGCGGGCACGGCCGCTCTATGCCCAAGGTATTCCACCCCATGTGCGGTACCGGCCGGTCGGCCCGCGGCGCGAAGCGCGAAGCGCGCCCCGGAATTATCCCGAGACAATTCGTGCCGCCTTCTTCCGATGCTTCGTACAGCAGTTGCATGCCAAGGCAGACCCCGAGCACCGGCTGCTGCAACGAGGGAATCACGGCGTTCAGTCCCTGCCGACGCAGTCGCGACATCGCGTCCGCCGCGGCGCCCACTCCGGGGAGAATGAGGTGGCTGGCAGAGCGAATTGTTTCCGCATCGGCGGCTACCACCGACGAGGCGCCGAGCCGCTCCAGGGCAAATTGCAGCGAGGCGGTGTTGGCGCCGCCGCTGGCGATGATCACGACGTCGCGAAGCTGGTTACGCGCGGCACTCATATATTCGCGTTACAGGACACCTTTGGTGCTCGGCAATCCTAAGCCCTCGAGCCGGATGGCCTGGCGCAGGCTGCGGCCGACGCCCTTGAAGCAGGACTCGATCATATGGTGCGAGTTCTCGCCGCGCACACTGATGTGCAGCGCTGCGCCCAGGGCTTCGGCCAGCGACCTGAAGAAGTGCGGCACCAGTTCGGTGGGCACGTCGCCGACGCGCTCGCGATTGAACCTGCCTTCCCAGACGAAAAACGCTCGGCCGCTCAAGTCGAGCGCGATCTGCGCCTCGGCTTCATCCATGGCCAGCAAGAATCCAAAGCGGGCAATGCCGCGTTTGTCGCCCAGCGCCTCGCGCAGCGCGGCGCCGAGCGCCAGCGCGCAATCCTCGATCGTATGATGCTCGTCGATGCGCAAATCGCCGGTGCAGGCAAGCTGCAGAGAAAAGCCGCCGTGCTTGGCGATCTGCTCCAGCATGTGATCGAAAAATCCCAAGCCGGTGGCGATGCTGCATTGACCCTCATGCGACAAATCGACGTCGACCGTGACGTCGGTTTCCTTGGTCTTGCGATGAATATGGGCGCGCCGCGCCTGGGCCAAGATGCGCGCGGCGATGCCCAGCCAGGTTTCGTGCGGGTCGCCGTTCAAGCGGATGCGCAGACCCTGAATCTTGAGATTCGCCGCGAATTCAAGGTCCGTATCGCGATCGCCGACCATGAAGCTGCGTTGCTTGTCGATCTCGTTGGCGGCGAGATATTCCCGCACCATTCCCAGTTGCGGTTTGCGGCAGCTACATCCCTCATGCTTGAAGTGCGGGCAGAAGAACACTTGCTCGAATTCGATTCCCTGCGACTTGAACAGCTCCATGATGAAGCGATGCGTCTGCTCGAACGGCTCGCGCGGCAGGCTGGGCGTACCCAATCCATCTTGATTGCTGACTATCACGAAGCTGAATCCGGCGCGCTGCAAATCGAGCAGCGCCGTTATGACGCCCGGCATGAGGCGGACTTTGGCCAGGCTGTCCACCTGCTCGTCCGGCGTCTCCTCGTTCAAGGTGCCGTCGCGATCCAGGAATACGATGGGCCGACCGCTCACGGCAACCCTACGCAACGCAACAGCGCATCGTTTTGCGCCCGGGTGCCGACGCTGATGCGCAGCGAGCGGGGCAGGGCGGGATGGGTGCGCAGGTCACGAACGATCAGCCCGCCGGCCATGCTGTTGCTCATGAATCGGTCCGCGTCGCGGCAATCGACCAATAGAAAGTTGGTGTCACTCGGCCAGACTTTATCGACCAGCGGCGATGCGGCGAGCCCCTGGCGCAAATACTCTCGCTCCGTCAACAAGGCATCGAGGCGGGCCTGCGACGCCGCGAGCTGTGCCGGCTCGAGGGCGTGCACGGCCGCCTCCACGCTTGGCTGCGCGAGGCAGTAGGGCGGTATCACGCGCTTTGCCAATTGAATCAATTCCGGAGCCGCCAGCAACGCACCCAGTCGAGCCCCCGCCATTGCATGCGCCTTTGACATGGTCCGTAGGATAGCAAGCGTCTGGAAGCGATCCAGCCACCGCGTCAGGCTCGCCGAGCGCGACCATTCGACATACGCCTCGTCGATGACAACGATGGCTTTGCCGTCAAGCGCCGTGCAGATCTGCTCGAGCGCGCCAGTTCCCAGAAGGTTGGCGGTGGGATTGTTGGGCGAGCACAGATACACGAGTTTGATACCGGGCCGCCAGGCCGCCAGCAACCGCTCGGGATCGATGCTCCAATCCTGGTCGCGGTTCAAGGGAAGCTCGACCACGGCGGCTCCCTGAATGCGCGCGGCAACTTCGTACATGCCGAAGGTCGGCGCGCACTGCAGAATTGCGTCGGCCCCGGCGCGCAGGAACACGCGGGCCAGCACGTCAATTGCTTCGTCCGCGCCGCGCGTCGCGAGTACCCGCTCCACGCTGACTCCGTACAGCCGGCCTAAGCGCTCGAGCAGCGCCTGCGGCTGTGGTTCCGGATAGCGATTCAAGCCGGCGCGGGTGTCATCGCCGCTGGGTCTCCACGGTGCCTCATTGGCGTGCAAACGCGTGTGCGTGGGCAGCCACGCGGCATGCGCATACGGCCTGAGCGCGACGATCTCGGAGCGCGCCAATGAGATCACGGCATTCATCAGGATGCCGCCGCCAGCGCCGCCAAGCGAATGCTCACCGCTGCCGCATGCGCGTCCAAGCCCTCGAGACCCGCCAGGACCTGCGCCGTCTCCCCCAAGTCGCGCAGCCCTCCTGGCGAGAGCTCCTGCACGCTGATGCGCTTCTGAAAATCTTCGAGGGACAAACCGCTGTAGGATCGCGCATGGCCATAGGTGGGCAGGGTGTGATTGGGTCCGCTGCAATAATCTCCCATGGATTCCGGCGACCAGTGTCCCAAAAACACGGCGCCCGCCGCACTGACCTTCGCAAGCCACGCGCGGGGCTCGCGAATTTCCAGCAGCAGATGTTCCGGGGCGTACTGGTTGGCGATCCGGAACGCCGTTTCCAGAGTGTCGACCACCAGCAGCCGCACCGCCCGTAGCGACTGCGCCAAAACCACGGCACGCGACAGCTGTGCGCTCTGGCTTCGCAATTCGCGCCTCACGGCCTTGGCAAGCGCGCCGCTGGGAGTGACGAGCAGCGCCTGCGCATCGGGACTATGTTCGGCCTGCGCCAACAGATCAGCCGCGACGAAGTCGGCGCGCGCCGAATCATCGGCGATCACCATGACTTCGGTGACTCCGGCGGGCAAATCCGCCGCCGCACCTGCGGCATCCTGGGCCACCAGGATTTTTGCCGCGGTGACCCAGGCATTGCCGGGCCCAAAAATCTTGTCGCACTTCGGGATGCTGGCCGTGCCATAGGCCATGGCCGCAATCGCTTGCGCGCCGCCTACTTTGAAGACCTGCTCGATGCCGGCTGTGCGCGCCGCGACCAAAACGGCGGAGTCCGCCGCGCCATTGCGGTTCGGCGCCGTGCACATCACGCGCACCGGGCAGCCCGCGATCGCCGCCGGCACCGCCAGCATCAGGGCAGTGGAGGGTAGCGGCGCGGAGCCGGCCGGGACGTAAAGACCGACCGCGCCAATCGGCACGCTGATTCGTTCGCAGACGACCCCAGGCGCGGTTTCCACCCGCAGGGGCGCCGGCATCTGCGCGGCATGGAATCGATGGATGGTCTGCATCGCTCGATCGATGGCGGCATGCTGCTTGGGCTCGAGTGCCTGGTGCGCGAAATCGAATTCCTGCGGCGTCACCCGCAGCCCGCGCAGCCGTGCGCCGTCATATTGTTCGGTGAGCGCGAGCAGCGCGGCGTCGCCTTCGCGGCGCACCCGCCCGATGATGCGGCCCGCGGTTGCGGCGGTGTGCGCGGCGTGCCGCTGCGCCGGGCGCCGCACGGCTTTCAATCGGGCGGCGGCGGACAGGGAGTTCCAATCGAGGATGCGCATGTTGAAGAGACCCGCGTCAGGCCAGCATTTTCTCGACCGGCAGCACCAACACCGAACTCGCGCCGGCGGCCTTCAGCTGCTCCAGAGTCTCCCAGAACACGTTTTCGCGGCACACCGCATGGACTGCGACCCGATCGCCTAGGCCTTCCAGGGGAATGACGGTGGGCGCCTCGCTGCCGGGCAACAGCTTCGCAATCGCCCCGAGAGCGGAGCGGGGCGCATGCAGCATGATGTACTTGCTGCCTTTGACCTGCTCGACGCCGTCGATGCGCATCAGCAGGCGCCGCGTCCATTCCTGCTTCTCCGCAGCGATGGGCACGGGTGTGCGGATCAGAGCCGCCTGGCTCTCGAGCACGATCTGCGCCTGGCGCAGATGATTGGCCGCAAGCGTGGATCCGGTCGAGACCAAGTCGCAAATCAAATCGGCGCGCCGTAGCCGCGGCGCTATTTCCACGGCGCCGGATAGCACCACCACCTCCGCTGCAACGCCGCGCTCGGCGAGAAAGCGCGCCAGGATGTTAGGGTAGGTGGTGGCTATGCGTTTGCCCTGCAGCGATTGCGCACCCTGGTAGTCGAAGCCGTCCGGTACCGCGATGCACAGCTTGCAGCGGCCGAAATCCAGCAGCTGTACCGTGTCGAATAGCGGCCCGATATTGCGCGCTTGAAATGCCAAGCGCTTCTCCTCGACGACATTCAGACCCACCAACCCTAAATCGCACACATCCTCCTGGACCAGGTCCGGAATGTCGTCATCGCGCACGAACAGCACATCGAGCGGCATGTTCTCGCCGTAGCACATCAGCTGGTCCTTGGCGCGGCTGTACTTCAGGCCGCAGCGCGACAGCAATTCCAGCGAGCTGTCGGTGAGCCGGCCGCTTTTTTGCACGGCAATCTTCAGGCGCACGGAGTCGGCGGAACCCGCGGCGTCATGCATTGAGTTTCAGCCGTTCGGTGACCGCCCGGTAGCCGCCGTTTCCCGACATCAGGTAACGCGCGACGCGGCCGATGGTGGTCACGCTGACGCCGGTTTGCCTATGGATCTCGCGGTACGGCAGGCCGCGCTCCAGAAGTTCGACCACCGCCCAGCGGTCCGCCATCGCCTGCAGTTCCGCCGGCGTGCACAAATCGCGAAAAAAGTTGCGGCACTCGTCGACTGAGCGCAGCGCCAGTATCGCGGTGCACAGCGCACGTTCGTGCTGCTGTTCCTGTCGCGGTGTGACCGGTCGATTGGTTTTCATGGCGAGGTCTGGGCGCGGCCCATGGCTCCTCTGATAATGTATTAATGTACTGTTACATTAATACATTGGAAGGACTGGATCAAGCAATTTGGCGACATTGCCTTGACGCGACGCACGGCGTCTGCCTAAAATTCGCGTAGCTTATCTAGACCGGCTGAGGGAAAGGCCCTTAGAAGCCGGGGCAACCACCCAGACTGTGCAATTTGAGCAGTTGCGGAACGGTGCCAACTCCTGCGGAGCCAAAGGTCGGAAGACTCGAGGAACCGGTAGATAGGCGGCCGATTGCGCGCACCCGCGCAAATCCATTCGGGCAATGTCGGCGCTCCAGGGGTTATGTCACCTTTAAGGAGCTTGTAGCTTGTGGCCGAAAATCCCTTGAACCCCGTGGACGAGACAATAAGTCTCAACCCCTTCGCCTTGCATTACGCCGATTCGCTGCCGGATGCAAAGATGGCGTTCCGTCTGACGGGAAATGCACGCGGACCCGTCATTGCGGTCCTCGGCGGCATTTCCGCGCACCGCATCGTCAGCGGCGCGCCGGGCGAGGGCTGGTGGCCGGAGATGGTGGGTCCGGGACTCGGTGTGGATACGCGCGAGTATCGGGTTCTGGGTATCGACTATCTCGGCGGCTGGGGAAAAAGTTCGACCCCGGCCAGCGGCGGTCGATTTCCACCCATCAGCTCGTACGATCAAGCCGGCGCTTTGAGCCTGATCGTGCGGCACCTTGGCTTGGATTCTTTGCACGCCATCGTCGGCGCTTCCTATGGCGGGATGGTGGCGCTGTGCTTCGCCGAGCGTTACCCCGATCAGGTGCAGCACATCGTGGTCTTGAGCGCCGCCGACAAGGCGCAGGTTCTGTCCACCGCCTGGCGCAGCGTGCAGCGACAGATCGTGCGCGAGGCGATCGCGCGCGGCGACGGCGCGGCGGGTCTGAAGCTGGCGCGGGCGCTGGCGATGGCTACTTATCGCAGCAACGTCGAATTTTCAATCAGGTTCGGTGGCGCGCCGGCGCGCGCCGCCGATCGCTTTCGGTTTCCCATCGAGGATTACCTGTTTGCGCGCGGCGATGACTACGTGCAGAAATATCGCGCCGAATCGTTTTTGACTTTGAGCGAGTCGATCGATCTGCATCAGATGGATGCCACGCAGGTGCATACGCCGGCAACGCTGATCGCCGTGCGCGAAGACCAACTCGTGCCGTTCAGCGACATGCAAGCGCTGTCCGCCCGCCTGAACGGTCCGCGCCAACTCATCGAGATCAATTCCATCTTCGGACATGACGCCTTCCTGAAAGAAGGCGCCGCCCTGACACCCATCATCAAGCACGCCCTCGCGGAGCAGTAGACAATGAGCAGCAAAGTACCGCCGAAAAACATCGCGACTCGATCGGTTCGCGCCGGACTCGAGTCTGACGCCATGCATGGCTCGGTGGTGCCGCCGATCTATTTGTCGACGAATTTCGCATTCGAAAGCCACGGCCGGCCCCGCCAGTATGACTACACCCGTTCCGGCAATCCGACGCGCGACCAGCTGGCCGGCGCCTTGGCGGATCTGGAGGGCGGCGCCGGCGCGGTGGTGACTTGCACGGGGATGGCGGCCATCACTTTGGTTCTGGCGACGCTGCCCAATGGGGCACGCGTCATCGCGCCGCATGATTGCTATGGCGGTACCTATCGGTTGCTCGCCGCGCTGCATGCCAAGGGCAATCTGCTGGTCGATTTCGTCGATCAAGGCAATCCGCATGAATTGCAGAAATCGCTGCAGGCCGGAGCGAAGCTGGTGTGGATCGAGACCCCGAGCAATCCGTTGCTGCGCGTCGTGGATATTCGCGCCATCAGTGAGGCCGCCCACGCCGTCGGCGCTTTGTCGGTCGTGGACAATACCTTTCTATCGCCGGTCTGGCAGCAACCCTTGAGTCTCGGCGCCGATTTCGCGCTGCACTCCACCACCAAGTATTTGAATGGCCACAGCGACGTGGTCGGCGGCGCGGTGATCGCCGCCAGCGCCGAGCTGCAGCAAAGCCTGGTCTGGTGGGCGAACGCCCTCGGCGTGACCGGGGCTCCGTTCGACAGCTTTCTCACGCTGCGCGGAGTCCGCACCTTGCACGCGCGCATGCGCGTGCACGCTGAAAATACCGCCGCCATAGTGGACTTCCTGACGCGGCAGCCAGCGGTGCAGCGCGTCCATTACCCCGGACTCAGCGGCAATCCCGGACATGAGATTGCGCGCCGCCAGCAGAGCTGCTTCGGCGCCATGTTGAGTTTCGAACTTGCCGGCGGCGAGCCTGCGGTCGGCGCATTTCTCCAAGGACTCAAATGCTTCACCCTGGCCGAATCCTTGGGCGGCGTCGAGAGTCTGATCGCGCACCCGGTGACCATGTCGCACGTCGGTATGGAGGAGTCGGCAAGATTGCGTGCAGGCATAGGCGCCAACCTGTTGCGGGTCTCGGTCGGCATCGAGGATCACGCCGATCTGGTTGCGGATCTGGCCGCCGGGCTCGAGCGCGCGGCTAAAGCGCAGCCAACACCGCATCTGCGGCGGCACGTGTCGTAATTGCCTTGCCGGGCGCGGCGAGATCGGCCGTCAGAGCGCCAGAAGTGACGGCGCGATCGACCGCGTTTTCCAGCGCCTTGGCCTCGGTGTCCAAACGCAGCGCGTGGCGCAACAGCAGCGCTGCGCTCAGGATGGCCGCGTAAGGATTGGCGATGCCGCGGCCGGCGATGTCGGGGGCGGAGCCATGGATCGGTTCGAACAGTCCGCCGCGTGCATCCGCGCCGAGCGATGCCGAGGGCAACAGTCCCAGCGAGCCCGCGAGCATCGAGGCCTCGTCGGTGAGGATATCGCCGAACATATTTTCCGTCACGATCACGTCGAAGTCGCGCGGCCGCTGCAACAGATGCATCGCCGCCGAATCCACCAACATGTGTTCGACACTGACATCGGGAAATTCCGCCGGCATGATCAGATTGACGGTCGAACGCCACAGGCGCGAGGTCTCGAGCACATTGGCCTTGTCCACCGAGGTCAATTTGCCGCGGCGGCTCCGTGCCAATTCTGCTGCGAGCCGCACCACACGTTCGATCTCCATCAGCGTGTAGCGGCAAACATCGACGGCCTCGGTGGCGGTACGGGTCTTTTCACCAAAATAGATGCCGCCGGTGAGCTCGCGCACCACCATGATGTCGACGCCGCGCAAAATTTCGGCCTTGATCGGCGAGGCGTGGAGCACCGCGGGGTGCGGCACAACCGGACGCAGATTCGCAAACAGCCCGAGCGCCTTGCGCAGCTGCAGTAGACCTTGTTCGGGCCGGACTCTGGCATTGGGGTCGGACCATTTCGGACCACCGACCGCGCCCAACAATATCGCGTCGGCGCCCCGGCCCAAGGCCAATGTTGCCGGCGGCAGCGGCAGGCCGGTGGCGTCGATCGCCGCGCCACCCAAAAGTGCCGACTCGAATTCAAACTGGTGCTCGAAGCGCGCTGCCACCGCGGCCAGCGCGCGCACGGCTTCAGCGGTGACCTCTGCGCCGATGCCATCGCCGGCAAGGACTGCGATCAGCGCCCTCACCTGACCAAAGCGCCGCTCAGCGCCGCCTCGTGGCGTTCGATGCACGGCAGTTTGCTGCGCAGGTAGCCAAGCTCATCGACCCCGTTCAACAAACAATGGCGTGCGAACGCCTCGATGGGAAATGACACCGCGCGGCCGGTGGGCAAGATCAAGCGCACAGCCTGCAAATCGACATCGACCTCGGCGCCCGGATGCTCAAGCAACCATTGCGAGGTCGGCTCGTCCACGACGATGGGCAGCAAGCCGTTCTTCAAGGAATTACCGCGAAAAATATCGGCGATCTCGGTGCTGATGACTGCGCGAAAGCCGTAATCAAGGAGCGCCCAGGGCGCATGCTCGCGCGAGGATCCGCAGCCAAAATTGCGTCCGGCCACCAAGATTTCCGCGCCGCGGGCTTCGGGCCTATTCAGGATGAAATCCGCATCCGGCGCACCATCGGTTCGGTAACGCCAATCGGCAAACAATTGCTTTCCCAGGCCTTCCTTGGTGGTCGTGGTGAGGAAACGCGCGGGAATGATCTGGTCGGTGTCGACATTGCTGGCGGCGATGACCACGGTTTTGGAGCGAAACCGCTTTACGGATTGCACTAGATCAGCTCCCGGGGATCA
>Ga0210388_10002094_pt1 | contig 15533 bp, 11 predicted proteins | sample IncBWC19OmetaG_FD_155485 | JGI IMG/M metagenome (GOLD analysis project Ga0210388, IMG submission 155485) | Forest soil microbial communities from Barre Woods Harvard Forest LTER site, Petersham, Massachusetts, United States - Inc-BW-C-19-O ...
CCGGCTTTCCTCCGTTGCAGTAATCTGTTGAGCAGAATTGAGAAGGGAGGAAGTCTTTCGACTTCCTCCCTTTTTTGTTTTCCGCCGCATGTATCCTGCTCTTTTATCCTGGCCTCGAAAGACCTACCATTAGCTAACAGTCGATGCACATCATGGCCAACAAATTTAAGATAAGAATTCACCATCCATGACCAGAATAAAACCCGTTGTGGCTTTGCTTTTCATCTTGGTCGCTCCGAACCTCCAAGCCCAGGAACATCAGCACGACACAGCCGAAAAGTTGGGGACGGTCCACTTTGCCACATCGTGCAACGAGCTGGCCCAGGCGGATTTCAACCGCGCGGCAGCGCTGCTGCATTCCTTCCAATTCGACGGTGCGATACGAGCATTCGACGCGGTGCTCGCGAAGGACCCTGCCTGCGGAATCGCATACTGGGGTGTCGCGCTGAGCGATTGGAGTAATCCTTTCGCGTTGGGCGCGAAAGACAAGAGCCAGTTGCAAGCGGGGCATGAGAGCGCCGAACACGGAAAGTCTGTGGGAGCAAAAACGGAGCGCGAACGCGCGTATATTGCAGCCGTCGGTAAGTTGTACAGCGATTACGAAACCACGCCGCAGCGATCCCGCTTGATCGCCTATCGCGACGCTATGGCCGAAGTCGCAGCGAAATATCCGGACGACCACGAAGCGCAAATCTTTTACGCGTTGGCTGTCGCGGCTTCCGAAGATCCCGCTGATGAGACGTACGCCGGGCGCCTCCAGGCGGGCGCGATTCTCGAAAAATTGTTCGAAGAAGAGCCGACGCATCCCGGCATCGCGCACTACATCATCCACACGTATGACGTCCCAGCACTGGCTGATCGGGCGCTAGTGGCGGCGCGACGCTACTCGGAAATTGCGCCCGATGCGCCGCATGCTTTGCACATGCCATCGCATACTTTCACCCGCACGGGGTACTGGCAAGAATCCATCGCGAGCAACATAGCTGCGGCAGCGGCAGCGCGCCGCGAGGGCCAAACGTCAGAAGAACTGCACTGCACCGACTACGAAATTTACGCTTACCTCCAAACCGCGCAGGACGAAGCCGCGGCGCGAATCTTGAATTCCTTGCCGGAGATCGCATCACGATTCAATTCTGAGAAGGTGATTAGCGGCGCCGGCGGTCCCGTGGCTGGATATTTCGCGCTCGCGGCGATTCCCGCACGGTTCGCGCTGGAACGTAACGACTGGAAACAAGCTGCGCAGCTTGCAGTTCGCGAGACACCGGTTCCTTATACCGACGCCATGACGTGGTTCGCGCGTGGATTAGGCGCGGCGCGTCTGGGCCAAGTAGCTTCGGCGAACGAGGCAGCGGCAGCGCTGCAAGAAATTCGCGAGCGGCTCGCAACGGCTGGGGAAAACTACTGGGCGCGGCAGGTCGAAATTCAGCAGCTCGCAGTCGGAGCATGGGCGGCGCTGGCTGCCGGTAAAAAAGAAGAAGCGCTGCGGCAGATGAAGTCGGCAGCAGAACTGGAAGATGGCACGGAGAAGAGCGCGGTGACTCCCGGCCCGCTAGCCCCCGCTCGCGAGTTGCTGGGCGACATGCTTCTGGAAATGAATGAACCTTCACAGGCACTCGAGCAGTTCGAAGCGACGCTGAAGAAGGAACCGGGACGCTTTCGCGCACTCTACGGAGCGGGACATGCGGCGCAGCTAAGCGGAGATCGCGAGACGAGCCAAAAGTATTTTCGCGAACTATTGAAAGTTTGCACTCGCGCCGATCAGCCCGGTAGACCCGAGCTGGCAGAGGCGCAGCGGGCGACTTCGCAGAATTAGCTCTCCGCTTGGTCGGGCGTCCGCGCGGGAGCACGCAATTAAATCGATCTCGCTCACGCCTCAGAGCGAGAGGTTGGCGTTGCTAAGAATAATTCTCTTAGGAACGCGCCTGCTGCTTCCTGCGAAGGAAAATCCCCACAATCCCGGCGGAGATCAAAGCCAAAGTGCCAGGCTCCGGCGCTGTCACCGGACCCGTTCCCGTCAGCAAGATGTCGTAGTTAGTCAAATCAAAATCCGGATTGGTAAAAACACCGCCATCCCAGCCCGCCACCGATCCCACTCCGGAATTCGGCCCCACCACATCCGTGGAGTTGAAGATTGTGAAAATCTCATTCAAGGACGCATCGAGTGGCAACTGCTGCGACCGCGTGATCGCCAGGAAGTAGTCGCCGTCAGACGTGGGGCCGACTCCCGACGGGAGCGTCGATTCGCAAGGGTTGCTGGGCCCGGCCGCCGGCAAGCACGACAGCGTATTTCCACCATCGATATCGTCGTTCGCCATTACTCCGAAGCCGCTTGCGTCAAAAAGGAAAAGCACCGTGTCCGGAATTCCGAACGCGCCGGGACCAGTCGTAATCGCAGAAAAATTCGCGAAGTCCGTGATGTCGATCTTGAACATGTCCACGCCCAGCTCATCCGGCATGCCCGGAATGGATCCTTGAATTTCAGTAACGTTCATCCCGGTGAGATCCTCTGCAGTGCCGGGCAACGATCCCGCGCCGCTCGCAACCACCGTGTCAGCCTGCACGGATGCCGCACTCATCAGTGCGATCGCAATAACAGCTGAGAGAAATAGTTTTCTCGACATTGGATTTCCTCCAGAAAAAGTGACGCAGTCTAAACCCAATGCGCCGCGCAGTGCAATCATTTTTTGAATTTATTCTTGACTTTATTCTGCGCGTGAGCTAAATGGGCGCACAACTTTCTCGGAGGAGCCCCGTGAAACAAGCTGTGTACGCCTTTTTTTGTCTATTGTTCCTCGCAACTACCGTTAATGCGCAATCAAGTTCAACTATCAGCACACCACCCAACCTCGCCTCGAGCGTTTACACCGGCGGGACTTCAACCGTGAAGCATTCGGCGCCTCAGCCTCACGCCGTACTGAGCGGGCCAGTACAGGTCGGCATCAAACTGCAGGATCCTCCACTCGTCGTCGCTGTCGGCGCGAATGCAAAACAAAACGGAATCACGATGACGGCCGACCAGCAGCGCGCCTATCTCGCGCAGCTCAAGCAAACGCAGGACGCGGTGATGTCCCAAGTGAAATCGCTGGGCGGCGTGGAACTCGCGCGCATGAGTAAAGCGCACAATGCGCTGATCGTTTCGATTGATGCGAGCAAGCTCGCGAATATTCACGGTATCAACGGCGTGATCGCCGTAAGGCCGGTCGCCGACCGGCAGCTGTCAGTCGCACCGGTTCCTGATCTCGCAACGACCGACGCTTACATCGGAGCCACAACAGTCCAGAATAGCGGTTTCACAGGGCAGGGCGTCCGCGTCGCAATGCTTGATACGGGCATCGATTACACCCACTACAATTTGGGCGGATCGGGCAGCCTCGCTGACTACGCAACTGCAGTGGCCGCCGCTTCCACCACTCCTCCGCCGAGTTTGTTTCCCACCACGAAAGTAATCGGCGGTTACGATTTCACGGGAGACACCTGGCCCACCGGCCCGCTTACTCCGGATCCCAATCCGATCGATATGAATGGCCACGGAACTCTTACCTCCGACACCATGGGCGGGCTCAGCCTGGACGGGCTGCACAAAGGAACCGCACCCGGCACACAAATCTACGCAGTGAAAGTGTGCAGTTCCGTTTCGAGCAGTTGCAGCGGCGTCGCAATTCTCGAAGGGCTTGAATTCGCTCTCGATCCAACGAATTCCGGCACGCTCAACAATGCCGTCGACGTGATCAGCATGTCGATTGGCGGCTCATTCGGAATGCGAGAGTCAGACGATTCCGAGGCATTTACGGACATTGTCAACTTCGGCGTAGTCAGTGTGATTTCCGCCGGTAATGACGGTGATATTCCTTACGTCGTCGCCGGCCCAGCCGCCACCCCGGAAGTTCTCGCCGTGGCTGCGACGAACAGCGTTGTCGCCTCCGTCATTCCGCTCGTGATCAATTCGCCCGTCACAATCGCGGGAACCTACTCGAACACCGCAACGCTGGATTTCGCTCCCGTCAACGGGACCACTACATCCAACATCGTCTATGTAGGTCGAGGTTGTCCGGCTTCTGGTTCGAACCCCGCCGATCCATATCTCGCGAATCCCAGTGGCAATATCGCGCTCATTGATAGAGGCTCTTGCGCTGTAAGTTTGAAGATTGATGAAGCCGCCCGGGCCGGAGCTACCGGTGTCCTTATCGGGCTGGTTGCGCCCGGCGACGCGGTCAGCTTCAGCAACGGAGGCGGCACGGAGTTCGTTCCCACACTTGTAATCACCCAATCCGTCAGTAACTTGATCAAGAGCGCGCTCATGGGTTCTACCGTCAACGGCTCTATCAGTTCGAACAATGCCATCTCGGTTGCCACCAACGCAGCCAGTTTCTCATCTCGCGGCCCGAACTTCAGTTACAACATGTTGAAGCCCGATATAAGCGCGCCCGGCACCATCAACGCCGCTGCTGTCGGCACTGGCAATGGCCAGACCACCGAAAGCGGCACGTCGTTCTCTTGCCCGCTCACGGCCGGGTCTGCCGCGCTCCTTCTCTCCAAGTACCACACGCTTGGCCCGCTCGATGTAAAAGCCATCCTGATGGAAACCAGCGAGGTCAGCGTACTCAACAACGCCGCTACGATGCCGGGCGTTCTCGCACCGCTGAGCCGCGTCGGTGCTGGAGAAGTTCGCGCGGACCGTGCTGCTGCCGGCACCACATCCGTTTGGGACTCGAGCAATCCGCTCGCGGTGAGTATCTCTTTCGGTACCTACCGGCTCAACGCCCCCCAAACCTTCAAGAAGAAAATCGTCGTCCGAAATTACAGCTCCACATCGCGTGTCTACACGATTTCGAATACCTATCGTGACGCGCCGAACACGACGGGCGTAACACTTTCATTTCCCACGACTATTTCCGTGGGAGCCAATAGTTCTGCCAGCTTCACGATGAGTCTCGTCGTAAATCCCGCCGCGCTTCCGGTCTGGACCTTGAACGGTGGTTCGCAAGGCGCCAACGGCGAGCTTCTCGACACGGTCGAGTATGCCGGAAATTTGACGTTTTCGAGCGGCCCCGACTTCGCCCACATTCCCTGGCACATCCTGCCGCATAAAGCGGCCAACGTTCAGCCCGCTAGCACATCAATCGCGCTAAGCGGCAACCCGTTCAATCTCGGCTTCACCAATGCCAGCGGCGCACTCGGTGGACTGGTGAGTGTCTTCTCGCTCACCGGCAAGGGAGTTCAGTTCCCAGCCTCCGAACTGCCGGCTCCCGGCGCGGATTATGCGGTAATCAATCTACAGGCGGTGGGCCTGCGACTAGTCTGCTTGAGCGGCACTTCAACTTGTAGCTCATTCGGTGTGCAATTCGCGATTACCACCTTCGGACAGCGATCGCATCCCGATGTTCCCGCGGAGTTTGACGTCTACATCGACGTGAACAACGACGGCACCCCTGACTTGGACGTCTTCAACGCCGATATCGGCCAAATCACCACCGGAACGCTTAGCGGTCAGAACGGCGTCTTCGTTGTCGACCTCGCCGCAGGTACCGCAACCGGGCCGTTCTTCTACTCGATTGCTGACCTGGATTCGGCCAACGTAATTCTCACTGTGCCGCTCAGCGCTCTCGCGACGCAATCGGGATTGCAGTTGGGCGTCTCCACTCCGTTCTCGTATTCAGTGTTGGCTTTCGACAACTTCTTCACCGGCAACCTGACGGACCTCATTGGCCCGATGGCCTATGAACTCGACATGCCGCAGGTCTATCCAACCCTCACCGACTTCACGGTGGCTCCGAACACTTCGCCGGCAGTCACGATCCTTCCGAACAACGCGTCCACTCCGTACTTCACCGGCCCGTACAACGGTAACTCTCCATCACAAACCGGACTGTTGATGATGTACACCGATGGAAAGAATGCCCGGGAGGCTGACTTCGTCACCGCAACACCGTAAAAGCCGCGCCCCGAACTGGGGACGTACTTTTATACTTTGCTCGGCGAAACTGGCAGCCACGACGAGCGCTCTGCTCGTCGTGGCCTTTCTCCCAGTGCCGTAGGTGCGACATAAGTTAGCCCAGCTCGTAACGGCTGGGAATCTCCGGCCAGTCAGCCGTGAACCGCGCAGTCGTTTTCGGTGTAAACTCCCGCCGGAGCCTGATCTTCATGGCCCAAGCCAAACCCAAGATCTGAAATTGATCCGCAATATTTCAGCACAGCAAAGGTCACGCGCATGCAATTCGTGAGCATTCCGGCGGGTAGCTTCATGATGGGTTGTTCAGCAGGCGATCAGGAATGCTACGCCGAAGAAAAGCCGATTCATCGAGTATCGATCACCCGGCCTTTTGAGATTGGCAAATACCAAGTCACGCAGGCTGAGTACGAGGCTGTCACTTCTGCCAATCCGAGCTATTCCAAGGGCAGCCCAAATCTCCCAGTCGAGGGCGTGAGCTGGGACGACGCGCAGAAGTTTTGCGAGGCGCTCACCCGCAAAGGCGACGGATATCGTTATCGCCTGCCTTCAGAAGCGGAATGGGAGTACGCTGCACGCGGCGGAGATAGCTCCTGCCGGTACGGTCTGTTGGATGCAGTCGCATGGTATCGCGACAATTCGGATGGAACGACGCATCCCGTCGGCGAGAAAATGCCGAACAGATTTGGTTTGTATGACACGCTCGGAAACGTCTGGGAATGGGTGCAGGACTGGTACGGAATCACCTACTACGGCCGCAGTCCGGAATCTGACCCCACCGGCCCACTCACAGGAGAGTATCGCGTGACGCGCGGCGGCTCGTTTCGCGGACTCGTCAGAGGCCACGCGCGTGTTTCCTCTCGTTACATCCAAAAGCCCAACGTCCGCAGCATCGTGATTGGCTTCCGCTGTGTCCGCGAACCGATTCAGAAATGAAGCGATGAATCAGTGCCGGGTGGTTGACCCTTCCGCAGAACCAAACGGAGAGCTTTCAATTTTCCAGCGCGTTGCCATTCGGCTTCGCAAGCGGCCCGTAGGGGCACGGCATGCCGTGCCCTTTGCGCCCACATGCACGACAACCTCACCCCCGCGCCGACAAGCATAATCACGCCCTTTGGAATTGCGCGACGACGGGTCATTCGCGCTTGAGAGGGCACGGCACGCCGTGCCCTGTGCGCCCACACGCGCGACAGCCTTACTCCTGCGTCGACAGGCATAATCACGCCCCGATGGAGCAGCTTGATTCGCACCTGTAGCCACGGGACGCCCCTTATGGGCTTGCCCGCAAAGAATGGATATCGCGCATCGGTGGCTTTCCGAAGAAGCGCTTGTATTCGCGATTGAATTGGCTGGCACTTTCGTATCCGACCTCAAAAGCCGCGCTCGCCGCGTCGAGTTCATCCGTGATCATCTTCTTCCGAGCGGCGTGCAAGCGCAGTCGCTTTTGGAACTGAAGCGGGCTCATTGCTGTGAGTCCACGAAAGTGGTGGTGCAGCGTTGACCGGCTCATTCCCGCCATGCTTGCCAGTTCATCCACCTTTAGCGGTTTTTCGAAGTTCTCGCGCAGCCATGTGACAGCCTTCGCCGTTCTATAGCTTTGGTCGCCAAGCGTAGCGACCGAACGCAGGCGATCTCCCTGTGCTCCTTGCAGGAGCCGGTAGATGATCTCTCGCTGCAGCAGCTTGCCGAAGAATGGAATGTCCTCCGGAGTTTCTAGAAGATCCACCATTCGACAACATGACGTTAGCAATTCGGGCGTTGCATTGCCGAGCACCATTCCGCGTGTTCCAACAGGTGGTGAAGGAATCTCCACTTCCTCAGTGTGGAGTACATCGCGAACAATTCCCATGTCGAGCTTAAGAAAAAACGCTAAATACGGTGTCTTCGCGCTGGCCACGATCACTTGACTGATGATCGGCAGTTCGACAGACGTAAGGAGAAACTTGCTCTGACCGAATACATAGCTCTTCTTCGCCAACTCAATACGCTTCTTTCCTCGCGGGATAACCAGAAGACTCGGTTCATATGTGCAGGGATTCGGTGCTGTTGGGGCCGTGTTGCGGTATAGCGTAAGGCCCGGAACCTTGGTTGCCAGCTCCGCCGACGTACCTAACGTTTTGCCAATCCTTCCAACCAAGTCATCAAGCGCCGAAGCACAGCGCGCATCCGTGTTCTCCCGAGCTTTTACATGCAGCATTTGAATCACCTCGACTTTCCAAGGATAACGTACGGCTGAACACAATTCACGACTATTTAAGACGCTTCGGTCGATTAGGCAATCATTTCGGCGGATCGGGCTACCGCGAATGTAGGCAGTTCTTGTAGCGTTGATTTGGAAGGAGCGCAGCTAAACAAATGCGCCTCACTTCGTGGTCGGTGCAGCCGTGGAAGTCGATGGCGGCTCCGTGGCTCGCTAGTCACGAGCAGTATCAACAAGTCTTGAAGGAGAAGATATGAAGACGCGAAAGCTAGGAACACTGGAAGTATCAGAGCTCGGGTTTGGGTGCATGAACCTCGCTACAAACTACGGCCCCGCAGCGCCTATCGACGATGCCATCAAGGTAATTCGCGAAGCCCACAGCAAAGGGGTGACTTTCTTCGACACGGCTGAAGTGTATGGCCCCTATATGAGCGAGACAATTGTCGGCGGAGCACTGGAACCGTTCCGCAACGACGTCAAGATCGCGACTAAGTTCGGTTTCGATCTAACCGAGAAGGGCGGTCTGAACAGCCGACCGGAGCACATCAAGTGGATGCTGGACGGATGTCTGAAGCGTCTGCGGACCGATCACATCGACCTCTTTTACCAACACCGCGTCGACCCGAACGTGCCAATCGAGGACGTTGCCGGGGCGGTCAAGGAGCTCATCGCGCAAGGTAAAGTGTTGCACTTTGGGCTTTCAGAGGCGAGCCCATCAACCATTCGCAAGGCTCATGCCGTTCAGCCTGTGTCAGCGCTCCAGACAGAGTATTCGCTCATGAACCGCGATCCTGAAAAGAACGGATTGCTGGAAATCTGTGAAGAGTTGGGGATTGGATTCGTGCCATGGGGACCGTTGGGAATGGGCTATCTGACACAAAGCCTCGACGCGGACACAGCGTTTGAATCGAAAACGGATCTTCGTTCAAGCTTCGACCGCTTCCAGCCAAAAACAATCGCGGCTAACAAGCCGTTCGTGGATCAGATCACCCGATTCGCAGGAAAGAAGAATGCGACAACCGCCCAGTTGTCGCTCGCCTGGCTGCTGGCGCAAAAGCCGTTCATCGTTCCGATCCCAGGAACGGGCAAGGTCAAGCATCTCGAAGAGAATATTCACGCCACGACTCTGGAGCTTTCGACAGGAGACCTAAAAGAAATCGACAACGCCGTTTCACAGTTCAAGGTTTATGGTGGCCGGATGAACGAACAGCAGATGAAGGTTGTGGAGGGGTGAAACAAATCATCGGCATTCTTCCCAAAGGCACCTTATCGAACCCAGATTTGACTGTCACTTGGTCGGCCGGGTGCCCCATGCTTCGGCTCTCAGAAGCGTCGGGATTTTGATCTCTTCCGTTCTGGCGGATAGCTCTCCCTTATGCATACCCGCTTTGCGAATCGACGTTCGGTGCCTCGCTATCCCGGGGTTCGTGTCGCTCAAACCTGCGAGATGCCAGCGCAGCAAACACATATGCCCCAGCTAATGCTCCGAACCCTTTCCAGATGTCAGTCCAATGTATCGGGCCGCCACCGAAGAGTTTCGTGAGATGTTCGGCGGCAAGGTACACATGCACGGCAGCGATGCCCAATGCGGTGAATGGATGCAGCACGAATGCGGGCAATGGAAGGGGTTTCATTTGTAGAGTTGCACCGTCGCAAATGGCTCAGCCGACCAAGGCCGGAAGCGATTAAGTGTGAACTTGGTCGGTTGTCCGGGATTTACTTCCACATGCAGGTAGTTGTAATCCTCTTTAGGGTCTGCGCCCTTCCAGTACTGATCCAAAGGGTAGCCCTCGGGGACCTTATTGTGCGTCCTGCCGGGAAGGATTGGGTCTTGTTCCGCTCCACCGCCGCCGAGCATCAGGTATTTCACGCCGTCAACTTGGTAGACTTCAGTGGTATGCACGTGCCCATTGAAGACCACTATGTCTAGGTCCTTGGCGTACGCGGCAATCGTTTTGTGGGGATTCTGCGCTTCAGGGATAGGGCCTAGACCGCTGCGCGCAAAGGCCGGTGCGTGAAATGCAATAAAGACCTTCTTGACGCCCTTACCTTTGGCGTCGTCCAACCACGCCCGTAGTTGCTTCATCTGCTCTTCGTAGACGGGCTGGGTGGCGTTCCAGGCCGATGGTTCCTTGTCGTCGTATTCTCCGGTCCACAGGAAGATGAAGCGAACGCCCTCGTAATCGAACGTATAAATGAATCTCTTGTCGGAAACCCCGAACTTCTTTAGATACGGAAACAAAGTCAGCAGGCCTTCGACGTCGGTATCGCCCCACACCTCGTGATTGCCGACTGCGGGGAAGACGCGCCCTTCCAGACCGGCTTTTTTCATCTGCTCGTCCGGATGCGGCAACTGCTTTAATACGTCCTCGTTCACGAGCCGCCAGTACGGGCTGTCGGACGGTTTATCGCCCTGCTTGCCCCACCAAACTAAGTCCCCAGTACTGAGAAGAAACTTGGCCCGCCCGTTCTCGACATCCTTCACCACTTCGCGCGCAACCCAGTCGCCACCTGACACGTGATACATGGGGAAGCTCACACCCGGAAGTAATTTCACGTCTTCCACCGAAGCCTCCGTGACCCAGCCTTTGTCAAACTTCAGCGTGGTTACTTGGCTGGGGGTCATGAACGGCATGATCACCTGCACTAACTCTTTGGTGGCCGGGTCATAGATCAGCTTTACATCCTTCTGAACCATCGCGTCTGCGACCTTTGGGGGGAGCACCAGTTCGAACATGTCAACCATGAGCTTGCGAGCTTCCGCTTCCTGGTCCTGCTTATACGGCAGGTACATCATGGAACGCGAGTCGCCGTACACATCAAATGAAAACCCGGACTCGGCACGGTCTGACTTCTTTTGCGCATGAATACCTCCAGCCACCAGCGCGAGCGCTACCCCGACCACAAGAGCCGCTACACAGAGACGATTCAGGACTGGTTTCATTTAGCTCACCTCGATTGGTCCAACCGCAGCTTCGAGCTACTCTTCGGGATGCGGGTGTCCCAAAAATTTTTGGGATGATGAACTTGGCGAGCGCACTATGCTACTGGCAAAAATACCCGTCTGCGAAACCCCGCCAAAACAGACTCAATGCTTGATAAACGCCGTTATCGCACACTGACTTTGAGATAGGTGTTGCGAACAGGGATTATCACCATCCTTGGTTTTCCACAGCTCTGCGTAGTTCTACGAATATTCAAGCGCCCTCAATCGCGCTACCATCGCCTGTTTTAATATGACGATAAAAATGACGCTATCGAGGGCTTGCCCGCCTCGGCGGACTGAGACAGCCCCGCGGGGAATGGCGCACAACCTCGCCTGCGATCACACCCCAGAAAACACCTTTTTTCTAATCGCAAATGCGCGATTAGACGCCAATCTAAATCACAGAAAAGAAAGCCCGCTAAAAATTTCTAATCGCAAATGGATGCCGTTTTCTCGGATCGATGCGCCGTCCACTAGTTCAGTTCCGTTCGCCGCCCAGCACGCTTTTCCGCCGTGGCGCCCACTAGTCACTCATCACTCGCTTGCCCTGAGGAGGCCGGCGGCCGACGTAGGGCCACTAGCCACTGCACTCCTAATCTACGGTACCGCGATTAGAAATGCTCCTAAGGCATTGAGAACATGACTCGACCACCCATTCTAATCAATGGTAAACGGGGATGCGAAGCGAGGACTCCTAGGGCTGACGTCGGTTCACTCGCCACTAGTCACTCGTTTACCCTGAGGAGGCCGGCGGCCGACCTAGGATCACTAGCCACTGCATTTCCTGCCCGCCGTCCCGAACCGAAGTCGCGCATCGTGCGCAGGCGTATAATGCTTCTACAGGCTGAAGCGAACATGCCCGAACTCAAAATCCTGCAAAAATCCGACGCGCTTCATGAAGCTCGTTGGTGGGAGCCCGAGCCTGGCGGACCCGCCGGTGCGAACAGGGTTCATTGCTACCTGTGTCCGCGCCACTGCCACATTGGCGAGGGGCAGGCTGGGTTCTGCTACATCCGCGCGAACGAGGGCGGCAAACTTTACAGCCTCGGCTACGCACATCCGGCTGCGATGCAAATCGACCCCATCGAGAAAAAGCCGCTCAACCATTTCATGCCCGGCACAAAAATATTTTCGATGGGGACAGCTGGTTGCAACATGGGCTGCTTCTTCTGTCAGAATTGGGACATTTCGAAATCGCGCTCGGACCAGGTGAACTCCCGCTACGTTCCGCCCGAGGACGTGGTGATCCTCGCGATTCGCAACGGTTGCCCCTCCATCGCATTCACTTACAATGAGCCGACGATCTGGGGCGAGTACGCGATCGACATCTGCCACGCCGCGAAAGAATTCGGGCTGAACACCGTGATGGTCTCAAACGGATACGTCACCTACGAAGCGTTTCACGATATTTACGATCATGTGGACGCGGCGAACATCGACCTGAAAGCTTTCACCGAGAATTTCTACGGTAAAATCACCCTCACGCATTTGCAACCGGTGCTGGACGTGCTGAAGTGGCTGAAAAATGAAACAAATGTGTGGTTCGAGATTACGAACCTGATTATTCCCACTTTGAATGACGCGTGCGGCGAATTCCGCGAACTGGCCGATTGGATTCTCGAGAATCTCGGGCCGGACGTGCCGCTGCATTTCACCGCATTTCATCCCGACTTCAAATTGCAGGAGAAGCCGCCTACTCCTCCCGAAACTCTGCATGCCGCGCGAAAAATCGCGCTCGATGCAGGTCTGCATTACGTCTACGAAGGCAATATTTATAGCGACGGCGCCCATACGTCGTGCCCCTCGTGCGGGACGCTGCTGATCGAGCGCTCGTGGCACAACGTCAAAAAAAATCTGCTGAAGGACGGCCACTGCCCGAAGTGCGCCCTCGCGATCCCGGGCCGCTGGACGAACCCCCGCGGGGCAACTCCTCAAAAAAACATTTCACGCGCGCAACAAAACCTCGCCGATTCGAAATATTCCGATCTGAATTTGTGAGTGTGGGCAACAGCCAGCTCACAGGCTAAAACCGCATCGAGAGTGACCGGTAGCACAGGCCTTCAGCCTGCGACGCTCGATGCTGCCCGCAGCAGGTGAGTCGTTAACGGATACGAAATTGCGCAGCGAAGGGAGGGCACAGCGGGATGGGAGTGAGTCTATTGTTAGAGGAGCGAATCGATCCTCTCGCTGGCAACGGAGCCGCTGTGAGCCGCATTTGGGATGCGTTGAAGCAGGCGGAAAACGAACGCTCGCGCGCGAAGGGGCGCAAGACGGCGCCTGATCGTTTGCACGAGCTGCCGAACGAAGGCGCGCACGAAAGTTCACGCGAACATCCGAATTCGGATGGCGCCGACCGCCGGCGCAGCAAGCGCTGGGAACAGCCCGTACCGGTGCTGCTGTATGGCTCGGATTCCGATAAGCAGCCATTCCACGAAGAAACTGAAACGGCGGACATCAATGACGACGGTTGCTCGTTCACGATCGCGACGGCGGTGGTGAAAGGCCAGCGCCTGTTCCTGGTGAACATGCTGAACGATGCCGAGCGCGAATGCCGCGTAATACAGGCGACTGTACAAGCATCAGTGCAGACGTCGCGGCCTGCGCGCGGAAAGCGGCTCGTTGCCGTGGAATTTTCCGGCCCGGCGCCGGATTTCTGGACCGCGCGAAAACGCTAGCACAAATTATTTACGCGTCGAAAACACCCCTTCTGCATCTGCTAAGTTCCGCTGAGTTTTTTTCCGCGCCGGCCTAAAGCGGTATTGAATCCCGCTGCGGATAACCTTACAGTTCCACTGCTGATTGCGTCCGTTCATGCCGAGCGAACTCACACCTCCGCCAGTCGCCGACACAAATCCGTGGTTCATCGCCGCCGCAGTGATGCTCGCCACGTTTATGGAAGTGCTCGACACGTCGATTGCCGCCGTGGCGCTTCCGTATATTGCGGGAAGCGTTTCGGCAACGAACGACGAAGCCACGTGGGTGCTGACGAGTTACTTGGTGGCCAACGCGATCGTGCTTCCAGCAAGTGGCTGGTTCGCGCAGAAGTTCGGGCGTAAGAATTTTCTCGTAGTGTGCATTGTGATCTTCACCGTCGCGTCGTTTGCTTGCGGTGCGGCGACGAGTTTGCCGATGATCCTGATCGCGCGCGCGGTGCAGGGAGCCGGCGGCGGGGCGCTGCAGCCGCTGTCGCAGGCGATCCTCCTCGAGAGCTTTCCTCCGGAAAAGCGTGGGCAGGCGATGGCAGCTTTCGGATTCGGTGTGGTGGTGGCGCCGGTGCTGGGGCCAACTCTAGGCGGCTGGATCACTGTAAATTACAGCTGGCGATGGGCGTTTTACATCAATATTCCGATTGGGATTCTAGCTGTAATTCTGATTTCGCGGCTGGTGATCGATCCGAAATATATTCGGGAGGCGATCCCGGGGAAGCTCGATGCAATCGGCCTCGGATTGCTCGCATTGTGGTTAGGCGCGCTGCAGATCGTGCTGGACAAAGGGCAGGAAGACGACTGGTTCGGTGCGGTGTGGATTCGATGGGCGGTGATCGTGCTGATCGCTGCCTTTCTGGCGTTCTTGTATCGCGAGCTGACGATCAAGAAGCCGCTCGTCGATTTACGAATCCTGTTGAATCGCAACTTTGCGATTGGCTGTCTGCAGATCGCGATTTTCGGAGCCGTGGTGTACGGAATGATCACGATTCTCCCGCTTTTCTATCAGACGCTCATGGGGTACACGGCACTTGCGGCTGGGCTGGCGGTAGCTCCGCGGGGAATCGGCGCGATATTTGCGATGCCGCTCGTGGGTGTGCTGCTTTCGAAATTCGACGGGCGCAGATTGATTGCGATTGGGTTCGGGGGAGTGGCCGTCGCAAACATCTGGTTGGGGCACATGACGCTGGATGTGTCGCAGTGGTCGATGTTCTGGGCGGTTGCGATGAGCGGTTTTTTTATCGGCTTTGTGTTCGTACCGCTCGCGACCCTCGGCATGGGCGCTTTGCCTGCCGAGCAGATCGGTAACGCGAGTGGTTTATATAATTTGTTTCGAAACGTGGGAGGGAGCGTCGGAATTTCAATCGTCAATACGATTGTGTCGCGCCACGAGCAGCTGCATCGCACGGAGTTGGCGCATTCACTTTCGTTGCAGAATCCGGAGATGCAGCGCGCGGTGGAAGGATTTCACGGAATGATGAGCCAGCGGACTGATCCGGTGGATGCGCTTCATCGGACTTACAAGCTGCTCGAAGGCGCGCTGGATACGCAGGCGGCGCTGTGGTCCTACATCGACGATTTTCGTTATCTTGCCCTGGTTTGTTTCGCGGCAGTTCCGATCGCGTTCGCACTGACGAGGGTAAAGCCGCGCAAAGCCGTCGCAGTTCACTGACAGCGGCGTCGGATGGTTGTTCA